>RCNC010001441.1_pt1 | contig 28417 bp, 23 predicted proteins | sample 2041301 | NCBI WGS metagenome assembly RCNC01 (sample SAMN09708231, study PRJNA481090) | Marine sediment metagenome, whole genome shotgun sequencing project. | biome: marine sediment; feature: ocean; material: sediment; isolation source: Sewage treatment plant 13A marine sediment (STP13A) ... | reverse complement strand
GTGGCATGCCGACGACGATCAACGATGGCCGCCATTCGCCGATTAATTTCCCGAGGCTATCGAAGTCGGGACCCTCTTCGCCATTTCGGACAACACCGAGCGGGCTCGCAGAACCGGTAATCGACTGGCCGACCGCAATACCAATGCGGCGCAGGCCGAAATCAACCGCCAGTATGGTTTTCGGGTCGAGGTCAGGCGTGTCCGGCATCGGGAGAAATCTGGCTGATGTCGATGCCGATTGACTGGGCGGCAGACATCCAGCGTTCGCCAAATGGTGTATCAAAGACGATTTCGGGAGTGGCTGGCACACTTAACCAGGAATTTGCCAACATCTCTTCCTCCAACTGGCCGGCGCCCCATCCTGCATACCCCAGCGCGACCAGGGTTTTGTCAGGGCCGTTGCCAGTTGCCATTGCATCAAGTACGTCGCGAGATAGTGTCAGTAGAATATCGCCCGATACGGCCAGCGAATTCTCAAACATCTCGGTCGGGCTGTGCAGCACGAAACCGCGTTCTGGGCCAACGGGCCCGCCCATAAGTACCGGATCCTGGCTTGCAGCAGGGTTGGAATTCTCGGCATCAAGCTGCTCGAACAGGCCGGCGAGGTTCAGATCCAGTGGCCGGTTGATGACAATGCCAAGTGCCCCGTCGCTGTTGTGTTCACAGATCAAGGTGACCGTGGTGCTGAAATTGGGATCCGGCATTCCAGGCATGGCGATGAGCAACTGATTTGCTAAAGAGCTATGGAAACTCATGCTTACAGTATCGGGCCTGTGGCGGGTTGGTTCAACCACGCGGAGAATCAATTATTCGCTGGCAGCGGCGGTTGGCTCAACATCTTCGCTAAACAACCATTTGTACGCGAAGCGGAGCCGGTCGTAGTCGGCGCTGACTTCTGCCGGGAATGGGTCAAACGGTGATGCACGTCGAAGGATGTCGAGTGCGGCCTTGTCGAGCACCGGCGAGCCGCTCGACTTGCGGATGATCACTTCCGACAGTTGCCCGGATGCTTCGATGCTGACTTCGAGCGTAGGGCTGCCAGTCAGGCCGTCCAATTCACCGAGTTCCGGGAAGTACTCGTCGCCAACCGCCTCAATGCGCCGTTTCCAATTGTCGAGATAGGCCGCGATAGTTGACTCACGAGTGTCCGCGCTGATGACTAACTGGCGGGGGTCGTGGTCATGAATCAACAGCGTTGCAGCCTCATCCTGTGGCAACGGTAAGGTCTGTTCGCTGCCGGATTCAAGAGCGATTGCGGTGCGGTTATCGGGTTGTGGTTCTTCGCGAAGATCATCTACGACCTTGCGATCTTGCTCTCTCTGCGTCGATATCACCTGGTCGGCGAACTGCTCGTGCGCGCTTGCATCGAGCAATGACTTGCCACTCTCCTCGCCGACATTATCAATCGGTGACGCGCTTTCCAGCGGCGCCGTCGGGCGAACTTCATCGGTAGTATTGCCACCGCCCTGTTGAGACGCCTGGGCGAGATACTCGGCCTCGTCGGGTCTGTCGATGCGCTGATCGGGGTCGGCGACAATCGTAACCTCGAGCGAAATCGCGTCGCTGATGTCGTCGATCGAATAAGGGTTAAAAGTAATACCGATAATAAGGACGCCGTGCACAAGCGCGGCCAAAAACAGCATCGCCGGCAGCCTGTCCCGCGTTTCAGGGGCGACGAGCTGAATGTCGTCAAGCGCATTCTGGTTCAGGGCAAAACCTGCCATCGTTAGATGAGTTCCTCGATAGCATCGAACAACAGACCTGCAATATTGAGATCAAACTGCTTGTCAATCTCGCGTATGCCGGTTGGGCTCGTAACATTCACTTCGGTGAGGTAGTCGCCGATGATATCGATACCGGCGAACAGGACGCCTGCATCTCGCAACACGGGTCCGACACGTTCGCAGATAGCCATGTCAGCGGCGGAGAGCTCCTGGCCGACGCCCGTTGCACCCATGACGAGGTTGCCGCGGTTGTCATCGTCGGATGGAATGCGAGCGAGCGCGTAAGGCACGGTCTCGCCGTTGACGAGCAGGACGCGCTTGTCGCCGAGATTGATCTCAGGGATATAGACCTGCGCCATCGCAAACTGCTTGCCAAAGTCCGTCAGCGTCTCGAAGATTACGTTGGCGTTGTTGTCGCCCTTTATCACGACAAATATCGAACGCCCGCCCATGCCGTCCAGCGGTTTAACGACAATGCGGTCGTGCTCGGCGAGAAAAGCCTTCATTTCTGCCATTGATCGCGTAATCAGCGTTATGGGTGTGCACTCGGGAAACCAGGCCGTATAGGCCTTCTCATTCATGTCGCGGAGTGCTTGCGGGTTATTGACGATGAGTGCGCCCGCTTCCCGAGCCCGATCCAGGATATACGTCGTGTAGATGTACTCCATATCGAAGGGCGGATCTTTGCGCATCAAAATGGCGTCGAGATCGCCCAAATCCACTTCGGCCGCGTCGCTTGTTTCGAACCAGTCTGAATTGTTGTCGCTGACTTTGAGCCGCTGAGAGTGGCCAATGGCTCTGCCGGACAGCAATTTCAAATCACCCTGCTGAAAATAGTGAATTTCGGCGTCTCGCCGCTGTGCCTCAAGCAACATCGCGAGCGAACTGTCTTTGTATGGCGTAATGGACTCGATCGGGTCCATGACAATACCGATTTTGAGCGCGCTTTTTGCCATTACTGCGATTCAGTCCTGTGCCTGCAACAAGCGGCCAACTATACAACGGAATCGGTGGGTAAGCGCCGAAAATTCCTCGATTTTTGGTGTCTGCGGCGCGCTTCGTAGCAGGACTTATGTCAATATGGTACAAGTCGGTTTTGCTGGGCAATTTATGGCTGTTCGCCACCACGCCAGCGGGAAAACGATAAACAGAATGAATCCCAGGGGATTCCAGTCAAGCGTGAGGAAATCCGGTGTCAAATAACGCATCCCGAAGTCTGAGCGGACTCAAGATTCTCGTTGTGGACGACAGCAAAACGATTCGGCGAACGGCGGAGACGCTGCTTAGCAAGGAAGGCTGTCAGGTATTCACAGCGATAGACGGCTTCGATGCCTTGTCGAAGATTGCAGATCACCAGCCCGACCTTATTTTCGTGGACATCATGATGCCCCGGCTTGATGGTTATGAAACCTGCTCCCTGATCAAGCACAACAAGATGTTCAAGGAGATTCCCGTCATCATGTTGTCGAGCAAAGACGGGTTGTTCGACCGCGCGCGCGGGCGCATTGTCGGCTCCGAACAGTACCTAACCAAACCGTTCACCAAAGACGAGTTGTTGGGTGCGATATCCAACCAGATTAACTAGCCACCTTTCACCGAAAGCATCGCAAAGGAAGTTTTGATGGCAGTAATACTCATCATCGACGATTCACCGACCGAGCTGCACTTATTTCAGTCCATGCTCGAGAAGAGTGGGTTCGACACATTAGTTGCCGATAGTGGCGAAGAGGGTCTGCGCCAGGCGAAGCTATCGCGCCCCGACTGCATCCTGATGGATGTTGTCATGCCGGGCATGAATGGTTTCCAGGCGACACGCAAGCTAACGCAGGATTCCGATACCGCGGGCATTCCCATCATCATGATCACGACGAAAGATCAGGAAACCGACAAGATATGGGGCATGCGCCAGGGCGCGGTCGAATACCTGGTCAAGCCGGTCGGAGCGAAGCGACTCGCGGAAAAAATCAACGCGGTAATGGCTGGCTGAATGAGCGGATCCGTTGATCTGGCGACGTTGGTCAAGCAGCCATTTGAGCTGCTTGCAGAGATTGAGCGGCGTAGTCGCCAGGCACTCTCGGGGCAAAGCGGTTCGGCGATGCCTGCCGAGTGGGTGGGTGTTGGATTTCGTATAGGCGAAGAACAATTTGTAGCAAGTCGCGAACATGTCCGCGAAGTCCTGATGTTGCCGGAAGATATGACGCGCGTGCCCGGCGCCCGGCGCTGGCTGCTCGGTATTGCAAACCTGCGCGGCCATTTGTTACCGCTGGTCGACGTGAAATTATTGCTCGGGAGTGGGCGCACAACATTGCGGCGCACAACCCGCGTTATCTCGGTGAATCATCGCGAAGTTCCGGCGGGTCTTGTCGTAGACGAGGTGTTGGGTTTTCGCCGCTTTATGGATCACGAATTCACGGATGTCTGGCCCGAGACCGTCGTCCGTTGTGATCGCTTTCTGACAGGTGCGTATCAACGTAACGATGACTCGTGGCCCGTCCTGAATCTGTTCGACTTTGTCGAGAGCAATTTATTCTTAAGGGCGGCAGCGGATTGATTGCCGCCGAAAGACAACTCCGCCGCGATACCGGGCGATGAGTAACTCAGAGTTTCAATAGCTATGGCCAATAAAACAGACACATCATCTATTTTCAGAATCGTCGCTGTTGTGACAGTGATATCGCTGTTGGCAGCAGCGGTGCTGACGTACCTGCAAGGCGGCGGCGGTAACGGTCAGGCCGCGGAGCTCGCGGCCTTGTCGCAGTCGATCCCATCTCAAGCGGGTCGAGCCATAGCAGGCGAGGAAGGCGGGTTCGATAAACTCGACGCCAGTCTTAAGCGCCTTGCTCAACTGCGGCGCAGTGCCAGCCGGTCGGTCGCTGGTTCCTCGTCTGAGTGGCAGCAGCTGGAATCGCGTGCAGCGGCGATCGTCGCGAAGCGTGATGATGTAGAAACACTTGCAAACGCGGGCCGTGTTATCGAAGCCACCTCAGCAAATATGCTCGAGTTGTCCAACGAGTTGTTGGATAGATCAGGATCTACAGCCGTAATTCAGGATTTCCAGCAACGCCTGGCGCGCATCGGCCGGGCCGCGCCAGGGCTTACAACCAACCCGAATGCTGCAGCGGTTGCGACAGGCATTGCCAATGATGTTGCATTCTTGCGTACGGTCGCGGATGCCCTGGGTGGTGAATCCACTGAGCTGGATGTTCGTGCTTTGAACGACGAAGGCAAAGAGGTCGCTTTAGTGCCGCTGGCCGACCTGCTAACTGAACTCGAAGCGCAGGTCGATCGTGTTAGCAGCAGTGTTGGCCAGGTTAGTGGCCTTGCGGATGTTCACAAAGAGTTGGTGGCCAGTGCCGCGACCCTCTCCAACGCGTTTGCGGGTGCCGAATCCACCAGTCCCTTGCCGGGTATGCTGCAGATTGACTGGTTTCCACTCGGGCTTATTGCGCTGGCGATCCTTCTCGTCGCTGGTCTTATGGTGTTGAATTCCCGGTCTTCGCATTTTGAGGCGACCGCCAAGGTTCAAGCCGAACAAAACGAACGTAACCAGCAAGCGATTCTGCGTCTGCTCGACGAAATGGGCAGCCTTGCCGACGGCGACCTGACTGTCGAGGCAACGGTGACCGAGGATATTACCGGAACCATCGCCGACTCATTCAACTACGCAATTGAAGAACTTCGAAAGCTCGTCGCAACGGTTAACGAAACGGCGATCATGGTCGACTCGGCAGCCAAACAGACGGAGAGTACCGCGTCGCATATGGCCAAGGCGGCGGATAACCAGGGTCGTGAAATTAACGCGGCGACAGAGTCTGTCGTGTCCATGGCCGCATCAATTGAGGAAGTGTCCGGCAACGCCGAGCGCTCCTCCGATGTTGCGCGGCATTCAGTGGAAGTCGCACATAAAGGTGGTGAGGCGGTGCGTCGAACAATCGACGGCATGAACGCTATTCGCGAGACCATTCAGGACACATCGAAGCGCATCAAGCGGCTGGGTGAGAGTTCCCAGGAGATTGGCAATATCGTCGAGCTGATTAACGATATTGCTGAGCAGACGAACATATTAGCGCTCAACGCTTCTATCCAGGCGTCGATGGCCGGCGAGGCGGGCCGGGGTTTTGCGGTCGTTGCGGACGAAGTCCAGCGGCTGGCAGAGCGGTCCACGAATGCGACCAAACAAATCGAGGTGCTGGTACGCACAATTCAGGCTGACACCAACGAGGCCGTTGTGTCGATGGAGCGCAGTACAACGGACGTGGTGGGCGGTGCATTACTTGCCGAAAACGCGGGCGCTGCACTCGACGAAATCGAGCAAGTCTCGAATCAGATCGCAAGCCTTGTACAGAATATTTCAAGTTCAGCGCGCCAACAGGCCGGATCGGCAGCCGACGTCACGCGACGTACAACGCGGCTGCGGGAAATCAGCGAACAAACGGGCAAGGCAACAACCGCAACCGCCGCGGCTATCGCGAAATTGTCCGAGCTTGCATCGCAGCTTAGAAAGACCGTCGCAGGATTTACGTTGCCGAATGAAGCGCTGCAAGCCAGTGCCTTGTCGAGCACCTCATCGAGTGTCTTGGCCAAACAGGCTGACGGGCATTCGCAAACCGGCCAGATCTAGAGGCACCGAGGAAATACGGACTGCTTGATGACAGGCGATACCGGCATACAAGAGCATCTCATTGGCGATGAGGGTAGCGGAGCGACGATTAGCGCTCTCTCTATCATCAGTGCGGAGCTCATGGAGACAATCCGCAATGCGCATCTCGCGCTTGAGGATTGTGTCGACGGACGAGGTGGCTCGGCCGCGCTCGTGCGTGCCGGCGAACTGCTGCATCAGGTACGTGGTGCGCTACAGATCACAGAGACCTATGGGGCGGCATTGCTCGCCGAAGAAATGGAACTCGGCTGCAAGTATCTTGCGGCTCTGCGCGCTGGCAAGGGTCGCGAGGACGGGCTCGATGCGCTAACGCGTTCAATGGTGCAGCTGCCAATCTACATTGAGCGCCTGCTTGCCGGTGGTCGCGATATTGCGCTGGTGCTATTGCCAATGCTCAACGATCTTCGGGCTGCCCGCGGCGAGCCGTTGCTTTCCGAAGGCACACTGCTATTACTCAATCTATCGCCGAGCCAGGCGAAGCAGAAGGCCGAAAAACGTGAGGGCAGCGGTGAAGACCCTGTTGCCGTTGCGACACGCTTGCGGCCCAAGTTCCAACTGGCGCTACTGGGTTGGATCCAGGGTGGTAATACCAAGCGCCACCTCGATACCCTTGCAAGCGTTGCCCAAAGACTCGAATTGTCAGCAACTCGCGATGACATGTACCAACTCTGGTGGATCGTCGGCGGCGTCCTTGAGTCGCTGCAAGACGGTGGCCTTGAGACGTCGGTTGCGATCAAGCGGTTGCTGGGTAACACGGATCGTCAGATCAAACGGGTCATTGATGAAGGCACCGGAGCGTTCGATACGTATCCAGTTGATGATTTGTTGAACAACCTGCTCTATTACGTCGCCAGGTCGAGTACGTCTGGCGTACGCATTAGCGAAATTCGGGCGGCCTTCAACCTTTCGGAACTGCTGCCTGGGGACGAGCAGGTTGAGCATGCGCGCGAAGCGCTATCGGCGCCAAGCGTCAAGCTCATGGAAACGGTCGCGTCAGCAATCAGAGAAGACCTGGCTCGAGTCAAAGACGTGCTCGATATTTTCGTTCGGACGGGCATGAACAATTCGTCCGAGCTGGTGCCGCAACTCGAATTGCTTAAGAAGATCAGCGACACATTGGGTGTTCTCGGTCTCGGTGAGTTGCGCGGCGACATTGATGGCGAAATTGATCGTCTCAAAACGGTTGTAGAAAAAGGCGGCACGGCGTCGGACCAGGTCATTCTGGAAATCGCGTCGACATTGTTGCGCGTTGAGGATCGTCTTGATCAGCAGCTTATCCGGCTGATTGATCCCACACCTGGCGGCGGCGAAGTCGCGGGCGCAGATATGCCACCGCAAGAGCAGGCCGATTACCAGAAAGTGGCGGAATCCGTTATGCGCGAGTGCATCATCAACCTCGCACGCATCAAGGAGACCGTCGGGCAAAGCCTTGCATCACAAGCGCCGTCACAGGGCCTGGACAGCGTGCCGTCGTTGATACGCGGTATCAAGGCCGGGTTGTTGATGCTGAACAAGACTCGTGCGATGGAAGTCGTAGATAGAGTAGGCGCCCTGATTTCGCTGGCACTGACCGGAAACGGCGTCGCACGATTGGCACAAAAGGAAACAGATCGCCTGGCCGACGCGATTGTCAGCATTGAATACTACATGGAGACAGTCAAAGCGGGGCGCAGTGAGCCCTGGTACATGCTTGATAATGCTGAAGCGTGTCTCTCTGTGCTGCGTGATGTCGAACATCGCCTGAAAGAAGAGGCGGACGCCGAGGCCGAACTCGGACATACGATGAAGCTCGACGGTGCCGAGATAGCAGCGCAGGCAGCCGAGATGGCGGCTGCAGAGCAAGCCAGAATGCAGGCGACCGAAGTCATACCTTTACCCGTGGTTGCCCCGGACGCCGAACACCTCGACCCGGAATTGCTCGAACTCTTTATTGAGGAAGCGAAAGAAGAGGTTGCTTCAATAAAGCGCAGATTGCCGGCGTGGCAGGAAGACCCGAGCAATATGGAGGCGCTGATTACGGTCAGGCGCTCGTTTCACACGCTCAAAGGCAGCGGCCGGATGGTCGGTGCCGAACGAATTGGCGAGTACTGCTGGAGCATTGAGAATCTCCTGAACCGGCTTATCAATCGAACGCTGGTTCAAACGCCGCCGATGGTTGATTTCATCGTTGCTGCTGCCGCAGCGGTGCCGGAACTCATAGAACAGCTCGAAGTTGGCGTTGAACCGTCTGCTAATACCAGCCTGCTCATAGCGAGAGCCAATGCATTCGCAGAAGGCGATCCGAATGCCGCAATTCTGACCGTCACCACGCAAGCGCAGGCGGAGGCTATCGAGGAAGAGGCTGCACTCGAGATGGATCCGGTACTACTGGATATTTTCTCCAAAGAGACGGCCGGTCATGTGCAGGTCATCGTCGATTACCTGGAGGCATGCGAAGGGCACCAACCACCTTTCGACGTTACGGACAAACTGCATCGCGCCTGCCACACACTGCATGGCAGCGCGAATATGGCGAATGTCGAGCGTGGTGTTGCGGTAGCAAGTGCGCTCAATCGCTTTGTTCGACGCGTCTACGATTACAAGATCGGTTTTGATCAATCGGCGCTCGACGGCCTGAGGGCGGGGTCCAGGGCGATAGCCGCTATCGTCGGAGATATCAATCAGCCTGAACGAAAGCGTGCCGATTACACGGCATTAATAGATCACCTCAACAATTTGGCGGATGCAGTACAGCCGGAACAGCTGGAAACGTCGGAGCCTGTTCCGGAGCCGGTGTTGGTTGCGGAGCCAGTTGTCGAAGAAGTAGAGCAAGAGGCGGAGTACGACGCGGAGATCGCCGCGATTTTCACCGAAGAGTCCGCCGAATTACTCGAGTCTGCCGATAAGGCTCTGATTGAGTGGAGCAAGAACAAGTCGTCTAAAGATTCGATGGAAGAGCTGAAACGCCATCTGCATACGCTTAAAGGCGGTGCGAGAATGGCGGGCATCACTGCCATGGGCAATCTAAGCCACGAGATCGAGACGCTACTGATTTCAGTTGATAGCGGACGGGTCAAAGCGACGTCGACGGTGGACGGCCTGTTACAACAAAGTGTGGATGAGTTGCATCGCATGCGTGATGCTGTCATCGCCGGTAAAGCGGTGCCTGCAGCCGGGGTCCTTGAGAAGCGAATTCAGCAGGCAAATGCCGGCTTTGAAATCGCGGACGATTCTGCCGTAGAGACAGCACCAGCGGACAAAGACGTTGAAGAAGCCAAACCGGCAGAGTTTTCGATCGTGCCCGAAGATACCGTCAGCATGGTTATCGTCGACACGCCGTTGGCCGACGAGTTGGCGCAAATCGGCAAGCCGCCGGAAGGTTACCAACCCGAAGTGCCACCGAGCGACGAACCGGGTCTGGAGCTCGAGCTGGAGCCTGAGCCCGAGCCGGAGCAAGAGCCGGAGCAAGAGCCGGAGCCAGAGCCGGAGCCAGAGCCGGAGCCAGAACCGGAACCGGAGCCAGAAGAAAAGCCCAGGCCCGGCAAGCCGGCCGCGGTACAGCCCTTGCGGCAGGAACGGCGCCAGGAACAGCGCCAGGAACAGCGCCAGGAATTTGCTCGCATCGATGCCGAGTTGCTGGAGGACTTGCTGAATGCAGCCGGCGAAATCAGCATTTACCATTCTCGTCTCAGCCAACAGGTCAGCACATTCGATGTCCACGTCGTCGAGCTCGAACAGACGATCAGCAGACTTCGAGAGCAGTTGCGCAAGCTGGAGATCGAGACTGAAGCACAGATCATGCACGGTCATCAGGACACATTGGTTGCACGTGACTTTGATCCGCTGGAACTCGATCGCTATTCCAATATCCAGCAGCTGTCGCGTGCGCTCGCCGAGTCGGCAAGTGATCTCGGTAGTCTCAAGGATCTGCTCAAATCAGTTACGACCGAAGCTGAGGGTCTGCTTGTTCAGCAATCTCGTGTAACCGCAGAGTTGCAAGACGGTCTCATGCGTACCCGCATGGTTCCTTTCGAGCGCCATGTTCCGCGGCTGACTCGTCTGGTTCGACAGATTGCCAAGGAAGCCGGGAAAAACGTAGAACTCGCCGTCGAAGGCGCGTCTGGCGAACTTGATCGCCAGGTGCTCGACAAGATGTTGCCGCCGTTCGAACACATGCTACGCAACGCCGTTGTGCACGGCATGGAAACGATCGCGCAGCGCCAAAAAGCAAACAAGCCTGCGACCGGCCGCATCACTATCCGCCTTCACCGCGAAGGCTCTGAAATGATTATCGACGTTTCGGATGACGGCAAGGGCCTTGATGTAGATGCAATTCGGCGCAAAGCCTACGAGCTCGACATGCTCAAGCCGGACAGCAAAGTTACCGACGAAGAGATCATGGAGTTGATCCTGACGCCCGGATTCACGACGGCGAGCAAGGTTACCCAGTCTGCGGGTCGCGGTGTTGGCATGGATGTCGTTGCCAACGAAGTCAAAAAGCTCGGCGGTTCTCTGCGCATATCTTCCGTTACGGGGCAGGGCACGAACTTTACGGTTCGCCTGCCGTTCACTCTCGCGATCACACAGTCGCTCATTGTGCGCACCGGCGATGAGGTTTATGCCTTGCCGCTGCCGTCAGTCGAAGGTGTCGCACGCGTGCCGCGCGCCGAACTTGAGAACCTCCTGAGCCAGAGCGAGCCCAGCTACCAGTACGGGGAAGAAACCTACAAATTCCGTCACCTTGGAATGTATCTGGGTGGTCAGGCAGCCGAGTTGCCGCAGGACGAGCCACATGTTCCGGTGATTTTGGTTCGTGCGGGCGAGTATTCCGCTGCACTCCTGACCGATGAGATGATCTCGAGCAGAGAAATCGTCGTTAAGTCTGTAGGACCGCAGCTGGCGAGTATTCGCGGTATTGCGGGCGCTACGATTCTGGGTGACGGCCGCATCGTACTCATTCTTGATATCGCCGCACTTGTGCGTACCGGTGCACCCGTTGTTGAGCTCAAGAATGCGGCGCCGGCGCCAACGGACGATCGCCCGCTTGCGCTTGTCGTCGATGACTCCATAACGGTTCGACGCGTCACCGAACGCTTCCTGCAGCGTCACGGCATGCGAGTCGTGACAGCAAGAGATGGCCTCGACGCAATTAGCGTCATGTCAGACCACAAGCCTGACATTATCCTGCTGGATATCGAAATGCCGAACATGGATGGTTATGAATTCGCGTTGCATGTGCGTAACGATGAGCGCGTCTCTGATGTGCCTATCATCATGGTGACCTCGCGCGTTGGTGATAAGCACCGTGCTCGTGCAATCGAACTCGGGGTCAATGACTACCTGGGCAAGCCATTCCAGGATTCGGCGTTGCTCGACGCTATCCAGCGCTTGCTCGATGAAAAAGGAATCACGTTGTCGTGAGTGCCGAATCTGACGAACTGTATAGCCTGCTCGTGCCGCTGTCCGAAGATCGCCTGATTGTGCCGCGTGCCTGTGTGGCGGAGGTTGTTCGTTTCACCGCGCCTGAACACGAGGCCGGCGCGCACAGTTGGATGCTTGGCACGGTCAACTGGAACGGTCGTCAGTTACCCGTGGTTTCGTTTGAAGGTGCATTGGGCAAGGATGTTCCGGTAGCGACCGGGCGCACTCGAATCGTCGTTTTCTACGCAAGCACTGGTCAACTGAAGACGGGCTACTTTGGCCTGCTCACGCAAGGATTTCCGCAACTCGTGCGCGTCAACAAGGACGTCCTCGAGTTACACACAACAGAGGGCTGGCCCGACGATGCGCCAGTGTTGTGCCGCGTCAAAATGATTAACGAGTTCCCGCTTATTCCTGACCTCGAAAAACTTGAGGCAATGTTGGCGCGCGAATCAATCCAGGCGTAAGCCGCCCACAAGTATCGGCGGACAAATCCGGGGCGTGTCGGGATATAGGCATGATTGCGGATGATTTGCTGGCCTGATCGTGGTGTACATTGGCATTCACGGGGCCGTAGCTCAGCTGGGAGAGCGCTGCGTTCGCAATGCAGAGGTCGGGAGTTCGATCCTCCTCGGCTCCACCAACCCGACGCAGAGTCCTTGGCCTTACGCAGGTCACCCCAAAGAGACTGCGCAACGGTAAGTGCGGCAATCGCTGCCGTTTCGGTTCGAAGTATCCTCGGCCCCAGGGAAACCGCCTTGAAGTTGGCGACATGGGCATCTTCACATTCGGAATCGCTGAAGCCACCCTCTGGTCCTATTAGTAAACAGACTTTGGTTTTCGGCGCCGCGATCGAAGTAAGTGACGTGGCGGCACGCGGTTGCAAAATCAGGTCGATATCTGCCTCGCCGGTCTTGCTGCCGAACCACGAGTTGAGTGAAACAGGCTCGTCGATCAATGGCGGCCGAATTCGACCGGACTGTTCACACGCGCTCTCTGCGACTCTCTGCCAATGGTCACGGCGCTTGGCGGTTCGCCGGGCATCGAGTTTCACGACGCTGTGCTCGGCCAGCACTGGCGAAATTCGTTTTACGCCAAGTTCCGTCGCTTTTTGTATAACGAAGTCCATGCGCTCACCGCGCGATATGCCCTGCACGAGGTGAACCTTTAACGACGATTCTGTCCTGGTCTTAATATGCGCGTCCACCTGAACAACGGCTGTGTTTTTCGAGATGTTCAGGACACTCGCTGCGAATTCGCCGTCCTTGCCATTGAAGACCGTCAGGTGGTCGCCAGCACGCAGGCGCAGGGCGCGTCCGATATAGCGCGCCTGTTCGTCGTCCAGCTGCAATTCCTGACCAGGAGAAATATCGTCACGAATAAAAAGTCTTGTAGCAGCCATGAGCATTGACAGTTGATATCTGTAGCCCTGACTATCGTTGTTCCACGCAGACGGGGCAAGCCTTGAGTAAGGATAGATTCAGCATCAACGCCGCGACCGGGCTCATTGAGCCAGCCAGGCAGTGTCCCAGCCCCAATCAGGATGCGCGCCCGAATGGGGCGCAGCCCGAGTTGCTGATAGTTCACGGCATTAGCTTGCCGCCGGGAGAGTTCGGCGGGCCGCAAATTGAACAGCTGTTCACCAATACGCTGGATTGGGACAGCCACCCCTACTTTGGTGAGATTCGTGGGATGCAGGTATCTGCGCATCTTCTCGTGAAACGCGACGGCGAGCTGATCCAGTTTGTGCCCTTTACGCAGAGAGCCTGGCACGCGGGCGCATCGTCATTCCGCGGTCGCAGCGGCTGCAACGACTACTCGATCGGCATCGAACTGGAAGGGGAAGACGAGGTTCCGTACGAGGATTGCCAATACGAGGTCTTGATAAAGGTGAGCAGAGCGCTCATGCAAGCCTATCCTGAGATGTCAGCGCGAGAAATAGCAGCCCATTCAGACATCGCGCCGGGGCGAAAAACCGATCCGGGCACTGCTTTCGACTGGCTTCGATTGTATGATGGGATCAGCCACGCCTGATTGAGCGCGGTCTTTAGTAACCCTTAGAAGAAACGAGCGACGGAACGATGAACCTGATTGCCCTGCTTATCGGCCTTGTCATCGAACGACTTGCCACACAGCTATTTCACTTGCGCAGATTGCGTTGGATCGACCGCATTATCGATGCCGGCTTCCGCCAGGCTGGGCGCGTCGCAAACTGGCCATCAATCATCCCGGTGATCCTGATAACCCTGGTGTTGGCTGTACCCGTTTTCGCAGTAATGTTCAGTCTTGGCGACGCCTTGCTCGGTTTCCCGTACGTGTTCCTCGCTATCGTCGTGTTGTTCTTTTCACTGGGTCCGCAGGACATTGGTGAAGACATCGACGAATATTGCAAAGCCGTCGAAGACGGCGATGAGGAATGCGTTCTAGAGAAGGCCAAGGCGATTATTGAGAGTGACGTACCCGATGATGAACGCGAGCGGATGCATTGCGTTGAAGAGGCGGTGTGCGTTCAGGCAAACAATCGTCTGTTTGCAGTAATTTTCTGGTTCGTTGTGCTGGGCCCGCTTGGGGCCTGGACGTACCGGGTAACTGACCTGATTCGTCGTCGAGCCGTATTTGCGGCGGCGAGAGACGAAGCTGTCGACGATATGTCGGAAAGCCTGCGCGATGCCGCCGTCATGTTGCATGGGTGGCTGGCATGGATACCGGCACGCCTGACAGCGGTTGGCTATGCCGCCGCCGGACACTTTGATGCGGCAATTGGTGTGTGGCGAGCACCATCCGAGCAAAGCACCGATACACCTTCGCAGTACAACGAACATCTTCTGGCTCGTGTCGGTGTCGCCGCATTGGCGTTAGGGCAGAAAGAGGACGAGACTCTCGTCGAACGTGGCGTCAGAGGCGCAACCGCGGCCAACAGTCTTGTGTTTCGATTGTTGCTCATTTGGGCGGTCGTCATCGCTGCGATGACTTTATACGGCTGGACGCGGTGAGGCAGTTTTTTTTTGCTTGATAACGCTTACCCTGTTTTGCATCGGCGGTTGTTCGATAGATGCTGATCAACCGACCTCGACCGTGCATCACGCTCGAATTGCGACGCTCGCTCCCCACCTGACTGAACTCGTATTCGCTGCCGGTGCTGGCGATAAACTGGTCGGCGTCAGTGCTTACTCCGACTATCCGGCGGAGGCTCTCGAGCTCCCATTGATTGGTGATGCGTTTGCAGTCGATCATGAGCAGCTTGCGATGCTAAACCCCGATCTGCTGCTCGCCTGGCAGGGTGGCACACCGGCACACGTAGTCGATGAGCTAAGACACTTTGGCTATACCGTAGAAGTCATTCAAATTCGGAAACTTGCCGATGTTGCAGGCGCGTTACGGCGCATTGGAGAGCTCACGGACAGTGTCGATACGGCAAACGATGTTGCCTCTATATACGCGCAAGGCCTGCAAGCGTTCGAGCAGCGTTACGCTAACGCAGACGATGTGCGTGTTTTTTACCAGGTTGATAAGCGGCCGCTCTACACGATTAACAATCAGCACTATGTCAGCGAGCTCATCGATTTGTGCGGCGGCAGCAATGTGTTTTCCGATTTGGATGGGCTTGCGCCGACGGTATCGGTCGAGGCAGTGGTCGAGCGCGACCCGGAAGCGATGTTCGCGAGTAGCGACGCGGGCGATGGTGCATTCGACCAATGGAACCGCTGGCCGCACATTGCCGCGAACCGCTACAAGAATCGTTTCCTCATGCCAGCCGATGAAATTGGACGGGCAACGCCCCGCTTACTGATTGCGGCGAAGGCGGTTTGTGACGCGTTGCAGGTCGCGCGAGCAAACAGAGATTCAGCATGAGCGATAATGGACGTTTCTGCTAGATGCGTTCCCTATTCCAGAGCACTTCCTGACCAGATTCTGCCCGCGAGAGCACGCGAGCGACGACGAATAGGAGGTCAGACAGCCGGTTCAGGTATCGAAGCACTTCAGGTCGAACTGATTCGGAGCCCGCAAGAGTCGTGCTTATGCGTTCTGCTCTGCGAACAATCGTGCGCGCGAGATGGCAGGCCGCCGCAGCTTGTCCGCCGCCGGGCAGAATGAATTCCTTGAGCGCGGGTAGATCTTCATTTAATGCGTCGAGTTCCGTTTCCAGGCGCGAAATGAAGTCATCCGTGATCGCGGTGTGCCCCGGAATGCAGAGTTCGCCACCGAGTTCGAACATATCGTGCTGGATCTCGGTGAGCATTTTGCGAATGTCATTTGGCACAGAGTCGAATGACAGAATCACACCGATCGCGCTGTTAGCCTCGTCGACGGTGCCGTAAGCGTCGACGCGCAAGCTGTCCTTGGCAACGCGAGAGCCGTCGCCAAGGCCTGTCGTTCCGTCATCGCCGGTGCGCGTGTAAATCTTGCTAAGTCTCTTTCCCATTGTCTTAAGCTCGTCAGTTCCAGCGGTATCTTAACTCGACAAATGCGCCACGCTGCTGCATTCGATAATTTTCTGCCGTCTGATAGTCGCTATCGAGCAGGTTTTCGATCCGCGCATTCAGGGCCCAGCTGTCATTCAGTCTTATTTGTCCGGTCAGGTTAGCAAGCACGTAGCCAGCAAGTCGGACACCTGCGTAGTCCTCGCGATCACCGCTCGCAATGATGGAGAGCCCGAGACGATGCGCGCCGATGTCACGAGTGTAAGAAAGCGAGGCAGTTTCCTCGGCTCGTCGCAGCAGCCGCTCTCCGCTGTCGGCATTGTCTGCCCGTTGTTTTACGAGCTCCGTTCGAATTGCGAAACCGTCGCCGCGGTACTCGTAGCTCAGCTGTGCACCACGGATTTCCGCACTTGCGATGTTCCTCAGCTCAAACGCCTGTAGATCGAAATCAATCAGATGGTCGATGTCGTTGCGATAGACTTCGAGATCTACACTGTGGCCGGTTCCGGACGTGTAGCGCAGACCGAGTTGAGCATCGTCAGCCAGCTCGGGGTTGAGATCGACGTTGCCGCCGAAGCCGAAGCGATCGGTGGCATCTGGCGCACGAAAGGCATGACCAAGGCCGGCGTTCAGCGTCCAGCTATTGCCGATATCGAACGCGTACTCAGCATTCCATGTGGTGTGTTTGCCGAAGGTCTCATGATCCGTCAGTCGAACAGCAGCAAACGCCTTGTGGCGACCGTGAGCCCACTGATCTTGTGCGAACGCCGCGCGCACAGTTGTGTCCTCCTGGAACCCTGATCCGTAACTCAGCGTTGCAGCATCTTCAGTAATGGCAACTAACCCGCCCGTCAGCGTGTGGTTGGCTAGCGCGTGCGTATATTGCCAGTCCACGCTCAGCCGCTCGGAGCTGACGAAGTCATCAGCCTGGTTTTGAGAAATTTCGTCTTGCACGAATGAGACGATAAGTTTGCTGATGCCGCTATTAGGGAAGTTCGAATTCAACTCCAGGGCTGTCGTCGTATTGTCAAAGTCCTGGTCGACGGGGGCGAGGAAGAAGTCCAGATATTCCACTATCCCACTGGTCTGCCAGTGGCGGATGCTGATATCGCCGCTCTTGAGCTGCCGCGATACGTACAGACTGGCTGACAGGTTTTCATAGCCTCGTTCAATATCCGAGTCCGTACGCGGGGCGTAGCCGTCGGTAGTCTGCCAATTTAGTGTGACGCCGAACTCGCCGTTGCTGCTGCGATTCCCGCCTGACACGTTTCCAGATCGTGTGTCAAAGCTGCCGGACTCAAGGCTGCCTTCGACGAAGGCGTCTTTGGCACGACGCGTGATGATATTGATGACGCCGCCAATCGCGTCGGTACCGAACAATGCAGACCGGGCACCTTTGACAATTTCAATGCGTTCAATTACTTCGGGCGCGATGTGCTGAATCGCCGCACCACCTAAAGTGCCCGGGTTAATGCGAATTCCGTCGATCAGCACAAGCGTGTGATTGCTCTCGCTACCGCGCAGAAATATCGATGTCGATTGCCCGGGTCCGCCGTTGCGGCCAATGTCGATGCCAGCTTCGAAGCGAAGCAATTCAGCCAGGTCGGTGGCGAGCGAGAGCTCTATGTCTTCACGTGTAATGACCGTAACCGGGACGATTGCGTCCTTAAGCGGGATTTCTGTGCGCGTTGCTGTGACGATGACTGTTTCGCCAGGCGCGGCATCCGCTATGCAATCGGCATTCGCCGCCAACAACGTCAGCAACGCCGCCGCGGATGCCAGTCGGTTCGTAAACATTTTGTCTCTCCAGTGCATGCCGCCCGCACGCGAAATATGTCGTGAGTACCATGGTGCGGGGAGTATGGAGGGACGGCGTTGATCGCTCGCCCGAACCTGCGCCCGCCGCGCCATTCAAGGTTTCACTGGGCCGGTCTCCGGGCTGACGAGCGGATAGCATCCTTGCCGTAGCGCCTTCCCACGATCCTCATGTTGCGGTTCGCAGTGGCTCCGATTCGATTGTTTCGAACCAGGGGCTACGGTTTAACTCGATCACCGTTGCGGGGGCAGCGCCGGAATGTGCGTGACATATCACGCTGAACCGGCTTCCCGTTCACCCGATTTTGCCAAATCAGGTTCACCTAGTGAGTGTCGTACGATAGGGAGGCGGCACGGAGCTGTCAAGCAGGACGTTGTGCGCTTGTTTCTTTGCCGCCGTGCGGCCATAGTTGCGGCGAATATCGACTGCGAATGACAGGAAATATTGTGCAGGCCCACGACGAAAAACCGTCTGACGAACTACAAACCGCATTGGAAGCAGCACGCGCGGCGGCTGAGATCAGTCGCCATTACTACGCGGGCAATTTTACCGTGACAACCAAAGCGGACCTTACGCCGGTAACTCAGGCCGATGTCGAGTGCGAGCACGCAATTCGAAAAATTATCCTCGAGCGTTTCCCGGAGCATGGTTTCTTCGGCGAAGAAACCGGCCGCAGCAACGAGGACGCTGAGTTTCTTTGGCTTGTTGATCCGATCGATGGCACCAAGGGTTTCGTTCGTCAGTATCCGTTCTTTTCCACCCAGATAGCGTTGATGCACAGGGGGGGAATCGTGCTGGGTGTTTCCAGCGGCACGATGATGGGCGAGCTGGCCTGGGCGGAAAAAGGGAAAGGCGCCTGGCTCAATGGTGAGCGGCTGGCGATCAGTACTATTTCCGACCCCGATCGTGCGGCGGTGTCGACCGGCAATCTCAAGTCACTGGCAATGAGTCCCGGCTGGAGCGATCTCGGCGAGATCGTTTCCCGAGCGGATCGGATACGCGGATACGGGGACTTTTATCACTATCATCTGCTCGCGGCGGGCAAAATAGAGGCGGTTATCGAGTCTGACGTCAACATCCTTGATATCGCCGCGCTGTCGATCATAGTGACGGAGGCTGGCGGAGTGTTTACAGACCTAAACGGCGAAACAGTAAAGCTCGAGACTCGTTCAGTATTGGCTGCGAATCCGAAACTCCACGAGGAGTACCTTGGGCGCCTACGAGGCCGCGTGACCTGACGTCGCGACGAATAGCGTGTGTGAACGCCAGCCAACAGCTTCCATGGGCGTTGCAAACAATTCGCTCAGATTTGACTCGTTGAGAATTTTGTCGGTTTGACCGATCTGCCAACGACCGTCCCCGAAAAGAAGCAGGCATCGATCTGCGAATCGAGCAGCGAGGTTTACATCGTGCAGGCTGGCGACAACACCGGCTCCCTGATCTGCAGCTCGTCTGAATATCTGCAACGCGTCCAGCTGGTGTTGAGGATCCAGGTGGTTGGTGGGCTCGTCAAGAAGGTAGACCTCGGGCGTTTGCGCCAGAATTTGCGCAATTGCAAGCCGACGTCGCTCACCACCGGACAGGGTCAGAATATCCCGGGCGGATAAATCCTCAAGACCCATCGCCCGCAGCGCGTCTTCGGTGATTCTGTAGTCATCTTCGGATTCCCATTTGAAATGGGAGATGTGTGGGTGCCTGCCGACCAGCGCCGTATCGAGAACAGTCGCCGGAAAGATGTCGTCGACGACCTGTGGTAACAACGCAAGCTGTTGCGCGGTTCGCTGACGCGGGCTCAGAAAAATGTCCTGTGAGTTGAGAGTTACGTTGCCAAGGTCGGGCCGACGCAGTCCCGCGAGCGTCGCCAGCGTTAACGACTTGCCTGTGCCGTTTGGCCCGAGAACCGCAACGATCTCGCCGCGATCAAGTTCCAGATTCAACCCGTCGACAAGCAGTCGGCCAGGCACGCTGACACGAATGTCTTTACAAGAAAGAAGTGGCGAATCGTTGTTGGGCATCGCGCGAGCCTGGTTCAGCCTAGTCGACAAGACGAATTTCGCTGGCGGTAAGCGGACCGATAACCGCGTACTTGAGGCTCTTCGGTACAACCGCGTCATCGCTGGCCAGCGCAATACGACCACCCATGATCTCTGCGTAACGCTGCGGATACAGCGGCGCGCGATCCGGTTCGCCCAGCCCCTCCGGCGCAAGCGGTTGGCCGTCTGATGGGTCGTACTTGTCCGTTGCGCCCAGGGTATGTAGAAACTCATGAGCAATAATGACGTTGTTGCTCCCTTGTTGCCGGCGTCCGGCTCGAGCATTCACAATGCCGACCATGCCTTTTTGCAAGCCAACAGAATTTTCAAGCCGGAACGCGTCGTCGGGGCTGTGATAGCGCACGAAAATACGAACGTCTGGTTCGATCTCGTCCTGTTCACCGGCCGTGCTTGAGGCCCACCAACGCATCTTGAGAGACCAGATCATAATATCGACAACGCCGATGTCCGCGCCAATAGCCGGAGGTTGCTCGGTTATTTTCTCACCCACTTCCATGCGCAATGGCCGTTGCAGCGTGTTTCCATAGCGCTCGGTCTCGCGGGCGATGAACGTTTCTATAGCGGCGAAATCGTCGGTATCCAGGCTGTCGATGTAACGCTCAACGATCTCGCTGCCATCAGCGTTGATCGGATACACCTTTACCCAGAGGCTGTTTTCCCAATCGGTACTTCTGGCCTGGGTGAGCCATGTGCTCAAGGCGACAAAGAACAGGATGAACAGCAGAATGGATATTCTGATGGCTTTAAACATGTCGTCAGAGCTCCGGTGGTTGTCGGACGGTGGTCGCCTGCTCGAAAGCATAGGCAATCTCTATGAGCGACTTCTCACTGTAAGCTCGCCCGATAAACGACACACCCACCGGCAGCCCCGCGATAAATCCGGCCGGCACGGTAATACTCGGGTAGCCCGATACCGCGGCATAAGAAGAGCTGCCAACGTGAAAAGTGTCGCCGTTCACATGGTCGGTTAGCCAGGCCGGGCCGTTAGATGGTGCGATAAGGGCATCGAGGTCATGTTCCTCCATAGCGCTGTCTATGCCGGCTTTTGAAACGCGCTTGCTGGTTTCCAGAGCTTCCAGGTATTCGTCGTCAGTCAGCGGGCCTTTCTCTTCGGATGAAAGCATTTCTTCCTGCCCAAAGAACGGCATGACGGTCTCTTTGTTGTTTTCATTGAATTCGATGATCTCGGCGAGCGACTTCAATGGTGCATTGGTTTTCTCAAGATATCGTTTCAGGTCGGCCTTGAACTCGTATCGCAGTACTGCGATTTCGGCGTCGCCCATGCCAGTTGTGTCTATCTCAATCGAATCGACGATTTCCGCGCCCCGTTCTCGAAGCGACTCGATAGTCGACTCAAAGATTGCTTCGACGTACGGATTGTTTCCGGCGCCGTAGTAAGAGCGAATGACGCCGATACGTTTTCCTGCAAGGCCATCTGCCGTGAGGTTGGTGGTGTAGTCGGAAAGGGCACCTCGAGCATCCTGCGTTGCCGGGTCATCAGGATCTGTGCCTGTCATCGCGCCAAGCAGGATTGCCGCATCTCGCACCGATCGTGCCATCGGCCCTGCCGTATCCTGGCTGTGGGCAATCGGAATGATGCCAGTACGGCTGACCAGCCCCAGCGTCGGTTTGATGCCAACGACGCCGTTGATGCCGGACGGACAGATAACCGACCCGTCGGTCTCCGTGCCGATGGCGACCGTCGTAAGATTGGCGGCAACGGAAACGGCCGAACCGCTGGAAGAGCCGCAAGGGTTACGCGCCGTGTCGTAGGGGTTTTTGGTCTGGCCGCCGATGCTGCTCCAGCCACTCGATGAGCGGCTTGATCGAAAATTTGCCCACTCACTGAGATTGGCCTTACCGAGAATGATCGCTCCGGCGTCACGCAGCTGACTGACAAGAAACGCGTCGGTGTCAGGGCGGTGATCGGCCAGCGCGAGCGAACCGGCTGTCGTGTGCATCTGGTCGGCAGTGTCGATATTCGCCTTGAGTACTACCGGTATGCCGTGCATAGGACCTCGCGGTCCGGACTCCTGCCACTCTTCGTCGAGCGACCTGGCCGTAAGCAGCGCATCAGGATTGATCTCGATAATCGAATTCAACTGCGGCCCACTGCGATCGATTGACTCGATACGTTCGAGGTAGGAGCTGACGAGCTGCTCGGATGTCAATTCGCCTCGCTGCATTCGGTCGTGCAGGTCGGCGATAGTCGCCTCTTCAATGTCAGGGGGTGGCGCGGTGCAGGCAGCCAGTGCCAGCAGACAAACAAGATTGAAAAAGCGCAATGTCAGGTTCCTCAAATGTTTCTTTACTCGGGTTTCTTGAATCGTAGGATGAACCGATCTGTTTTGCCGCGGACTTCAGGGTCAAAGACCAGTTTGCTGCGATCATCATCGGTATTACGCAGCAGGTCGCTTTCACCATCAAGAACAAGGCCGGCTGCCTCCACTTCGGCGATGACGATACCTCGATCGATACGATGCAAGGTGCTACCTGTCTCAGACGGCGCACCGGCCACAGCGTAATGGTCGACGATACCGAGTGTGGCGCCAGGCTTCATGCCTTCAAACAATTCCGCCAAAAAATTCTCAACCTCAATTTTCGCCCAACTGTACTCTTCCGACTCCCAGTAAAGATCGTGATAGTTGAGAGTCATGATGACTGCATCAAACTGATCGGCATCGAGATCAAGCTCGTTGTTCTCGGCCATCAGGACTTCGACATTTGGCAAACGATTATCCGCGTGTCGCATTTCGAATTCGTCGCCGGAGAACCCCAACATCGTTTTGTTCATGTGTGACACGACATGTCCGTTGCCACCAACAACGTGTGCGAGCATTTCAGTGTAATAGCCCCCGCCAGAAAACATGTCGAGTACCGTTGCGCCCGATTCAATGCCGAAAAACTCAAGTACTTGCGCAGGATGCCGACCGGCATCCCGTTCCCGATCAGCCTCGGGTCGCGATGGGTTCTCGAGAGCAGATGCATAAATCGAGATTTCGGGTTCTGTCGTCTCGCTCACATCGGGCGTCGTTTCGCTAGCTTGCTGACCGCAGGCAGTTAGAAGGATTACGAATGCGAGATGGGTGGTGATATTTTTCATGTTGGCTCCAGCGCTGAACGTGATTGGGATGATACCCGTTATCGGACAGATGTAGGCTGGCAACGTGCGACCCATAAAAAACCCCGCGGCGTGAGCAGCGGGGCTAATTTTCTCTCTTCGTAATCAAGAGAGGTAACTACGAATTCGGCAACCGGATACAGAGTTTTATTATTATTGGATCTGGATCTTATTGTTTTTATAGTTATTTTCTTCTGGCGTCTAAATCCTGTTAAGTAGCCGTCTAACGTTACCGAGTGCAGTTACACTTCGCTTGGGCAAGGTATAAAAAGCAAGACCTGTGCCAAGTGCGCTGAGACGACCGGAATTTCAGGTATTTAGCAGCGGGTACAGGTAGCAAGTGATGCGATATGCGCTCAATATGTAAAGTAACTCGACATAATTGCTGCGCTGCACATAACGTGATGATCCAACAACACGACGTATAACCCGGATATTTCAGGCTTTTCCCGCCGGATGACTTTTTGTACCGGTGGTATCCGAATGAAAAATCGCACCTGCTTACAAAAAATTTTCTACTTGTGTGAATTCTGGACCGGGTTCATGAGGTTTTTGTCAATTTATTCGACGCTATTGGCTTTCTCGGCGCGTTCGATGAGCCCGATCACACTAAAAAAGCGGCCGTTGCGGACGATTCCGACGATATTCTGAACGTCATTAATGTCTCTCAATGGGTCGCCGTCGACAAGTACCAGGTCGGCACTCGCGCCCGGCGCAATGCGGCCAAGTTGCAAGTTGACGCCTAAGGCAGCCGCCACATTGACACCGGTCGCGCGCAATACCTGCTCAGCAATCAAACCGGATTCGACCAGCGCCAGAAATTCTGCGTGTAACGCAATGCCGGGCGGCAAACCATTGGGTTTGCTGCCGAGAATGATCGATGATGAGTGGGAGTTGAGGCGCGGCTTTTCAGAGAAGCGTCGGATGGCCGTCGGGTATTTGCCGAGCAATTTTGCCTGCCGCGAGCCGAGCAACGAGCCCAAGCCTTTTGTCCGCGCATCTGCCAGACCAGAGATGATCGTCAGTACGTCACCATCATCGCTCGGGCGAACGTTTTCGTATCGTCTGCCGCGAGGTGATGTCGCGAATGACTCGGTGTCGAGCGATAGGGTCGAGATGGAATCCAGGTCGAGTTGCCAACCGTCAGCGAGGACGCGTGGCCCCGGCATCTCATTACCAGACCACAACTTATCCAAAGCGGCGGCTCGCTCATGATCGGCAACGATTGTCGTTATGCCGTAGGACAACAACAGGGGTCCGAGAGACTCGTCCAGTTGGCTGGGCAACGATGCCTGGCCATCGATAAACCCTGGCAATGCAGTAAGGCCGTCCATATCGACGACGATCTCACCAGGCCGTTCGCGACGTGCTTCAATCGCCGTAATCCGGCCGCCGTCGATAACTATGTCGACGTTGTTTCTGTAACCACCACTGACACCGTCAAAAATCCGCGCCGTACGAATAATGAGTCGAGCCGTGGGTTCGTCAACGGCGGGGAGTCTTCGCGGTTCCGGCGCAGGGCGCTTGCCCGTCTCGTCAGGCAGTATCGTTGCCCGAAAGGGAATGTTGCGGGATGTCCATGAATTGAATAACCGTGCGCGAATAAAACCGTTGGCTGCGTAGAACATGTGCTGCCTGTCGCGCCAGGCGACGGCGGCAACGAAGATATCCTGGTCGCTGATCATGGGTCTTATGATTAACGGCTCGGACAGAATGGCCATATCCATCGAAAGCGCATCTTCATTGTGCCGCAGGAACGTAATCAAGCTGCCATCCGGCCGCCAGGATGGTGACGACAGTCTCGTCGTTGACGTCTCGAGTGTCTCATCGGGCCGGCCGCGCCGGCGCAGCATTAGCGACCAGGTACCATCCTGACGATGGATATAAACAAGGTCCCTGCCATCAGCCGACCACGCCGGCTCGGTCTCATCGCCGCCGGTGTTGCTGATGCTCCAGGTTAGCCCGGTAGCGAGATCAAGCTCCCACAGATCGAAGCCCGTGTCGCGGCGGTCAGACGAATAGACGATCCGCTCGCCATCGGGGTGCCAGTCCGGGTGCTGATCGAAGTACTGGCCATCACTAATGTTGCTCGTCGCGTTGTCGTCGATCCGGTACAGCCAAAGCTGGAACTGGTTTCCCGATCTGGCTTGATACACAACGGACTGTGAATTTGGTGACCAGCGCGGTCGTCGCGCCGATGTCGAGCTCTCGGTAATTGCGCGTGCCTGCCCGCCGTTGGACGGGAGAATCCATATGTTGTTGAGCAGGTCGATTGCAAGTTGACCATCGGCTGCAACATCCACCGAAAAATTAGTGCCCTGGGTCAGCGTTACCTGCGCGTGCACAGAGGCAGCGCCAAGCAGGATCAGAATTGCTGGAAGGAGTCTTCGCAAAACGGTTGTCAGGGCTGAAGCCGGATGCCTGTCCATTCGCCGACATTGAATGTGTCATCTTCATTGGCTGCGAGTGGGCGAGTCCAGCGGGCGCGGTCGTGAATGCGGTCGGTTCTTTCGATCCACAGCTCGATGAGGCTGGCCCAAACGCGGATCCCGCCCCAATGCGGCGGCCTTGAAATAATTGGTCGATCAGAGGCGGCGATCGATTTGAGATTTTTCGCCGCGCCTACACCAAGTTTCATTGCACGTCGGCCCACCTGGGCGATGAGCGCGGAGCGCGATTCCAATGGTGAGCTTTGATCTGATCCCCAGGCTCCGATCTGACTGCCCCAGTCGCGGGTCGCAAAATAAGCATCGCTTTCTTCGTTGGGAGAAAGCACAGCCTGACCCTCTATTCGCACCTGCCGACCGAAGGAGTCCCAATGAAACAGAAGTGCGACTTTGCTGTTGCCGGCAATCTGCCGTGCTTTGTCAGATTTGTAATTGGTGAAAAAAACAAGGTAGCCCGGGTCGGCAACGAATTCCTTACACAGAACCGCGCGGGCGGAAGGTTGCCCTTCGCCATTTACGGTGACGGCAGCCATCGAATTCGGATTCCGTTGCACTTCATTTTGCACGGCCTCGTCGAGCCATGCTTTTGCCCAGTGCATCGGATCCGATGGCAGTACAGTCGGTAGTCTCTTTGCCGAGCAGGGATCGCTCACGCTAACCTCCGTCGCATATTACGGCGCCACCTGCACGCCGCGGGTCAGAGGCTACCTGAATGTCGCCACCGTTCTCAACTAATGTCGCACCAATGCCACCGAAGTACATATTCAGTTCTGGCATGACGGTGACGGGCAAGTCGATTTCCGGCAAGTCGAGCCCGGCTTCGGCCATTAGCCTATCCTCCTCGCCACTGGTGTCTACGTGCAGGCGCGGGTGCGCGATTGCCTCATCAAGCGTCATGCCCAGTTGCAAAGCATTGACGAAGAACTGATGCAACGCGGTTGTGATGCGATCGGCACCGGGCGATCCCGCGGCAAGAACAGCGCCTCTGCGGCGCGCAATGCTTGGTGCCATATTCGACGGTAATCGCTGGCCCGGCGGGCCAGCGTCAAGGCCACGACGGTTGAGCTCGAGTTCGCCGAGGCAGTTGTTCAGCCAAAGGCCGGTTCCTGCCGGCATCTCGCCAGACCCATAGCCGGATGACGCCGTTATCGCACAGGCGATGCCGTTGTCGTCGACCGCAGAAGTGTGCACCGTAGACGCCGATGTCCAGCGGCTGAGGAGCTGCCCATTGCGCGCAGAGTCCAACAGTTTTGCAGCTTCGGCGCCGATGTTGTCCGCCAGGTCGAGGCGTTGTCTACGATAGTCCAGCGAAGCACGCTGAACTTGTATCAACTGCAACAACGCCGCTGAGTCCCATTCGCGATGTGGCAAGTCGGCACACGCAAGTAACATCGACGCGAGTACGGCTCCACCGACGGCAGGCGGCGGATTGGTCGCAATCGTCCAGTCGCCTATTTCGACCGTAAGGGCAGGTCTCTCAATGGCCTCGTAATGTTTCAGATCTTCGAGAGTCAGCGCGCCATCGCCGTTGCGGACGTGATCCGTCATAGCCCGGGCGAGTTCTCCCTCGTAAAAGATACTGGCGCCTTCGTCAGCAATGGCCGCCAAAGTGTCGGCAAGATGCGGCACGACGATAAGGCGTCCGTTTTCGCGCTGTGAGCGATCCGCGTGGTGCAATGCGAAAAAACCGTCATCGCTGCGACTGAAAATGCACTCACCCGAGTATCCGAGGTAGTAGTGGCATGCGGACGACAACGGAAAGCCATCACGCGTGGCTCTGATAGTCGGCGCAAACAGCTCATTCCAAGGTGTCTTGCCAAACAACGTCGATGCCCGATCTATCGCAGCAAGCGTGCCCGGTATTGCGACGGATCCGGGGCCGGCAAGAGTTGTGATACCACCGCCGTAGGTAATCGTCACGCTGCTCGCGCCGCCACCGAGTTCGCTTTGGGCAAGGCCACGGCCGGGTACGGCAACATTACCGTCGATCGTTATCGGCTCGTTGCCAGGAGTCCAAACAGTAATGAATGCACTACCGGCCAGCGCACACACTCCCGGCTCGGTGTTAATCGTAAAGAGCGCTGCCGCAAGAGCGCAGTCGACCGCATTACCGCCGTTCGCGGCGATCTCACGCGCGGCTTCGGCGGCAAGTGCTGAAGTCGTAGCGACGGCTACCTTGGTCAATGAACTCTCTCAGGCGGCATTGCCACCATCAGTTGGATGGATCAAAAGTGAATCACGGAACGAATGCTCTTACCTTCGTGCATAAGATCAAACGCCCGGTTTATGTCCTCAAGAGGCATCGTATACGTAATGAACTCGTCGATCTTGATCTCGCCGTCCATGTACTGGTCGACCATGCCGGGCAATTGCGAACGGCCTTTGCAGCCTCCAAATGCCGTGCCACGCCAGACACGGCCCGTTACGAGCTGGAACGGACGCGTGGATATTTCCTTGCCCGAGCCAGCAACGCCAACAATCGTTGATTCACCCCAGCCCTTGTGACAGCACTCGAGAGCGGCACGCATCAGATCGACGTTGCCGACGCACTCAAACGAGTAATCGACGCCGCCGTCTGTCAGATCAACGATGACGTCCTGAATCGGAGACGAGTGATCCTTGGGGTTAACCGTATCCGTCGCACCAAGTTGTGTGGCGAGTTCGAACTTGTCTGTGTTGATATCAATGGCAATAATGCGGCCGGCCTCGGCCATCACGGCACCCTGAATGGCGCTCAGGCCTACACCACCAAGCCCAAACACGGCGACTGTTGC
>RCNC010000379.1_pt1 | contig 28423 bp, 25 predicted proteins | sample 2041301 | NCBI WGS metagenome assembly RCNC01 (sample SAMN09708231, study PRJNA481090) | Marine sediment metagenome, whole genome shotgun sequencing project. | biome: marine sediment; feature: ocean; material: sediment; isolation source: Sewage treatment plant 13A marine sediment (STP13A) ... | reverse complement strand
TCAAGAAAACGTTCATCATGATTCCCTGGCACATAATAGCAAGGGACGTTAAACATGGTTACTATATACTCAAGATAGTCTAGCCGTAAATCACCACAGGAAATTACAATATCAACATCTGCATGAGTGGAATTATCGAACCGCTTATACAGTATCGAAGATTCTACATCTGAAATTATTAGAATTTTCATTTTAATAGTGTGCAGAGGGTTATCTATTCAGGAGAAGATGCCAGACAAATTCTTTTGTGACCAGTCTCTTTTTCTCCAGGCGCTTTTTCTGTTACGCACTTTAGGAGTATCTTTTTTCACCAAAGAAGCGGACCATGAGCTGATAATTAAAAGGGATTTCAACATACGATCAACTTTCAGTTAACACTATAATTGTTGCTAGGCTCGAGCATGTTATCTCTCCATAAAATTGGCCCAACGGAATAACACAATTATGGTTCAACATTAAAAATAGCTTGACAAGCGAGCTCCAATTGAGAATTATTATAGCAGATGTTGAATACGTATTCAACAGCCTTCTCTGGGCAGAGACTACTTCTATCCAAATAGGTTTTACCAGTTTTATTGATTTATAAGAACGTTTTGACCCAAGTTGCCCGATACTGACTGAGAATTCTGAAACCGTGGGGAAATTTTTGCCGTTTATAACAAGCGAAGAGAGACCCACCTATCGGATGGTAGGATATAGCGACCTTTCGTTACTTGAAGTGGCGATCGTAAAACCAATAACCTGTTATAATCAAAGGAGGGGTAACGTGAAAATTAAAAATCTATTTGGCTTGACAACAGTGTTGCTGTTTTTGTTGAGTCTATCCATTTGCTTGCCGACCATTGCTGCAGACAAAATGCCTTATGGGCTCAAAGCGGGAAAACCCTACAAAGGTACCAAGCTGACATTTCTCGTTCACAATGCTGCCCAGAGCCAGGCACAATTAAAGCGCGTTGGAGAGTTTACTGAACTCACTGGAATTGAAGTTGACTTCTTAATGGTACCCTACCCAAGTCTGCGTGAAAAAATAACCGCTGATGCCGTTGCCGGTACCGGTGACATTGACCTATACTGTTTTCTTGACGGCTGGGGACCATCCATGACCGGGTTCCTCACCCCGTTAAACGACTACTTGAAGGCAGATGCCGTCGATCTCTCAGTCACACTTCCGCCTGCATACATCAAAGGTGGAACCTATGAGGGTGTTACCTACGGAATTCCTACTCGCGGGCACCCACAGCTGCTTCTTTATCGAAAAGATCTATTCGAACAGGCAGGGGTTACCCCACCGAAAACCTGGAAAGAACTCATTTCAGTGTCTCAGGCTATCAAAGAAAAGACCGGTAAAGATGGCATTGCCATGTACTACGGCAAAGGGAACAGCGGGCAGAATCTGTTCCTCTGGTATTCTTTCCTGAAGAGTGGTGGCGCAGATATTTTTGATGATAAGATGAATCCGATTTTCAACAGTCCTGAGGGGATTGAGGCCACACAATATTATGTGGATCTACTTCTCAAGTATAAAGTGGCCGCGCCCGGTTCCAAAGCATTTAAGGAGTATGAAGCATCCCAGGCAGTAGCCCAGGACAATGCCGCTATGGTCATCGCCTGGTGGTGGCATTATGGTGTCTTGACCAATCCTGAAAAAGCCAAAGAAGTTGTCGCCAAGAACATCAGCTTCGCACCTGTTCCTGCATGGGAGGGTAAAGGGCAGGCAACACTGGCTCTCTCGATGCCGGTGGGAATTGCACAGGCAACAAAAAATAAAGACGCGGCATGGGAATTCCTGAAATGGCTCACCAACCCGGTCCTGGAAAAAGCAATTTTCCTCGACAAAAGCGATCCCAAAACAAGCACAATCGTTGTTGTACAGAAAGACAACCTGATGGATCCGGAGATTAATAAGGTATCTGGCGGAATGCATGCTGCCGCTGCTAAGAGTTTAGAGGTAAGTGATACACTCCCCATGATTCCTGAATGGCCTGAAGTCAGCAGTTCTCTGGAAGTTGCAATCAGCAATATTGCAAGTGGCGCTGACACAAAGACCGAGATGGATAAGGCTGCAAAAGAAGTCAAGGCAATCATGAAGCGCTCTGGCTATTAACCACCTGTTGTCAAGACGTTTTAACCGCTGTTGAAGGAGGAGAGATATCTGCGAAAGGAGATATCTCTCCTCTGCCTGGAAAAAAACAAACAAATCCAATTGTACATTTTACAGGTTTCGCATCGAGCATTACAAAAATCTGAAAGGAGTTGATCGGAATAGATGCGAAGGTACTCGCTGAGTTGATCTAATCGTCTAAACAGCTTTTCTTAAGCAACTCTTTTCATACGTTCTGGATGCTATTGGAATCATCAAATAGCGAAAAACTAGAGAGGAAGACTATGCTCATTACGCAGCATAAATGGTTGAGATATTATGGATAGCCGCGAAAAATACGTGAAATGGGTGTTATTGACCCCGGCGTTGCTGATTCTTGCGGGCACAACACTCTACCCGTTCATTTATTCTTTCATTACCAGCTTTCGAGTCTGGAAGTTAACGAAGTCACCATTACCCGGTGGGTTTGTAGGGTTTGACAATTACATTAGAGCCTTCACCGATGCGGCATTCTGGAACAGTGTCTGGGTAACGATCGTTTTCACCGTCATCTCAGTTGTACTGTCGATGGTTATCGGCCTGGCAATCGCTATCATCCTGGAGCGAGCAACAAAGCTGAATATCTTTGTGAAATCCCTGCTGATATTTCCTTTTGCAATGGCTCCCGCGCTGAAAGGTTACTCATTTCGTTTCATGCTCAATCCGGATTACGGTATCATCGACGCTATCATAGATACGGTTTTTCCTTTCATGTCCGATGTCATATGGCTCGGTGAACCTTATTGGGCGGTCTTTTGGCTGGCCATGACGGAAATTTGGGGCTGGGCTCCCTATATTGCTCTTGTTTTCATAGGTGCACTAGGCGCTCTGCCTCGAGAAACGATTAACGCTGCAAGAGTAGATGGTGCAAGTACCTTCCAGGTTTTCTGGTATATAACATTGCCTCAGCTCAAACCAATTATCATCATGGTCGGGCTGCTAAAAACCATATTCAGCGTAAAAATGTTCGATCAGGTGGTCACACTGACTGGCGGGGGCCCCGGTCGTTCAACCGAAACACTGAACTATTATGTCTATAATCAAGGCTTCAATTTTTATGATATGGGATATGCCTCTGCACTGGCATATTTACTGGTATCGACCATGTTTATATTCGCCTTTTTATACGTACGTTTTCTGATGAAGGGGGAGCAGAGCTGATGGCATATACACGCGACGAAAAAATTTGGGGAGGAGTTCGCTGGATTGGCTTTGGAGCTACTTTTCTGTTTATGGTATTTCCCATATTCTGGATGGTTATCACCTCTTTCAAAGTTGCAAGAGACGCATACTCTACCAAAATATTTTTTGTACCAACACTGAACAATTTTATCTCAATCTTTCAGGATCCCTATAATTTCGGCCCGCTGCTTATAAACAGCCTGATTGTAAGTTTCTTTACGGTTGCGGTGGCGATTCCAGCCGCTACATTTGCAGGATACGCCTTCAGCCGTTACCAGTTCAAATCAAAGAACGCCCTGATGGTGGCTGTTCTCAGCTCCCAGTTTGTTCCACCTGTAGTGGTAGTTCTGCCGTTTTTTACCCTCTTCAGGACATTGCACCTTCTGGATACTCAACTCGCACTGATAATACTGAACCTTTCATTCGTGCTTCCATTTTCAGTCTGGATGATAAAAGGGTTCATCGATGCGCTGCCTCCTGACATTGAAGCAGCAGCAGTAGTTGACGGATGCAATCGCTTTCAGGTATTGCGACATATTACACTCCCGCTCATTATGCCCGGGATTGTCACCAGTGCTGTATTCGGATTTATTCAGAGTTGGAATGAATTTTTATTCGCCTTAATTCTCACCAATAAAGAGGCCGTCACACTTACCGTCGGACTCATGGGATTGCACACTGACAAGGGGATTCTCTGGGAGCATATGGCCGCAGCTGGAATGCTGATTATGGTTCCGATATTTATTTTATCTCTTAGCATCAAAGAATATTTTGTTGAAGGCTTGACAATGGGGGCCGTTAAATAAGAGACGTAATACCTCTTTGACAAGGGACTGGCAGGCTACCCAGAACACACTTTATAATAAAAATCTGCTGAGTCCTATGGTCACGCTACTTACTGGTGGACTTCTCCCGACCCTGGGTGCAATAAGCAACTACTATCATGGATAATCTGACTAACCAGGAAATTCTCAGTGAACTAAAAAACTTTGATACGCCGGCAATTACCAACGTCGTTGCCACCTACCCAAATCACCCGTTTTGTCTGGCAATCTTTGATCCCTGGAAAGATAACTGGTACACGGACCAGACGGTCAGATGTATGTATCCTGAACTCGACAGGAGAGTTGGGTACGCGGTTACCTGTGTTTATGGTCTGCCAAGACCAGGCCATGACGACCTTTCGTTTATCGATGTTGCTGCAGCGCTGGAAGATTCGAAGAAACCGACCATATTCGTTTTCCAGCAGAACTTCCCACCGGAACTTGCAAATAAGGTGGGACTTTCAGGCGGCAACATGACCAGTGCGATGAAGGCGCTTGGCTGCATTGGCGCAATTTCCAACGGTCCATCCCGTGATATTGATGAAATTCGTGAGATGGATTTTCAGTATTTATTGAGTGGTGTCACTCCCGGACATGGCGAAATGGCGGTTCATGCCATTAACGTTACGGTATCTGTTGCTGGAATGGATGTTTCACCCGGTGACATCATTCATATGGATGAAAATGGTGCCTGCACATTTCCAGCAGACCGTCTCAGAGACGTTCTCGACAATGCGCGAAAATTGCAGGATGAAGAAAACAATCGCATGAAACGTTTCAAGAGTGCGAAGACTGCAGAGGAAATAAGAGAAATCCTGACCGACCTGCCCTACTCCAAAGATAAGGACGCTGAATAGTCTTGACCTCTGACACTGGGCACCCGCGAGCCTGCCTCGGGCAACCGGGGCAATGCATTCTCTGCATTAAAAACAGGTCAAGCCAGTCGATATAGAAGAGAGGCTGTCGCTTGCTGTATGAGATTCTCGAAGCACTTTGCGCTGGAAGCTTGCCTGGAGGAGTAATTGAGTGAAAAAGATGCACACCATTCTTGTTGCCGGCGGTACCGGATATCTGGGACAATTTTTGGTAATTGAATTACTAAAGAGAGGTTATCATGTCAGAGCAATCGTCCGCAATTCATCAAGCCTTCAGATTAACCATGCGGATAGGCTGTGCACGTATAAAGCAGAAGTCACCAAACCACATACACTGACTGGATGCTGTGACGACATCGATGTAGTTATTTCGACAATTGGGATTACCAGGCAGAAGGACGGGCTAACGTATATGGATGTTGACTATCAGGCCAACGTAAATCTGCTGGAAGAAGCTAAGAAAAGCGGTGTTAAAAAATTCATCTATGTATCTGTCCTCAACGGTGAGAGATTAAGGAACCTGAAGATCTGTAATGCAAAGGAAATGTTCGTGAAAGAACTGCGAGATTCCGGGATTCCTTTCTGCGTAATTCGGCCAAACGGGTTTTTCTCAGATATGAAAGAGTATTTTAAAATGGCCAGGAAAGGACGAGTATATCTTTTCGGTAGCGGGGAACTCAAGGCAAATCCTATTCACGGGGAGGATTTGGCGGTTGTGTGTTCGGATGAAATTATCGGTTCGAACACGGAAGTTAACGTTGGCGGTCCTCAGACGCTTACTCAGAAGGAAATAGCTGAAAGTGCCTTTCAGGCGCTTAGCAAACAACCGAAGATTATTCATTTTCCGGATTGGTTAAGATTAGCACTACTGCACATGGTCAAGATGTTCACAGGAAGTAGAACATATGGACCTATTGAATTCTTTCTGACGGTGATGGCAATTGATATGGTTGCCCCGGAATACGGTAAGCGTACGCTCGGTGATTTCTTTGCAGATCTTGCTGAGAAACAGGGGTGATTTGATCTATTATTATACTGCAGCAATCGGACACTATCATAAAGTCCGAATTAAGCGTGCAGATCTGGTCACACTGGCCGGATCAATAACAGCAGGGACCCCACGCTGTCCTTGGCTCCTTTACCCCACCATGCCATGACCTGGGTACGCATATAAGCAATCGCACCCACGGTCAGGTCAACGCCCTCTTAACAAAATTTGTCAATTATAATGATAGCTTAATTTCCCTGATGGTCATTGTTTCTCATACGCTACTAATCGAACGCAGAGTTTCGATTCCAGCTCTTTTATCTTTTGGAGTTCTTTTGGGTCGATATTTGCAGGGCCAGGAGGAGTGTAGTAGGCTAAAAGACATTTACCAGTTTTCTTTTCCAGTTCTTTAATAGCTGTAACACCTTCTTCATCAATATAGTCTGCGTAGGTACGATCAAAATCCATTTTGCCCTCCTTTTTTAGTGTTGTTTTTCTCCGGGAAATATTCACTTAAAGATGAAACCATAACATCTCCATGGATTACATTAAAGCAGATCCATCGAAGTGCAAGAACGGCAGGATATTGAAAAAGCCTTCCTTTAAATAGCCGGGCTCGGTAACAAGAGGTGCAGAAGGGGCACCTCCACACACGAAGAGTTACACTTCCGTCCCTGATAAACAATCACGACCACGCCATCATTATGCATTTGTCATACACCAAGTTTGCTCATCTCATCTTAAGAATTACAATTATGTGTATCAAGCGATTTCGTAGGAGCCATTTTTAAAAAAGATGATACATTCAGGATAATGGTATCTGGAATGTCCAGACAGTGAATCTATAAAAGCCTCTGGACGGAATGATAGAATGCAATTTTCTCAACAATTGGAAACAAAAAAATGAAAGTAAAAGATATACTGGCAGTGAAAGGAAGCAGGGTTGTCACTATCGCGGAATATACTTCAGTATTTGATGCCATGACGGTCTTTTCTGCTAATCGTATTGGTTCACTGATCGTCGTAGATAAAGAAGAAAATATCCTCGGGATCATTTGCGCACGCGATGTCTTAATGGCAACGTTGAATCATCTTGAAGATATCAAAACGATGAAAATCGACAAAATTATGACAACAAGTCTCATAGTTGCAAGGGAAAACGACGACTTGGATTATGTTCGAGCTGTCATGACAAAAAACAGGGTTCGCCACCTACCAATTATGGATAATAAAAAAATGATTGGCCTTATTTCCATGGGTGACGTTGTCAGTGCTCAAGTGAATGAAAAGGACGTCGAACTCAGATACTACAAAGAATATATCGCTGACAAGTATCCTGGCTGACCTTCCACACAACAATAAACAGGAAACACCTTCACGGTAAATATTACTCTCTCTTTGATATCTCATAACTGCATAATACAGAAAGATTATAAAGAAATAAGATATTGCTGTGCAAACATGCGAAGGAGGCACTATTCCGCACTGAAGAGGGCAACATTCGGATGCTGAATGACAAGATCAGTTTCCAAACAAGGAAAGTAGAACCCCTGCAGATACTGCAGAGCCGATAACACCGGCAACGTTTGGCCCCATGGCATGCATGAGGAGAAAATTGGTGGGTTCCTCCTTCTGGCCAACGACCTGGGATACTCTGGCTGCCATGGAACGGCAGATACCCCTGCAGATCCAATCAATGGATTAATTTTCACTTTCAACACTTTGTTCATCAATTTGGCAATGAGGACCCTCGAGGCAGTGCCAATTGCAAAAGCAATTATGCCAAGTGTCAGTATTACCAGGGTCTCCACCTTGAGAAACTGCTCTGCCGTGGCCGTAGCACCAACAGTTACTCCAAGGAAAATAGTAATATTATTTATCAACGCATTTTTAGCCGTGTCCTCAAGTCGTCCAACCACCCCGCACTCTCTGAAGAGATTTCCCAGCATCAGCATGCCGACAAGTGTTGCTGCAGGAGGCACGATGAGTGAAACAACGATTGTGACGATAATTGGAAAAAGAATTTTCTCTTTTTTCTGCTGTAAATATTTTCGCTTATCAACAGACATAACTCATGCTCCCGCTCTTTTTATCATTTCATCAGCGATACGCTTGTTCCCAGTCAGTGCCACTCTTTGGATAGTTTACGCCGTTAATCTCCCTAATAAACATTGTTACCAGTGAGGACCATTAGGCAAATAATCCGAAATCACCATCATGTTGTTTTATTCATTAAATTTGATATCTTAGGACATTAACGCGATGATGATTACTTATTGAATGCAATAGGTTTAAAAATATTGTTTTAGACTAAAAAATAATCCTAAATATCTGTTATTTTTAAAATAAAAAACATAGCATATAGCGCATTAAAAAGCAATAAAAGAACATTGTTACTCATTATGAGTTACAGCACTTTATATTTCCCTGTCAAGCGAAAAAACAGGAAATGAGTAGAGAAAATTCCAACATTCCAAAATTTCCTTTTTGTTGCAATACCATGGACGTTCAGATTTACTGATAATATTGACCTTCCCCCGTTTCATTGGGCCAGTTTCATGTTAAATAAGAAGACCGATTTCAAGAAGAAAAAGACGGGCCAAAGAAACGTTACCGTCCCGAAGGCATCATCGCTATCAAACAGCGCTTACAATTGCCCCCCTAATTAGCAAATATAATGAGGCCTTGGTATACACATCAAAGACCATCTCCTGACTTGCACGGGGATAGGCAATGACGGGGGAGGCCTCGCCCGCTGGACCTGCCACGATCCCAAAACCGTCATACTGACGGGTGGTTGAAGTACAAAGGTAAAATATACCAGTAAGACAATGCCAACAAGAATTACCTCAGCCCAACAAAGGATACCCACAATTTATTTGATCACCACCTATTGACAATTAGGCAGATAGTAGGAACCATTAGCGTCTACGTCTCTCTATTCGACGAATAGTGTTGCTCAATTTTTAAAAAAATAATAAAGGAGTCCACAATGGCCAAAATCACCCTTAAAGGTAATGCAATCGATACCGTAGGTTCTCTTCCTTCAAACGGTTCAGCTGCCCCGGATTTTAACCTCGTTAAGACGGACCTGTCTGAAACGAGCCTTTCTGATTATGCAGGGAAAACAGTAATACTCAACATCTTTCCCTCAATAGACACCGGTGTATGCGCTGCTTCAGCACGAAGGTTTAACGCAGAAGCCTCTGGAAAAACAGACGTTGTAGTTCTCTGCGTTTCAGCGGACCTTCCCTTTGCCCATGGACGATTCTGTGAAGCAGAAGGATTAAATGATGTCGTTCCAGTCTCTGTATTTCGTTCCGCCCAGTTTGGTACAGCCTATGGTCAAACTATCGCCAACGGCCCTCTCGCAGGATTACTCGCCAGAGCAGTTGTGGTCGTTGGTCCAGACGGGAGCGTGACATATTCTGAACAGGTTCCAGAAATCACTCAAGAACCTGATTATGACGCTGCTCTCGCCGCCCTTTGAGAATAAAAACGCTGCGGGATAAAAGAGAGAGTGAGTCAGGTTATGCATTTGGAACATGACCCAATGATTTCCTGGTTCCTCACCTAATCACCTGGCACCATTTGGCACTCTACTCTGCCTCGCCGGAGGGGATAGGCAGAAACAGTGTGGTTGATTATCATTTCCATCTTCACTGCTTCATGAAGAGAAACAACATCGTCCGACTATGCTTTGGTCGCTATCCTCCTGCCTATAGGACAAGATCAGGATTTAGTTTATAGCGGAAAAAGGTGTCTGATTGCTCATTGCGGTCGCTAAAATTAGTCCTAGAGAATGACATGTTCCTCCGTAATAGCGATGTCCCCCAGGATGCTTATCCTGATAATAGTCAATCAGCAGAGTGGCAGGTATCTTATTTGACCAGCACTGCTTTGCTAACAGCTTGTATTTCCTGGGTTCCATCAGGAACCCTGCACTTTTCATCTTAATTGGGTAAGAGTTATGAAATCTCGACGCACGCTCCTTACAGTATTATTAGTAGTATTTTTACTTTGGAGTCCGACCTATGCCAGCGCTCTTGATCTTGGCGACCCAGCTCCCGATTTTACCGCCGCATCCACTCAGGGAGAGATTACTCTGAGTAATTTCCAAGGCAAACGAAATGTGGTACTGGCACTCTATTTTGCGGTATTCACCTCTGTTTGAAAAAATGAATTAATCGACTTCCAGCGTGATCTGGAAGCAATGCAACAATTGGACGCAGAGATCATCGGTGTCAGCACTGACAGCATGGAGACCCTCAACAAGTTTGTTGATGAAGAGGGAATTAGTTTTCCGCTCGTCACAGACAGCAACAAAGGTATCAAAAAGCAATATGGTGGTGGAAGAATCACCTATCTGATTGACAAGAGCGGCACTATTCGCTTTGTTCAGGAGGAAGTGCCTGATAATCAGGAATTTATTAGGCAATTGCAAATGCTACAATAAAGCTGAAAGACCCTCACAGATGGGTGAGTGACGATTTGAGCGTTGCCGAACTATTCTATTGTGCAACGTTCTTGTCGCGATCCTTAACGTCATCCATTGTTACCAAAATCTATCGATACGTCCGATAAAAATAATTAGCCTGAGGGGTACACAAGCACTATATTCATAGAAGCACAGTAAATTACTTGCTGCAATAATAGGAGGTAACATTATGAGTGGCAACGGTAAGTGCCCGGTAACGGGCGCAGGTAACAAACCCACGGCAAGCCGTGGCAGGTCTAACCGCGAATGGTGGCCGAACCAGTTGAATCTGGATATTTTACGCCAACATTGCTCCAAGTCCAATCCGATGGGCGAGGATTTTAACTACGCTAAAGAATTCAAGAGCCTGGACCTCGAGGCTGTGAAGAGAGATCTGCACGATCTGATGACCGATTCGCAGGACTGGTGGCCAGCGGATTACGGCCACTATGGACCCATGTTCATTCGCATGACCTGGCACAGTGCGGGTACCTACCGCACCGCCGACGGCCGCGGTGGTGGAGGGACTGGCAACCAGCGCCTTGCACCCCTCAACAGTTGGCCCGACAACGTAAACCTCGATAAGGCACGCAGGCTGCTCTGGCCGATCAAGCAGAAATATGGCCGGAAAATCTCCTGGGCCGACCTGATGATTCTCACTGGCAATGTCGCTCTGGAATCGATGGGCTTTAAGACCTTCGGTTTTGCCGGTGGGCGTGAGGATATATGGGAGCCGGAGAAAGACATCTATTGGGGTGCCGAAGATGAATGGCTGGCTTCGAGCGACAAGCCCAAGAGCCGTTACTCCGGTGACCGCGATCTCGAAAACCCCCTGGCGGCCGTGCAGATGGGTCTGATCTACGTGAACCCGGAAGGCCCGGATGGTAACCCGGATCCGATTGCCTCCGGCAAGGATGTTCGTGAGACATTTGCGCGCATGGCAATGAACGACGAGGAGACAGTCGCGCTCACCCTTGGCGGACACACCTTTGGCAAATGCCACGGTGCTGGCGATGCGGCGCTCGTCGGGCCTGAACCCGAGGCTGCGGGTCTCGAAGAACAGGGCCTCGGCTGGAAGAGCAGCCATGGCAGCGGTAAAGGTGCAGATCAGATTGGCAGCGGTCTGGAAGGTTCATGGACGCCGACCCCGACACAGTGGGACAACAGCTACTTGGACATGCTGTTCGGCAACGACTGGGAACTGACCAAGAGTCCCGCCGGCGCCCAGCAGTGGACGCCGAAGGAGGCCACTGACAACAATCTCGCACCGGCAGCTGACGACCCGTCGAAACGGGTCCCGATCATCATGACCACCGCGGACATGGCTATGCGGATGGACCCAATCTACGAGCCAATTGCACGACGCTTTCATGAACACCCGGAAGAGTTAGCAGACGCCTTCGCCCGCGCCTGGTTCAAGCTGACCCATCGCGACATGGGCCCTCGCGCACGCTATCTCGGCCCGGAAGTTCCAAGCGAAGAGCTGATCTGGCAAGATCCGGTCCCTGAAGCCGATCATGAACTGATCGATGATAATGATGTTACCACACTTAAGGGCAGAATCCTTGATTCTGGTCTGTCTATCTCCGAGCTGGTTTCAACGGCCTGGGCATCAGCCTCGACCTTCCGTGGTTCCGACATGCGTGGCGGTGTGAACGGTGCCCGCATGCGTCTGGCGCCCCAGAAAGATTGGAAAGTCAACCAGCCGGATCAATTGTCGAAGGTGCTGAAGACACTGGAAGGTATCCAAAGCGGCTTTGACAAGACGGTCTCCATGGCTGACCTGATCGTCTTGGCAGGCTGCGCAGGTGTTGAGCAAGCGGCGAAGAATGGTGATCAGGATGTGACGGTTCCGTTCAAACCGGGCCGCATGGACGCCTCTCAGGAGCAGACCGATATTGAATCCTTCTCCCTTCTGGAGCCGGAAGCAGATGGTTTCCGCAATTATCTCAAGGCCAAATACAGTGTATCGGCTGAGGAGATGCTGGTCGATCGGGCACAATTGCTAACCCTGACCCCGCCCGAGATGACGGTTCTCGTTGGTGGTATGCGCGTCTTGAATGCCAACTTCGATCAGTCCCAAAACGGTGTCTTCACCAACAAGCAAGATGTGCTAACCAACGACTTCTTTTTAAACCTGCTGGATATGGGGACTATCTGGAAAGCGGTCTCTGAAGACAAAGACCTGTTTGAAGGCAGCGATCGGGTGACGGGTGAATCGAAGTGGACCGGCACTCGTGTCGACCTGATCTTTGGTTCAAATTCCGAACTCCGGGCCCTGGCTGAAGTCTACGCAAGTGCAGACGCCCAAGAGCAGTTTGTTCATGACTTTGTGGCAGCCTGGAACAAGGTAATGAACCTTGACCGCTTTGACCTCGGTTGATCGTCGTAAGAAAAGTTTAGAGGGCTTCAGAAGAGTGTTCTGAACTGAAAACCCGATGATCGGGAAGAGATTATCGCCACAGATTTAAAGATGTTTTGAACTTTCAAGGAAGCCATCAGCACCATATAAGCGCGGTGTTTCAATATAATCTGAAACGTCGCGCTATCCTTAGGCAGCTGCCGTCTGCAAACCACAGAACCGGCGCCGGGAAGGCTTTTATCCTCTAATGCGCAGCATCGGTCCGTTATCCTCAGTACAGCCTTGTCTGCACAAGCACAGTTCCTAGCCTCCCTTTGAGTCCGTCATTAAAGCATGTTCGGCCCACTCGCTGAGTTCAACAGCATCAGCGGCCCTTTGTAAGCAAAGAGCAAGTCCATCAAACTTATCGTGTTCGAATTTACAGATAAATTGCTTTCCCAGCTTCACCGTGTATATGTCAGACTTCGGGTTACCTTCATCAGTGTGCTTAATTGTAATCATCCAGACCTCCTGTATTAAGAAATACATAGTGATTGTCTCTTAGAATAGAAGATAATCACAATACTCCCTTAATCAGGTAGCCATGTCTGAATATGAGTAGAGATATGCAACATCGACTATGATGATTGTCCCATATTAGGTTGGATGAGGTTGAGACCCGGGTCTGAAATTCGTCAGGTCTGGTTTAGATTTCTACAAATTAAATGGTCGCGGACGAACCCATATCCAACTTGCAATAACCAGAGCCCCGAATGCAGTATAACAAACGGCAAAGACCCACGTTGGTGCTCTATAATATATGATGTATTCAAGCACGTGAGACATGAAAGAACCGATATAAACTGTGTCACCAGCACGGTATCGGAAACTATTCTCCAAAGTCGTAAGCGGACATATTATTCCAGCCCAGGATTGTAGTGTTACCACTGCAATAGCTGCAGCATGAGCCAATCTGAACCAGGGGTTGCAAACCCAATACCATCGGCGATATTTACCGAGGAATATAAGTAATAAACCTCCAATCACAAAGGCTACGAACAGCGCATGCAGTATCAGGATTGCATCCGCCGCTAAATGATAGACCATGTTTGTCAATGTACCTCGTCTTCAAATCTTTAGAGCAAAGGGCGACACCCTCTATTCAATCATATCATTTTTTCTCTCTTTCATCCCAACATACCCAGATTTGGTATTCTTCAATTGCCTGAGTTATAATTTTACCATACGTTCATACCTGTCTTGGCTCTCGGCAGATTTATTCTCAATCGTTTTTCAACTGGAAAACCATGCTGCACTTCTCTGAGCATTTAAGGGAAAAGAGTTGTTCCGGCAGTGTTTCATGTGCGCCTGTAACCAGGTATCCACCAGGAGACAAGGTACTCAGTATTTTGCTGAGTACAGCCGACTGCAGTGGATCTTTATGATAAGTGAGGAGATTGTTGCGTAAGAAAATAATATGAAACGTTTCTGCGGGCGGCAGCGAAAGAAAATTGTGTTGCTGCCAGACAATGTTTTCCTTGAATTGAGGCCGAATAGCATATCCATTTTGGCTTATGGATCGAACAAAACATCGCGAGACTGTATCTTCAGAAATTTCCCTTAAACTGCTTTTCTGATATATACCAGCCTGCGCTCGCTCCAAACATTTTGAATTTGCGTCAGTGGCGAGGATACTTATTGCAGGTTGCGATGAAAAATGCATATGCCACAATATCTTGAGACTGTAGACCTCCTCGCCGCAGCTGCACCCAGCTGACCATATCTTGAGTTTGTCTGTCTGTTGCAGCAGACTAGGGAATATTTGGTCTGCCAGGTAATCCCAGAGATATCTGTCTCTATTGAATCTCGATATAGTTACCCTGAAATAAGATTGCAGTATTTCCTCTTCAACCGGGTAGCTCTCCAACAGGTCAATATACTCTGATATCGATCTGCAGTGAAGCGAAGTCATATGTTTTCGTATGCGCTTCAGCACCCCCTTTCGGACCTTTCTAAAGCCTCGCCAAGGCCTGTCGTAGTGATCCAGTAACTTCCTGAAATCGCCATCCGTGAGCATTCTTGGGCCACCGCTTGAAACTTTTTATGAGATGATTTTGTGCGAGGTGTTATCCGAGTAAAATGTCCGGTTTCTACGTTGCTTTTATCATAATCGAAGGCAATTCTCTTTAAAATCACTTTACTCCCAATATAAAAGGATTTTAAAAAAAGAAATGATATTGTTTGTTCAATTTAGCAGGGGGGCAATATTCAATAGCTGAAAAGGGTCAAATTTGGACGCTGATTGACATAAATTGGCAAGATTCCCTCTTCCTTTAAGTCGCCTGAGCACCTGAAAATCTTATTTTTACCCTCTCATATGAAACGATTACCTTCAACATTCAACTCATATATGATATGATTAGCCCATGCAAACAAATCAATGGATATGGCAATGTGCGCATTGGCCTAACTTTTCTTACAATGCAGACCAAATCCTCAAAGATATAGGAACAGCCTCACAGCTCATTGGAGAACTGGAATCAATTAGCCGGACCATAACAAGTCGAGAGCGAATGGCGGCCTTGGAACGTGTACTGGTGGACGATGCCATCGAAACAGCGGCTATTGAGGGAGAAATTCTTCGCAGAAGTTCTGTACGCACTTCTATTCGCAAACGGATTGGTTTACCTGTTGAGCAGGAAGACTGGGATGACCGTGCTGATGGTTTGGTGGCTATGCTATTTGATGCTAGAGATCACGACACTAAGCCTCTTACAGCCGAGAGATTACTTGGTTGGCAGGCAGCGCTGTTCCCAACTGGTTATTCAGGCCTAAAAAAAATCCGTGTAGGAAAATACAGAGGCGATGAAGAAATGCAGATCGTCTCGGGTCCTGTTGGAAAGGAAACTATTCATTATATTGCTCCACCCCAAAATGAACTAAATAATGAAATGGGCGTGTTCCTCAACTGGGCGAATACAAACGATGACCAGAACCCATTGCTCAAAGCTGGGATCGCTCACTTATGGTTTATTATGATTCACCCCTTTGATGACGGCAATGGTCGAGTAGGAAGAGCCATCACAGATTACTTAATGTCATTAAACTACCCCGCATTAATGCAACTTATCTCTTTCTCGAAGCACTTTAGCAAAGATAGAAAAGGATATTATGCAGTCCTTGAGGAAGCTGGTAAACAAGGCCTCAACATTACTGCCTGGCTAAAGTGGTTTCTGAAAACAACAATTGCAGCCATGCAAGAAGCACAATGGGTAGTTGATCGAGTCGTGATGAAAGCTCAATTCTGGCAGATGCATAAAGATACGCCTTTAAATGCTCGGCAGTTGAAGGTAATTAACCGCCTGCTCGATACTGGAGAGAAATTTAAAGGAGGCATGACAACAAGGAAATATGCGGGTATGACAAAATGCAGCAAGGTTACTGCAAGCCGTGACCTGGCTGATCTCTTGGGCAAGAATATCTTACAAAAAACTCCTGGTGGTGGGAGGAGCACAAGCTACGAAATACTACCTGTCAAAACATAGAACTCACCGTCAGAACTGTACCCATAACCATTAACAGGACACACGGATTTTCAGTCATTTCAAGCCAATTTGGGCCAAAGTAAGAGATAATAAATCAGGGTTCCAGAACGTAACAAAATCAATGTATTTTCAAATAACCAAATTGTGAGATCGGATCTCGATTTCTACATATAAATCTACTCAAGCTGCTGTCTGCCATCTAAACACAAGAATTTTACAAATGGACCCCACAGCCTCCACTCACGTCAAAATTAAAAACAATCAACCACCTTCTGAAAAATTTCTACGTCTCCTTTCATTTATCCAAGTTTGATCTAGTGTCCTGTCAAGCAATCAATTGAAGATCCTGATTATGTAAACAAGCTATTTCAAAGAGTTCAACAATAGCTATTACCTGGATCCTCGTCAGGTGTTGATCATTTTTGCATGCTGACTGACATTGTTTTAAAAAAAAGTCGCGGGGGCTCACTATATGATATCCCCAGTGTGGCATACTACAGGTGAAAATTGAGGAATGTTGAAACTAGAATAAAAATAATGGGGCCATTTACATGAATTCAGAGAATGCAGGCAAACTATATGAAGAATATCCAGACCTGTTTAAAAGAGAATTGTTGACTTACAATTTTGAATGTCAGGATGGCTGGTTTGTTTTGCTCGATCAGCTTGGTGGCCGGATCCGGCAATACCATCATTGTTCTAAAAGCGAGAAGCTCGAAATTGTTCAGATCAAACAAACAATGGGAGCGTTACGGATTTATGCTCGAGGTGGTGACAAAGTTGTCCGAAAATTGATTCAAGAAGCTGAGGAAAAATCTAAATCCATTTGTGAGTTGGATGGAGAACCAGCATCCGGACTATATGTATGTGCTCCTCGTTGGTACAGGTATCTTTGCAAAAAATGTGCTGAATTGCATGGCTGTATGACTATTGAGGATTTTCATCGCAATAACGCTGGTGTGGTTTCAGAACATAAACGGACGTAATAATCGGTATAGTTTACTGCTATTTGAGGATTTCAACCTTACACCCCGATCATATGGAGGATCAAAGAAAATGCTATCACAAACCACAGTCAATGAATTGAATACCATTTTTGCTGGTGAATTGTCAGCAACTTCCACCAAGAGACGATCCGGAAAATGGGAGTGCAAGCTAACTGAAGCACTTATTGGTGAATATCTAATAACTCCATTAACATCAGCCAGAATGCTCAAATCAGAAGGATATTGGATGAATAATTGCAGTCGAGATTATACTCACCAATGTGAGGAGTTTAAATATTGCATTTTTTCAATTCGCAGACGAACAGGTGAACGCCTAGCAACGCTTGGGCTTGCAAATGAACGCGGATCTTGGAGTTTTGATCAATGTTATGGTCCCTCCAATTCGGAAGTCCTGGAAGAGACATATGAATACCTTGATGAAGATGAGGTGCTGCAGTTTGATTGTAATCCAACCGAGCTTTATTACATTGCTCACGAAGTCGTTAGATTGATGAACTCAAAAGACAATAGCAAAGACCCATCAGCTCGGAGTCAACAGTGAACCGACCCAAATTCCTATTCTCATTTATTGTGGGTTCTGACTTGACTTGATTTGCGGGTCCAAATCTTTATAAATCAACCATCTTTGGACCGACTAGAACCTTGGTATGCTGCCTTATCAGACAAGCAATGAAGTATCTGAGATCGAGTGACTTATTACAGGAATCTGTTACAGCCTCCTTTGGCACGGTTGACATTGCAAAAGACTAATAATATAAAGACCTAGAATATTAAAAAAAACAGGCGGCAATGTCATATTTTGAGTCAAAGGGGTGCATATGTCTGAGAATGAAGGTTTCTGGTTATATGATTTAAGAGTAGAGACCGTTGTCGGTGACCGAGATGTTGTCTGCAGACATATCGAAGGTGAAAGTTTTAGTGTTGAAGGTGAAAACCTGGTTTTTGCCAAGGACCAAAAATTTTCCATGTATGCCCTGGCTGCTCTCTTACCTTTATTACCTGCCAAGCAGAGAGTGCTGTCTGACAATGACTGGATGTCAACAGATACCGAAATTGCCTGTCCGGACCCTCACTGTGGTGGACGTTTTCGAATTACCAGGATGAATAAGCGCTGGTTCTCCCACTCAGAAACAACCGGATTACCCCATAAGCGCTCTACGCCATATTGGAAAAACAATGAATAGCACAATGGTTACAGCTGAGACTACAAAACTGCGTGAGAATCATCCAATCTCCCGAATCATCAAAGGAGGGTGGCAGTTAGCGGGTGATCATGGCTCGGTTGATCGGGCAACTGCGATCGCAGACATGGAAGCATTTCTTGATGCAGGCATTACTACCTTCGATTGCGCTGATATCTATATAGGCGTTGAGGAAATGATAGGCGATTTCATCCAGGATATCAGACAACGCCATGGACAGGAACGTGCAGACAGCATATGTGTGCATACCAAACTGGTACCGGATCTTTCCCGACTGAATGATTTAACGAGTATTGAGATAGAAACTATTGTTGATCGCTCTTTGAGACGGTTAAAAATAGACCGTTTACATCTTGTCCAGTTTTTCTGGTGGGACCTGAAACTTGGTGACCCAGTTAAATCACTAGAAATATTAAAAAAGTTGCAAGACAAGGGGAAGATAAAAAATCTTGGTATTACCAATTTAAATGATGAGGGTATCAGTCCATTTATTGAAAACGGTTTTGATATTATTTCTGCACAGGTGCAATATTCGATACTGGACCGACGCCCTGAAAACGGTTTCAGCGCATGGGCGGCTGGCAATAATATGCAACTGCTCTGCTACGGATCTCTCGCCGGTGGATTTCTGACAGAAAATTGGCTGGGCGTGGAAGATCCTGGCTACCATTTTGAAAACAGGTCACTTATTAAGTATCGTCTTATTATTGATGAATTCGGCCCCTGGGAACTATTTCAAAATCTATTGCAGACATTACAATCGATCGGCCATAAACACAGGGTGAGTTTAAGCGCTGTAGCCATTCGATATGTACTTGAAAGACCCCAGGTTGCCGCAGCAATTGTTGGTGCCAGATACGCAAGGCATCTCCCGAAAACAATGGAAGTGTTCACGTTTACATTAGATCTGGAAGATTACGCCAATCTCAGTTCAATTCTTGATCAGTCACGAGGTCCAAATGGCATGGTGTATGGACTGGAAAGTGACCGAACCGGTCGGCACGGGCGAATCATGAAATATGAATTGAATACAACTCCAGATGCCAAGACACTGGTTGATGGGGCCTGAGCGTGGGAGCTATCGCGCTGTCAACAGAGGGATTAACAGTAAATTTTGGACCTTTCTGTGCTGTGAACAACGTCTCCTTACGATTAAGGAGACACTCAATCACAGGATTGATTGGACCAAATGGTGCCGGGAAGACAACTTTCTTCAACGCACTGACTGGAATGCTCAGGCCTTCTTCCGGCCGTATTTTACTGGATGATATTGACATTACTGAAAAAAAACCTGATCAGTTATACGCATCAGGATTGGCACGTACCTTTCAAATTCCTCGCCCGTTTTCCCGTATGAGCGTTCTTGAAAATGTCATGCTCTCGCCGTTGGCACAAAAGGGTGAAAGTATCTTTGGCGCAACTTTCAAGTCTAAAAAAGTGTGGGCCCAGGAGCAACAAATTCGTAAAAAAGCCCTGGAGATTCTCGATTTTGTAACCTTATCGAAGTTATCTGATCATGAAGCGGGGAGACTGTCCGGTGGGCAGATGAAACTACTGGAACTGGCAAGAGTTCTCATGGGAGAGCCATCCGTCATTTTGCTTGATGAACCGGCCGCCGGGGTTAATCCGACCTTGACGAATGTTTTGCTGGAGCGAATTGAGGCTTTAAATGCTCAGGGTACCACATTCTTGATTATCGAACATGATATGGACTTTATCATGAGGCATTGTAATCCTGTAATTGCGTTATCGGCGGGTGAAATGGTTTTTGAAGGTACTCCGGAAGAAGCCCAGGCCAACACCATTTTATTGGATGCTTATTTGGGAGCTCAGGTCGGTGACTAAAAATATACTGGAAATTGAACGACTGACAGCCGGCTATGTGAGAGACCTGCCCATTTTAAAAGACGTATCCTTAAAACTGGCCAAGGGATCCGTCACCGTCATCATCGGGCCAAACGGAGCCGGAAAATCTACCCTTATCAAAGCAGTTGCAGGCATCGTCCCAGTCACTTCGGGAACAGTTACGCTGGCAGGCAAGGATATAACCACTATTCAGCCCCATGAAATGGCCAAACATTCCATGTCTTATATTCCACAATCAGATAACGTTTTCAAAACGCTAGCAATCATTAAAAACCTCGAACTGGTTTTAAAAAACAGTGATGAGAATGTGAGTGGGCGAGTGCAAGAACTTTTTACCCAATTCCCGATTCTCAGGGAAAAACAGAAAGAAAAAGCTGGGGCATTATCCGGTGGACAAAGACAGATACTTGCTGTTGCAATGGCCCTTTGTAACAGGCCGAAGATTATTCTGATGGATGAGCCTTCCGCTGGGTTGTCACCCAAAGCCGCTCAGGAAGTTTTGGAATTCGCCAGGGCGATTACTGAAGATGGTGTTTCCATACTGCTGGTAGAACAAAATGTAAATCAGGCTCTACGGCTTTCTGATTATTGTTACATATTGGCCGAAGGACGGAATCAGCTGGATGGGACGGCTTCGGAATTGCTGGAGGATCCGATCGTCGGTCAGATTTATCTAGGTGGAAAGCGCGTGGTGGCAACATGATACAAAGTCTGATTGATGGTGTTTTAGTTGGTTCAGTTTTATCTCTTGGTGCCATTGGCTTAACCATGGTGATGCATACACTGAGGTTTGCCAATTTTTCACACGCCGAGTTGCTTTCCATCGGCGCCTATGTGGCATTGGTTTTTGATGCTATTTTCTCTGCTGTTCTGCAACCGCTTCAAAATACAATTGGCCCGTTCAGTATGACTTGGGCGCTGGCCGTCTCAATCCCAATCTCCTTGATAATCACCGGTCTTACAGCTGTTGTGATTGATCGCTTGATCTTTAAACGTATTCGCGAGAATGGCGAAGAGCTGTCGATGGTATTTGCGTCCTTTGGGGTAGCCCTGATCATCCGAAATATTATCGGCCTGGTTTTTGGACTTAAAACACAGCTCTATAGTGATGACATCGTTATGGCTATAATCCTGATCACTGACCCTCTTGTGCTTATAAAGCCGGATCAAGTGCTCGTTCTTGGTATAACTTGTACGATTATGATCCTTTTGCATCTCGTTCTTACACGCACGACATTTGGGTATTCGCTGCGTGCTATTGCCGAGAACCCCTCTCTGGCTCAGGTTGTCGGGGTAAATCTATCAACAATGGTAACCATGACATGGGTTATCGGCGGCGGATTGGCCGCAGCTGCAGGCATACTTTATGGCCTCAACAATCAGGTCAGTCCCATTATCGGTAAGAATCTCGTTTTACCCATTTTTGCAGCGACAATTGTGGGAGGTATCGGATCAATTTACGGTGCAGTTCTTGGAGGGTTTATCGTGGGTATTGCTTCGAGTTTTGCATTGTTGATCCTGCCTTCAGGATATAGCCCGGCGGTTCCGTTTTTGATTATTATCTGTGTTTTATTCATCCGCCCAAACGGCTTGTTCGGAGAGGCGAGAGTATGATTGGTATCATTTCATATCTAGTATTTTTTATCACCATTGCTGCAATCTTGGCGATTGCCGTATTGGGATTAAACCTTCAATGGGGAAACACCGGATTATTCAACGGCGGGGTTGCAGCATTTTTCGGAGCAGGTGCTTATGCGACCATTTTACTTGGTGGCTCTCCTCAGATCGACCATATAGGCGGGTTCGGGATTTTTTATCCTATCGCCTTGGCGGGAGGCGCACTGTTTGCGGGCTTGCTTGCCTGGCTGGTGGGACTTCTCACTTTAAAGCTTCGGCATGACTATCTTGCGATTGCAACATTTGGTGTTGCCGTGGCTTTTGAAAGTTTTGTCCGCAATACCCATAAGATCACAGGTGGAGCTCTCGGCCTGCGTGGCTTTGAACGTCCACTGGAAGCAACTATCGAGAATCCTTTTCTCTACAATATTTCCTTTTTTCTTGTCGTTGTCCTGCTGCTTTCAGCTGTTTTCATGTTTCTGGAAAAATTGATTCATTCCCCATTTGGAAGATTGCTGAGGGCGATCCGCGAAGATGAGACGGCAGCTCAATCTTTGGGTAAGAACCCCAGCAAGGTGCGGTTAACAGCTTTTATAGTCGGTTCAATCATTATGGGTTTGGCTGGAGGATTATATGCCACCTTTTATGCCTTTATCAGCCCCCAAGATGTTGTTCCAACTTTGACGTTTCAAATTTGGGCAATGTTAATTGTGGGAGGTGCCGGTAATAATCGAGGTGCCATTGTAGGTGCATTTCTTATTTGGGCGGCATGGACCGGTAGCGGTTGGTGCCTGTCAAAATATGCCCCTGTGGAAGCTCAACTCTACACAGGCACACTACAATACATTCTTATTGGTACAATTATCGTAACGATGCTATTATGGAGACCGCAGGGGATATTGCCGGAAAAACTGGTGGTTTCTCAATCCGGAGATTGAGCTGTTTTAAGAGAAAAGAATGAATATCAGAGGAGATTAGGATGAAGAGTAGAGTGAAAATTGAGGTATGGACTGCCATGTTGGGGACGATACTAAGTGTCGGACTCATTGGGAATCAGGCACTGGCTGCAGACTGTACAACCAAAATTGGTGTTGTATTACCAACATCTGTTGACTGGGGTCGCCCCATTGCACAAGCAACACAATTTGCTGTAGATCTGGTAAATGAAGCCGGTGGGGTTTCCGATTGTAACATCGAAGTGGTTTTACGTGACTCGCAAAATGATCCCAAGGTAGGGGTCGACGCCGCCAGGTCACTGGTCGACCTGGAAAAAGTAAAAGTACTGCTTGGTGCTGTATCCAGTGGTGTCTCAATGCCTATTCTGACATCAGTAACATTGCCATCTAATGTGATGCAAATGTCCTGCTGTTCTTCATCCACAGCATTTACGAAGCTTTCTGAAGAAGGCAAAACCAAGGGTCTGTGGTTCCGTACCTTTGCCACATCAGAGGTTCAGGCTACTGCGGCCAGTATATTGATAAAAGAAAAGGGCTATAAAAATGTGGCTGTTTTCTATAAAAATGATGACTGGGGCCAGGATATGGGACGTCTGGTTGCCGGTAATTTGAAAAAACTTGGCGTAAATGTGACAACATCCATTGCCATTAATGATGGACAAGCTTCATATCAGGCGGAGGTCACAAAGGGGATTGGCGGCAAGCCAGAGGCAATTTATCTGGCTCTTTATCCAAAAGAGGGCATCTCAATAGTGCGCAACTGGATATCCCTGGGAGGCACTCGCAAAATGGTTATGGCAAACTCTCTTAAATCTGAAGAATTTCGTGATAAAGTTGGTTTTAAATATCTCGCAGAAGCAATTGGAACTGACACATCTTCCCCTCGCGTTGATTCGGCGAGTAAGTTCGTTGAAATCTATAAAGAGCGCCTTGGATCGGAGCCGAACGGACCAGGCCAGCCAAACGCATTTGATGCAACCATGATTACCCTTCTGGCAATGCAAGCAGCCGGTAAAGATGCCGACGGCCCAGCGATTGCAAATGAAGTCGCTCGTGTAACCGATCCTAAGGGTACACCGATTACAGCAGATTCTACAGGCTTTACGAAGGCGATTTCTATTTTCAATAACGGTGGGTCTGTGATGTATCAAGGTGCAACAGGCAACGTGCAGTTTGATAAGAATGGCGACGTATTTGCACCAGCAGTATCTTGGATTTTCACTGACTCAGGAATCAAGGAAGAAAGATACATGTCGTTGGATGAAATAAAATCGTTTGAAGCAACTATGAATTAATCGCACAATTAGCAGTAAGTAGAAAGAGTAGATAGCCCGGATTGTGTTATTCAATCCGGGCTATATGGCTAATAGCCTCAGCTTCTATTTCCACAAGATAATCACCGATCAGCGTGCTAATCTCCAAAAGCGTATTAGCCGGTTTAATAGAACCGAATTTTCTGCCATGTGCCTTGGATACCGCTAGCGCATCATCGCCATTGGCCAAATACACTCTGGTGCGCACAACATCTTCCATGGATCCGCCCAGTGCTGCGATGGCTCCTTCTATTTTGTCCAGGATGAAAGTCGTTTGTGCTGCTGCGTCTCCCAGGGCGACCACACGATCCAGGCCTGCGGTAGCTGTTGTCCCCGAAACAAAAATTCGATCTCCAATTCTTTGAGCTCGACAATAGCCGGCAATATCTTCCCATTTGCTGCCTGACAATACACGTCTTGCATTTGCTTTTTTTTGTCCGGGAATATCTTCTGCGACAAACGCTTTCGGTACTTCGTTTAAATGATCGGTAAGGTCACCACTTGCTGTAAGAAAAGGCGGTTTTCGATATTCATCCCCACAATCACCGGGTATCATAGCTGATCCTTCAAAGGCTTTATCCAAAAGCGTAAAATCCTCATCATCTAAAGAAAAACTGAACAATTTAACATTGTCCGCGCGATGTTCTCTTTCGCCAATTCGCGCACCAATTATAACTCCGGCAACACCTGTCTGCTCAAGAACCCAGCGTGTAGAAACATTGGAGATGGAGACATCATATTTGGAGGCGATAGAAGATGCCGCTTGAAGTATTGATTGATACGTTGTCCAGCCACCAGCAGTATCGATGAAACGCTTATATTTCATGCTGCTCCAATCCTGGATTTCTTTGGGTTCTGCTTGTCCTAACCATTTTTCAGAGAGAAAACCGCCACAAAGGGTACCGTAGGCTAGCAGGTGAACATCATGTTGCCTGCATACTTCGGCCAAATCTTTGCACGCTCTACGATCTATGAGAGAGAAGCTTACCTGATTGGTACGAAGGGGAATTCCATCTGCCAGTGCCAAGTGTAAATGGGCAGCGTCGAAGTTAGTTACACCGATTTCTCCAATCAGTCCCTCTTCTCTGAGCACTTTTAATTCGTGGAGCGCTTCAAGCCAGGCAGGATGCTCAAAGGTCCACCAATGGAATTGCAAAAGGTCAACTTTATCAACACCCAGTCTCTTCAATCGTTCAACAACACCTGCGCGAACAATTTCCTTTGTCATGGGGCCCGGCGGAGGGCACCATTTGGTAAAGGCCAACGGTTTTTCGGATATACCACCATATCGTTTCAACAAGTGTCCGGAGATGATTTCAGCACTTCCATAATGATCAGCCATGTCGAACGTGGTAAAACCATCCCTGGCATAAGCTTCAAGATAGTCTGCACCCTTTTCCGGATCGATAATATCACCATTTTTTTCCATATCCGCTACTTGCCAAAGACCGGTCAGTACTCGGCTGATTTTTAGTTTGTCAGTGATCTCGTAGGTGTCCGGTTGAGCAATTACCATTTATATCTCCTTAAATAGATTTTTCAGAACCAATAAACAGCCTTAAATATCCTGTTATTCACCCGATGAAAAGATATTTTTGCCTTTATTAGCACATCTAAACCTAAAACTACAATGAATCTCTGTTTTAGTCTGCTGCTATCAAGGTCTCTCCCCGAAGACTGATTATACCTTCATACCAAACGTTGAGATTTGCAGAGCAAATATCTTAAGAACCAGCCTTAACCTGATGTAAATACACCTACTGTGAGGCTACTGCCTCAGGTAAGATCGCTGCAATTGACCTTGTTCCTGTGAATATCTGATTTCCGATCAACGAAATACTCAATCTTCCTGAAATTGTAACTTCAGAGGAATAATCTTCAGCTATGTCATGCAAGGTAGAATGAGGGCAGAACCAATTCTAGTCCTGTTTTTGTGGAGGTCGAAGCAACTGCGGTTACTTCTTCTTTATTCTAGTCGTTGAGCTTGAAATACCAACTAGGCCTGCGCCGAGAAAAAACATAACAAAAGGTTCTGACACAGAAGATGTTGCTGAAATGATGAAAAAAGTGATTATCGTCACCAAACTCAGAAGTAATCTGTACATATTTCCCTCCTGCAGAAATTATTCAGAGATTTAAATCAGCAGCCTTCAGTTTAAAAATGCCAGTCACAGGTTAGTGTTTCTTCCTATAAACCTTCGGTTCTGGTAGAAAAAAAGCCCCAACAAAACCAAAACGTCAAATTACTGTTGATTGACTGCAGCCAGCATAAGATAAATAGTGACCGGAAAGTTCCCGAGCCTGCGATGGTCTTACAATCACCATATATGGAACGAACAGTGAAAGTAGCATCCTGCCAGACGGGTGACTACATACTGGTATACTCTTGCTAGTTAGCTCTAGTTTGTCATCGCGATGGGCTATCTGTGCAAATCGAGGAATAAATAAGTGACGATAACCAGCATCGACGTGACAATGTAGAGCTCAACATGTATTGACCATTGAGATGTGAGCATTGTGACGATTGTTGCCATAACCGTATCTCACCTCCTATTTTGATAAATGAAACGACCTGTATTATGGAGCGGCAGAAAACACTGAACTCTTTGGGTGATTTGGATACCTCAGGAGTGTTCCCTCTTTGTGAGAGTTAAAGCGAAAAACATGCCAGAGGTAACATGAGGCTGAAAAGAATATAAAAATGTTGCTAAGTGTTTGTTTTATAGTAAATATTATGGTTTCTGACTTGACAAGGTCAAATAGTGATCGCTTGATTTTTTCACTGACCTGTATACAATATGTACATGTTTTGGAGGGGTCTGTACAAAAAATGGGCACTTTTGATTGTCTGCTTTTCACTTTGACTGCACTTTATGCGCAGTACAAGTTTTTATTGACATTGTAGATTATAGTCCCACCACTTTTGGGCAGGATGTTTCTCATTAAACATTGTTCTTCAACACCTGACCTTTGGCTTTGAGATTGACAAACCTAAGGTATTCTGTCGTATTTTACTCCAACGGAAGGTGCTTCCTGATAGGTTACGGGGAATCCTTCCAATGCAATAGAAGAGGCTAGTATTGGCAATGTTAACCATTTAAGCAAATTTGAAAGTTAACACTATTCCTGTACATTTAATGCGTGAGATTCGTTTTCAAAAGTCAACATATCTATCACTAAGTAGAGCTCCAACTTCTGAGGTAATTCCGGAGTAGTTTTCCCAGTAGAAAAGGTGACAAATCTAATTATTCACTAACTATTGAATCGTTTTAATTTAGTAAAAAACTGGAGACCCGATAATTCATTAAAAAAATGCTCCGGATGGAGCAGTGATTTTTCACGTTATGAACGCAAATCGAATCAAAGTTTAAGTATCAGAAAGGCGAATTTAACGGTACCCTGATTCATTGCTGCGAAATTAAGAAACCAAAGACAAAAAAGGAGAGACATCATGGCTTTTGCACCGACAAAAATGAAGTTAAAAAGTGATGCATTTAAACAGGATACTCTAATACCATCAAAGTTTACCGGAGAAGGAGAAGATGTTTCACCGGCGTTGGCATGGGAAAACCCGCCTGATGGGACAAAGGCCTTTGCCGTTATCTGTCACGACCCGGATGCCCCGCTGGTAAGTAGCAGAGGTACTTATGGTTTTGTTCACTGGGTGCTGTATAATATTTCCGGAGATGTGACGCATCTGGATGAAGGCACCCATTTGTATACCAACGGTATTACTGATTTCGGAAAAACCGGCTACAACGGCCCCATGCCGCCCAATGGGCACGGCCTGCATAATTATTATTTTTGGGTACTGGCACTGGATAAGGCAGTGGCACTGGCACCGGGATTAAACCTGTGGCAGCTTCTGGAAAAGGCAGAGCCACACCTTATCGGAATGAACCGTCTGATGGGGCGCTATAAAAGGGATTAAGGGGACTGAACTAATTAAATCCTCATATTTGCTTAGTCCATATACCTCCTATCGACCTGAAAATACTGATTGGAAACATATGGACCATGATGACAATCCTTTACATTTTCGTTCGCATAGCATCCTCAGCGGAGAGCTATACGACTTCATCTTTAGTAT
>RCNC010000378.1_pt1 | contig 28490 bp, 22 predicted proteins | sample 2041301 | NCBI WGS metagenome assembly RCNC01 (sample SAMN09708231, study PRJNA481090) | Marine sediment metagenome, whole genome shotgun sequencing project. | biome: marine sediment; feature: ocean; material: sediment; isolation source: Sewage treatment plant 13A marine sediment (STP13A) ... | reverse complement strand
CCCTCGATATAGCCCTCGTGCAAGATATAAGGGCCCAGGGCATAGGGGCCAGGCTCCGCCAGGTTGGGACAATTGGGCTTGCCGTTCCAGCCATGTTTTTCAAGATAAGTGGCGGTGTAAAACTGCAGCCAGATAGCATCATGCAGGAACACGCCATAGGGCTCTGTCAGGTAAAAACGCACGGTGTAATCATCAACTTTTTCCACCCGGTCCAGGATCTGGCTGATTTTGCTGAAGGAGGAGGGACTGCGTTGGAAATACGCCATATTCAACAGCACTGCATCGGCGTTAAACGGCGTGCCATCCTGGAAACTCACTCCCTGGCGTAACTGGAATTCCCACACCTTATCGTCAATGTTGCGGTGACTGGTCGCCAGATCGTATTGCCAGCCCTGTGCATGATCAGCCGGTCGCACCAGGGACGCATTGACCGCATGCGAAATCGACAGATAGGGCAAATTAGGGAGAAACAGTTTGACGTGTGAGCCCTTGCGCAGGCTATTGGTCACCTCAGCTGGCGCGGGATCTGTAAAAAGGCCGATATCAGGCAAGGCAGCATGGGCAACTTGCGTGTTAATGGCTAGCGTGCTGAGGACCAGGGCGGCCAGCAGCGAAGCCTTGCACCAATCACGCCGCCAGTTCGCCAGAACACGATGGACGCGCCTGAACCTGAAACATTGAGCTTCTATGTACTTAATCAGTCATCCAGCCATATAGAACTGTGGGGCGATACGTTACGCGGTATTAAACCCCGAGTATGGGATTCAATCATCAGCTGCAATAATACTATAGTGATGGATTCATGTGGAGTAGCCAATTATAGAACACGAGTTGCCCTCCTCCGCCAATCTCGCCCTACTCGCTAGCGCCCATGAGGATATCGCCCTGCTCTTAACCCCCGATCTCATTGCGCATATAACCCAGGTAGGTGCCGAAACTTGTCACCACATCCCCCTGCCGGAGGTAAGCCCAGGGGTTCCACAGCGTAGCGAGCTTGAACATCACCCCCTCGGGCGTTCCGGTGAGCAACAGGGTACCGGCGGGAATACGTTCACAATCCGCGATGTGGATAATTTCCTCGCCTGCCTCGTAGGGCGATTCGCAATCGGCCAGTGTGTTTGCCAGCACCTGCTGCGGTGACCACAGCATTTTGCCCGCCATTACCTGCTGCCTGAGCTGCTTGTTCAGGTAGAGGCTGAGCTGCAGCTGCCGGTAAAAATCCTCGGCGCGGGGAATGACCAGCAGCGGGCCGACGGGCAGGCGGCTGTCACCGCCCTTGGCCAGGGGAAAACCGCTGCGACCCATGACACCATCAAGGTCCAGCTCCCGCACCAGCACCCAGCGGTCGGTGTAGTCGCCGCACAGCAGGTAACCCAGGGTCGCAGGCGCTGCGCTGCGGTGCTCCGTCATCGGCACTGCGCACAGCTCCACTTCGTAGTCCAGCCGCGCACCGGGCAGCACAGCACTGTCCCAGCGCGTGGGGCTGGACAGTTTCGGGAACAGGAACGGTTCCTCATCCAGGCCCACCTCTTCCGCGTGGGCACGGTAGTTGGTTCCCGCCGCGATATTGGGATAGCGCGCAGCCAGCGGCATGGCAAGAGTGGACCAGGCATAGCGGGCTTCAGTACCTGTGCCATACAAGGCGCGCAAACCCTGCTCTGTGACCAACGCGTAGGCGGCAATGGCATCCTCGAATGAGCGGCCGGTGGCAGCGCTGACGTCGATTGCGGTTACCGCCTCGGCATCGGCCTGTGTGACCAGTAATACCGCGCCCTCATTCGTCACAGCCAGGGTGATGGCCTGCTCCCGGGGGGCGATGGACATAGTATTGAACACGCGCTCATCCAGCGCTCCCTCGAACACCGGGCGAGTCAACCACACACTCGACACACCGGCCAGGATGGCCAGCGTAGCGACTACGACTATAACTACTTTCATGTTACTGACTCTCCGGGTTCACCCTTCACGCAATGCGCCGCCGTGAACGGTAACATGCGCAGCGGCTTTTTGTACGACTCTAGCACGTCCAGGATTGAGCAAAGTGCAATGTCGGCGACGGCGCGACCACGGATTAAATAGTCCAGCGCTTGCCTGCTTTCAACGCTATGCTGGGGCAATGAATAGACGCTACCAGTTTGTGCTCGTCGCACTGCTGCTACACCTGCCACTCTTTGCCTACCCGATTCTGCGCCTGTGCCACTGGCTGCAGTTCAGCGCCTGGCTTACGGCCTTCATCTTCCTGCCGCTGTTTTTTAGCCAGGTGATCGCCAGGGTCTATCTGCGCCATGCCAACGCGGGTTGGTTGTTCTGGTTGCGCCGGGCTGCGGATATCTGGCTGGGCGTAAGCCCACTGGTGTTGGCCATGTTACTGGTGGCCGAGATTCCCGTTGCATTGCAGTGGCTCGCGCCCACCACAGCCGCCATCGGCATCATCGCGCTGGCCGCTGCGCTGCTGATCTTCAGTGTGCTCAACGCCTACTCGCCGTCAGTTGTTACGATACCCTTAAGCAGTGGAAAACTGACCGCGCCGCTGCGGTTTGCGCAGATCACCGACGTGCATATCGGCTCTCGCAGTGCCCGCTTCCTGGACCGCGTTATGGCGCGGGTCAACGCCCTGGAGATTGACTTCCTTTGCATTACCGGAGATTTTATCGACGCCCCCGATGTAGGTGATGAGCAATTGGCGGCATTGACCCGCTGCCCCGTGCCTATTTATTTCAGCATTGGCAATCATGAACGGTACGAGGACCTGGATGAAATCATCGCGCGTCTAACACGCCTGGGCGTGCAAGTGCTGCGCACCGCCACCATACAGCACGGCGAGGTGCAGCTCATTGGTATCGATGACCGTGACCACCCCCTGCAGGTGCAATACGAGCTGGCAAAAGTAGATGTCGATCAAAGTGCCTTCGTGCTACTGCTTTACCACCGCCCGCGCGGGCTGCGCGCCGCAGCTGCGGCAGGCGTAGACCTGATGATTAGCGGCCATACCCATAACGGGCAGATTGTGCCGTTCAACCTGGTTGTGGCGCGCGTGTTCGAGAAGACCGTCGGCCTGTTCCGCGAAGGTGCGACACAGCTGTATGTGTCACCGGGAACAGGCACCTGGGGCCCGATTATGCGCCTGGGTAGTCGCGGCGAGATTACCCTGTTCGAGATTGTGCCGCTGCAGACAAGTCGGGTGTGAGTAAGGCATTACCGTTATATACAGGGCTATTCTGTGGGTTTGGGTGGCGGCGTCCAACCGCGCTCCGAGCGTGAATGCCCGTCTGCCCGGTCGCGCTGCATGATATCGCCGAGCACATCCTCCAGTTGCATAAACAGCTCGCGATAGTTGTTACTGAAACGATCACCCTCCGAGCCCTCACTCCAGACCTCGAACAGGCGTTGCCGCGCCTCATGCTCCGCTGCGGCAAATGCACTCTTGTAGCGTTCCGCCTTATACGGGTGGATACCCGCCTGCTTGAGCGCCTCTGTGCCCAGTTCCAACGCGCTGTGATAGGTTTCTATCACTGCCACGTCGGCACCGGCTTCACGTAAAGCGTAGAGGTGACCACGGTCATAGGCGCGGGCGAGAATACGTAAATGGGGATAGCGCGACCTTACCGCCCGCACCAGCACCACGGCGTGGTCGGGACAGTCGATCGCCACCACGAACATGGCAGCCTTCTCAATACCGGCAGTATGCAGCAGGTCCAGCCGTGTGGCGTCACCAAAATAACTCTTGATGCCCACACGGCGCATCATTTCAATCTGCCCAGGTTCCCGATCCAGCACCACGGTGGGAAAGCCGCTGGCGCGCAGCAAGCGGCTGACGATTTGGCCGAAGCGCCCGATGCCGGCGATTATGACCGGGGCGTGCTCATCGATCTCATCTGCCGCACCTTCTTCTCCCTCGCGCTCATAGTAGGGCGCCAGTACGCGCTGGAACAGGATGAAACACAGCGGCGTAAGAAACATGGAAAGTGCGATTACCAGGGACAGTACCGGCACCAAATCTGCCGGCAGCGCTTTATTTTGGACACTGTATGCCAATAGCACAAAGCCGAACGCACTCATTTGCGGCAGGCTGAGGCTGAACAGCCAGCCGTCGCTGCCGCCGATACCGTAAATCCTGGCCAGCAATGCCAGTACCGCGAACTTGATAAACATTGCACCCAGCGTCAGTGCAATCACCAGGCCCAGGTTTTCCTGCAATACGGGAAACTGTATGCCCGCGCCCACAGTAATAAAAAACAGGCCTACCAACAGGCCCTTGAACGGCTCGATATCGGTTTCCAGCTCATGGCGAAATTCACTGGTCGCCAACACCACGCCAGCCAGGAAGGTACCCAGCGCCGGCGACAGGCCCACCAGCAACATCAGGGACGCTATGCCCACCATGAGTGTCAGCGCCGCCGCGGTGAAGGCCTCGCGCAGCCCGGTACTGGCGATAAAGCGGAATAAAGGCCTACTCAGATAGTGCCCTGCGAGAATGACTGATGCTATCGAAACAATCACCACCAGCGCGTAAGACCAACCATCGAGATCACTGACCAGGCTGAATTCACTGCCTGTGGCTGCCTGCACGGCGCCATCAACCGGTGCTGCCACCAATTCCGGCAGTGCCAGCAGGGGGATAAGGGCCAACATGGGTATAACGATAATGTCCTGGAACAACAGCACCGCAAATGCGGAACGCCCACCCGGCGTGTTGCCTACGCCCATTTCCTGGAAGCTCTGCAGCACGATAGTGGTTGATGAAATCGACACGATCATGCCGATGATCAGCGCGACACGCCAATCCTGCCCCAATCCAATGACCGCCCCTGCTGCCAGCAGCGTGGTCAGGGCAACCTGCAGGCCGCCCAGGCCCAGCAGCTTGCTGCGCATACTCCATAGCACTGAGGGTTCCAGTTCCAGCCCCACCAGAAACAACATCATGACAATCCCGAACTCGGCAAAGTGCTGCAGTTCTGCCGTTTCCGCGCCGACCAATCCCAGCACCGGACCGATAAAGACGCCGGCTATCAGGTACCCCAGCACCGATCCCAGGCCCAGGCGTTTTGCCAGCGGTACGGCAATCACCGTGGAACATAAATAGATAAAAGCGTTGAACAGGAAAGCACTCATGCTGTTGCCCCGATCAAGCCTGGGAGGTGGCCATTGAGCATGGCTAGTCCCATGGACTGTTGCAGATCGAGCTGGTCGTCGCGCAGCGCCTCCAGCACCAGTCGCCATTCATCGACATGGCAATGCAGCCGATCCTCTTCAACAGCGGTACGCGAACCAAACAGGGCAAAGGGTGCCAGCACCTGCATGCCGCACAGGTCGGCCGTTTGCTCCAGTGGACGCAGCAGCTCCCGCAGCGAGCACTTGTTGTAGCCCTGCTCGCAATAGGCGCTTTGCGGGCCACCCGCGGTAAGCGCACAAAGAAAGGTCTTGCCGTGCAAGGCCACACCCTCAGGGCCATAGGCAAAGCCATACTCCAGCACCAGGTCCTGCCATTCCTTGAGTAAGGGCGGCGTTGAATACCAATACATGGGAAACATGAAGACGATAATGTCGTGCGCCAGCAGACGCTGCTGCTCCCGGTCGATGTCGATCTGCAGGGTGCAGTATTCCCGATACAGCTCGACGATGGTCACACCGGGGATCTGCTGTGCGGCGGCAAGAAGTTCTACATTGACCTCGGAGCGCTCAATGGAGGGGTGTGCGAACAGCACGAGCACTTTCTTCTGGTGATCTGTCATAGAGTCTTCCCTATTGCCCGAATTTAAACCGACGCCAGTAGTTTAGCGATCGATTATGGAGTAATCGGCCCTGCTTACAACAGGTACATCTGAAGAAGTCGCCAGCAGGGGACTTTACCCCTCTGCCCAGTGTGAGAATTTATGTGTTGGCCACAAAAGTCCCTATATCGGGTCCTTTTAGGGCTTTCCTGTAGCCACAGTCCGCATTACTCTGGATTCATCAATATTTCAGGTGGAGTCCAGTGACATGACACAGCAGGACAAGCGGGCGGTGGTGATCGGCGAGGCCCACAGGAGCGCACAGTGAAAAAATTGATGCTATTGATCGTCGCCCTACCCCTGGCACTCATGCTCATGCTCATACTCATAGTAGCCATTGTCACATTCCCTGCGCATCGACAAATCCGCTCTATCCACCCACCACTGCCCGACTTCGACGCCATCGCAGCCGCCCTTGATGTGGCGGGCGGCCCTGTAAGCATCAGCTACCTCAACTCAGCCTCCCAGCGCAGTCCCTACGGAACCCTGGGCCACCCGGGCGTATTGCTGGAGTGGTCCGATGGCCGCCGCTTCCTGATCGATACGGGCATGCCGCCGGAGCAGGCAATCGCGTTTGGCAAACCGATAGAATTCATTCTTGATGCAGAGCCCACCGCAACGTATGGCAGCCTGGCGCAACAGCTGGGCGCAGCAGTCGACAGCATTGAGGGTATCGCGTTTACGCACCTGCACAGCGATCATACCGACGGACTGCCCACTATCTGTGCTGCCCAGGCGGAAGCGGCCACAGTATTCCAGACACCCTTGCAGTTTAATGAACGCAACTACACCACCGAGCTGGGCTTCAAGGCATTTGATGGGGTGGCCTGTGAACGCCGGCAACTGGCTGCGGGAAGCATGATGACCATACCGGGCTTTCCGGGACTGGTGGCAGCGTCACTGGGCGGCCACACGCCGGGCAGTACCTTGTATGCCGTGCGCATTGCAGACAAGTTCTGGCTGTTCTCCGGGGATATCACCAATGACAAGAAATCCCTGCTGCAGGACCTGCCCAAGCACTGGCTCTACAGCGCGATTATCGTGCCGGAAGATACCGCCAGAACCGCCCTGCTGCGGGATTACTTGCTGGAACTTGAGAAGATTGATGGTGTGACGGTATTGCCGGCCCATGATGTGGAGGCAATGGCGGCGAGCCTGCCGAAGTACCCCGGTGACACTGGCAAGTAGACACCGTGATCCCATCAGGCCCAACGTTCGTATCCTTCACAACTTACTGACGAGCACTTTGCCATGTGGAAATATTGCGGAAAAGAACGGCCACCCTTTGCCGACGAGCCAGGCCCTGACCAGGAGTCGGTGTGGGATTATCCGCGTCCACCCGTGCTCGTGACCTGCGATGCCCTGGTGGAGGTATTCGCCGGCACATTGAGAATAGCCCGCACCAGCGCTTCCCTGCGCGTACTGGAAACCGCCAGTCCACCCACCTATTACCTGCCGGCCGCGGATGTCGACTGGACACTCCTGGCGCGAACGCCGGATCGCAGCTACTGCGAGTGGAAAGGTCAGGCGAGCTACTGGACATTAACATCGAACCCTGCCGCTGGCATGGTGGCCTGGAGTTACGAAAACGCTAGCGAGCGCTTCTGCGACATCGACGGATATGTTTCCTTCTACCCCGGGCGTGTCGCCTGCCATGTCAACGCAGAGCGGGTCAAACCCCAGCCAGGTGAGTTCTACGGAGGATGGGTTACCAAGGGTGTCGTGGGGCCTTTCAAGGGACCACCCGGTACCGGTCACTGGTAGTGAACCGAGCGACCACTGCCGCCGGCTCGCTACTGTTCAGCCCTGACCGGGCTATCGAAGATCTGCAGATGCGCTACACTCCCCTGGAGACAGCATTGGCCGAAGCTGTGGAAGAGATCAAGCTCTGGCAAACACAGGTGGTAACCCGAAAACAATGAATATACTGGTCCTTAACTCCGGCTCATCCAGCGTCAAGTACCAGCTCTTTGATACCGAGGCAGAAACGACATTGCTGCAGGGGAAATTCGAGGAGCTGGGCAGCGATGAAGCCTTCACACAGGCCATCGCGAAAACGGTGGCCATGAGCAGGGAGCACGCTATAGAGGCCGTTGGTCACCGTGTTGTTCATGGCGGTGATACCTTCAGGGACGCCGTGGTGATTGATGAGGACGTGCTGGAGAAAATTACCGCCTGGATACCTTTTGCACCGCTACATAACCCACGAAATATCGCAGGTATAAGCGCCTGTATGCGGGAGCTGCCTGAAATACCTCATGTGGCCGTGTTTGACACCGCGTTTCATGCCACCCTGCCCCGCCGGGCCAGCACCTACGCTATCGATACTGCGTTGGCGAGCAAACATAAGATTCGGCGTTACGGATTTCATGGCACCTCTCACCAGTACGTGGCGAATGAAGCGGCAAGCTTTTTGGGCCGGCCGCTTACCGAGTTGCGCATCATTTCCCTGCACCTGGGCAATGGTGCCAGCGCCTGCGCCATCGAGTACGGCCATTCAACCGAAACCAGTATGGGCATGACACCCCTGGAAGGTTTGGTTATGGGCACCCGCAGTGGCGATATTGACGCGGGGGTATTGTTGGCCTTATTGCGCAATGAGGTAGATGACGTAGAGGCACTTGATCAGCTACTCAATACACAAAGCGGCTTGAAGGGTCTTTCAGGTTCCAGTAACGATCTACGCCAACTCGAAGCAAAGGCGGCGCAGGGTGATGACCGTGCACGCCTGGCTATCTCGGTATTTGCCCACCAGGCCAAAAAATACATTGGTGCCTATGCGGTCGCCATGGGCGGCGTTGATGCCATCGTGCTGACCGGCGGTATTGGGGAAAACAGTGCCAGCATGCGCCATAGAATCCTGCAGCGTCTGGATTTTCTCGGTTTGTTTGTTGATGACAACCTCAACCACGATGCCAAGGTTACGCATGACAACAAGGTCGTGGCGATTAACGACCAGCACTCTCGCGTTAAGGCCCTGGTAATCAAAACCAATGAAGAGCTGATGATAGCGCGGCAGGCAAAGACCCTGATTGAGCAGCAACAGCAGCCCATTGATCCGGGCCCAATTCCCATAGCAGTCAGTGCCAGGCATATTCATCTCGATAGAGAGACTTTCGCCACCTTATTCGGTGCGGATGCCCAACCCACACCCTACAAAGACCTTTCCCAACCCAAACAATACGCTTGTGAAGAAATGCTTAGCTTGATCGGCCCGCGCGGGCGGATCGACAGGGTAAGGCTGCTGGGACCTTTACGCTCGAAGAACCAGGTAGAGATATCCCGCACCGATGAATACCTGTTAGGTGTGGATGCACCCGTGCGGGATTCAGGCCAAGTGGATAACTCCGCTCCCATTACCCTCGAGGGGCCAGCAGGCACAGTTCATCTGAAAGAGGGCTTAATTTGCGCCCGCCGTCACATTCATATGCATACCGATGACGCCAAACATTTCGGTGTAAAAAATCGCGATGAGGTAGAAGTGGCAATTACCGGTGGGCCCCGTGATCTCATTTTTAGTGATGTGCTGGTGCGGGTCAGCCCCGGCTACCGCCTGGAAATGCATATCGATACCGATGAAGCCAATGCGGCGGAACTGGACAGGGACACCAGCGGCACTCTGGTTTACACCACGCCCGACAATGCCTGCGCGGAACTGCGCGTTAAAAGTACTCGCAGCGGCTAATGCCTGCGCAGCGCAACTAGTCAGTAAAAAATGAAAAACGCCTGCCTCTTGGCGGCGGTAACCACCGTGCGACTACCGCACGGCTCTACAATTGCTCCTTAAATTCCTGGCTCAGGAAAAAGGCTTCAAACAAAATCCGGAACAAACAGGTTCTTTTCGTCACCCGCAGTCACAGTACCACTCACACCCAGCATTTCCCGATCCATCATCTGCTGCAATGTTTGCTCATCATCCGGTGTTTCGGCGATAAAGCGGGTGCCGTCCTCCAGCAATCCAATCACCAGCGCGCGCTCTACCCCTTCGCGGCCATGCAGGACTGTATAGGTCTCTATGGTGGCCTTGCCATTGGGTAACTCCGTGAAGGGCGCATGCGCCTCATCCAAAATCGCCTGCTGGTAATCGGCCGGACTTTCTCGCCGCCACTCGCCTGCAAGGGGAGTCGTGGAATAGATTCCCATGGAATGCTTGGTGATAAACCAACCATTGGCATTGAGTAAACCAAACTTGCCCGGGTTACTGCGCAATACATCCATCATGGTGGCGATAGAATGCGTGACATAGTTGTTACCGGGCCCACCAAAATAGGGCAAGCCACCGGTTACCGTAAGACCACGTGCATCATCGTGGGCAATACCCAATTCATCACAGGCAATTTGCACGGCGGATGGGAAACAACTGTAGATGTCGAAGTAATCCATCTCATCAATGGTTTTCCCCGCCATACTGAAGGCTTTCTCACCCATCGTGCGAATGGCAGGGGACGAGTGGTAATTCACACGCTCGCTCACGTTCCAGATATCGTTGGCATCGGCGCAGCCGTGCAGATAAACCATACGATCCTCTGCCACGCCCAATTCACGGGCTTTTGCCACCGAGGTCATAATCACCGCTGCTCCCATATTTACCTGGATAATGGAATTCAGGAACTTGGTGTACGGGAAGCCAACATAGCGATTACTGTCGCTGACAGTGGCGATCTCCTCAGCGCTGCGCTCAGTGGGAAACCACGACAGGGGGTTCTGCGCCGCAACCGCGTTGAAGCGCTGGTACAAAGCGCCCAATTTCCCGCGATGCTCATCAAGGCTCAGGCCATACTTGCCGCGCAGGGCATTCTCGAACATGGGATAGGTCACTGACGGCGTTTGCATGCTATAGGCCACTTCGTGGTCACTGGCCGCCGGCCGGGAATCGCCCAGCATTTGGGGGTCGCCGCCGCTATCATCCATCCAGGCATCCAGGTCCAGGCCCATTTTTAGCCGCGCGATCATGGTATGCAGCGCCTCGGCGCCCACCAACAACACGGCGGACACATCGCCCCGCGCAATTTTTTCCGCGTAGCGATTCACCAGCATCTGGGGTGTATTGCCACCCGTATGCGTATACCACTGCTCGGCCGGCGCAATGTTCAGGGCAGTACACACCGCGTGCGGTACGTTGCGCACCATACCGCTCGCACCACTAGCGCTTTCAGGACTGTCCACGGTGAGCCCCAACGCGGCGATAGCATCGATTTCATTCAGCAGTGCCTGACCGGGACCGGCATCAGCCGCCGCCTTTCTGGCGACCTCCGCCATCAGCTCAATGGGGGTGCCCGCCTCTTCCGGCGAACGCTTGTCGGTTAATTGACCGCAGCCGATCAAGACAGGCATGGTTGCTTCGTTCATTCTATTCCTCAGGGTATTGCCAACGTATCAGGGACTGGCAATTCTACAGCAAGAGCATTGTGCAGTGTTAAGTGGAAAGATAAGTATTGTGCTGGAACGCCTGCACGACGAAGATAGCGAATCGAAACCCGAAATGAAGAATGTCATTGGCTGATAAAAGCTGGGAAATACCAGTAGGCGCGCGTTATATGCTGGTGTCCGCCCTGGGCTTTGCGCTGATGGCTGCCTGCGTCAAGCTGGTTGCCAAGCAAGGTATCCCGCTGCTGGAAATTGTCGCGGCGCGCTCGCTGGTATCGCTGGTGATCAGCTATGCCGATGTGCGCAGAAAGGGTCTTTCCCCGTGGGGCAGCCATCGCACACTATTGGCGGCCCGCGGAGTGGTTGGGGCGTTCGCCCTGATCTGCGTCTATTACGCTGTGATGACACTGCCACTGGCAGAGGCCACTTTACTACAGTACATGCACCCGGTATTTACCGCGCTGCTCGCCCTGCTCGTGCTCAAGGAAGGCATTCATTTATCTACGGTGATATGCATCCTGCTGAGTATTTCCGGCCTCGTTATCATGGTGGAACCCGGTGTATTCAAAGGAACAGCACCGGCCCTGCCGTGGTTCAGTGTTTCGATCGCACTGGTGGGGGCGTTTGGCAGTGCTGTTGCGTACGTACTGGTAAGGCGCCTGAGCCTGCTGGAAGACGCCTCGGTCATTATTTTCTACTTCCCGCTTATTGCACTGCCACTTTCAGTCACTCTACTGGGTGATCAATTTATCATGCCAGGCACAGATTCCCTGGTGTTATTGCTATTGGTCGGAATCTTCACCCAGATAGGCCAGCTGGGCCTCACTCATGCCATGCGCCACGAGAGAGCTGGCAAGGCTGCCGCCTACTCTTATGTCCAGGTGATTTTCGCTGTGATTCTTGGCTGGGTGGTGTTTGCTGAGATCCCATCGCTGTGGACCTGGGTTGGGGGTGGACTGATCATAGCGGGAGCGCTTTTCAACCTGGTACGGCGCTAGTGGATAAACACCATGTCCGGCAACCGGGCATAACGTTTACCGTTATCGTGGCGTGTCGAGAACAAGCGCCCCGGCAGAACCAACACGGTCACGGCCATGATCTTTTGCCGTGTAGAGCCTCTTGTCGGCCAAGTGAATGACGTCCTCCAATGCCGCATGATCAGTGCTGCTTTGGGCAACACCAAAACTGGCCGAAAGCCGCAGTTGAGGATACTCCACCGGCCACTTGATCGCGGAGATATCCGCGCGGATAGTCTCGGCCAGAGAGACGGCACCTGCAAGTGCGGTCTCCGGCAAAAAGATAATAAACTCCTCGCCGCCCCAACGGCCTGAGATGTCACTGGCGCGCACTCTATCCTGGAGTACTTGCGCAACGCGGATTAGCGCCTCATCCCCGACGCCATGTCCGTACTGGTCGTTGATGGACTTGAAGTGATCAAGATCCAGCAGTATCAACGACATCTCGCGCCCATGGCGCCTTCCAACATGCCACAATGGATCAGTCTGCTCATAAAAAGCACGCCGATTGTTAAGCCCCGTCAGGTAATCTATCCGCGCAAGCGCTTCCGCCCGTATTTTAGCTTTTTCACTAACCCGGTATTGATCCGCAAGGGCAAATGCCAGCAGCACAATATCCAGTGTTATACCGACATCAATCGCGCGATAGGCCAAAGTACTGAAAGGTATTAACCCCAATACGGCACAGGCCGTGGCGGTTGAACCCAGTGCCCCTGCAATGGACGCAAAAAGAAAGTACTTGGCCCAGGGGTTGCCACCTCGCCAGGATATAAAACCCAATGCAAACATGAGACTGGAAAACACCAGCATCAGGGCGAAAGCCAACATCAGGGAGCCATGCTGAAAACCAGCCACAATCGCGATAAGTTGTAGCCCAATGACCAAACCACACAACATGACAGTCATTCGATAGGTGCGAGGGAAAGTGTTTTTAACCTCAAGAAAACACAGCGCAAAAGCCAGGCCTGCCACATTGTATACGGACATCAGCAGCGGATTGGCAAACTGTTGCCAGTATAAGAAATTCGGCCAAAAATACTTGAGTCCATGTCCGGTATAGGCCATATTCATCGCGAGGAAACTCGCCAGGTAGATAGCGAAAAAGAGATAGCGCTTTTCCTTCAAGCCAGTGAACAGCATGAGGTTGTAGAGCAATAAGGAAAGTACCGCGCCGTAGAGCAGGCCATAGCTATAGCTCTGCAGCATGGTCTTGCTGGTAACTTCTGTCGGCGACAGAAAGTACAGTGGCAGGTTCATAGGGTCTATAGATTCCACCCGCAACAAGACCGTTGTCAGTCCCGGCGCGTAGGCGTGATTAAAGACCGGATGGCGACCAGCGTCATTGCGAGGCAGGCGCGCCGCGCGATCACCCGCTCCGTCTTGCGCCTGCAGCTCTCCATCTCGAAACCAGTACACGTCAATAACATCGAGCCACGATGTTTCAAATAGCAAATGCCGCAGCTGTGCATCAGAACTGTTGTTGGAGACCTCGAGTTTTAGCCATACAGGGTCGGCACCAATACCGTAACTCAGCACCGTCCTGTTGGATGGCTGGAAATCTGAAGCAAGAGCCTCCTGCGGGCTTACTGGCACACCCTGCTCCTGGAAGAATCCCAGAAACGTACCCACTGGCAGTGAATAACCACGGTCTGTGGAGACCTGGCGTGCACTCGCGGGCAAGGTGATCAGAATCTGTACAGCAATAACCAGGCTGCACAGCATCAGTTTTTTATTGATGACTACTTTTCTCGTGATCAGTACACAGTGTTCGTAATACTAGCTCACACAATGCCCACGGAAACAGTGCTAAGCAGGCAAATACAGAGAAAGTTGCTGGCAATTACACTAAAATGCCTCTTTTCGCTGGCAAGGAGCCCGCGGGCTTAGGCCTGAATCAATAATCGTTCGCAACCTTGTAACAAACCGCGAACCAAAAGATTGACAGTAGATATCTTCCCACTACCCTCTTAATATTTCTTATACTTGACTGACTATTGCATTATGGGAAAACTCAAGGATGAAAGACAAGGCCAGGAGTGAACCACTAACACCTGCCCGGCTCACCCGTTTCATAAAACATACACCCGTGCTTGCCGGCATACTGATGGCCGCTGTCGGCACCCTGGTATGGGTGGGCCTGGAACGTTGGGCCAGCCATCTGGGAGCTGGCTCGCCTCAAGCGACTTTCGATGGCGTCGTCGTGGTGCTGCTACTGATGCAAACCGGCTATTTCGTTACGGCTGTACCCCTGCTACGCCGAGCGGGACGACAATGCCTAAAGGAGTTGCAGCCACTAATAGACAGCAACGACCCGCAGGTGCGCAAGCTGACAAGTCAGTTTGACGATAAACTTTTTCCCGGGTTGCAGTGGACGATGATCGCGGGCGCTTTACTGGCGATTACGCTACAGGAGGCGCAGTTTGCACGTTTCTCACAGTGGCTGGCACAACCGGATGCAGCATTGGGCGAACTATGGACTGTACTTTCGGCCTGGCTTACCTGGTCTCTTGGCCTGTCGGCAGTCACCATGGCAGTGAAAGATTCTGCGGCGATGCAACGCCTGGGTCGCGACGTCGTAGCGGTCGACCTGATGCGCATTGGGCAGTTGGGCGCCTTTCCTCGCTATGGACTGCAGCTGGCGGGTACTGTCATCGCATTGATGGCGCTATGGGCAGTCAGCATTGTGCTCATCACGTCCATTCTGGGCAACCCCTGGCCAGAACGCTCCAGCTACATTGGCCTGCTGCTGGCGCTGTTCTATATCGGCCTGTCTATTTCCATGTATGTGTTTCCGCAACTGGGCATCCGGCAGCGCATACGGATTGAAAAAAACAGCGTATGTGAGCAGCTCACCAGCCTGTTGCCTAATTCAGACCAGACCTTCATACAAGCCAGCGCCAACCCCGAAAGGCTGGCGGCGATACTACACAGCCGCACAGAAATCCAGGCACTACCGGAGTGGCCGTCAGGGGATCACACGCGCCTACGGCTCGCCTTCTACCTGTTCGTGCCATTACTGTCCTGGAGTGCGGCTGCCCTGGTGGAGGAAGTAATCTCCCGCTTGCTGAATTAGGTCTGCGCGACCCGCAAAAGTTTCAAACCAGATAGCGCTGCGGGCAGCCCACCCTTACATCGATGCAGGTAAAGTCCAGCGATGGCCCCATCGCTTCAGTGGCCCGAATAACTCTCGATCTTGAGTGGCAGCAGCAGGACTGCGGCACCGAGAATAAAGCCATTGAACACCCAGAGTCCCAGGCTATAGCTACCGGTAGTATCAAACAAACGTCCAACCAGTGCATAGGCCGGCATAATACTCAGCGTAATCAACGGCCCCATCGCACCCATCGCACGACCAAAACTGTCTACGCCAAAAATCCTGGCTACCAGGGCATTCCAAACGGGCAGCAGGCCACCGGTGGACAAGCCAAAGCAGACCGATGCCACCAGCAGCAACGGGTAGGGAGGCTCGGCCAGCAAAATCAGGAAAGCAGTGCCCAACAGGGCGTGAGCAGCCCACAGTCCATGCTTGAGATTAATCCTGTCGGCAGCGGTGCCAAAAACAAGCTTGCCAATCAGTCCACCCATTGCGAGCACTGCGATCATCGTCGAAATCGCGCCCTCCCCCATACCCAGGCGGGCCGCATAGGGCGCAAGGTTGGCCATCATGGAAGAAAAGGCGGCAAACACCAGCCCCATGCTCAGCCCAATAAGCCAGAACGCGCGCATACGCACGATATCTGCCATCCCCAGTACCTGTGCCGGTGCGGTTCCAGTTTGCTGGGATACTGCGGGTATACCTTCCGCATGCAGGCCCACATCTTCAGGACGACTGCGAATGGTTAGCCAGATGAAGGGCATTACGATCAGTGCTGCGGTGAGAGCCAGGTTTTGCAGTGCTCCACGCCAACCGTAAAGCTCCACCCACCAGGCAAGCAATGCCGGAACTATAATGCCGCCCATGGAGGTGCCCATGGAAGCAATGCCCAGCGCCTTGCCACGGCTGACTGTAAACCAACGGGATACCACCGCGCTGCCTGACATGGAACTCACCGCACCCATCGACAGCGCCATGGTAACGCCTACCAGGATATTGAACTGCCCGATCGACTGCGCAGTAGAAATTGCGTAGAGGCCAATGGCCATAATCAGGCTACCCAATGTCATCAGGTAGCGTACAGAATAGCGGTCAATCAGAATGCCGATTATCGGCCCAACCAGCAGGCCAAAAAAAGTGCCCAGGGTCAGGCTATACATCACCTGCTCAAGGCTGGCATTGAACTCGTCGCGTATTGGATTCACCAATACCGTGAAGGCATAGGTAAAGATACCGTTTACCAGCACCATGCCGACGAAGGCACCGGCCACGACGCGCCATCCATAGAACATTAGAGAACCCCTTGGGCAGGCGTCTATTATCCCCAGTCGCTTACCCGGCGTCCAATTGCCCGGTTTAGAAATGCAGGCGGTGGCTGCCTGGCATTGCCCGCACATCGCTGATACAGCAATGCAACGGCGCCATGCTCAGTTGTCCTTCGCGCTCCAACCACCACTCAGGACTCGCGGAGCGAGGTCCGTCTTGGCATAGGCCATGCGTTTGAATGCGATAGGCTGGTGATAACTGTCCAGGCCACTAAGTGCCACGCTGTCGGCACTGGCCAGGTCAACCGTCCCGTCATCCATCATACATCCCGTCGGTAGCTGCGCTAAAACCACTTCGCCGATAACCAGATGCGTGCCATTGATGGCAAGCTCCTGGTGCTCGCGCAGATGCAGGCCAAGCTTGATGCCCGCTTCGGCAACGAGCGGAGCGTCAAAACCCTCGTGCCACTGGGGAGTAAGCCCGGTAGCGTCAAATTCGGATACATCACCGGGATAGCGCGCCGCGCTCTGGTGAGCCTGCTCAATGATAGATGGCGTGACATGGTTGAGACTGTAGCAACCGCTGATCAGTATGTTTGTCAATGTATGGCGCTCATCACCACCAGGGCGCACAATCAGCGCCAACAGTGGTGGGTGCGACCCAAGATGCACGGTAGAGCTCATAATCGCCAGATTGGTGACCCCGGATGTGCTTGCGGTCCCCACAAGATTGGCGGATTTATAGCCGGAAAGGGAATTAACAAAGGCCGCCCGGTGGCGAGTTTCCATTGCATTGATGTCGGATGATTTAAATAGCATACCCAGAATACGGCAGGCCGAGGTGATTGGACCAATTAAAGCTGCCCGTAACAGCATGATACCGGCATCCTCCGAGCCGGTACTGACGCTGGCGGTCCAACACTCATCGCGCCAAGGCCGTCAGACAACAGGGAGAGAATCGATCCCGGTAAACGCGGTAACTTCACGTCTGCAATTCGATCAAGTCCCGATAAAACGCCAGCGACTCGGGATTGGCCAAAGCATCCGTATTGCTCACTGGCTGCCCATGCACGACATTGCGCACCGCCAGCTCGACAATCTTGCCGCTGAGCGTGCGCGGTATATCGACCACCTGCAATATCTTCGCCGGCACGTGCCGCGGCGTGGTGTTGTCGCGAATTGAGTCGCGAATTTTCGCTCGCAAATCCTCGTCGAGCTGCAGGCCTGGCTGCAGCAGCACAAACAGCAAGACTCGCACATCGTCCTGCCACTGCTGGCCAATGACGATACTCTCCACTATGCCTTCAACCTTTTCCACCTGACGATAGATTTCGGCGGTACCAATACGCACGCCGCCCGGGTTGAGTACTGCATCGGAGCGGCCGTGAATAATATAACCCTGATGCGCCGTGACCTCACCATAATCGCCCTGCGCCCAGACGTTCTCGAAGCGTTGGAAATAGGCCTTTTGGTACCTCTCCCCTTCCGGGTCATTCCAAAAGCCGATCGGCGCGCAGGGGAACGGGCGTGTACAGACCAACTCGCCCTTTTCCTGGTTCACCGCCTGGCCATCCTCGCCCCAAATTTCCACCGACATGCCCAGCCCTGCAGCCTGGATTTCACCGGGGTATACCGGCAGGATCGGGCAGCCACCCACAAAGCAAGACAGTATATCGGTACCGCCGGAGATACTGGAGAGGCAGACATCGGCCTTGAAGTCGCGATAGACGTAAGCAAAGTTCTCGTGGGAGAGTGGCGAGCCAGTGGAAAGAATGGTGCGCAGCGTGGTGAGTGAATGACTGCGCGCGGGTTGATGACCGGCTTTTTCCAGAGCGGCAAGAAACCGGGGGCTGGTGCCGAACGCTGTAATGCCCTCCTTGTCGATTGCGTCCAACAACATAGTACCTTCCGCGGCGAAGGGCGAACCGTCATACAGTAACAGTGTTGCGCCGCTGGCCAGGCCGGACACCAGCCAGTTCCACATCATCCAGCCGCAGGTGGTGAAGTAGAAAAATACGTCATCTGGCCCCAGGTCCACGTGCAACTGGTGCTCCTTCAGGTGCTGCAGCAGAGACCCACCGGCACTGTGGACGATGCACTTGGGCGCCCCCGTGGTGCCGGAGGAGTACATAATGTAGAGCGGGTGGTTGAAGGGCAGCCGGGCGAAGTCGATCTCATGGGCCGACTTGTCGAGAGAATCGTCGAGGAACTCGTCGAAAGTCACCGCCTTGTCGATTGCACTGAGGTCTGGCGCTGCGCAAGTCAGCGGTACGACCACAACACGTTCGATACTGGCAATTTGCTCGACAATACTGGCGACCCTGGCCAGGGAGTCGCAGGTCTTGCCGTTATAGAAGTAGCCGTCGGCCGCAAACAGGACTTTCGGCTCGATCTGGCCAAAGCGGTCCATTACCCCGTTGATGCCGAAATCAGGAGAACAGGAGGACCACACCGCGCCGATGCTGGTGCTGGCCAGCATCGCGATCACCGTTTCCATAATATTGGGCATAAACCCCGCCACACGGTCCCCGGCGACTACGCCCTCCGCCCGCAAACTGGCGGCCAGTTGTGCAACTCGGTGGTAGAGTTCCCCATAGCTTATTTCGCGCCGCTCACCGTTCTCCAGTAAGGACACCAGGGCAGGCTTCGCGTCACGCCGGCGCAACAGATTTTCAGCATAGTTGAGACGCACTTCTGGAAACCAGCGGGCTCCCGGGAACAGCTCAGCGTCCAGCAACACCGGTGCTAGCGGGCCATCGCCGATCACCTCGCAGTAGTTCCAAACTGCGGCCCAGAATTGCTCCGGCTCCCGCACTGACCATTGATGCAGGGAATAGTAGTCCGGCCCCAACTGCAAATCGCAGGACTGCTTGGCAAACGCCATAAAAGCGCTCATCTGCGCGTTAGCTATGCGTTGCGGGCTAGGGGTCCACAGTGGAGACGTCAACGGAATCACCTTATCAATCGAGTTGTATTGTTGTAGTTTCTGACAACTTAAGCTGCCTGGAGCACCTACGCTGTCATGTATCTATAAGCGCATTATAGTAAACCAGGGTCGCAACTGCGGAAATGGAAATATTCTGCACTAACTCAGGCGGTATAAGCCTGAAAAGCATACAATACTATTGTGTTGCCAGTGGCAATCGGTCGGCAGCTCTAACAATTCACTGGAGACAAAGGCATGACCGACAACCCGAACCTCTACGCACATTTCCAACAGCATTTTCCGGCCGACCTCAATACGCAATTACTGCTGAGCGCAGACGGCCGCAGCGTATCTTACGCTGCAGCAGACCAAGCTTCCGCCCGTATCGCCAACAGCCTGCTACAACTCGGCGCCGAGCCCGGTGACCGGATTACCGTGCAGGTCGAAAAATCAACAGAGAACTTGTTTCTTTATCTGGCCTGCCTGCGCGGGGGCCTGGTATACCACCCGCTTAACACAGCTTATAAAGCATCGGAACTCACCTACTTCCTCGGCAATGCAGAACCGACCATCGTCGTTTGCGCTAGTGCCTCCCTCACCCCTATGAAATCACTGCTTCCGGCAAACGGCGTTAAAGCACTACTTACCCTTGATGCCGACGGCAGCGGCACCTTGATGGAGCGGGCCGCAGCCGCCAGCACACAGGCTGACGTGGCTCAGTGCGAAGGTACAGACATGGCTGCCCTGCTCTATTCATCGGGTACCACAGGGCAGCCCAAAGGGATAATGTTGAGCCATGACAACCTGCGCAAGAACGCGGAAGCACTGGTAACAGCCTGGGGATTTTCTGCCTCCGATCGTCTACTGCACATGCTGCCGATTTATCACGCACATGGGTTATTTGTCGGTATAGGCTGCGTGCTGATGAGTGGCGCCAGCCTGGTATGGCACAGTAGTTTCAACGACAAGGCAGCCATTGCCGCCCTGCCCTATTGCACCACCATGATGGGCGTTCCAACCTTCTACACCCGCCTGTTGGCAAACCCGGATTTCGGGCCCGAGTGTTGCGCGAATATCCGCTTGTTTGTGTCGGGTTCAGCACCGCTGCTGGCAGAAACCTTCGTCGAGTTTCAAACACGCACTGGACACACCATCCTCGAGCGCTACGGCATGACCGAGACCGGCATGAACACCTCTAATCCACTGCATGGTGAGCGCCGCGCCGGTACGGTTGGACCGGCTCTACCGGGCGTAATCGCCAGGGTGGTTGATCAAGCGGGTGAACCTGCAGCAGAAGGCGCAACAGGCAACCTGCAGCTTAAAGGCCCGAATGTATTTGCTGGCTACTGGCGCATGCCGGAAAAAACAGCAGAGGATTTTACTGCCGACGGATTTTTCAATACCGGTGACAAAGCTACCATCGATGCGGACGGCTATGTATCCATTGTCGGTCGCGCCAAAGATATGGTCATCACCGGCGGTCTCAACGTCTACCCAAAAGAGGTTGAACTGGTGATCGATGACATGACGGGAATCAAAGAGTCGGCCGTCATCGGCGTTCCCGACGCTGATTTTGGCGAGGCAGTTGTTGCGGTGATTGTGCCCGACCACCAGGCTTCGGCAGAAAAGACACCGACCGCTGCAGAAGTTATCACCCACTGCAAGACACTGCTGGCCAACTTTAAGGTGCCCAAGCGGGTAGAACTAATCGACGCCCTGCCGCGCAATGCGATGGGTAAGGTGCAGAAAAACCTGTTGCGAGATGAGTATTCCTGAGTATAGCCAGCACCCTCCCGCTGCAGTCTGACCAATATATTTTGCGTAATTAGTTTAGCCTGCGCTTCTTTCAGCTTGCACTGGTTGTAAAGGACGTTGCTGTAAATCTGCCCGTCATAACTGGCGGCCGTCATACAGATGGGGTGTTGGACGGGGGGGTGACGCTCTGGGAGCAGAAGTCACTCACTGCTGCAGGGGTAGTGTTCGCGGAGGAAACCGTAAACCGCATCGCGTGCCGGCGATTCGGCAGTTGCTCCAAGGTCCAGCGCCACCAGGTTCGCCACTACCTGGTCGACGACCTCGCGCAGCGGTAGCGGGTCGCCGAGGCAGAAGCCCGCGAGCTGCGCTGCACGAAAACGATCGGCCCTGCTCGGGGCGCGCGTGCGCTTCGCGCGCTCGCTGAAGGTTTCCTGGCGCCCTGAGTCGGACTCTACGTTGAGCATGACCCGCACATCGGTTACAACCGCGCCATCGATGAAACCCTGGATGTAACGAATGCAGTACTGCGCGTCCGCTCCATCCGGTTGTGTCTCGATTAGGGTGCAATGGGATGCCAGTTCATGCAAGGTCAGCACTTCCACGGCGCGAGCGCCCGTGGCCGGCATCAGAATTCCGGCTATGGTTATAATAAATGCAGCACACCAGAACCTCGCTACAGTAGCGAGCGACGCGAAAGGTGAATGACAATTACTCATTATCTTAATGGATATTCCGTAACCAGGTTCGGCCTACCAGTATAGTACAGTCAAAACACCCACCGCCAGCAGGCGTGTAAAACAAGATTATTTCTCCAGCGCCTGTTCAGATGAACTTAATCTCTGCAATTGCGCGCAGCAGGACTTGGTCTGCGTAGCAGTGACGCCAGCTGCGATTCTTCTGCGAGGACGCCATGGGGCTTTCTGGCAAGCAAGCCGGCCTGGATTATCCTGGAAACCTGAAAACTGTACCGAAATAGGTGTTTCTTTCCTCACCATATCTGATATTTTGATTGCAGCAGTGAATGCAACAGATCGGGGCAATGAGCAGGGGTGAACTCTTCAGGAATATTAAGCTTTCTCGGAACTTTCTCATCTTACTCGCCATTTCCAGCTGAACTGGACGAGCTCACCGAGGCGCACAGGTGATCTTGTACTCACGTGCTTTTACCCTTCTGGAGATGATGATCGTACTTGCGATTGCCAGTATCTTGCTGGTCGCCATGATTCCCGCAAATACGGGAAGAATCGATCAGGCCTATATCGCCGAGACAATTGAGCTGGTTGGGAAGTACCAGCCTGCGATCAGCGGGTATTTTGATGTACACCAGGAATTTCCCGCTGATAATCAAGCGGCGGGACTCCCCGAGGCTGAGACAATTTTGGGAAACTACCTGACGTCGGTTTTAGTTGAGGATGGTGCTATGCACCTTACCCTCGGCAACAAAATTCGCCCTGAGCTGAACGGCAAGGTAATCAGTTTACGGCCAATATTCGTGCCCAACACAGTGAATACACCCGTATCCTGGGTGTGTGCCGATGACAGTATTCCGACCAATATGCTGGCCGCCGGGGAGAACCGCAGTAATGTGCCGCTGGCGAGTCTGCCGCTATCTTGCAGGTAGCCATCGGACAGCGAGGTTTTAGTGACTGAATTGTCGCGTCTCGCCCTTCAAATTCTTTATCGGCCCAACTGATTGCGCAGCGCAGATCACGAAGTTGTTCGCTGTGCTGGTCGCTGGAATCCCGATACTGTTTGCTCTGGAGGCGCGAGACCGGCGCCGCATCGATCCGACTCGGCGTGATAAATAGCCACTTCAGCGCATAACCTTTGAGCTTGAACGGCTGCAATGCTATTTAAAAATGTGCAAATAGAATTTCGGGTTTCAACATGTCTCTTTCAAACGTCATAAAGCGGGCCCGGACCAGACTACCGACGCTCGCGGCCACCCTGCTATTGAGCAGCCAGGTATCCGGCTCCACACTGTTCCTGGATGATTTCAACGGCAATTCTCTCAACCAGGAGGCATGGAGACTACCCACTGGCGACGGGACATTTTTTGGCCGCACCCAGATCAAGCCACCCAGCTACGCCGGCCGGAACGTGAGCCCGGTCGTCGCGGGAGGCACGGTCACCCTGCAACTCGACACCTATAATCCAAGCGGCCCCGGCTCATTCTGGGGGCAGGAGATTCAGACCCGGCAAACATTTCTCCCCGGCGCTAACGGCGTATCGGACAACGGCGTGTCCTTCGAGACCCGTATGCGTTTCAACGGCGCACCTGCCGCAGGACTCGTCGGTGGCTTTTTTACCTGGGGTTTTGATGGCAGCATTCGCGATGAGATCGATGTCGAGCTGTTGACGAATGACCTCAACGGCGACCGCTATTTCACTAACCTCTATAACGACACCGACTTCAACAACTTGGGCCTGGGCGGGTTCATCAACACGCCAGGTTACGACATGAGCGAGTGGAATACCTACGAAATCCTCTGGCTGCCCGATCGCATTCAGTGGTTTTTGAACGGGGCCCAGGTGCGGGAGCAGCTGGCCATCGTGGATGGCAACCCCAGTGAGCTTCGCCTGAATATCTGGGCGCCGAATGAAGGCTTCCGCGAAGCCTACAGCCGTTTCCTGCAACCCGCTTTCAACGCGGAAGACAACCGGCAATATCAACTGGAGATCGATTACGTCAAGGTCTCAGATGTTCCCCTGCCCCCTGCGCTGCTTCTGTTTTCCAGTGCGCTGGCACTGCTGGGCTTTGCCCGCGGTCGGCGCTAGCCTTTTCCCAGCTCCCAACTAAGTTTATCCACACTCTCCCGAGCAGCACGAAGTTCTTCCGCTGCCTTTTCCAACAAGTACTGATCCAGCGCATTCTCAGTGCTAGTGTCCGTACTGGAAATTGCGATGTCTTTAGATTTAAAGCGGCTTAGGAAATCGTTTATCCGCTCCTGCGTTGCATCTTGAGTTTCTTGTTGACGATCCACTATATACATCTCCAATACCAGGAAATGCCCCGAAACCCTAATCGCGATAATTTTTATTGTTCTTTAGATATAGCGTAGCCCAGCCTTATAAAACTGCAAGCTCACCAATGCGAACGTGCTTTCTGGAAGATAGGCAATCCTTGCGCAAAATTTTCAGGCTCAGCAACCAGAGTCCAGAGTCCAGAGTCCAGAGGATGATTTACCCACTCAAGCCCTTTTATCTGTCTATACTATACTTGGATGTGATGCTTGGCACTCCGCCCTTTGGCAGCTTAGGCGTCACCCCCGTGATTGCCGGCTGCGATATTACACTGTTGCTGATGGTGTTGATGTACCTGGGGTACTGGCACAAGAAAGATTGGCAAATCATGATGGAGGCGGGCAGTACAGAATGGCAAGCTCAACTCCGCTGATCCGCTCTTCCTTGTTGTCCGAGTTCCCGCAATTGATCAGCGATCTCGGTGGCTCCCCGGATGAAGTTCTGGAGATGGCCGGATTAAGTCTCGAGCAAATCGAACAGCCCGCGCTGCTGATTCCGTTCGACAAGCAAATTCAGTTACTTAAACTTGCTGCCCATAACTGCCGGGCCGAAGACCTTGGCCTGCAACTGGCCCAGCGGCAGGACATGGCGGTATTTGGTGCGCTGAGCCTTTTGGCAATGCAATGCAAGACGGTACAGCAGGGCTTGCAGATGTTCGGCCGCTACCTGCATTACAGCGTGCAGGCCGTTGACCTCAGAATAATAGAAAAAAACGACCTGGCGTATCTGGTCCTTGATTCTCCCTATGACGTCGCCGCCGACAGCAACCAGTTCTGGGATCATGGCCTGGCCATGGGCTGCACCGTGACCCGTATGCTCTGTGGCGTCAGTTGGGCGCCTCGATCGACTTTTCTGCGAAGACCTGCGCCGGATGATGCGGGCCCGTACAATCGTTACTTCCGATCCCCGGTAGCATTCGACAGCGATATCACTGCTCTGGTTTTTCCACTGGATACGCTAAAGCAACCGATTAACAGCTCTATCAACTCCGTTCCGCATCAACTACAGCAATACCTGCGCACCAGCTTCGAGGGCGATTTCCTGGAGCAGATGCGGCGAGTAATCAACAGCTTGATGGTGACGAGCGACTGTACCGAGAAGACGGTGGCGGCGTGCATGGGATACAGCCTGCGCACTCTGCAGCGCAAGTTGCATGGCGAAGCGACAAGTTTCCAGAAGGAGATAGACCGGGAGCGATCTGCGCTTGCCATCAGCTACCTGCAGGAGCCGCAATTTAGTCTCACCGATATCTCCGAGTTGCTGGGCTATTCCGAATCGAGCGTGTTTACTCGCAGCTTCAAGCGGTGGTTTGGGGTCACGCCGTCACGCTGGCGGGTACGCAATTTCGCATGATGTCCGTAATATGGCGGATATAGTCAAATATTGGCGCAGATTATCAAACGATGATCACTTATCACGTCTATTCTTATTGCCTACCTGAGCAATGAGTCGAAATAAAACAACAGGAGATAGGTGCTATGGCAAATGCAAAAAGTAAGGCTGCAAGTAAAAAGACAGCACGCAAGGTCACCCCCAGCAAGCCCACCCGGAAAAAGCCGGCCACGAAAACCGCAGCGAAGTCCGCAGCGAAAAAGCGCCGGGCGGCTCGCCCGCTGACCGTCGTTGAGAACAACGCACCGCGAGAATGCCTCAATGGCCCAGATCCAAGCTTGATGAAAAAGCAGTCCGGTATCTGGAACAGCTTGATGGATCGCTACTTCCGGCTTGAGTTTAATGGCTTCGACAACCTGCCGGACGAGCCCTGCCTGTTGGTGGGCGTGCACTCGGGCGGCCCATTGACCATGGATGCCTGGACCGTGCTCATGGCCTGGTGGCGCCACTTTGGCGAAACACGCAATCTACATGGCACAGCGCACGATGTGCTGATGAAATCTCCCATGCTCGGGGAGTATTTCCGTCGCCTCGGTGTCATCTCTCCCTCCCGCGAAAATATCCAGGCCGCTTTTGACAAGGGGGATGACGTGGTGCTGTGGCCGGGTGGCGAGTTGGATTGCTATCGTAAATGGTCCGATCGGGACAAGGCAGTATTGGGCGGTCGCAAGGGGTTCATCCGCCTCGCCATGCGCTCAGGCGTACCCATTGTCCCCGTTGCCACGATAGGTGGCCACGATACCCTGTTCGTCCTGTCCGAGGGACGCGGGCTTGCCCGGTTACTGAACCTGAAAGAGCGCATGCGCTCGGATGTGGCGCCCATCACCCTGAGCTGGCCGCTGGGATTTGCCCTGCACCTTACACCCTTCCAACACATTCCCCTGCCGGCAAAGATTCGCACCGAGATGCTGGAGCCAATCTACCTCGATTCAGACCCGGCGAGGCTGGACGACCAGGAGTACGTCGACGCTATATACGAAGAAATTGAGAGTCGCATACAGGCTGCAATGGACAAGCTGGCCAAAAAACGCAGATTCCCGATTTTCGGCTAGCGGCAGGCAATCTGTAGGGGCCCTCCGCTCTACCCCGGACTGTAAAGCTCTCGGAAAATCCCGGGTGGGGCATGGGTAGGTCCGGCGGGGGGATGGGTGACATCCATAGCCCTCCAGGTTACAGGTCCACGGGGGATTACTGTGTGAAGCTTTAGCCCCTCCTCTTGCTCTGACAAATAAACTTTCATGAACCAGGGAGTTCGGCGCCTACATTCAAGTAACTACAGTTTTCCATGCATTGAACGCACTTACCCCCAGAAGCCATTTTGCCTGTCCTGTGACTACATTGAGCTGGCACACAAAGGTGTAACCCTGTCGACCGCGCCCGGGTTGAAATACAGTTTCTTCGACAAAAGTAGTATGATCCTGACATCAGATTTTCAGGGGCATTCATCAGGCACATGTCTGCAACAACTCGTGAGGTGGAATTAAACCTTCGCCTGTTCCAGGTGACGCACCTGCGGCTTCTCTCTGGAAAGACAGGGCAGGAACCCTCAGCACTCTGCCAGCGCTTGCTGGACCTTGAAGCCCGGGCCGAGCCAATAGACGAAGACACGCTTCTGCACGACCCCCATGTACTCGAGGCGATGACATCATTTGGCCGGGAGCAAGGTGACCAAAGATGGGTGCGCACTTCCATATTCCTGTCCGCCAGGCATTTTGATGCTCTTGAGGCGCTTGCCGCTAGATCAGCTGTTAGCAATTCCAGGGCCATGCGACAATTACTGGAAAAGTGTATTTCCTCCTACGGGGTCCCATCGCGACGAGCACGCAATTCACAGGCTTTATTTATAAACCCTTGGAAATGGCTCAAATCCCGGCCTTATACCATCATCACCTGCCTGTTTCTTACTTTTTCCGGTATCGGCATCTATAGCTTGATGAATGATACGGCAATCGAGACAAAACCCTACTGGGCTGGCGGCGAGGCCAACCTGATTCTGGACCCCCACACTCACACCAGCTACTCAGATGGCAAGTTATCACCAACAGAACTGGTTAACCTGGCTCAGGATAATGGCTGCGACGCGCTGGTGATTTCCGATCACTCGGATACGGAGGGGACTGTTAGCGAAGAGCAAATGAGGGAACTGCATAAACTACGTGAACAGCACCCAGGCTTCCTGCTGTTCAACGGGCTGGAACTCAACATGCCGTCATACGAAGGCAGAGAGCATGCAGGGCTTATTGTGAGTCCGCTGGTAAGTACCAACGATCTGCAGGCAATACGCACCGCCACTGAGCAAAGCCTGGCAGAGGTAAAGAAAAACGGAGCGAGCAAGAGCTCGGACCAGAAAATTCTACAACTGATCAGGGAGTACCAGTCTGGCCATGATGGCCTGCTCCTCGCCTACAACCACCCATCCCGTAAGGATCTGGATGTGTTGGAAAACCTGATTGACCTGACCAGGTGGAATTCCAACGGACCCATTTTCACCCTGATAGAGGGGGCGCCCGGACACCAAAATGCGCTGATACCCGGTAAGTATAAGGGACCATATTTTACTGAAGACCGTTGGGACCCGGTGGTATCTGAGATTGGTGGTGTATGGGACCAGTTGCTGTCCGAAGGCCGGCAAATATGGGCTGCGCTGGCCTCATCTGACTTCCACAATTCGCGCCTGGACAAGGCTCCGTGTGCTTTCGCCCGCACACATCTTATCGTACCGGAACAGAGTTACCGGGGAGTGTTAATGGCTTTAAAATCCGGAACCTTCTGGTCCGATCACGGCCGCATTCTAAACCAACTGTGGCTGTCCATTCAGGTGGACGGCCAGGAAGAGGCAGCCTATCCTGGGTATACAATAAACGTGAGTGACCGTGACAG
>RCNC010000377.1_pt1 | contig 28519 bp, 27 predicted proteins | sample 2041301 | NCBI WGS metagenome assembly RCNC01 (sample SAMN09708231, study PRJNA481090) | Marine sediment metagenome, whole genome shotgun sequencing project. | biome: marine sediment; feature: ocean; material: sediment; isolation source: Sewage treatment plant 13A marine sediment (STP13A) ... | reverse complement strand
CTCCTCCACCCGCTCCCCGAACAGGCGGGCCAGGGCCAGGCCGGCGCCGTTGTCCGGATCCCGTGCCGCCCGCAGGAACAGGTCGCGGCCGGTGCCGTGCAGTTCCAGCATGAGGCGGGCGGTTCTCTCGTCCTGCCTGGTGTGCTGGAAGCTTTCCAGCATTTCCCGGAACGCGGGTGGCAGCAGCCGCCCGGGGTGGAAGCGCCACCCACGGCCGGCAAGGATCTCCTCCTCAGTCCCGCGGTCCAGCGAGGCCAGCAGGTTGCGGAAGGCGCTCTCCGCCTCTCCCTCTTCGGTCTCCTCTGCCCAGGCATGGCTCCAGCCGTCCTCCGTTCTCAGGACCAGGTGCAGGAAGGGACGGGGTGCGGGTGCGCGCCTGCTGATAAGCCGGGACCAGCCCGCCTCCAGGGTGAGGGTCCCACGGCGGACCTGCTCCACCACCCCGGTGTCCAGCCGGAACTCGCCATGCTCGCCCAGCGGCCGCTCCACGCCGCGGGAAGAGAGCAGCGCTGCGGCGGCCACCAGGTCCAACTGCCCCAGGGTGCGGGGGAGCACCTCCCGGCGGTAGACCCGGGCCCCGGTGCCCTTGCCGGCCACGTTGCTCACCGCCCGTCCCAGGGTCTGCAGCAGTTCCTCCTCGGCCTCCTCGCTGAAACGGCTTTCCAGCAATTCGGCGACCCGACGGGCATAGAAGAGGTTCTGCACCGGTTCCAGCCCGCTGATGTCATTGAAGAACCAGCCGCAGGAGGTGAACATCAGCTGGCTGTAATACTGCAGTTCCCCCAGATCCCGGGATGGGGATCCTGCCCCGGAATCGCCGGCGGACGGTCCCTCGGGCGGCGGCCCCTCCCGCTGCAGCACCTCCTCGGTGCGGTCCCGCAACCGGTTCAGGGCGGTCCTCAACGGGGCTCGCCACTGCTGGTTCCAGCCCTCTTCAGCCCCGGTGGAGCAGCCGCAGTCCCGGGTCCAGCGGCCCACGCCGTGGGCGCAGGACCAGGCGGTTCCCTCGCCGTCCGGTCCGGGCTGCAGCCGGGCCTCACGCAGCGGCGGGAACAGTTCGAGAAAGCGGGCGAAGTTTGTCAGCCGGAAACTCCGTTTGGCCGGTGGCTCGCGGAACACCCAGCTGAGGCACATATTGCCGAACAGTTCGTGGTGCCCGAAGGTCTCGCCGTCGGTGGCCACCACCACCGCCTGGGCCGCCGGGTCATCTTTGTCGAAGGCGCGCTCCAGCCGGCGGGAAAAGGTGCGGCCGTCCCGGAGCAGGTGGTTGAAGCTGATTTCCCGCGACAGGTCGGGGTGGAAGAAGAAGACGTCCAGGTGGCCGGCCTCCCGGTCCCGGCCGAATACCCGGTAGGCCCGGTGGTGTACCGTTGACCCGGGATCGGGAATCTCCTCCCAGCCGGCGCTGCCGTCCAGCGGCCGGGTGGCCTGCAACTGGGACGGGGCAAGGACCACAAAGCCCACGCCGCATTCGATGAGCAGTTCCACCGTCTCGAGGTCAACGGCTGTTTCGGGGAGCCACATGCCCTCGGAACGGCGGCCGAACCGCTGCTGAAAATCAGCGAGGCCCCAGAGGATCTGTATCCGCTTGTCCCTGTGGCTGGCCAGGGGGAGGATGGCGTGGTTGTACCCCTGGGCGATGGCATTGCCGTGGCCGCCCCGGCGCCCGGCGCTCCGCCGGTCCCCGCGGATGATCCGTTGGTAGACGTCCGCCGCATTGGGCTCCAGCCACTCCAGCAGGGTGGGGCCGACATTGAAACTCAAGTGCTCGAAATTGTTGACCAGCTCGGCGACCTTCCCGCCCCGGGCCAGCAGCGGCGAAAAGGCGTTGGAGCGGTAGCACTCCTCGGTGATCCGCTCCGTCCAGTGCCGGTAGGGCGCGGCAGACTCCTGGCGCTCGATGAAACCGAGCCAGGGATTCTCCCGCGGGGGTTGGTAAAAGTGCCCGTGGATGATCACAAAGCGCCGGTCATTTTCGTGTATGCTGCTCATCGACAGTTGCATCCTCCTGGGAGCGGTATTCTATCAGACGGCACACCGGCCGGCATGTTGGAGAGGGAATATGAAAATCGTCAGTCTCGGTGAGGTGGAACGGCAGAAGGTGGAGATGGAGGGGGCCTCGGGCGCCTGCAAGCAGGTGCCCATCGCGGGCGGGGACGGTTCTCCGCTGATGGCCCTGCGGGTCTTCACCATCGAGCCGGGCGGGTTCACCCCCCGCCACCGCCATCCCTACGAGCACATCAACTACATCATCAGCGGCAGCGGGTTCCTGCTTGATGAGGGGGGAGAACAACGGGCCCTGGCCACCGGCGATTTCGCCCTGGTGCTGCCCGACGAGCTGCATCAGTATCGCAACGGGTCGGTGGATCAGCCGCTGGTGATGATCTGTCTTGTCCCCCGGGAGTTCGAGTGAGCGGCACCGGAGCCAGGCCCTTCTGGGAAACCACAACCCTGGCCGAGATGAGCTGCGGGCAGTGGGAGTCGCTCTGTGACGGCTGTGCCCGCTGTTGCCTGGAAAAACTGGAGGACACCCGGGGGGGCACACTCTACTTCACCCGGGTGGCCTGCCAGCTGCTGGACCTGGAACTCTGCCGCTGTACCGACTATTCCCGCCGGGCTTCCCTGGTTCCCGACTGCCTGCGTCTGACCCCGGACCTGGGGGATACCTTCCGCTGGCTGCCCGTCACCTGTGCCTATCGCCTGATCCACGAGGGGCGGAAACTGCCCGATTGGCACCCGCTGGTCTCCGGTGACCCCCGGACCGTGCACCAGGCGGGCATCTCGGTGCGCGGACTGGCGATTCCAAAGTCCGAGACCCCGGATGGGCCCCTCGAGGATTTCATCATCCTGACCCAGGATCTGTAGCTCAGAAGGCAGCGGGGAAGTGCTCGATCCGGGGTTCACCCTGGCGGTTGATGATGATCCCGATCACGTCAAAACGGCAGATGCGCCGGCTCAGTGCGGGGTGCTGCTGGAGCCAGGCTTCAGCCAGCCGGGTCAGGCGGCGCTGTTTGGCGGTGGTCACCGCTTCCTCGGGAGAGCCGAAGGCCGTGCCGCGACGGGTTTTCACCTCGACGAACACCAGCAGTGGTTCCTCACCTTCCCCGGGGGCTTCGGCGACGATGTCGATTTCCCCCAGGCGGCTGCGGGCGTTGGTTTCCCGGATGGAATAGCCCTGGCGGCGAAGAAAGTCGGCGGCCAGTTCCTCTCCCCGGCGGCCGAGGGACTGGCGTGGTGTGGCGGGGGGCATGGTGTGGTGATCCGGTCAGTCCGAACGGCCGTGACGCCGATCGTGGTTTTCCATCCCCCGCAACCGTTTCACCCGCTGCCGCATGTCGTGGTGAAACCGTTGCTGAAAGATGACGAATTTCGCGTACTGCCGGGAGGAGAGCAGCGCGGCGATTTCCAGGTTCAGCTGGTCTTCGTGCTCACCAAAGTCCCGCTTTGCCTGACGGATGGCGGTCAGCAGGTTCTCGAGTTCAGCATCGCTGCTCTCCTCGTCCTCCGCCAGTGCCGCCAGGTCGCGCTGCAGTTCCGCCTGGCTCTGAAAATATTCCCAGCGGGCCTTCTCCCGCCCCTTGATCAGCGGCATGATCTTCAGCGCCTGCTCATCGCTCAGTTCCAGTTCTTCGGTGAGCCGGAAGACCATGTAGATGTTCATGGTTTCCCGGAGTTCTTCGGACATGCCGCCGGGCGGGCCAAACGGTTCGGGCGACGGAGCGCCGGCCGGGGGCGGCTCTGCGGGCGGCGATTGCTCGGTCTGGGCCGTGGACGGGCCGTAGACCAGGGTGGCCAGCAGGCAGGCGGCCGCTGCCGCGGTGAAGATCAGTCGTCCCCTTGTCATTGCCATCCTCCCGTACCCCCGGGGGGGTGATATGTACTGTTCCGGCGGCCGATCTTCCGCTGGGTCAGCTGCTGGTCATCTCCAGCCGGAGCATCTCTGCCAGCCGGTTCGATTCATCGTTTTCCAGTTCATCCAGCAGCCGGTAGGTCTCTTCGTCGCCCCAGGCCGTCCGCCATTCCGCATCCAGTTCCAGCCAGGTGTCGATCCAGCTCCCGGCCCCGGCTTTTACAGTGGCGGCGGCCAGGGTCGGACTGTCCGCGGTCAACGGTGCGTCCGGCTCCCCGGCCGGATCCTGCTGTTCGAAATAGACCTCCAACTGGGCCAGTGCACTGTCTTCAGCGCTGCGCAGGGCCGATTCCATGCGGGAGTTGACCCGCCGGGCCTCCATCACCTTTTCGCCCCGGGGACCCATGTTCGAATAGACGGCCAGCAGGGCGAGAATCACCGTGGCCAGGGCCACGGAACCGATAATCGCCGGGCGCAGCACCACGCGCATCAGCCGTTCACCGATGCTCAGTTTCTCCGCCTGCTGGTCCATCCTGTTGCGCAGGTCGGGAATGAAGCGGCCCCAGAAGCCGCTCCCCGGGTCTGGGACCTCGATGTCGGACACCTCGAGGATCAGTGTGCGCAGTTCCCGGACCTCGGCCGCGGCTTCAGGGTACTTCTCGATCCAGGCATTAAAACCGGCCAGGTCACTGCCCGACAGGTTATTCTCGATGTAATCGGGCAGCAGTTGTTCGAATCGCTTGCGGTCCATGACGGTCCCTGTTTACCATACCTTGACGGCGGGGTTCACCCCTCGTTGTCACCGATCAGTTCGCGCAGTCGCTTCACCGCGTGGAAGAAATTGGCCTTGGCCGTTCCCACCGGACAACGCATGATTTCCGAGATCTCTTCGTATTTCAGTTCGCCATATACCTTGAGCATCAGTGTCTGTTTCTGTTTCGCCGGCAAGCGGGCGATGGCTTCTTTCAGCATCCGGGTGCGCTGCAGCTGCAGCAGTGTCTCCGCCGGATCGCTGCCGGTTCCCTCACCGGCCACTCTGTCCATTTCACCTTCGTCCAGTTGCACCCGCCGGCTGATCCGCGGCGACTTGAGATAGTTCAGGCTCAGGTTGACCACGATGCGGTAGAGCCAGGTGCGGAAACTGCAGTCACCGCGGAAATTTTCCAGAGCCTGGTAGCAGCGGACAAAGGCGTCCTGGGCCAGGTCACGGGCATCCTCGTGGGATCCGGTCAGCCGCAGGGCAATAAAGTACGCCTCGCGCTTGTGCCGCTCCACCAGTTGGTTGAAGGCCCGTTCGTCACCGTGCCGGAGACGTTCGACCAGGATACTGTCATCCACAAGCTGTTCCTTCCCCTGGTCCTGGCCCTCTGGAGCACGGCCCTGCCGGACGGCTCACTATAAAGGGACAACCCGGAACGACGGGTGGTTTAATACCTGTTTCGGATCGCCGGACAGCCCGCTCACCGGCAGGCGGGATGGTGCCGGTTCAGGTGGTCCAGACCAGCAGTCTGGGGTGGCCCACCGAATAGACCTTGGTGCCCACGGAGCCGTCATCCTGACGGAAATCCTCCAGCTCGTACCCGGCGTCACACAGCTCCTGCCGGATGATGTCGGCCTTGGCAAAATCTTTTGCCGTGCGGGCCGCGGCGCGTTCCTCCACCAGCCGGCGCAGGTTCTCACCGAACGATGCATCCTGTTCCGCGGCAGCCGGGCGGAGGACCCCCAGCACGTCGTCCATCCGGCGGGCCTGGGCGGCGAACTGCCGGGCATTTTCCTGGCGCAACCGGCCCCCGTCGGCGGCGGCGTTTCCCTCCCGGACCATCTGGAACAGGGCGCCCAGAGCGCCGGCGGTATTCAGGTCGTCGTCCATCGCCGCCTCGAACCCCTCCCGCCCCCGCTCCACTGATGCGGTGAATTCCGGATCCTCCCCTTCGGGAAAGCCGGTGCCGCTCATCCGTTCGAGGAAATCACGCAGCCGGCCGATGGCCTGCCCGGCGTGGCTGATCCCCTCGAGGGTGAAATTCAGCTGCTTGCGGTAGTGCACCGAGAGCAGCAGGTAGCGGATGGCCACCGGGGAGAAGCCCCGGGCGGTGAGGTCACGCAGGGTGTAGAAGTTGCCCTTGGATTTGGACATCTTCTCCCCGTCCACGATCAGGTGTTCGCTGTGCAGCCAGTAGTTGACGAAGGGCTCGCCGGTGGCCCCGCGGCTCTGGGCGATCTCGTTCTCATGGTGGGGGAAGATGTTGTCCACCCCGCCAGTGTGGATGTCGAAGTGCGGCCCGAGGTAGCGCATGCTCATCGCCGAGCACTCGATGTGCCAGCCGGGCCGGCCGTCACCGAAAGCGGTGGGCCAGGACGGCTCCCCCTCCTTTCGGTCCTTCCACAGGGCGAAGTCGCGAACGTCCTCCTTCTCGTACTCGTCGCTGGCCACCCGGGCGCCGGCCTTGATCCCCGCCGGGTCCACACCGGAGAGCTGGCCGTATTCGGGGAAGGAACTGATGCGGAAGTAGATTCCCCCCTCGCTGCGGTAGGCGTGGCCCCGCTCCAGCAGCTTCTCGATGATCCGCACCATGTCCTCGACGCAGTCGGTGGCCCGGGGATACTCCTCCGCCCGTTCGATGTTCAGCGAGTCGAGGTCCTCGAAAAAGGAATCGGTGTAGGCCGAGGTGAACTCGGCGATGGTGACCCCGGCCGCCTGGGAATCACGGATGATCTTGTCCTCGATGTCGGTGATGTTCATCACCTGAAACACGTCGAAACCCCTGTATTTCAGGTATCGGCGGAGCACGTCCTCGAAGATGTAGGTTCGGAAATTGCCGATGTGGGCGTAGTTGTAGACCGTCGGGCCGCAGGTGTACAGCCCCGCCCGGCCATCCTTCAGCGGCACGAAATCCTCTTTTTTCCGGCTGAGGGTGTTGTACAGCCTGAGCATCAGCGTCTTCCTCCTTCCGCCGACGGCGGTCCAATCCCCGCGGCCATCGCTCGCTGCCGGCGGGGGAGAAGTATGCTTATATAGGGCAGTGCACCGGGAAAGTCAATGGATTCTTTTGGTGGATTTCCGGGGCTCATTTCTTTCTGGCCACCACCAGGGTCAGGTCGTCGTGGGGTTTCAGCCCCCTCTGGAAGCGGCTCACCTCGTCGAGGATGCCCTGGCAGATCAGGTCGGCATCCTGGTGACGGAGGTTGTGGGCTGTCCGGCAGATCCGTTCCTCGCCGAACTCCTCCCCCTCGGGGTTGTTGGCCTCGGAGAGGCCGTCGGTGAAGAGGAGCAGCAGGTCTCCGGGGCCCAGCACTGCTTTGTGGCTCTGGTAGGGTGCGTTCTCGAACAGCCCCAGCACCATGCCGCCGCCCTGCAACTCGCTTGAGGTGCCGTCGGGGCTGATCAGCAGCGGCGGGTTGTGGCCGGCATTGATGAACTCCATCCGGCCCGAACCGGTGTCCAGCACACCGAAGAAGAATGAGACGAAGCGGTTCGGCTCGGTGCTGCGGAAGAGCAGGTTGTTGATCATGCTGATCAGGGTGGCCGGGGCCAGGCCGGGCTGCATGGTCAGGGCGCGCAGGGACGCCTGCACCGAGGCCATGACCAGCGAGGCCGGGGTGCTTTTACCGGTCACGTCCCCCACCACCAGTCCCAGCAGGCCTTCGCCGCAATCGATGAAATCGTGGTAGTCACCGCCAACCTCATAGCAGGGCCAACTCACCTGGGCCAGGTCCAGGCCCTCCACTTCCGGCACCGAACTGGGCAGCAGGCTCTTCTGGATGTTGCGGGCGATGGAGAGTTCCTTCTCCAGACGTTCCTTTTCCACCATCTGGCTGTGCATCTGGGCGTTCTCCATGGCGGTCACCGCCTGGGCACACAGCGTGGAGACGAACTCGCGGTCCTTGTGGGTGAGCGGGTCGCCGGTGAGCTTTTTGCCCACCGCCAGCAGGTCACGCCGGGGCCCGCTGGTGCGCAGGGGGAAGAAGCAGTCCACCTCCCAGCGGCCCAGCAACCGTGCCAGGGCGGGGCTCTGCCGGCGGACGGCCGCCAGGTCGCAGTGCTCTCCGGCCAGGTTGTTCAGCCCTGAGGTGTCGATGCCGGCCAGGCGCTTGCGGTCCTTGTCCCCCAGGGGCAGGCCCCGCTTCAGGGGGATGGTCAGACCGCCGCTGCCGTCTTCGGCCCAGCTGAACACCACGCACCGCTTCACCGCCGTCTGGCCCACCAGGGAGTTCACCGCCACTTTGAGAATGTCCTCCGGATCGAAGGAGGAGACCAGTTCCCGGCTGACATCGAAGAGGCTCGAGAGCTGGAGGACCTTCAACTGCAGGTCGCGGTTCAGCCCACGCACCTCCTCGTAGACCAGCCCGTTCTCGATGGCGGTGGCGGCGATGGAAGCGAGGGAAGCGAGGTAGTGCAGGTCGGCTTTCTCGTAGGGCAGGCCGGTGGCCCGACGACCGAAGCCGGCCGCGCCGATGAACTTGTCCCTGTGCCACACCGGAACCAGCAGGGTCAGGCCCAGCGGCGCCAGGGCCGGATGGGTGAAGAAGGCGGCCAGGCCGCCTCGCGGCTTCGCGTCTTCACCCGCGGGCGCCCGAACCGGCCGTTTGAAGGGCCGCCGGATACGGAGCTGCTGGCCCCTGGCGCCGGCGGCGCCGGGCCCACGGCAGTTGCGGACGGTCAGGGTGCCGGGTTGCTCCTGCACCAGCACCACGCCGGCGGTGGTCAGCATCTTGCCCATGGCGGTGAGCAGGAAGACGTCCAGGGTTTCCCCCAGGTCCAGCGAAGAGTTCACCGTGTCGGCGAACTCCAGCCGGGACATCATGGCCACGATGCGGGCGTGGAGCCCGCCGCCGTCACTGGGCGAGTCGGACTCACCGATGCGGACCAGCAGGTCGCGGCACAGTTCGGACAGCCTGTCTTCCCGGGTGTTCATCACGATCCGTGATCGATATGGTGCATGCGGCTGGCGGTCATTCGCCCCCTGCCGGCGTGGTGTCGGAGGTGCCGGAGGGAGTGCGGTATTTCCACATGCAGCACTCGTGCTCCATGCTGCCGCTCTGGTCGAACTCCACCCGGTCCATCAGCTTGTTCATCAGTGTCAGCCCCAGCCCGCCGCGGCGCCGCTCGGCAATGTACTTTTCCAGGTCGGGTTTCTCCACTGCGGTGAGATCCACCTGGTCGCCACCGTGACGGATATCGATGCGCAGGGCATCGACGGTGAGGGTGTAGCCGATCTGGATCTGGTGCCCGTCCTGGCTGGAGTAGGAATGGCGAATGACATTGGTCACCGCCTCATCCACCGCCAGGGCCATCTGTTCACAGGTCTTTTGGGGGAATCCGGCCAGCAGTGAGGCGCTGCGGGTGAGATTGGTCACCATGTGCAGATAGCGGGTGTCGCTGGGTATAACGACTTCGATTGATCCCTGCTCGATGGATTTGCCCATAAACGTGATCCCGCGTGATCTTCGCCGGTTACCGCTGCCGACGGCCAACCTGTCTGGCTGCTTCGGGGTCTGGCTGAAGGGTCTTGGGTCGAACCGCCGGCGTTCTTTATTCTTCTTCGTTGGAGAAGCTGCTCAGCGCTTCGGCCTCGTCTCCGAAAATCTTGTAGAGATGGGTGAAACCAAGTATGTCGAATATATTGAAAATGTTTTCACTCATATTTGACAGCTTGATATCGCCCTCGTTTTCCCTTACCTCATCGATAACCCCCATCAGCGCGCCCAGGCCGGCACTTGAGATATACCTGAGATCTGCACAGTTTATAACGATGCGGTAAGACTTTCGTTCCACCTGTTCCTGAAGGACCTGCTCAAAGGAGCGAACAGTGTGGGCGTTGATGAAGCCCCGAGGATAGACGAGGATCACGTCCCCCTCGGTTTTCAGATCCACGTTTAAATCCGCCATGAGCGAACTCCTAAATGCCACTGGTGTTCAGATCTGTCACAGAAAAGAAAATCATACCGCCTCCCTCCGGCCAATGCAACCGCCGGCAGGGTCACTTCTTGTTGCGGAAAGCTTCCGCGCCGTAGCGCTGTCGCCGGCGGTCGGGCCAGACATCGGCCAGGTCGCCGGCTTCCGGTTTGGCGTAGTAGATACCCCGGCGTTCGATGCGTACCCGGGGAATCGCTCCGCAACCGGGGCAGGCCTGATCCGGGCCGGTGGCGCGGTGGCAGTCGGCGCAGTAGCTGAAGCGGGGCGAGAAGGCGAGTTGCGAGCAGAGGGTGTCGCTGTAGACCCGGCGGATGAAGCGCACCGCATCGGCGGTGGTCGGTGCGGCGTCCAGTGGCACCTCGAAGAGGGCGCCGCCGGGGAGGAAGGGATGGAATTCACTCTCCAGCGCCAGGCGCCGGGAGAGGTCCACACCGGCCTGACCGGAGACCCTCACCGAGCGGGTGTAGTGCACCTCACCGGCGGACAGTTCACCCTTGACCACGTGGCCCGACTGCGGCGAGTGGTAGCGCAGGTCCTTGCGGGCGAAGCGGGCGGGGGCCAGCCGGCTGAAGCTCTCTGCGGGGTGGAAGACCACCCGGTGCCGGGCCGACATCTCGCGGCAGTAGCCGGCGATGTGGCGCAGCAGCTGCAGGGCGCCGGTGTGGGACTTCCTGCCCCGGTGCATCTCGTGGCCGGTGTGAATCTGGACCATTTCATTGAGGCCGCTGAGGCCGATCAGGTGGCTGGTCCGGTCCAGGTCCAGCAGCGGGGCGCCGTCCCGGCGCTGCAGCAGCAGCGACAACGGGGCCCCCTTGCCGTAGGCCAGCAGCTTCTCGAGAAAGATCCGTTTCTCCAGGTGGGCGGTGGCGCAGAGTTCCAGGACCTCCTCCAGGCAGGCCCGCAGGGTTTCGTCGCTCCCGGCGGCGCGATAGGCCAGCCGGGGCAGGTTGACGGTGATCGCCTGCAGCGAGTGGCAGCGCCGGGTCCAGGTGCTGGTGCCGGCACCGGATTCCCAGGGCCCGAGATTGGTGACCTGCATGCCGGAGCCCCGGTCAAAGAGGAAGAGCGGCGTTCCCTGGCGCACGGCCAGCTCGGCGGCCTGGCGGAGAAAGCCGCCGCTGCCCGGTTCCCGGGTGAAGCTGCCGTCGAGGCGGATCACCGGGGTGGGGTAGAAGAAGGGGCTGCCGTCACCGTCGCCGCCGGCCATCACCTCCACCAGCGACCGGGCGAAGGCCTTGGCCTCCTTGCCATACTCCCCGTAGGGTTTACCCGTCTCCTCCCCCCCCGGGCCCAGCGCCGGGATCTTGCGCAGTGCCCGGGGGATGCCCCAGTAGACGTGCAGGTCGCAGAAGATCGGCCGGTTGTCCCGGGCGGCGGAGAGCTGGGAGAACTCGTAGACCAGGAACTGGGCCAGCTGGGTCACCTCACGGTCGGACAGCCCGCGGAGGAACGGGGCGAGGTAGACGTTGATCAGGTCCCAGGCGATGCTGTTGGAGAAGTGCCCCTGGAGGAAGGCCGAAAAGCGGGCCAGGTGGGCCAACAGCACTTCGGGCTGGCGGGCCGGCCGCGCGTTGGCCAGGGTGCCGGGGAGGCTCAGACCGAATTTCTTGATGTATTCCGGTGAGATCAGGCAGGAGTGCGGACGGTCCACCTGGCCCAGGTGTTCGAGGTGGATGTCCCCCCGCCGGTGAGCAACCGCCACCCGGTCGGAAAAGAGCGAGAGCAGGGCGAAGTCCCGTTTGATCGATTCGGCCAGCGCCCGGTTGGTGGCCTCGGGGCCCAGCAGTGCGGGAGAGGAGGCCGGGCCGCCGCGGGTGATCAGGTTCTCGGTGTCGAACACCGGCAGGCCGATCCGGGTGTGGCGGGCGTGCTGCTGCTCGAAGCCGCGCTCGATCAGCTTGATGTCCACCAGCTCGCGGATCAGCGTGGTGGAGATCTGGCGCAGCCCGGTGCCGCCGATGGTCTCCTGGATCTCCCGGCTGATCTCCACCGCCACCGCCCGCGGCAGGTCGGTCTCCCGCAGCAGGGCGTTGACGATCCGCTGGCGGTTCCAGCGAATCAGGTCCTCGTCGGAGGTCTGGACGAAGAGGCCGCTGCCCGCCGGTTCATTCCTCTCGCGCGTGGCCATGGCTGCCCTACCTTCCCTGGTGACCCGGTTCAGCCCCGTTCTTTCCTGCCGGCGACAGAGAGCTGGAAGACCTCGATGCTGCCGAAGACGATCAACACCAGCCCCAGGCCGGTGACCGCTCCCCGGAAGCAGTTGTTCAGCACCAGCCCCTGGATGGCGGGGAAATGCGTCAGCAGGCCGTTTCGTTCCCAGAACACCGACCAGGGGCTGAACACCAGCAGAATACCCACCTCGAAATCGAGCAGGATCAGCAGCAGGGATGCCAGTTTCAGTTTCACGGCGGTTGATTCCGTTCTGCCGGCTCGGCGTGAGTCTGCTCGATGGGGGGAACGTGCGAGTTCCGGGTCAGAGTTCACCGTCGATGATAATGCCTCCGCCACCACGGGTTCAACCCCGGCCGTTGCCGTGTGTTAAAATGCGGTTTTCCATGAACGGACAGGGGTGGAGCATGACGGCAGAGATTCTGAACGGCAAACTGATCGCCGGTGATATCCGCGAAGAGGTCCGGGCGGAAGTGGACCGGCTGCTGGCGGACGGCTCCGCGGTGCCCGGCCTGGGAGTGGTGCTGGTGGGCGAAGACCCGGCCTCGGCGATCTACGTGCGGAACAAGGAAAAGGCCTGTGCCGAGGCGGGCATACATTCCGAGACCCTGCGTCTTCCCGCGGACTCGGCGGAGCAGGAGGTGCTCGATGCGGTGCTGGAATACAACCGGCGGCCCGACACCCACGGCATCCTGGTCCAACTGCCGCTGCCGGCCGGGATGAATCCCGACCAGGTGATCGGGGCCATCGACCCGGACAAGGACGTGGATGGATTCCACCCGGTGAATGTGGGAAACCTCTGCCTCGGCCGCCGGGGATTCGTCCCCTGCACCCCGGGGGGGATCATGGAATTGCTCCGGCGTTGCGACATCGGGGTGGAGGGCCGCCGGGCCGTGGTGCTCGGCCGCAGCAACATCGTCGGCCGGCCCATGGCCCTGCTGCTGCAGCACGCCAACGCCACGGTGACCGTCTGCCATTCCCGCACGGCGAACCTGCCCGCCGTGGCGGCCGAAGCCGATATCCTGGTGGCCGCCCTGGGCCGGCCGGCGATGATCACCGGCGAGTATATCAAGCCGGGTGCCGTGGTGATCGACGTGGGAATCAACCGCATCGAGGACCCGGCCCTGGCCCGGGATTGCTTCAGCCACAAGCCCAAGCGGCTGGCGGCCTTCGAGCGCAAGGGGCACACCCTGGTGGGTGACGTTCACCCACGACACGCCTCGGAGAAGGCCGGGGCCTGGACCCCGGTGCCCGGGGGGGTTGGCCCGTTGACCATCGCCATGCTGTTGCACGGCACCCTCCGGGCGATGAAACACCAGACCGGCAGGGAGTGACCGCCCTGGCGGCGGAGCGGGGGAGACTATGCTCACCGTGGGCCTCACCGGCGGGATCGGCTGTGGCAAATCCGAAGTGGCCGCCGTGCTGCAGGAGCGCGGCTGTCTCGTCTTTGACGCCGATCTGATCGCCAGGAAGCTGCTCGAGCCGGGGACCGAGCTGTTCCGGCGCGTGACCGCGCGGTTCGGCGAGGGAGTCCTGGGCCCGGACGGGGCGATCCACCGTCCGTCCCTGGGCCGGCTGGTTTTTAGTGATGCCGGGAAGCTGCGGCTGCTCAACGAAATGGTCCACCCGGCGGTGATCGCCGAGGAGGATCGTCTCCTGGGCGCTGCCGAACGTGCCGCCGCCGGTGGCCCCTGCATCGCCGTGGTGGAGGCGGCCTTGATGGTGGAGGCCGGGACCTGGCGCCGCTACCACTGCCTGGTGGTGGTTCACTGCACCGTCGAACAACAGATCGAGCGCCTGGCCGCCGGCCGGGGCCTGGAGCTGGCCGAGGCGGAGGCGCGGATCGCCAGCCAGTTGCCCACCGCGGACAAGCTGGCTCTGGCCCATCACACCGTGGACGGGTCGGGCAGCCTGGCCGAGACGCGGCAGCGGGCGGGGGACCTCCATCGTCTCCTGGTGCGGGAAGAACGGCAACGTCGAAGGGAGCACTGAGGAGAGATGTTCAGTTTCACAGTCACCGCGCGGGAGAAGAACTGTGCGGCCCGGACCGGAGTGATGGAGACGGCCCATGGCCGGGTGGAGACGCCGGCCTTCTTTCCGGTGGGCACCAGGGCGGCGGTCAAGGGCCTCCCCTGGTCCATGGTTCGCGACCTCGGCGCCCAGGCGGTGCTCAACAACACCTACCACCTCTACCTGCGGCCGGGCAGCGGCCTGATCCAGCGCCTCGGGGGTCTGCACCGTTTTTCCGGCTGGGACCGGCCCATCGTCACCGACAGCGGGGGATACCAGGTCTTCAGTCTTGCCCGGCTGCGCAAGATCAGCGAAGAGGGGATCACCTTCCAGTCGCACATCGACGGTTCCAGACACCTGCTGACCCCCGAGCGGGTGATGGAAATTCAACAGGAGCTGGGGGCGGACATCATTCTCGCCCTCGACGAGTGCATCCCCTATCCGTCCACCGAGGACTACACCCGCCAGGCCACCGAGCTCACCACCCGTTGGGCCGCCCGCTGCCGGGACAGTTTTACCGACAGCGACAGGCAAACCCTTTTCGGCATTGTTCAGGGCGGGATGTGCCCCGAGATGCGCACCTGGAGCGCCCGGTCCCTGGTGGACATCGGCTTTGCCGGCTACGCGGTGGGTGGGCTCAGCGTGGGCGAACCAAAGTCGCTGATGGCCGAGATGGTGGAGGTCTCGGTGGCCGCGCTGCCAGACCATGCCCCGCGGCACCTGATGGGGGTGGGGTCTCCGGTGGACATCCTCGAGGGGGTGAGCCGGGGTATCGATTATTTCGACTGCGCTTTTCCCACCCGCAACGCCAGGAACGGATCGCTCTACACCTCCCAGGGGAAGATCAACATCAAGAACGAGCGGTGGAAGGACGACCAGCAGCCGCTGGACCCGGAGTGCGGGTGCCCCACCTGCCGCCAGTACACCCGGGCCTATCTTCGCCATCTCTACATTTCCGGGGAGATCGGCGCCGCGGTGCTGAACACCGTGCACAACCTGGCCTTCTATCTTGACATGATGCGGAAAATAAGGCACTCTATCGCCTCTTGTGAGTTCGTGACGATGAAGGCGGAGTTGCTGTCCCGGCTATCCTGAACAGGTTGTGTGGGTTACAGGCGACGGATGTCCGGGGGCGGGAGGTGTATTGTGCAGTACGCCAGTTGGTTGACCGTGGCGCTGATGTCGGACGGTGAAGGTTCGTCCGGAGGCCTGATGGGCCTCTTTCCGTTGCTGGTCATTTTCGCGCTTTTCTATTTCATCCTCATCGCCCCCATGCGCAAGAAGCAGAAGGCCTTGACGCATATGATCAGCGAGCTGAAGAACGGCGACAAGATCATCACCAACGGCGGCATCCACGGTACGGTGGTTGGCGTCAACGAAGGGGTGGTCCAGCTGCGTGTGGCGGACCAGGTGAAAATCGAGATATCCAAGAGCGCCGTGGCCGGCTTGCAGGCCGAGCCCGGGGAGAAGAAAACCTGACAGGTGCCGGGGCCCCGGCGTCCGGCCTCCCAGATACCCGCTGGAACCCTGCCCCCGCCCTCCCCATTTCTGGTATCCGTGAACGATCACGGCCGCCGGTATTTCTTCTCGACGTTGTATGTACTGACTCAGGCGAGGATTTAAAGAGATGCAAAAGGAGTTGCGCTGGAAGGTTCTGCTCGTGGTGGCGTTGACGGCCCTCTTCGCCTGGTTCATCTACCCGCCGGATACCCAGATCCGCCGGGGCCTGGACCTGGAAGGCGGCATCCACCTGGTGCTGCGGGTCAAGGTGGCCGATGCGGTGCGGGCGGAGATCAGCGATGCCGCCCAGAGGATGAAGGACCGGCTTCGCGAGGAAAAGATCCGTTTCCGGCGGGTGGTGGCGGTGGAGGGCGAGAACGCCTTCCAGGTGCTGGGCATTCCCGCTGACCGGCAGGACGATGTGCAGGAGATCGCCGACGGCTGGTTCACCCGCTTTGAAAGCTCCCAGGGCGACCCTTGGGTATTCGTCCTCCGTGAAGGGGCGGTGCGCGAGTTCGAGGAACTGGCCGTCCAGCAGTCAAAGGAGACCATCGAGAACCGGATCAACCAGTACGGCCTCAGCGAACCGGTGGTCCAGGTGCAGGGCGGCAACCGGATCCTGGTGCAGATCCCCGGCGTGGACGATCCCTCGCGGGTGAAGAACCTGGTGCAGCAGGCGGCTTTCCTCGAATTGCGCAAGGTCGAGGGACAGAGCGCCGGCAGCGAGGACGCCTTGCGCCAGCAGTTCGGCGGCAGCTTCCCGCCGGACACCGAAACGGTCACCGAAGAGGAACTGGACCGCGACACCGGCAACAAGTACATGCGTTACTACCGGGTCAACCGGTCACCGATCATCACCGGCCGCGACCTGCGCAACGCCCGCACCGGCCAGGATGACAAGGGGCTGCCCGCCGTCCTCTTCTACCTCAAGCCCGATGGGTCCCGCCGCTTCGAGCGGGCCACCAAGGAGATCATCGATTCCGGCCAGCGCCAGCAGATCGCCATCATCCTCGACGGGCAGGTGAAATCGGCCCCGACGGTGAACAGCGTGATCAGCGGCAACGGGATCATCGAGGGCAGCTTCAGCCAGCAGGAGGCGCAGGATCTGGCCCTGGTCCTCCGCGCCGGCGCTCTGCCGGCCGGCATGGAACCGCTGGAAGAGCGGACCGTGGGCCCCTCCCTGGGCATCGACTCGATCCGTCAGGGCATCATGGCCGCCCTGATCGGCCTGGCCCTGGTGATCATCTTCATGGTGATGTACTACAACCTTTCCGGGATCAACGCCGTGGTGGCCCTGTTGCTCAACATCCTGCTGGTGATGGGGGCGATGGCCATGCTCAAGGCGCACCTGACCCTCCCCGGCATCGCGGGAATCATCCTCACCATCGGCATGGCGGTGGACGCCAACGTGCTGATCTTCGAGAGGATTCGCGAGGAACTGCGGCTGGGCAAGACGGCCCGTTCAGCGGTCACCGGGGGGTTCGGCAAGGCCTTCTGGACCATCTTCGACGCCAACGTCACCACGCTGATCGCGGCGGTCTTTCTGTTCCAGTTCGGCACCGGCCCGATCAAGGGGTTTGCCATTACCCTCAGCATCGGCATCCTGGCAAGTATGTTCACGGCCATCTTCGTCTCGCGGATTCTCTTCGAGCTGATCCTCGGACGTTCGGGCGGCCGTTCACAGAAACTCAGTATCTGACGGGCTCCTCACCGGAGGGAGATCAAGTTCCATGCAGCTGATTAAGGACACCAACATCGATTTTCTCGGCAAGCGCTATATCGCGCTTGTCGTCTCCACCATCGTCATCGTCGCCGGCATCGTCTCGCTGGTCACCAAGGGCGGCCCGAACTACGGCATCGACTTCGTCGGCGGCACCGAGGTGCGGGTGCGCTTCGCCGCCGAGCCCGATATCTCACGGATGCGCGATACCCTGTCCGGCCTCGGGCTGGGGGAGGTGGTTCTCCAGACCTTCAGCAGCACGGAGGGCGTCTACGAGACCCTGATCCGGGTGGAGAAGATCGAGGAGAGCATTGACGAAGCCGGCGGTGAGGGCGGGCACGTCGCCGCCGCGATTATCGACGCCCTGCGCAGCGACGAAGAGCAGAGCCGTCTCGACCAGGGGCTGGTGGATCTCAACCAGTCGGGCCGAGACACGGTGAACTCGCTGTTGCTCAGTTCCTTCTCCGAGGATGCCGAGGAGCCGGCCCCCGCCGAGGAGCCGGCCGTGGAGGAAAATGAAGCCGTCGCGGAGGAGACTGAAACCGACCCCTCGGGCCTGCAGTACACCGCGGATGACCTGGCCCTGGACGACAGCGGGCCGGAACTGGTCACCGGGTCGGCATCGGCCCGGGATCTGGCCGCGGCGATCATCGACTACCGTGACCACACCGGCGGCCTGCTCACATCCCTCGATGAGCTCAAGGGCATTCCCGGGATGAGTGAGCGGGCGATGCAGGCCCTGTCGAAGAAGGCCTTTTTCGGCTCCTTCGCCGTGGTGGGGGTGGACTTTGTCGGCCCCACCGTGGGCTATGACCTGCGGGGGAAGGCGGTCCAGGCCATCGTCTGGAGCCTCATCGGCATCCTGGCCTACATCACCTTCCGCTTCAAGTTCCACTGGGGCATCGGTGCGGTGGCGGCGCTGTTCCACGATGTGATGGTGACGGTGGGCATCTTCTCCATCTTCAACCGCGAGTTCAACCTCACCGTGATCGCGGGGTTGCTGACCATTGTGGGGTACTCGCTCAACGACACCATCGTGGTCTTCGACCGCATACGGGACAATCTCAAGGCCATGCGCCGCAGCCCGTTCCCCGAGATCGTCAATACCAGTATCAACCAGACGCTGAGCCGGACCGTGCTCACCTCGCTGACCACCATGCTGGTGGTGCTCTCGCTGCTCTTCCTCGGCGGGCAGGTGATCAACAACTTTGCTTTTGCCCTGATGGTGGGTATTATCACCGGCACCTACTCCTCGATCTTTGTCGCCAGCCCGATCCTGGTTTTCTGGCAGAAGGTCCTCGACAACCGTTCCCGCCCCGGGAAGAAGTAGCTCCGGAACCAGTGGGACGCGGCTACGTAACGCCCCGGATTTTCCGGGGCGTTGCCTTGTGGGGGTATGGGACCCTATATTAATTCCCATGTGCTGATACACCCCCTGGTCCGGACCGGGGAGCCGGTGTCGGCAGCAGGGAGCGGTCGTGATCCGATTCGAAGACATCCTGGAGAAGGTGGAGCTGAACAACCCCGGGGCCGACCTGGACCTGGTGCGCCGGGCCTATATCTTCTCGGCCAAGGAGCACCGCGGCCAGGTCCGCCTCTCCGGCGAGCCGTACATGATCCACCCGCTGGAGGTGGCCGATATCCTCGCCGGGATGAAGCTCGACGTGGTCACCGTGGCCGTGGGCCTGCTCCACGACGTGCTGGAGGACACCGAGGTCACCCCGGAGATCATGGGTGAGTATTTCGGCCACGAGGTGCTGCACATCGTCGAGGGCGTGACCAAGCTGGGCCGGATGTTCTTCGAGTCCACCGAGGAGCACCAGGCGGAAAACTTCCGCAAGATGCTGATGGCCATGGTGGACGACATGCGGGTGATCCTGGTCAAACTGGCCGACCGGCTGCACAACATGCGGACCCTCGAGCACCTCCCGGAGGAGAAACGCCGGCGGATCGCCAAGGAGACCCTGGAGATCTACGCGCCGCTGGCCAGCCGGCTGGGCATCAACCGGATGAAGGAGGAACTGGAGAACACCTCCCTCAAGTATCTCGAGCCCGAGCAATACGTAGCGATCAGCAATGGTATCGCCCTGAAGATGAAGGAGCGCAACCGGCAGGTCGAGCGCCTGAAAAAGATCGTCAACAAGCGACTCAAGGCCGAGGGGGTCGCCGGCCGGGTGGATGGCCGGGCCAAGCATATCTACAGCATCTTCTACAAGATGAAGGTCAAGGAGGTGGCGTTCGAGGAGGTCTACGACCTGATCGGCCTGCGGATCATCCTCGACTCCGAGGAAAAGGCCGACTGTTACCGGGTGCTGGGCATCGTCCATGATCTCTGGCCGGTGGTGCCCGGGCGCTTCCGCGACTTTGTCAACATGCCCAAGGAGAACATGTACCAGTCGCTGCACACCACCGTCATTGTCGACAACGGCATGGAGGTGGAGGTGCAGATCCGCACGGCGGAGATGCACCAGCTGGCCGAGGAGGGCGTGGCCGCCCACTGGATGTACAAGTCACTGCTGGGCAAGGGAAAGGGCAAGGACAAGGGCAAAAAGCACCAGCTGCGCTGGATGCGGGAGCTGATGGAGTGGCAGGAGGAGTTGAAGGATCCTCGGGAGTTCCTCAGCACGGTGAAAATCAACCTCTTTCCCGACGAGGTCTACGTCTTCACCCCCGACGGCGAGGTGAAGTCTTTTCCCAAGGGAGCCACGCCCCTCGACTTCGCCTACTCCATCCACAGCGATGTGGGTCACCACTGCGTGGGGGCGAAGGTCAACGGGGTGATGGTCCCGCTCAAGTACCAACTGCGCGTGGGGGACCAGGTGGAGATCCTCACCGCCAACCAGCAGAAGCCGAACCGTGACTGGCTCAACCTGGTGGTCACCGCCCGGGCCCGGGCCAAGATCAGGGCCTTCATCAGGATCGAAGAGCAGGAGCGGAGCCGTGAAATCGGCCGCGAGATCCTGGAGCGCGAACTGACCCGGCGGGGAGTCTCGCTGCGGAAGTTCCGCAAGTCCGGGCTGGCGGAGGAGATGGCCACCGAATTCAACGTCACCGGCGAGGATGCGCTGCTGGCCTCCATCGGCTACGGCAAAGTCACCCCGCGGATGCTGGCCAACCGCCTCGCCCCCGATGACGAGCCGCCCGAGCCCGGGGTAGCGGACGGGCCGGCGGACCTGGCCGAGGAGGTCAGTGACCGGCGGAAGCTGGCCGACCTGAAAAAAGTGGTGATCCAGGGCGTGGAAGACGTGATGATCCGTTTTTCCAAGTGCTGCAACCCCGTACCCGGAGACGATATCGTTGGCTTCATCTCCCGCGGCAAGGGGCTGGCCATCCACACCCGCAGCTGCCCCAACATGTCTTCCCTCGACTACAACCCCGACCGTCTGGTGGCGGTTCAGTGGGCTCGGACCCAGCGGGGCTTCCACCGGGTGGTGCTCGGAGTCACCTGTGAAGACCGGCCCGGAGTGCTGGCCGCCATCACCTCCATCATTTCGGGCATGGGGGTGAACATCGTCCGCATCGACACCGGGTCGTCCGACCCGGACAGTGCGGTGGTAAACCTTACCGTGGAAATCAAAAACCTTTCCCAGCTGCAGCAGGTGATGACCAATGTTCGCAAGGCCCGGGGCGTCATCTCCATTCAACGGCACTGATGAAAAATGCTCTCCTGCTCTTGACAAATCCGACCCTTTGACCTAATCTTTTAACCAAGCAGTACCACAAAAACAATTTTAGGGGTGAACGCAGAGGCGTGACCGGTACTTGATGTACGGTTCTGGCGCGCACATCCTCCCGTACCGGGAGATGATGAGGTGAATGTGCAACCGGGAGCCTGGCAACCCCACGCCGCGACCGGTCGTTAACGATGGTTCAGGCCGCCACAGGGCGGCTTTTTGTTTGAACGACGGCACGGCAGCGCCGGGGCCGTTGGCAGTTTCGGAGGTGAGCGGAGGAAATGGAACAGAAGGCCGTTCAGACCGACCATGCGCCCAAGGCCATCGGACCTTACTCCCAGGCGGTTCGCGCCGGTTCGCTGCTCTACCTGTCCGGCCAGATCGGCCTGGACCCGGCCAGCGGTCAGATGGCTGGCGGGGACGTGGCCACCCAGATGCGCCAGGTGCTGAAAAATATTGCCGCAGTGCTCAAGGCCGGCGGTTCCGGAATTGACCGGGTGGTCAAATCAACGATCTACCTGCGACGGATGAGCGACTTTCCCGAGGTCAACGCGATATACGGAGAGGCCTTCCAGCCCCCGTACCCCGCGCGGGCCACGGTGGCGGTGGCCGGTCTGCCGCTGGATGCGGAAGTGGAAATGGACGTGATCGCCGTTGCGGACTGATCGGGGCCGCAGGGAATCCGGCGATCATTTGACGGAGACGGAGAAGACCCAGGTGGAACGGAAGTACATGCAGCGGTGGATCGGGGACCGGAGGGCGTCAGACAGCCTTCTGGATCTTTCCCGAACGAATGCACCGGGTGCAGACCTTCATCCGGCGGGTACTGCCGTTCACGTTGACTTTGATCCGCTGAAGGTTGGGGTTCCAGCGGCGGTTGGTCACGTTGTGGGCGTGGCTCACGTTGTGACCGAACTGGGGTTTCTTGCCACAGACTTCACAAACTCGGGACATTGTCCTGCTCCTCGAATCGAATTCTCCTCACGGTCAAAACAAGATGCGCAATCTAGCACATCCCGGTGGGCCAAATCAAGTCCGCAGTTGACGGGGGCGGCCGGGCCGTTTCTTGGCCTCAACCGCCGCGCGTCAGATGCCGATAAGGAGTGCCATGCAACACTGTTCGCGGTGCGCCCGGGGCACGAAAACCTAAATACGAGAAGCGAGAGGCGTCCGCCGGCCTGCTGGAGTGGCCGATCCGGTGCGGTTCCGGAGGCGGTTCGGGCCTTTCTGAACAAAACGGGGGACTTCCGTGCTTAGCAAAAGAGGAAAACGTCTGGTGGGGCTGGATATCGGTTCCGACTCCATTAAGGTCGTCCAGTTGAAACCCCTGGGCAAGGGAGGATCCTATCAACTGGTCGGCTTTGGCATGGAGCCGCTTCCCCCGGAGGCCATCGTCGATGGATCGATCCTCGACTCGGGCACCGTGGCGGAAGCGATCCAGCGGGTGTTCGGGGAGAACAAGATCCGTCTGGGTGACGTGGCCATCTCCCTCTCCGGCCACTCGGTGATCATCAAGAAGATAAATCTTCCTTCGATGAGCCCCGAGGAGCTGGCTGAATCGATCCAGTGGGAGGCGGAACAGTACATCCCCTTCGACATCGCCGATGTCAACATGGACTACCAGGTGCTGAAGAGCCAGTCCAAGGAAGGCCAGGACGTGATGGACGTCCTGCTGGTGGCGGTGAAGAAGGACAAGATCAACGACTACCTCAGCGTGGTCAGCGAGGCGGGCAAGACCACCACCGTGGTGGATGTCGACGTCTTCGCCCTGCTCAACGCCTACGAGGCCAACTACGCCCCCGAACGGGACAAGGCGGTGGCGCTGGTCAACATCGGGTCGGCGGTGACCAACATCGGCATCATCGAGGACGGGCAAGCGGTGTTCTGGCGCGACGTCACCGTGGGAGGGTCGCTCTACTCCGAGGCCATCCAGCGGGAACTGGGCCTGAGTTACGACCAGGCGGAGAGCCTCAAACGGGGTGTCCAGGTGGAGGGTGTCTCCCTGCACTCGGCCGTCCCGGTGCTGCAGTCGGTATCCGAGGAGATCGGTGCTGAAGTGGAAAAGACGCTGAACTTCTTCAAAACCACCTCTTCCTGCGAGCGGATCGACAAGATCTACCTCAGCGGCGGCGCGGCGCGGACGATCAACCTCGATCAGTATCTGGGCGAGCGATTCAATACCGAGGTGGACTTCCTCAATCCCTTCCGGGAAGTGAAGTTCACCCCGAAACAGTTTGACGGCGATTACCTGGAGGAGGTCGCACCCAGCGCCGCCGTCGCCATGGGGCTGGCTCTGAGAAAGGCTGGAGATAAATGATCAAGATCAACCTGCTCACGGAGAAGATCACATCTGCGCGGGTCTCCACCAGGCTGCCCGGCTCCGCCAGCCGGAATCTGATCTTCGGAATCATCGGTGTGCTCACCGTGGCCTACATCGGCTACCAGTGGTACTCCTACAACTCCGCGCTGACCAGACTGGACACCGACATCGCCCAGGCGCGGGAAGAGAAGGAACGGCTGCAGAAAATCATCCGGCAGGTCGAGGAATTCGACGCCAAGAAGCAGGAGCTTGGCCAGAAGATCGACATCATCAGTGATTTGAAGAAGAAACAGGCCGGGCCGGTGCACCTGCTGGACGAAGTGAGCAAAGCGCTGCCCAACCTGGTCTGGATCACCACCATCAACCAGCGGGGTGACCGGATCCAGGTGGATGGCGAATCGATAACCTACAATGCGGTGGCCGACTTCATCGAAAACCTGCGGCGTTCACAGTACGTCGAGGCGCCTGACCTGGCCAATTCGGTGGAGCAGGGGGGGATCGTGGCCTTCAACGTCACCTTCCTCTTCCGGCAGCCCGAGGAGTAAACAGGATGGATTCATTAAAAAACATCTCGCCTGGCGTCCAGTTTGCCATTGTGCTGGGCGTGTGCGCCACCCTGCTCCTCATCTGCTGGTGGGCGGTCTTCAATGACCAGAAGGAGGAGATCGAGACCAAGACGGCGGAGTTGGAGTCGCTGCAGCTGGAAATCAACAAAGCCAACTCGCTGAAGAAGCAGCTCCAGGAGTTCGAGGTGGAACTGGTGGCGCTGCAGCGCAAGCTCGACACGCTGGTCAAGATCCTGCCGGCGGAGAAGGACGTGGAAGTGCTCATCCGGCGGGTGGAAAACCAGGCCCGGCAGTCGAACCTGGTGGTCAAGCAGTTCGATCCCCAGGAGATCGTGAGCCACGATTTCTATGCCGATTGGCCGATCAGTATTAGCATCCAGGGCAGTTATCACAACCTGGCGATGTTCTATGATCGGATCAGCCGTTTCGACAGGATCATCAACGTCACCGGCCTGAGCATGCAGGCCTTGAAAGAGCGTGCATCTCCCTCGCACACGGTGTCGGCCCGTTTCATGGCCACCACCTTCGTCTTTCTCGACTAGGGAGATCAACTCATTGTCCGGCCCGCATTGCCGGGCAGGCCTGGGGGATAACATGGTGCTTCGAAAAAAATCAGGCGGGTTTGCAACACTTTTCATCGCCTCCCTGGCCCTGTTGTCGGCCTTCGGCTTCTGCTGGCCGCTGGCTGCCCAGGAGGGAGAGGCTCCGGCGCCGCCGCCGCCTCCGGCTGCGGAGTCCGAGGAGGAACCTGTTCCGGCCGCCGAACCGGTGGTGGAGAACCAGGCGCCTTACGCTTACAATGTCGCCGGCCGGCGGGACCCGTTCAAGTCACTTCTTGAACGGAATACCAGCGCCGCGACCCAGCGCCCGGAAGGCCTGCCGGGAATCCAGATTACGGAAGTCGATGTGCTGGGTGTGGTGGGCCGGTCAGACGGCAGCTTCGTGGCGATTGTCAAGGGCGCCGGAAATGAATCGTATACCATTCGTGCAGGCGACCGTCTTTTCGACGGTGAAGTCCTGGAGATCCTGGTGGACCGCGTTCTGTTCCGCCAGCGGATCAACGACCCAACGTTAGCGAGAAACTTCAGAGAAGTCAGTATCCTGCTGAACCCCGACGAGGAGGGCAATCGATGAGAAACCTTTGTCTGGTACTGGCGGTCTGCGTCATTCTGGCGCTGCCCGCCTGCTCCCTCAAGCACGGCGCCGCGGACCCGGTTCCCGCTGCCGCGACAGAGGGGGGGCGTGTCGTCCTGACAGATTTTAATTACCTGGACGAGGGGGATCGGACGCGGGTCATCATCGAGTCGAATCTTCCTTACGATTTCACCACCTACAATGCCAGGGACGATCTCTTCATCCTGGAAATGTCCGAGGTGGACACCGACGCCATGCCCGAGGAGATCGCTGTGGAATCCCGGGCGGTGGACAAGGTCCGGGTCGTGCGGATCCCCGAGGAGGCCGGCCGATCGCTGAGCAGGGTGGAGTTCCATCTCTGCCACCCCCAGGCGGTTGACGTGCTGGTGGAGGGCAACCAGCTCTTCCTCGACTTCTCCGCTACGGACCGGCCGGTGCTCGCCGCCACCAACACCGAGGTGGCGATCACCGAAGAAGCCCACTACGCCGACCATTCGGAACCTGATGTTGAATTCGGTGATGTGGCCGGGTTGGAATCACCGGTGGAGAAGACGCCGCTGGTGACCGCCACCGAGTCCACACCGTTGCCGGCGCCGGTGGAAATCGCCAGCCTCGAGGAGCCGGCATCCAGGGAAAGCGCACCACCGGCCCTGGCGCCCCCGCCGCCCGCGGCGACCTGGGACGAGCCGCTGCGGCCCGCCGCCGTGGTGAGCCTCATCGAAGCTGCGGTTGATGGGGACTCGGTGACCGTGGCCGTGGTCGGCGATGGCCGGCTGGCCTGCGATCCCTTCGAGCTTCCCACGCCCCACCGGCTGGTCCTCGATTTCACCGGCACGGTGAACCGGGTGAGCAACCCGGTGCTGGAGCTGGAGAGCGACCACCTCTTCCGGGTCAGGGTCGCTCAATTTCAGCACGTTCCCGTGCCCATCACCCGGGTGGTGATGGACCTCAAGGACGGTCCGGCGGACTACCGGATCGTCGAGCGGGGCAGCACGGTGCTGATTCTTTTCGGAGACGATCTGGACGTTGACCAGTCGTCCCGGGACGAGTCTCTGGGCCAGTCTCCGGTGGCGGTGGCCGAGGTCATGCCACCGGAGCCGGAAACCCTGCCGGTTGACATTCCCGAGGGAACGGCCGAGGAAGAAGAACTTCCGGCATACCCGCCGGCGGAAGAACCGGCCATGTCCGAGGAACCGCTGTGGGAAACCGCGGAGCTGACCGACGAGCCGGTGGCCACCGAGACAGCCGAGGCTGCCGACTGGGTTTCCACCGAAACCGAAACCGCTCCGCCGGAGCAGGCTCCGGCGGACGACGGCTCCTACTGGATCGAGAAATTCGAGGAGGAGGCCCCGGTGGAAGTGGCCGAAGCGGCCTTCCCCTTTGACGACGAACTGGACACCGGTGAGTCGGAATTCGCCGGTGTCAGCGGTGGCGAAGACCTGCAGGAACATTTCCAGACCAAGACCATCACCGGCGAGACCGAGCGTTACACCGGTGAGAAAATCAGCTTCGAGTTCACCGACGCCGACCTGCAGGCGGTCTTTTTTCTCCTGGCCGACATCAGCGGCGAGAACATCGTCCTCGACCCGTCGGTGCGGGGCAAGGTCTCGATCAAGCTCACCGACGTGCCGTGGGACCAGGCGCTGGACATCATCCTGCGCAACTTCAGCCTCGGGCGGGTGCGGGAAAACAACGTGATCCGCATCGCCCCCACGGCCAAGCTCTCCCAGGAGGAGAAGGAACGCCGCAAGCTGCGCGAAGAGAAGTTGCTCAACGTGCCGCTGATCACCAAGACCCGGGCGCTCAGTTACGCCAAGGCCTCGGAGATCAGCCCGATCATTCTCAAGAGCATGTCGGTGCGGGACGAGGTCACCGTTGACGAGCGGACCAACACCCTGATCATGAAGATGGTCCCCGATTCGGTTGAACTGGTGGAACGGCTGATCGATCTGCTCGACCGGCCCACTCCGCAGGTGATGATCGAAGCGCGGATCGTGGAAACCACCAAGAACTTCTCCCGGGAGTTCGGTGTCCAGTGGGGCTTCCTCGGAATGGCCGACGCCACCACCGGAACCACCACCAACTGGAATTTCCCCAACTCGATCCAGGCCAATGGCGCTGGAGTCTCCAGCACCAACCAGCCCGGTATCCCGGGTCCGCTGGGCGGCTATGCGGTGAACCTGCCAGCCACCAGCTTCAACAGTGGTTTCGGGCTGAGCCTGGGTAATATCCTCGACACCTTCCGCCTGGACATGGCCCTCACCGCCATGGAGGCGGACGGCAAGGGAAAAATCCTCTCTTCGCCCAAGGTGGCCACCCAGAACAACAAGAAGGCGGTGATCGAAAGCGGCACCCAGATTCCGGTTCAGACCACCGCCAACAACACCACCACCACCCAGTTCGTCACCGCCGCTCTGAAGCTGGAGGTGACGCCCCAGATCACCGCCGACCAGACCATCATCATGGACGTGGTGGTGGACAAGAGCGCTCCTGATTTCGGTAACCTGGTGGGTGGTATCCCGCCGATCCTGACCCGCAAGGCAGAAGCCCAGGTGATGGTCAAGGACGGTGGAACCGCGGTGATCGGCGGGATCTTCCAGTGGTCCGAGGCAACCAACGAGGACCGGGTGCCCTTCTTCGGAACCATCCCGGTCATCCGGCATCTTTTCCGGAACAAGTCAGTGGTCAGCCAAAACGATGAACTGCTCCTTTTCCTCACGCCCAGGATCATCAAAGTCATGGCGTACTGAGCTGAGGGAGCCTGAACGGGCTCCGGGACGGGAGAAAAGGAAATGAATATAGGATTTGTCAATAGAATGAAAAGGAGCAACGCCATGATTTCAAGACGTGTGGCCCTGGTGGCATGCATCCTGTCGCTCTTAGTGCTGCCCGCATGTAACGATGCGATCGACGATACGGCTTCCCCGGTGTGGCTCACGGTTTCGTCCATCGAGCCTTCGAGCGACCCATTCGGCGACGTCTACGACAGCGAACTGGGCAGTTTCATGTCCGACACCGTGGACGTGTCGCTCTCCGTGAACTTCGCCAATCAGGCGAACCCGCCCACCGGTACGGCGTATACCACCGTGCAACTCACCAGTTACCGGGTGACCTACCTGCGGATCGACAACGGCAACGACGTGCCGGCGGGGTTCCAGGAGGCGCTGACGCTATCGGTGGAGGTCGGCAACAATGTGACCATCAGCGATCTGACCATCTGCCGGGCGGGCCAGAAGCTGCAACCGCCGCTCTACTACCTGACGCCCTTCTCCTACGGCTTCGAACCGGGCACCGGGTATACCACCATCTCCTGCAACTGCATCATCGACTTTTACGGCCACACACTGGCCGGCGAGGCGGTGTCGGCCAGTGGCGGCATCGGAATCAATTTCGCTGATTACGCGAATTAGGAGTACGTGCCGGGGGCGGTGAAGCCGAACCCTCGCTGGACCGATATGAAAGACAGGGCGGGTGAACAGACGCCTTGAAATTAGGAAACAGCCAATGAAACATATGCCAGGGGAGGCTACCATGCGAAACTGGACCAGAGTGCTGCTCATCGGGCTGTGCCTCGCGGTCCCTGTTATCTTGCTCGGCTGCTTCGGCAGCGTCGAGAACGACACAGGACCCAGCGATCCGGGCGGCGGTACAGGGAACAATCC
>RCNC010000376.1_pt1 | contig 28533 bp, 17 predicted proteins | sample 2041301 | NCBI WGS metagenome assembly RCNC01 (sample SAMN09708231, study PRJNA481090) | Marine sediment metagenome, whole genome shotgun sequencing project. | biome: marine sediment; feature: ocean; material: sediment; isolation source: Sewage treatment plant 13A marine sediment (STP13A) ... | reverse complement strand
GATGGAATCACTTATTTTAATATATTCATCCCTTCAAACTATATTTTTTAAAATAGACTCATCTTTATCACAAAATAGTGTAAAAAATTAGAATAAGGTCAAATAAAAGTTATGTCCATGTCAAAGCGTTATTGTCAAACACTTCAACTTAAAGACGATCCTCAGCTAATTGAGGAGTATAAATATTGGCACAGGTCAGAAAATGCCTGGAAAGAGGTTATAACTGGCATCGAAGAAGTTGGAATTTTGGAGATGGAAATTTATATCTCTGGAAATATATTATTTATGATTGTTGAAGTATCGGATGATTTTGATTGGAATAAACAAATGGCCAAATTAGCTACCCTTCCCAGGCAGGCTGAATGGGAAGAATTTGTATCTAAATATCAGAAAACTACAGCCCAGGCAAGTTCTGATGAAAAATGGCAAATGATGGATCAGATCTTTAGGCTAAGTAGTTGCAGCGCAGATTAATAATTATTCTTAAGCCCCTATTTCATAAATCTTTATTAATAGACAATTTATCATGAGTAAAGAGAAAGAAAGAGTACCATTTTTTAAGGTAGATGGCCATAACTATTTGCTTCCCTTCATTTTATTAACCATTCTTTTTTTAATGTGGGGCTTGGCTAACAATATGACGGATACATTGCTTGCTGCCTTTAAAAAGATAATGAGCATGACTGATTTTCAAACATCGAAAATTCAGCTTGCTTTTTATGGATCTTACTTTTGCCTGGCACTTCCTGCAGCATTATTTATAAAGAAGTTTTCCTATAAGTCTGGAGTCCTGCTCGGACTAGGAATGTTTATCCTGGGAGCGTTGTTGTTTTATCCTGCCAGTAATACCCAGGTCTATGGCCATTTCCTTGTTGCATTGTTCATTTTGGCTGGTGGCTTGTCTATTCTTGAAACATCTTCAAACTCCTATGTAATATTCCTTGGACCCAAAGAAACAGCAACCAGGCGTTTGAATCTGGCGCAATCCTTTAATCCTATTGGATCAATAATCGGGGTAGTATTGAGTAAGTATTTCATTTTATCCAATTTAAATCAAGCCAGTGCTGCTGATAGGGCTGCCATGACACAGGAACAGTTAAATGTTGTTCAAACAGCTGAATTAAATGCAGTTATGGGCCCATATGTGGGTGTGGCCGCAGTTCTTCTGGTAATATGGTTGCTTATTGCGTTTAGTAAAATGCCTAAGGCTGTTGATTCTGGTTCCTTTAATTTCGGGGTCACAATTCGTAGGTTGATTAAAAATCCAAATTATGTATCGGGTGTCGTAGCCCAGTTCTTTTATGTTGGAGCCCAGATTGGTGTATGGTCATTTACTATTCGCTATGTCATGAAGGAACTTAGCTTAAATGAGGGGCAGGCTTCTGATTATTATATTGCTGCCCTGGTTGCATTTACCTTGTCAAGATTTGTCTTTACTGGTTTAATGAAGTATTTTAAGCCCGGAACACTGCTTTCCTCTTCTGCTATTCTGGCCTTACTCAGCACCCTTATCGTTATTTTTGGAAGCGGTATGGTAGCGGTAATAGCACTAGTTTCAATATCTGGCTTTATGTCTCTAATGTTTCCAACTATCTTTGGCCAGGCGGTACAGGGTTTGGGTGATGATACTAAAATAGGTGGTTCTGGTTTAATAATGGCTATACTTGGGGGAGCTGTATTGACTGCCATACAGGGACAAATTTCTGATGTTACCGGAAACATCCATTATTCCTACCTGGTACCATTGTTTTGTTTTGTAGTTATAGCCTTTTATGGATTTTACAGCAATCGGCATAGACCGGTCTCATAAGACTTTAAGTTTGCTGAAAAGCTATCTTTAATTAATGTAGTTATACTATAGTCTAAGCATGATATTTTTTATCTGCTAATCCCTTATTATAAAGACTGTTTGTAAACAGATTCTTTTCTTTATTAAGTATAGTTTAGAAGTCTATTCCTTATTCCTTTCAGATGGGAATAGAGGAAACATTTCCGATGGTTCATGCTCAATAAGCATAATCTCCTCTATCTGTTTTACTATTTCTGGATGCTCTAAGGCAATATTATTTTCTTCCCGAATATCATTTTCAAGGTTGTACAATTCAATGTCCATATTTCCCTTAAAAATGTTCTGGCGGATACCTTTCCACTTTCCTATCCGAACAGCTTGTTGCCCGGTATAGCTAGGGAATTCCCAGTACAAATAATCATGATTTTCCTGGTTCATGCTTGAAAGGGCGGGGAGGAAACTGATTCCATCAATATCCTCAGGTACGGGGATATTTGTTATTTCACAAAAAGTTGGCAATACATCCCAAAATGCACTGATATGATTATTTTCTGTACCCTGTTCTATATGACCAGGCCAGCTGGCAATCATTGGAACCCGGATACCTCCTTCATGTGTAAATCCTTTGCCCCAGCCATGTTCTGATTTGAAAGGTTTAGCGCTATCAAAAAATGCGGCATCAACCCCTCCAGCATAGGTAGGACCATTATCGCTTGTAAAAATGATTAATGTATTTTCATAAAGGCCCAGCTCTTTTAATTTTGCTACGAGTTTCCCAACCTGGTCATCAAGATAATTGATCATGCCAGCATAGGCAGCACGCGGATATTGATTTGGAAAATACCCCTTATCCCCAAGATAAGGTTCTTCTTTACCAAAAGATTCCCGATACCAATCTACATATTCCTTTGGAACCTGAACAGGGTCGTGAGGAATAGGAGAGGCATAGTATAGGAAAAATGGCTGGTTTTTATTTTCATCCATAAAGTTCAGTGCCTCATCCAGCATAAGATCGGCTGAATAATCATTCTGAAAAAACTTCTGATAGCTTGCCGGGTCATTGGGATCTGCCCCTTTCTCAAGTTTAGTTCCAGGAACAACCAACTCATTATCAAGAAAAACTTTTTCTTCATTTCTCCATAGGTGTAAGGGATAATAAGTGTGTGCTTGTCTCTGACAATTGTATCCGAAAAAGAAATCAAATCCTTGTTTGTTAGGAACACCTTCAGAATTGGGGGCACCAAGTCCCCATTTACCAATACAAGCAGTTTTATACCCTGCTCTCTGTAAAAGTTTTCCCATTGTAATTGTTTCTGCAGGTATGGGATACTGACCTTCCAGGCTAGGGTCTTTGCTTGCCTTTTCAAAATTCCAAACTTCTCCTCTTTCAGGCCATTCATTATTTCCCCTAATGAACGCGTTGCCAGAATGTTTTCCGGTAAGAAGAATACATCTGGCTGGTGCACAAACAGGTGCTCCAGAATAAAACTGAGTAAATTTCATGCCTTCGGAAGCCAATGCATCAATGTTTGATGTTATAATTTTCTCCTGCCCAAAACAGCCAAGTTCACCATATCCCAGGTCATCAGCCATAATAAAGACAATATTGGGAGGTATGTTTTCCTGTTTGTTTTTATCTGAATTTGAACATCCAATAAATGCAATGGAAAACAGGATGAACCCAATGCTGATCAGAACACGATTTTTCATGTGTATGCTTTAATTATTTACTTCGAATTGGACTAAGTTTAAATTCATAGCTGTATTCCTTTACTGGCAATCGATACTGAGGATGTGGCCATGCACCCCATGAGTTGTCTCCACCAAGACCCATTTGCTTGAAATCAAGATTTACAGAAATGAAATTATTTTTCTTTAAGTCAATAGTATGCTTGGTTCCCCGGAGATCCTGTGAGAGGTCTTCCATAGTATAAGGAAGGGCAGACCAGCTTAATAGGGGCATTCCTGTAGCTAGGAGCCCATTCCCTTTCTCATCGGTAAAAGCAATCCATCGAGTATCAGTGCGGTTTCCATTTTCCTGTGGACTGGCATACGCAAAATACAATTCCTCAGCAGTTTTTTCATACAAGCCTACAAAAGCTGCTGTTTTTCTATCCCAGTAATTCTCCTGTGGTCCCCGACCAAACCAGCTAATATGGCCGTATTCCTTTGGGATATTCAATTGCATTCCAAACCTCGGCATATCTGGTATACCATCTTTCCTTGGTGTGAAATTGTTCTTTATTATGATATCTCCACTACCTAAGATTCTATAGGAAATCAGGTATTTCGACTTTACAGATGGGATATCAAATTCAAAATGAATATTTACTTCATTGGAGGATATAGTCTTTATAGCAAGATCACTAACTTTCATTGTTTTTCCTGCATCTTGCCATACACCCAGCTTTTTTTGAATCCCAAATCCAAAATCGTTGTCTATAGGGGCTCTCCAGAAATTTGGTTGTGGACCTTTGTTTAATAATTCCGTACCGTTAAACACAAATGAGCTAATAAAACCATTTGATTTGTTAAGTTTTACCGTGAAGTCAACTCCAGTAACTATAATTTCACTGCCTGTGTCATCAAGCTTAACAGCTTGTATATCCTGCATTTTTAAATTTAGTTTTTCCTTGAATAGTGGGAGTTGAAACTGTTCTTTCGCAATTTCAAATCCTTCAGAAATAAGAGGCTGCTCTATGGTAGTTTGAATCCTGAAGTTTAAAAAGAATTCCACTCCAGGTTCTATCATTGAATCATCAGGAAGAGGTATACTAACCAGCCTTGCTTCCCCGGGTGGAATGGTCAGGTCGGAAATAGTGTTTTGCGCTATAGTTCTATCATTGGCCAGGATTTCCCAATTGAGTTCAAATCCATCTGTACCAATAAAAAAGTTTTCATTTGTAATTTCAAATTTACCACTGTTTAAATCAACCGCCTTGAAACCAAAATTCTGATATACCTTTTTTACTTCTTCAAGGGCTGGATGTGCCGTTCGGTCAGCATCAATTAATCCATTCATACAAAAGTTGTTATCACTTGGAATGCCTTTGCCGCCATAATCACCACCGTAGGCCCAGAATGCTTCTCCATCCTCTGTCTTTTTTAAGAGGCCCTGGTCAACCCAGTCCCAGATAAATCCTCCCTGTAGTACATCATACTCCTCAATTGCATCCCAGTAATCCTGTAAATTGCCAGTGCTATTGCCCATTGAATGAGCATATTCACATAAAATAAGTGGTTTTTTGGGGTCGTCCTTGGCATATTTTACCATATGACCGATACCGGCATACATGGGGCAATAGATATCTGTATTGTCACCAAATAGAGCACGTTCATAATGTATTGGTCTTGAAGGATCATTTGTTTTAATCCAGTTATATCCAGCAGTAAAATTTACGCCATCACCCGCTTCATTTCCCATTGACCAAATGACCACTGAAGGATGGTTTTTATCTCTTTCCACCATTCTGGCTATCCTGTCGACATGCGCCTCTTCCCAGGCAGGATCTTTAGCCAGGCTCTTCTCTCCATAACCCATTCCATGTGATTCAATATTGGCCTCATCTATTACATATATCCCGTATTGGTCGCATAAGTCATACCAGACCGGATCGTTTGGGTAATGACTTGTCCGAACAGCATTTATATTATTTTCTTTAAAAAGTCTAATATCATCAAGCATAGATTCATGGGATATAACGTGACCGGCATAGGGATCATGTTCATGTCTGTCAACTCCCTTGAACAAAACAGCTTTGCCATTTACTAGTAACTGGCTATTCTTTATTTCAACATTTCGAAAACCAATTTTGGTTCCTACAGCTTCAACAAGGAGGTTATTCTCGTCTTTAATGGCAAGCACCAGATTATAGAGATTTGGTGTTTCAGCCGTCCATTTTTTTGGATTGTTTATTTGTTTATTAAATAATACAGCAATACTTTCCTTTGTATTAATATCTACAGGCTTTGTTTCCTGGTAAATTACATTTTCGGAATCAATATCAAGTAGCTGTAATTCAAGAGAATATTCCTTGGCCTTTAGTTTTTTGAAATAATTTTTAATATCTACTTCCAGCATTAAATTCCCGTCAGAAAAATTCTCGTCCAGGTCAGCATGTGCAAAAAAATCACGAATATGAATTTTAGGCGTTGAAAAAAGGAAAACATCGCGTTCAATTCCGCTAATTCTCCAGAAATCCTGACATTCAAGATAAGAGCCATCGGACCATCGGAATATCTGGACAGCCAGGGTATTTGTGCCACTGGAATTGATGTATGGTGTGATATCCCATTCTGCAGGTGTTTTTGATCCTTGACTATAACCTACTTTTTTACCATTTACCCAGATATACATGGCTGACTTGACTCCTCCAAAATGAATAAATACCTGCCTGTTTTTCCAATCTTCGGGAATAGCAAAGTTTCTGCGGTAAGAACCAACAGGATTGTAATTATGAGGCACGTGTGGTGGATTTGGATCCTGCATTTCGGTAATCTGATTTCTTCCATCTGCAAATTCATAAGGGATATTCACATAAATAGGAATCCCATATCCTTCCAGTTCCCAGTTCGAAGGAACAGGAATATCGTCCCAATCTGCAACATTATATTTTGGTTTAAAAAAATCTTCAGGTCTGTCGGCAGGGTTCTTTACCCAATTAAACTTCCAGGTTCCATTTAATGGTTTGTAAAAAGGGGAATTCTCCTTTTTATTACTGAGGAGGTTTGCGATATTGTCAAATGGCATCAAGCTTGCATGGGGCTCTTCCTTATTCTGGTTAAACATTTTTGGATTTTCTAAATCAGCAGGAAACTCTTGTTGAGCAATAATTGTATTTGATATTACCAGAGCAAAAAATGTGAAGGATAACCAGAGTCTTAATTTCATTTTTACTAAATTTTTAGTGAAAAAATATAAGGCAATAAAGATAAATAATATGGGTAGTTATTGGGATTATTTTGAGTCTTTTCTTTTTTGTGTAGGAGTTAAATATTCCTCCCAGTAATTAAGTATATCTTCATCAGATGAATTTTCTGTTAGCCCTTTTCTCTCCATTTGGATTTTATAGCGATCTTTCATAAGATTCCGGGCATATTCAATTTCTTCAGTTGATTCCGGATAGACTCCTTTATCATATTCCAGAAGGCAGTAATCCATCACTTCCCTCAAACTTATAAGAGTTTTTTCATAATTTTCAACCAGGGCCAGATTGTTGATTTCATAGGAATCCTTCTGGATGTCATACAACTCTTCTGCTGGTCTGGTGTTTCCCATGAATATCTCCTGTATTGGTGTTAGATTGCCATCCTTTTCCATGAGCTGCATTATTGTTAAAACAGGATATGCTTGCTTTTTATAGGCATTGAATTGCGTATAGGGTCTTTCAGGATAGAAGTTGCGGATATATTTAAAATTTTTAGTACGAATAGCCCTTATTCGGTCTACAGTTTCATCCCTTCGATCTCGCATTGAAAAGATATAATCTCTTTTTATGCTTTCAGGGTTCAAAAAATTAATTCCTTGTAAATGTTCTGGAATATTAATTCCAGCCAGAAAGAGAGAGCTGGGCGCAAGATCGATGTTACTAATCAAATCATCGGATATGCCATGCTTCATATATTTTTCTGGCCACCGAATAATCAGGGGACTATGGATCCCTCCATCGTACATAAATTGTTTTGCCCGTAACATTGGGCGGCCTTGATCCCCAAAAAAGAATACAATAGTATTGTCCAGTAGATTTTCATCTTTCAGTCTTTGTAATACTTTTCCAACCTCCCTGTCCAGTACCTGTATCGTTTCCAGATAAAGGGCCCAGTCTTGTCTGGCTATCCAATGATCAGGGTAGTAGGGGGGGAGGCTAATCATTTCCTCCTGAACCGGATAGATAGTGTCTCTTAGAAAGGGTCTGTGCGGGTAAAAAATCTGGATTTGTGCAAAGAATGCTTGTCCATCTTTTCGCTGAGACCAATCAGTACCATCATATATACTGTCAGCTATAAAATTATAATCTGTCTTTCCTGGTTCTTCAATATTTCTAAAATTCCCATTACTTGTGAAATAACCAGCTTCCTTAAAAAACTTTGTGATGGGTGTAATTCCATGTGGTAAGGATTTTTTGAAGCGGGTCCTATGTTGGTGGACATCTATACTAACAGGATACATCCCGGTAATTAATGCAGATCGACTTGGAGAGCAAACAGCTGTTACAGTATAAAAGTTCGTATATCTGATGCCATTTGCAGCCAGATTGTCAAGATTCGGGGTATACACAACTGGATCTCCGTAGCATCCCAGGTCCGTACCCAGATCATCCGCTACAATCCAAAGAATATTAGGTTTGTTATCTTGTTTGTTATTTTCGGAGTTGCAGGAACTTCCCAGGATTCCAATAGTAAGTGAGAAGATTGCCCATTTGAAAATACTTTTAATTAACACCATTTTCGGAATCGATTATTATTAATTCTGTAATTATAAGAATTATTAAATGGCTATGACATGATAAAAATTAGCAGGCGTCTGAATCATTCTTTGGGCTTTATTATCAATGGGATGTGAACATTATAGGTTCCTGTATCAAGTAATTTCGAAAGCGATTCAATAGAACAGGCAGCGTAAAGAACAGAAGGATTTCCATCATCTTCCAGCAGTAGTTGAGGCCTTTCTAAATGGGCTACTTTTATAATGGAGTTATTTTTCAGGAGGACTTGTTTCTTCATAAAGAATGGATTCTCAGTAGGCTCCCATTTAAAACCATCAGGCGAGCTAAGTACTGCAAGACCAGGTTCATCCCCAGTAATTATCCCGGAAAAATCTTTAACAATTGCATAAAAACGATCCTGAATAGAATAATACCATACATAAGGATCTTCAGCACTGGCAATTTTACCATCTGGCATTCTGATATCGAAAATTATTTCGTCTTTTGCTTTGAAGGGTCCAGTTGGAGAATCAGATAAAGCTACTCCATGAATACCTCTCCAGTTTGGATCATAAAAATTACCTTTAAAATATAGCAGGTACTTTTTATCAGCAGGACGGAAAACTACAGAGGGGTTTACTACTATAATGTTATCAGGCAAAGCTAGAGTTCCCTCTGCGGAAGGATTCACAATATTGTCTTTTTTTACCCTGGTCCTGGGTGCGAGTATGGGTTTATCAGGTCGAATAAAATCCCCGGCTAGCAGATCTTCGAAATTTTCAAACTCAATTACTCCTATAGTTTGAGACTGTTGTACCCGATTTCTTTTGTTGAGGGATTCCCCTGGAGATCCAGGTGGCTGTTTGCCTGGATCATAGGAACCGATATAATACAGATAATACTTGTTGTTAAACTTTTTTATATGCGGATTATGCACCATCTGGGCATCCCAGGCAGTTGTATCCCCGTCAAATCTTCTTCCCTTTAAGATGATCTTCTTAAACTGAAAATCGCGGTCGGGATAATTCGAAACAGCATATCCAATCGTTGAGTTTAGAACCCAGCTATCGCCAAATTTTAGACTATCAGGTCCAGAATCCCAGGTGGAAAAAAGCATATGAAACATACCTTCTTCCCCTTTGACAACGCTCGCCCCCCAAACCAATTTGTTCTCGTCAAGCAATACTCCTGGACCTTTAAGAACCCGAATATCTCCCATTTTCACCTCAGTGGCATCCAGGGGAACTGGTACATAAGTGCTTAAGCTATCTGTCTTTTTTTTTGAGTTGCAAGCCAATGCCAGCAAGCTAAAGAGGATAGAAATTAATGTTTTCATATTTTTCCCAATTTACTGGATCAATGCACTAAATTAATATCAAAATTCAATAAGAAGGACATCAGATCCTTTAATCTCCTGAGAATTAAGGCTTGTGAAGACTTTGAAATTGTCTTCATCACCAATTTCAATTCGATACCTTCCAGGTTCATACACTGGCGGCGAAAATGTGTTTCCTTGAATGCGAAGAGCGTATACCAATTCATCCTTTTCCTCATTATAGATTTTTATAACAGGATCCGTCATTCCGGTAACTTCTATATCTGGAAGCCAGGCATTGGGTGAGGGATTATAATTATCTTTTTGATTTATTGTAATGGGCCAACCTGCATATTGAGAAGCATCCGGATCAGAAGGGTCAATGAACCTGGGCCAGCACTCTAAAGTAATATCTCTGGAACTCTTATTGAATCTTATAATACCATAGCCTGTAGCCCTATCATATAAATTCGAGGGCTTTATACCAGTATATACCGGGTTAGAAACTGCCTCTACAGTTATCTTGTTTCCAAAACCATCTAAAAAATCACCTGTATATTTTGGTGATCCTTCCTTCCAGTTTGCACCTGGAGTGGAAGGATACCATCTTCTTGGCCAAACATTAGAGACTGCAGGGACACAAAAAGCAAACCCGGCATCTTTCCAATCTTCAACACCATATTGGATTGTACTCCCCAGGTGTTGGTCACCAGCGAGATGTAAGGCAAAGGCTTTTCTCATTGCTTTTATGGCCAAATCTCTTTTAGATTGTGGCCATCCGTTTGAGTCAAAGTCGTTTACTGGTCGGTCATCAGGAGCATACTCACCTTCGTTAAGGATCCTAAGTTTTGGAACTACTTTATCGTGATATTCTGACTTTGGAAGAGTAGCAACATTGGCAAAGATTGTTTGAGACAGAACAACCTTCATCCAGGTTTTATTGGACCAATCTCCGGCCCATGATTCAAGGAAATTTAGCTGACGTTTTCCCAATAATACTGCCTCTGGAATATCCCCATATTTCGCAGCATCCCATTTTTTGTTTTGTGGCCAACCATTGTTTATTTCTGCTTCAGGCAGCATCTTTTTGGGAGCGGACTTAAATTTTCGGTCCTCTATTACTGCAAAGCTAATCCCGCCGTAATTCATTTCTGTGAAATAAACGCCAATTCCCTGTTCAATTGGTTTAGGATCAAAAGGATCGGGTAAATGGCTTGTTTGAGTTCTTTCAACCATTTTTACCCATTCAGCAGGCATTTTGTAACCTCCTGCATCCTGAGCATTATTTCCTGTTAAACCAGGGGGAGTTGCTATACCTCCTGCTCCCCATATATTTCCATGGTATACGTCATGATCATCCGGGATGCTAATGGAGGGACGGTTACGCAATAAATTTCCGTATTCCCAGCCATAGAGATACCATTTTCTCAAATAATCCAATGATGCTTTTTCGATGGGGGCTCTCTGTACGCCAAAGCCAGCAACACCTTCATAGATTTGGTCTCCTGAGAAGAATAGTAGGTCGGGATCATGATGCTTAATCGCCTCAGTAAGGTCGTTATTGGGAAATCCAAGATCATTATTACCGGTAAAACCAGCTACAACAATCTCATTTTTATCGAGCGGTTCCTTCCGAATAGTACCATCGTACATGTAGCTCATTGATTCAGCATTACCTTGCATAAGATCATACATTAGCCTGTAATTAATATCCCTGGAATTGTCCCAGTTCTCAATCCTGAAGTTAGCTGTCCTTGACATAGGGTCAATGGTAGCAGAACTTATTTTTTTCCAATCTCCATCAATCATTATTTCCAGGCTAACATCTTTTGAATCATTTGCTCCTACCGGAGGCATTTGGGCTGTCATTTTTAAGGTGCCCCGGCTCAGAGTATACTGTGCAAAAAGAACTGGTCCAAATGCACGGAGAGGGTAGTTTTTTAGTTTTGTACCAGAGACTTTCCATTCGTCGAACCAGCAACTGGGGATATTATTGTTTCTTCGGTATTCACCAAAATGACTGACAAGGGCAATACTTCCGAAGAGGTTCTGCTGAGGAACATCAAGTTCTTCAATTTCAACCAGGACTTCATTCGTTTCAGGATTTATTGCTGACAGTGTAAGCTTATATTTACCATCCACATTGTTTGCATTAACCTTTAGCGATATCTCATTTTTAAGAAAAGGGATTAGGGCTTTTGCATTTCCATTTTGTTTTATGGAGGGTTCTCCAATAAAGAGGTCACCTCCTGCAGTGATGCCTATGTTTAGACCTTTTCCATAAATTGCATCATCCCGGTAGTCATTAAATTGCCCCCTCGCACCAATTCTAAAACCAATCCAGTTTTTGTCATTGTTGGTAAGAGAATCTGTTAACAATCCAGTTTTTACCTGAATCATGAATTCGCCTTGATCCTCTTCCAGTCTCCAGGTCAGAAGATTTAAATTTCGATTTGATTCGGAAGTGACACATTCTAGCCTTCCATTATTTAGTTGCCAATCTTGAAGTCTGTTTGCCCAATATTCAGGACCAACCCAAACTCTCTGGATACCATCTGGCCATTGGTTATCAAAGCTTTTCAAACTTCCCTTTTCATTTGAACAGGAACTAAAAGTTGTATAAACTAGTAACAAGAGCCAAAACTGAAAACTTCTTCTATTCATTGCTTGTGAGGTTAAGTAATTGATTATTAAATTCCAGGTATTTTATTGAATCAAATTCGGGATTGATTTTATTAGGGATAGGGGCCAGGATCTCTTTTCTCCATTCATCAAGAATTATTAATAATTCTTCTTTCATTTCAGGATATATTTCTGACAGATCCTTGGTTTCTCCTATATCATTCTTAAGGTTATACAGCTCAGCTTTGCCATCCTCGTAAAACTCAATTAATTTCCAATCGCCCAGCCTAACTGCCGATGCTGGTGTTGTCCGCCATATTGTTTTCATCCCTTTGTTTCGTTCAAGATATGCTGGAAAATGCCAGAAAAGGGGTCTTTCAACTATATCTTTTCCTCTAAGGAGGGGACGTTTTAAACTAACTCCATCCAAAACAACATTATCAGGGATTTTTACTCGTGCCAGCTGCAAGATGGTTGGGAAAAGGTCAGTTCCAGCTACCGGGATATCACAAATGGTAGCTTCTCTTATTTTTCCTGGCCAGGAAATAATAAAGGGTACACGAATTCCCCCTTCATATAGCATCCCCTTTGAGCCACGAAGTGGCGCCATACCGGTTACTACACCGTGACCACCATTGTCAGACATAAAAATGACTATTGAATTTTCTCTAAGGTCTAATTCATCTAGTTTATCTAAAATCCTGCCTATGCTTTCATCCAGACTTTTTACCATGGAGGCATACTTTGGATTTTTCTGCTTACCACTAGTTGTTTTCGTGCTGAATATTTCTGTTATACTATCCTTGGCCTGGATTGGAGTATGGACTGCATAATGAGGAAGGTATAAGAAAAATGGATTGTCCTTATTCCTGTTAAGGAAGTCAAGCGCTTCTTCTGTGAGACGGTCCGTAAGATATTCCCCATCTGGCCCATCTGACAGATACGGGTTTTTATAGGGACTGAAGTAGCTTTTAGGATGGCCTAGCTGGTATCCGCCAACATTTTCATCAAATCCCTGAGATTGTGGTAAACCAATAGAATCATTTCCAAGATGCCATTTACCTATTGAGATAGATGTATATCCATTTTCCCCCAAAACTTCTGCAATGGTAATAAAACTGGTATCTAGTATGGTTTTGTTTTCAATTGGGATGATTTTCCTAAATTCAGATTTACCTCTGGCAGAGGAGTTTACCGTGTATATTCCATGACGTGGAGTGTACATGCCTGTTAGTAGGCAAGCACGGGAGGGGGCACAGTTTGGAGCATTGGCATAAGCATTAGTAAATGTCATGCCACTAGCCGCCAAAGCATCTATCGACGGGGTTTCATAATACTCACTTCCCATATAGCCGGCATCTTTCCAACCCTGGTCATCTGATAAAATAAGAATAATATTGGGTTTTCTTTTGGACCAGGTAGTACATGCTTCATTTAACAAGCCTAAAAGGATTGCCAGTGAGATTATAAATAGAAACTGGATCTTCATGGATTCGTTTATAGGGGTGAAATTAGCAAAAAGCTAAAAGTATCACAACATGCCAGAAGCTTGATTATAAAATTCCTCAAGTTCCGGGAATTTGAAAAGGTCGGATGGCACATGAGAATCTTTCATCTTATCTAGAAGCCTGGTTACGATTTCTGGATATTTGCTGGAAAGGTCATTTTGTTCAGCAATATCTTCCTTGATATTATAAAGTTGAATGCTAATTTGTTTGTTTTTTGAAATGAGGTTTTGTACCAATAATTTCCAGTCCCCATCGGTAATGGCAGCCTGCCCTCCATACCCTGGAAACTCCCAGTAGAGTGTTTCATGTTTCTCCTGATTATCCTCTCCTAGCAGCGTTGGGAGAAAACTTATACCGTCAATATTATCAGGTATTTCACTGCCTGATAGTTCACAGATTGTTGGTAAAACATCCCAAAAAGCAGAAGGCAAGTCGGTCACCGTACCCGGCATAATTTTCCCTGGCCAGGAGACCACCATAGGCTCTCTAATTCCTCCTTCAAGAAGAGAACCTTTTCTTCCACTTAAAGGCCCGGAACTATTAAAGAAATCAGAATCAGCCCCACCCAATCGTCCATAGGTGGGTCCATTATCACTGGTGAAAATTATTATAGTATTCTTATTAAGCCCAAGTTTTTTAATTCTTTTCATCACCTGGCCAATTCCATCATCCATCTGGCTGATCATTCCTGCATACCCCGCATGAGGAGAAGGGTGCTGAATATAGCCTCTATGTTCATATTCTGATTCTGGTATGAAATCTTTATACTTCTCCAGGAATGTTTCATTGGTTTGGATGGCCAGATGAGGAATAATAAATGGAAGGTATAGGAAAAATGGGGAGTTTTTATTTTGGTCGATAAATTGAAGAGCCTCTTTTGTAAATAAATCTTGCGAATGTTGGGCTCCATATAGTGTTCGGTCGTTGCCTTCCAAAGTTTCCATTTTATCATTTCTCCACAAAAAATTTGGATAATGATTGTGGGCATGTACCTGGCATTTATACCCATAAAAGAGATCAAAACCCTGATTGTTCGGATCTCCTGAAGTTCCCTGGCTACCCAGGCCCCATTTGCCAATGCAAGCTGTTGTATAAGCCTGGGTTTTTAACAGCTCAGCAAGGGTTATTTCAGAATCAGGAATTGGATTCTGACCTGGAAAGACCGTTAGTGTGTTTTTTTCTTTGGGTTGTCCATTGTTTCGAATATAAGAATGGCCTGTGTGTCTTCCCGTCATTAGAACACACCTGGAAGGCGCGCATACTGCGGAACCGGCATAAAATCTAGTAAATTTCATCCCATTTTCTGCAAGCTTATCAATATTTGGAGTTTTAATGATCTTCTGTCCATAGCATCCGGCTTCACCATATCCCATATCATCGGCCATAATAAGAATGATATTGGGTTTGTTTTCATCTTGAGAAACCTTTGAGTCCTTGTTCTTGCACCCTGGTATACAAAGTATTAGAATTAGACTAGTCTTAATTAATATATTTTTATCAATCATTATTTCAGAATATTATCAAGGGACGATTCAATTCTCGAATTTACAATTTGCATTTATCAAATGAGGGTTTTTTTGAAATTTTTATGTGCAACGATTTATTAAATAAATCGTCTTTTAAATAAACACTCACCATTCTTCAAACAAACATAATGATTAAAAATTATCTTCTGATTGCGTTCCGCAATATATACAGGCAGAAAGGCTATTCAATCATTAATATTCTTGGCCTTTCATTTGGACTTTCTGCAGCTCTACTCATTTTTATCTGGGTTTATGATGAGATAAGTTATGATCGATTTCACGAGAACATTGACAGGCTTTACAGGATTGAGATGGATCAGGATTATGATGGGGAAGCCTACCATGTAAATGTGTCTCCGTATCCTGCAGGAGAGGGCTTTGAGCAAGATATTCCTGAAATAGAGCACTGTGTTCGTATGGCTCGAACAGGGAATCTCCTGGTGTCTTTTAATGACAAGGTATTTTATGAAGATGGAATTGCAGCCGTCGATTCCACAATTTTTACGGCTTTTTCATTTCCTTTAAAATATGGTTACCCTAATGTAGCATTGAATCAACCATTCTCAATTGTTTTGTCATCTGAAACTGCTGAAAAGTATTTTGGAAAAGAGAACCCTATGGGTAAGACGCTAACTTTAGACAATCAGTATGATTTCAAAGTGACCGGTGTCATGGAAATGATCCCGAAAAATTCGAGTTATTCGCCTGATATGCTTGTTCCATTTGATTTTACAAGAGAACTTGGAACATACTCTGACTATTGGATCTCAAATTCCATTTATACTTTCGCTCTGCTGAAAGAAAATGTAGATCCAGCGCCGGTAAATAATAAACTTACCGATGTAGTTCTATCTCACATCAATTTCGATGAATTGGAAGGCTTTAGTGAAGATGATTATATAACTCAGTTTATGCTAGCTCCTATTAAAGAAATGCATTTACATGCTTACTTTGGTTTTGGCCATCCACCAGGGCAAATTCAAAACGTGATAATTTTTATCACTATAGGAATATTTATATTAATTATTGCTGCCATAAATTATATGAATCTTGCTACTGCAAGGTCATCGAAACGGGCAAGGGAAATTGGTTTACGGAAAGTTTTTGGTGCCAAAACAAATTCACTTATCGGCCAGTTCCTGAGTGAATCCCTTTTAACGACATTTATTTCTGCGTTTATTGCAGTTTTAATTACCATTTTGTTGCTAAACCAATTCAATCAGCTGTCCGGCAAACAGGTGGAAATGGATTTTGTATTTTCTTTGGAATTTCTGCTTGGGTTTTTAGGGATAATAATCTTTACTGGGATAATGGCAGGTGCATACCCGGCCATATTCCTTTCAAATCTCCAACCCATAAAAGTATTGAAAGGAGGCTCAGGCTCTGGTTCACATAAAGCCTGGTTGAGGAAAGGTCTGGTAGTGATTCAGTTTACCTTATCAATTTTTCTAATTACTGGAACTTTACTTGTATATAAGCAATTAAATCATATGCAGTCAATGAAGTTGGGATTTGATAAGGAAAATATTGTATACCTGAGGTTGCATGGAAATATGAGAGAGTCATACAATACCCTGGCAGAGAAATTCAGGTCGTCTTCAGATGTAATTTATGTTACATCATCTTCCAATTTGCCAAGTGATATCGGGAGTAATTCAGGGGGTATTGATTGGGAAGGTAAGGACCCGGAACTGAGTCCTGTAGTAAGTTTAAGTATAATTGATTATGACTATACAGAGACTATGGGTATACCTATTATTAAAGGCCGTAGTATTTCAAGAGATTTTCCATCAGATATGGGTTCCGATTCAACAGGTACGTTTTTAATTAATGAAAAACTGGCAAGTATAATGGGAGTGGAGGATCCTACTGCTGTGCGTTTCTCTTTTGTTGGGATTAGGAATGGTCGTGTTGTTGGTGTGATGAAAGACTTTCATTTCAGTTCAATGCGATCTGAGATTGAACCACTTGCAGTTCTTGCTAGTGTAAGCCGGTGGACGAATTATATCATACTCCGAATCAGGCCGGGAAATGTTACGAAAACCATGGATAATTTGGAAAGAATATGGACTGATTTGCTGCCAGAGTATCCATTTGATTATCACTTTTTGGATGAAGTCTTTGACGATATGTACCGAACAGAGGTAAAAATGGGCAGCTTATTAAAATACTTTGCTTTTATTTCAGTCTTTATTGCCTTATTGGGATTGTTTGGCCTCACGGCCTTCATGGCAGAAACTAGAACGAGAGAGATAGGTATTCGGAAAGTGATAGGTTCCTCCATATCTGGCATTGTATATTTAATGACAGGTGAATTTGCGAGGTTAGTAATTATAGCAGTGCTCATTGGCATTCCATTATCATGGTATTTCTTAAACAGCTGGTTGAAGGATTATGCCTATCCGACTTCTTTAAGCTGGTGGTTATTTGCCCTTCCTGCCTTGTTTAGCATTCTTGTTGCTGTATTTACAGTTAGTTTCCAGTCGATAAGAGCGGCAAGTGAGAACCCTGCCAATACACTCAGGTATGAATAGCGGTGTACAATGAGTATTATAGTTACTCTGGTGGCTCCACAATGAAATCTCTATTTATATTCAAAAAGGGAAATAAAAGATTTAATAATGTACTGATCATTTTTTTTTTGATATTTGCTGATACATGAATCAGAAGTTCAGTGATAAGTGGTCAGTAAACAGATGGATTATAATTTTTTGTCTTGTTTTTGCCGGAGAGATAATCTTCAGTCTGCCCTTTCATGTAGCAAGGTTTTTTCGACCTACCTTATTAGATGTTTTTGGCCTTTCCAATACTGAATTGGGTGATGTTCTAGCCGTCTATGGTATTGCAGCCATGATATCCTACTTTCCTGGAGGGCCGATAGCAGATCGGTTTTCTGCCCGTAAGCTATTGTCTATATCTCTTGCGGGTACAGCATTGGGAGGAGTTTATTTCGCCCAAGTCCCTGGCAAATTTGGACTTTCGATTCTTTTTGGTTTTTGGGGTGTAACTACCATATTATTTTTTTGGGCAGCACTGATTAAGGCTACACAGGCCTGGGGTGGAAAACTGGCACAGGGTAGGGCATTTGGTATTCTGGATGGGGGAAGGGGCCTTATCGCTGCCGGTGCTGCATCTATTGGTGTGATTCTTTTGGGCCGGTTTCTTCCTGACAGTTCGGAAAGTTTTACCATTGGCCAGAGAACGGAGGCACTGAAAGTTATTATCTATTTTTATACCTTCTTAACTTTTATTGCAGCTTTGCTGGTCTGGTTTTTCATTCCGGATTCTAAAGAAAATGCAGGCACAAATAAAAATATTCTTGGTATCAAGAAGGTACTTGGAAATCGCCTGGTCTGGTTACAGGCACTTGTGGTGGTTTGTTCTTATTGTGGATACAAGGGAATCGATTATTATTCGCTGTATGCAACTGATGTTCTGAATCTGAATGAAGTAAGTGCTGCAAGATTCGTAGCCAATGCCAGTTATATCAGGGTTTTTGCAGCTATCTGTGCCGGATTATTAGTTGACCGCTTCTCAGCAACGAAAGTAATTAGTATTACATTCATGCTTCTCATAATGAGTTATGTCGCACTTGCATTGTTGTCGCCGACAAGCCATGCAATAAATATCATTTATGGAAATTTAATCCTGACTTTTGCTGCTGTTTATGCATTAAGAGGAGTATATTTTGCCTTATTGGATGAGACAAAAGTTGAAAGACTCATTACCGGCACAGCGGTGGGCTTTATTTCTCTTATTGGTTATACACCCGATGTGTTTTTTAATTCAATTGCCGGACGGATATTGGATGCATCTCCTGGTCCAGTGGGTTTTCATAACTTTTTTATGCTTCTTGCCGGATTCTCAGTTCTTGGGTTAATCGCAACTCTAATTATGATCTATACGAATAAACTTTAGGTAATCCATCCTGAGTTTTAGATGCCATTTTCTGAGAATTTATTTAGTAACTTTTTCCCCTCATTGATCCATTGAGCGGCTGTTTTTTCGTTTAAACTTTCAGCAGTTATCTTTCGTAGGAAAGTATCTATTTCTTCAAGTGCCTTAATGCTTTCAGGAGTACGACTCTTAAAGTTTTCCTCCTGTAATATCCTGATTTTCTCAAAATCCTGAATTCCCTCTACCAACCTTTCAAAACGGATGGAGCTTCTCGGTCCCGGGTAAACAAAATAGGTGTCGCCGGCTGGCCAGGTTCGGAAGCGGGTGTCTAAAAGCGGGTCCTCAACCCAGGAATTGTAGGCCCAACGAAGAAAACCATCAAAACCCATGGCTGCGGCAAACCATGACTCATAGGTTGATTCTGCAGGTGGTGAGAAACTGAAATTATTGGGTTCTGGTATTCCACAGGCTACATAATAGGTAGTAATTGCTCCGTTTCTCCTTCTTTCATCAGCTACTTCTTTTGAGCTTTCAAAAACATGACCCCAATTGTAGCTAAAGTCATGTATTTCCTGATTTATTTCTTCGTAATAATGCCCGGCCATGGTGAATTTAAATTCTGGAGTAGTTTCTTCCATAAATGAAAACAATGATTTCATTTCATTTAATCCTCTTTCGTCCAGGGCAATGGTTGTTTTATCTAACCAATTCATCTCCTCGAGGTGTGCCCTGAAGTCATATAGAAATGGTTTCCAGAAATCTTCAAACTCCTCAGATCCGGGAATTAATATACGGTTTACATATTTGCTCGAATCTTCATCGAAATAACGAACTTGGTTGCCCCAGGGTACCATGGAATAGCAATTTATCTGTTTTGATATACCGCAATCCATTGCAAATTGAACATACTGATCAAAAATGGAATAATCGTAATCCCATTTTCCTGATGAATTGTAAATCCAACCAATCATGGATTCAAATGGATCGTATGTTTGACCTCCCCAGGGGGCTGGAATAATTGAGGTGGTAATACACTTTTGACCAGCCTCAGCCAACATGCTTAGAAGAGGTTTTAAAAGATCCCAGTGTTGCTGTGACCAAAGAGGAACTTTATGGAACCTGGCTACCGCAAATGGATTTTGCCAAAGATCAAGATGAAATGACCAGGCGGAAGGAGGAGGCAGGATCTTATCCTGCACTCTTATTGAAATATCCAATGTTTTTTCGGCAACAGAATTATATTGCAGTTTAATACTCCCCTGATAAACTCCTGGAGTTTGGTCAGCAGGGATTTTAAATGTTACCCACATGGGCCGTGTAGATTGAGCCGGAAGATTCAAACTGTTAACCGGTTCAAGCATATCACCCACGAGGTGAGCCTGTATAGTATCGGAGTCTCTGTAGCCACAACCAGTAAGGAATTCATCTGTAAGCACATAACGAACCGCACGTATCTCAACGGATTCTGAGCTCAATATATTACCCTCCTTATCCTTCAACTCACTGACCTCGAAGTGAATATCCTTAACATCAGCGTTTGCCCACAATAGGAATTGAGAATGTATTTTTTCACCTCTCCAGCCAACTCCTTCCCAGCTATTTTTATAGTTGATATCTGGTGGTATATCTCTATTATACCGTTCATCTACTGATCCAAAACTGATTTGTAAGCCTGATTCTACATTATTCCACAATGCAGTTTCTACAACTTCAGGATTATCAGGTTCAGTGAAACCTACATTCAGCTTTTTAGGATCCTTACATGCACTTAAAAGCAGAATAGAAAGGATAATAACTAAGAGGGTTTTCATTTTGAAAATGCTTTATTGTTTGATTTTTGTAACTCTAAAAGACCAGGCATATTGACATGGTGGTGTCTTCTGTATTCCGGAAGGAATACTTATCGAAAATCCCTCCTCACTATTCTTCCATTTTAGTGGCTTGGCATAGCCAAGAAGATAGATTTTAGCTCCTTTCTCTAGTTCGAAGGATGCAATGGATACTTTTTCAGGAAGCGAAAGTTCATCTTCCCCAGCCAAATAGATCATATTGATGCTTTTATCAGGATTTGCAGTAAAGCAAATATTTTCTTCCTTGTATGGGGCTATTGCTCTTGTTTTATAAATTGCTTCCCCATTTATTTTCATCCATTTACCAATATCCCTCATACGGCTAATTGCATCGGGAGGCAGCGTTCCTTCTGGGCTGGGGCCAACATTCAGTAAATAATTACCGCCTTTGGCGACTATATCTACCAGATTATGTACAATGGTCCTTGTCGTTTTATATGTGTCATTTGGAACATATGACCATGAACCTCCCATAGTCATGCATGTTTCCCAGGGGTAATCAAGGGCTTTTTCCGGGATATGCTGTTCAGGTGTGGTATAATTCTCATATTTCCCCTTAACCGTTCTATCCACGATTATTAAGTTGGGTTGATGGGAACGGGCCATAGTAGCAATCTTTGACATCTCAATATCCTGGTTATAAGGTGGTTTTATAGGTTTGTCAGAATCCAGTTCGGGTCTTGGGCGAACCCAGCCACCATCGAGCCAAAGTATATCTACTTTGCCATACCCGGTCATGAGTTCCTCAATTTGCCCATAGGTAAAATCTTTAAATTTCTGCCAGCGATCCGGGTATTTTACAGGATTATAATTCACATGCCTGTCAGGAGTTGCAAAATAAGGCCACCAGTAATTTTCACTGTGCCAGTCAGGCTTCGAAAAATAAGCACCTGTTTTAAATCCTTCCTTTCTGAAGGCCTCGAAAATTTCTTTCGTGATATTCGCTTTTGGATTGCTATGGAAGGCACAACTAGGATCGGTAATACTATAGTCGGTTTGTTTTGTGTCAAACATGCTGAATCCATCGTGATGCTTGGTGGTAAATACGACGTATTTCATTCCGGCTTCCTTTGCTATTTCTGCCCAGCTTTCAGGGTTAAATTCTACCGGATTAAAAGTTTCCTTGAGCTTTTCATAAGCTTGTACATATTCCACATAATTGTCCATTTTCCTTTGGCACCAGGGGACATCTTCTGAGCATAATGACCAGGATTCTACTACTCCCCATTGTGAATATGGCCCCCAGTGCATCATAAACCCAAATTTTAAATCCTGCCATTCCTCAAGATTTTCTAAAACCAGGGGATCTGTTTCTTTTTCCTCACTACCAGGAGATTGAGCAAACGGAAATGATAGGCAAGTAAGAAGTAATACGGCTAACAAAAAGAGTCTTTTTTGTTTGATTGGTTTTGCTTTCATTTTAATCGAATTATTGGGTTATTTCTCTTCAAGCCATTTTGATTGGAATCGCGGAAAAGGAATTTTTTTTACAATGATTTTAGGAAAATCAAAAAAAATAATGAAACTGAAATTTTCGTCTAACTGATAGTAAATCATTCAAAAATACTATCAAAGATTTAGGGTGAGGCAATATTCAAATAAAGAAGCCCTATTTAAAATCATTAAAAATAAATATAGAGCATTTTCAAGGTATAACTTTTACAACAAAATCCCGTAACATACTTCCAGAAGAGAGTATTATTAAGTGCCTCAATTTAAATATTTTTTAGTAGATCTTTATTGTGTTGATTGTCAGGTTTTTGTGTTTTTATTTCTCGCAGCCAGATTAAAATTCAAGCAAAGATCAGGTATTCAATTTTTATAAATGATTATTAAAACTCAAGGGTAAATGCAGAAAAAGGCAATAATTCCATATGTTGGTCTTGCAATTATTATACTTTGGTTCGTTCAAGCCTTTTTCGATAGTATTTTTTCAACTGGCACAAGTTTTATTGAATCACTCTTAACTGATATTCCCCCTTCAGAGCTGGCATTTCGGCTGTTCCTGATAGCATTTGTAATTGGAGTAAGTGTTTTTTTCTATCTCCGATTTCTGCGGTCAACCCAGAATATTGAAAGCATTGATATTGAAATTCCGGAGGGTATTAAGAAACTGGCAGAACGTGACCCACAGTTTCTTTTGAACTTCCTGCACAAAATCAGGACCCAGCTCAATAATGTGTTGGGCTTTGCTGATCTGATCAGAGATGAGGAGATTAGTAAATCTGATTCAGATCGGTATTTTGGTTATATAGAAACCAGTAAACAATCTACACATTCTGCCATTGACGAGTTGATTGGAACCTTGAAAGTAGGCAATGCGAAAACCTTGAAGACCAATGAAGACTACCTGGAAATAATTAACTGGCAGGATAAAAAAATCTTAATTGCTGAAGATGTTGAAATGAACTTTATTCTGTTGAAAGCCGTTCTTGAGAAAACAGGAGCTGAAGTTTTATGGGCAAAAGATGGAAATGAGGTACTGAAAATATATAGAAAGAACCGTGATGTAAACCTCATTTTGATGGACATATTGATGCCTGAGATGGATGGATTTGAAGCTACGAAGTCTATTCGGAAATTTGATACAGAAGTGCCCATTATCGCTCAGACAGCCTATAATTTTGACTGGACAGCCATACAAAAAGAAGGACTTGGATTCGACGATTTTATCTCCAAGCCCATCGGTCATTATGATTTGATTTTAAAAACTTATCGTTATCTCGATAGGTAGAATCCTTATCTCATCAAATTCTCTCTTGTAGTAATCTCAACTGGGTTTAAAGTTTCATTTCTTAACCTGAACAGGATGTTTAACTATTCCTGTGTAGAAAGGAATACAGTCTGATTCTTTGTCACTTTTGACCAAATTAGTGATGGGAGCCAGCAACTTTGAAATTACATGTACATCGTCAAGCTTTGGATCTTTTATAGAACCTTTTATGTTTTGGCTAAGAATACTGCAGCCTTTTTGATTTAACAGAGCAAGAGTGATATCAAGACTATCAAGCCCCAGGTTGATCCACCCTGATGCCGCAATTCGATTTTCGGGAGTCGTAAAAGCTATATCTTGCATTCTTAGGTTGCCCTTTTGTATATTCCAATCGGTGTATAATTCTAGAATATTCGATGATTCTTCAGGATTTGAAACCAAAAGACTGGTAAAGTCAAATCCTTTTGTAACAGCAAGTCCAACAGGGCCAGCAAAAATAACAGCCCCTATGTCTACAAGTGTGAAATGTTGGGTCCGTTCAAATTTTTTTATAATTTCATCAATATCAATTCCCTCCAAATTTAGGTTTGAACCTTTTAATTGAGCTTCTCCATTTAAAGTTGCCGCAATACTTAACCAATCACTCCCTTTAAAATCAAGAGACAAGTCAAAATCCACTAATCCCTTTAGAGCTTGTTTTTCCTTGAAACTTTCAAGAAACTTCTCCACCTGAAACTGCTTTACAGTGTATTTTATGGAGTAGGACGGAGGTTCGTTGAAAGGACTCAGAACCAACTTACCTGTACCTTCCTTGCCAAACAAGCTAACTTTTTCAGGAGTAATGGTATAGGTACCATCTATTGCTTCAATTCCAAAATGTACACTGTCAGCCTTAAATTGAGATGTATTTATTTTTCTGGCGGATAAATCAAATGAAGCAGTAAGCTTGGAAAGTGGGTTCGCATTGCGCTTATAATCTATATCACGGCCATAAAATTGAATTGAATCAATAATAATTGTATCTGAACTACTTGAATAGGATAATTTACTGGTTTTGAAATCAAGTCTGTTTAAGATGGATTTAGTCTTTTTTATGAAGAACAACTTGCATGCCATTCCTCCGGTAAGCATAGCATTAAGTGCCTTTGGAATAGTATCTGTTTTATAATAGTAAAACAATTTACCCGGATTTAATTCTTGAGCATGAAGTTGTATCTCCAGTTTTAAAGCTTTGTCAGGTGGGGAAAATATATCCAAAGATGTATTCAAATAACTACCGGCAACCTGGATAGCAAAGTCATTAAAATCAAGGTGTAAAAGGCTATCTATTTCTCCCAAAATAAAAATTCCCTGGTTTATTTTAATGGGAGGAAAAAGGTTTTCAATATCAGCATTCAAATGTTTAATGTTGAATTTAATCTCTGGGACTTTTTTAAAATTCTTAAGCTTATAAAGTGTGGTAGATATATCCACATCCATATTTATTTCATTTATTTTATGAGGAAAGCTTTCACCAATTTTTGGATCAAAGGATAGAAATTCTGGCAAGTCAAAGCTTGATGAGCTTATAATAAGATCTGCAGAAATGTTTTTTCCCTCATCTTTTATAAATTGGGAAATATTAAATACGGACCCATCAATTTGAAGATCAGTATTACCTGTTTTAATTTGTAAATTATAAAGGTCCAGCGTATCCAGGTTTCCTCTCAGGTTCCCATTTAACAGGCTTACGTCATAATAATCAGTAATATTAAATGAAATACTATCCAATAAAACTGAAATGTTATTCCTACTGTCTCGTATCCAACCCGAATCAGCTATAAAATGGCCGGTAAACTGATCTTTGATTTGAACAGTTCCAGACAAATCCGAAAGCTGATTGATTTTGAATATATCATCAAAACCTTTTAAGTCTGTTTTTAGGTCAATAGTATAATCCAAATGTGGAGAATTGAAATCTTCGAGGTAGAATAAACCATTAATATGTCCCTTGGGAAGTTGTGCTGAAATGGTATCGATTTTGAGATAGGCTTGGGATAAATCAGCCTTCTTCCCAGAATTAAAATGCCCGTTAATACTCAGGTTCTGAATGGTTTTATTTGATTCCGGGATTTTTATATTTAGATTATTTACACCAAATTTACAATTGAATTCAGGAATCTCAGGATACAAAAAGCCAATGATACTGGCAGTAAAATATACGTCTCCACTTTTGATGTTCTTGATTCCTGGCTTGGTTAAAAATAATTTCAGGAAACTTAAATCCTCATCAGACCCATCCAGTTCAAGATCCAATTTTATTTTTTTATTAAACTGTGCAGTACCCTTCAAGTTCATTTTTGCTTCCTGAACCATCATTTCTCCCGGGTCAATAGAAAGGATTTTTCTCTCCCTGTCATAAAGAATATTGGACTTTAAATCCAGGCTTATATTTTGAATTATTTTTTGATCAGATAGCTGTAAATCAGTAATATCCATCTGCAAACGGCAGGTAGTTTTGATAATTTCAGGCATGTATTCAAAGGATGCTTTTAGCACGTCAATTTTGGCAACTGCACTTTTTCTAGAGAGCTTGCTATGGTAATTCAATGCAACATTTTTGAAATAAACCTGATTGATTGAAAGATCCATTTCAGACTTGGAGAATTTATTCGAATTATTGGGTTCAGAAGGTTTTGGCTGTTTATGAATACTATGATCAGTTTCTGAAGGAGAAAATGCTTCAATGAAATTGTAACTGCTGTCCACATTTTGGATTAAATTAAAGTTTCCACCTTCTAGGGTAATCCTTGAAACATCAATATGCCCCTTAAATAGTTTAAGAATATTAATCCCAGCATGTAATTCCTCAATATTTGCAATGGGCTTCTCAAGGGAATCCATAAATGCCTTTTTTTCAAGTATTTTAATATTGGTAAGAGTGACTGAAACGCTTGGTAATTGTACGAATGGGGATAGGTGAATATCATTGAAAGTGATTACACTATTTGTTCGTTTACTTGTTTCTGCTATAATTTTCCTGCCAATATTATCTTTATTTATATAAAATAATACAAGAATGAATAATAGTAATCCTATTAAAACCAAGAATGTGGTTAAAGCAGCTTTAATAAGCCTTGAAAAAGATGGTTTTCTTTTCTTGTAGGACATACTAATTTATAATGCCGAATATTTCTTCCCCTTATTCATGGTAAGCAGGTTTAAAGATATCAAAATCCGAAAATCTTTTTGCAAAGTTTACGGTTTCCCGCCTTTTTTCAGGTTCAATAATATGGAGAATGCCTTCTGAACATCCGCATCGCTCACCACAATGGTAAATTCATTGGTAGTAGAAATAACCTCCAGGATATTTACTCCATCCCACGCCAGATTTTTTAAAATAAAATAATAGAATCCTGATATTTCGGTATTTTCATCAGGAAGTCGCATGGTTATGGTGGAAAGATCTGTCTTTTTGTTTACCAATTGCTCCGTCTTAAAAAGTTCGTCCATTAAAGTTTCCTGGGATGAACTAATCACAATAGTGGTTTCATTGATACCCTGAGAAAAGGTATAGAAAATTCCCATCTGGTCTTCCAGTTGCTTCAACAGGATGGATTGCTTTTTTCGCAGGCCATCTGTATTTAGATAGGTGTAATCCATTAGATCAGACCGAACTGTAAAATCACCGAGGTTGGTGATAAAATCTTTCAGTCCTATATTTATTTTGTGATAATAATTCGGAGCCAGGCGATTAATAGCCATGATTATAGCTCCCTCATTTACCTCTTTTTTTAGTTTTCTTTCTACCTGAGGCCTGATCTTACGAGCCAGAGAGGATACATTAATGAGCTTATCTGCCATAGCCTCCTCAAGAAATGGTGAAAGTGAGATTATTTCCTTTACCGCTTCTGAAATAGTTATCATAGTTAAATATTTAACACAATGTTAAAATAAATATATGTAAATTTGAAATATTATTAACACTATTTCTTAGATGGATTTATAAATATGGGAGTAGAGATAGAGAGGAAGTTTCTCATTATAGGCGATTATAAACACCTGGCAAAAGAAGTCGACGAGATTTCTCAGGGATACTTATCGTTATCTAATGAGCAGGCTGTTCGAATTAGGGTTTCAGGGGAAAAGGGATACATTACTATCAAAGGAATGGGTAATAAGACTGGAGTAAGCAGAGAGGAGTGGGAGTATGAAATTCCTGTTTCCGATTCTCGTGAATTATTGAAATTGTGTAAAAATGGCATTATTCGCAAATTGCGGTATTTGATAGATTTTGAAGGAAAAACCTTTGAGGTAGATGAGTTCTCTGGCGACAATGAAGGCCTTGTGGTAGCTGAGCTTGAATTGAATTCTGAAAATGAGCCCTTTGAAAAACCTTCCTGGCTTGGTCGTGAAATAACCGGAGAAGATAAGTACTATAACCTTATGCTGGTAAAACATCCATTTAAGGATTGGTAGGAGATTTTATTGGTTCTAAAGTCTAAGAGTCTCAAGTTTCCAAGGTTCCATAGTTCCAATTTTCCAAAATTCCCATGTTCTAAATTTCCATAGCTCCAATGTTCCATTTTTCCGGGGCTCCGATGGTTCAATGTTGAATAGTTTCACTTTTCAAGGCTCTAAAGCTCCATATTTCTAATGTTTCAGTGTTTCAAGGTTCCATAGTTCCGATGTTTCAGTGTTTCAATGTTTCAGTGTTTCATTGTTTCAAAGTCCTAAAGTTACACCAATCCACCATTCCTATATTCCATTATTTAGGTTCTTTTTTTTCATGGTTTTAGTTTGTTTAAAATTTAACAATATGTTAAGAATCTGTTTTAGTTTTTGTATTTTTTTTGATACTTTTTTTCAAGAGCTACATTTACTGCCAAGAAATTTATAAAAAATGAAA
>RCNC010000375.1_pt1 | contig 28582 bp, 21 predicted proteins | sample 2041301 | NCBI WGS metagenome assembly RCNC01 (sample SAMN09708231, study PRJNA481090) | Marine sediment metagenome, whole genome shotgun sequencing project. | biome: marine sediment; feature: ocean; material: sediment; isolation source: Sewage treatment plant 13A marine sediment (STP13A) ... | reverse complement strand
GGTCGTAAGATTATTTCCGAGGTGCGGATGCTGCAGAACCTGTCCGCCGATAACCTGTCCAGTATGGAAACCACGGTGGGTACTGTTGTAACCATTCTGGAATATATCGATCGCCTGGATACCTCTCTGGAGGAAATCAACGCGGGCTCGTCTGCGATTACATCGATCATTACATCAGTGGATGACGCTGCTGGCCAGTCGGCCACTACAGCGCGCCATATGAATAGTTCAATGGACGAAATACGCGAGCGTAACCTGGATATCAGCGAGTACAGTGAATCCACACAGGTTGGTGTAAGCAGCTTGCAGGACTCCATGCGCGATGTGGCGAAAAATCTCAGTCAGTTCAAGATTGATGATGAAAACAATGCTGAGATTAGCCTTTCTTCAATCGAAAAAATGACGACTGTCAAGAGCGCGAAGAAGGTCTACGACGAGAGCGAGATGAAGGCCCTGGAAGAAACTGCAGAGGTCAGGGCCTCAGTATGAGTCTAGCTGCCATCAAACGCGTGCCTGACCTCAGGAGTGAGCAACTGGATATGCTGATGGACCGTTTGCGCACTCATGTAGGAATCCAGGTGGGTAGTTCGAACAATGTTATCGCGGGCTGCATCCAACAGCGGATGCAGTACCTCGGAGAAGGTGACATTGAGAATTATCTGGCTGCGTTTGACGACAGCATTAACGCCAGAGCGGAATGGCTCGCGCTGATCGACCTTCTTACTGTCAAGGAAACTCGTTTCTTCCGGCAGCCTGAAGCCTACGATTGTCTGGGCGATTATGTGGACTGTTTGATGCGTGAAGGTCCAGCACCCAGCGAGCTTTCGTTCTGGAGTGCGGGTTGCTCCAGCGGTCAGGAGCTCTATTCCATGGGAATGGTGGTTGATAGTGTGCTTTCACAGTACCAATCCTGGATCGAATGGCACGGTATTGGTACCGACGTTAGTTTCAATGCCATCAATACAGCACAGCAGGGGGTTTATCAGGAACGGGCGATGAAGACCATACCTGATAACTATCGCGATAACTACATGGAGCAAAAACTGGGAGAGAGGTGCAAGGTGGCCGATTCGGTATTGATACGGACGCACTTTTTCCACAGTAACCTGCTGCATGTTGATAGCGCGCCCTTCGCGGACTTCAACATTATTTTTTGCCAAAACGTCTTAATCTACTTCGAGCGTGAGAGACAGCGCTGGATCATAGATCAGTTGGTAGATCGGCTGCGTGTTGGTGGCTTGCTGATACTGGGCGCAGGGGAAGACGTGTGTTGGATAAATAAGAATGTGCGCCGGCTGGAATGGCCTGGTGTGTGTGCTTACAAGAAAACTGGAGGTTGAGCAAGTGATTAAGAAACCTGACATCGTATCTCTCAAGTGGGTAATTGGCTTGATGAATACGCAGGCTGATAATGCCGAGTCGGCCCTGGTCGAGTATGGAAATGACCCGAGCCAGAAGCAGGCGCTGCTGCGTTGTATGTGGGCGGTGCACCAGATCACCTCGACGCTACGCGCGCTGGGCATGACCAAGGCTGAGATGCTTACCCTTGAAATGGAGCGCACTCTCAACTTCGTGTACAAGGACAAGGTCGCCGGCGAGCGCCGTAAGTTGGCGATGGGCGGTCTGATGCAGGCGCTCAAGGTGATCCCTGCATATCTTGAGCACACCGAGAATATTCGAGTGGATACCGGGCGAGGTCTTGGCAAGTATGTCAATGACCTGCGGCGCTGGGTTGGAGAGCGCCCGCGGCCTTCTGCCTTCTTCTTTCATATGGAAATAGAGCCCGCTACTGGTATCACAGCGGATGCTGCACCGGCCGATGACGAAGAGATCAGGAAGCGTGCAAATGTCATGCTTGCCCTATATCTGGAAATGGCCAAGCAGGGCTTGAGAAAGCGTAAGGTCAGCGAGAGCATGGTGACTGTAGCGCGTATTTCCAGAAAAATGCAGCTGCTCTTTGCAGGCACGGAAGCAGAGCGTTTCTGGTTTGTAATGATCGGCGTGTGTGAGGGTATAGCTGGCGGACTGATTACTCCCGATGATTGCATCGCGCAGATATTCAAATCAGGCGCTTTTCTTATCAAATACGCGCGTGAAAATGGTAGCAAGATAGATAGTTCGGTCGACTACGACGGCTATCTGCAGCAAATGCTCTACTACATAGCGACCTGCAAATCCAAGCCAGTGCATATTGCAGGTATCCGGGATGTTTTCGGGATAAATGACAATACTATCGCCGATGCAAATCTCGGCCTGGTGCACAGTGATGCATTGGTGACAGCCATCACCGGAGCCCTGGATCATTTGAATAAGGCGGTTGATTTTCTGAGCGTCAATGATCTTGGAAGGATTGCTACACAGGACCCTGAAGCACAGGACAAAAGCGTTCTGGAGGCCATTGAAGCGGCTGAATGTCGCCTGATAGCGGCAGGTCAGTTAGCGCACGCGGATTCACTGAAGAAAGTCGAGCAGCAGCTAAGTCAGTTCTTCGGCAGTAACATCAAGGCCGGTGCGCTGAAGGTCGAGGAAGCTGCTCACGAAATAGGCAGTGGTATTGTTAATATTACCCGGGACCTTGAACACAAGCTGCAACATGGTTTGAGTAGTACCTATTCAGGAACGGAATTTGAGTTACGTGAAAGCGTTGCTACAGCAACCTTCAGGCAGATGGGGCTGCTTGAAAACTACCTGCATCAGATCTTGCGCCGTAAAGGTCTGGAAAAATGCCTTGAAGAAAAGCCGCAGGATTTCACCGGCGTTCTGAGATTAACCACGGCATTACAGCGTCACCTCAATAAATCTGATAAGGGCCACGAAGATCTGCGGCAGGCGATCAGGAATGCAGACAACGAAGAGGCTGATATCGATCTGCTCTACAGTTTGGCCAAGGGCTATCTGGACCAACTGGAATCTGTGCCTGAAGAAGAGGCTATTGATGAATCACTGCAACTGCTGCAGTCAATTGCCGATGCCCTGATTTTTTCAGGTATGGATCGCGAAGGCAGAGTGATGGAGCAATGTCACAAGTGGCTGGCCGCCACAAGTGCAATAAACAGTGTGCAGGAAGATGACGCCTTCCGCTGTTTCGCAGATGCTTTCGCCCAGATCGAAATGCACTTACAACGGTCTCTGATTGATCCGCTGGACGATACATCCCACATGCTCATCCTGGCAGAACAACGAGCTGCGCAATTGGATAAGTGGATCGTAGACCTGCCGGCGGTTGCTCCAGCAGCATACCTGCGGGAAGTGGCGGTGGTCGCTGAGGTTCAGCCTACGCTGAAGGCACAAGCCGTTGATGAGATGCCGGAGGCGCACGAGGCGCAGGAAGTAGAAGAAGTACAGGTATTGGAAGAAGTACAGGCAGTAGAAGAGGAGCAGCCTGTAGAGAAAGAGCAGCCTGTAGAGGAAGTACAGGCAGCACATGCAGTCCAGTCAGGTCAGGAAGGTTATGAAGTGCTGGAGTTGCAGGTAGAGAATCAGGTACAGGACACGGAGATTCTACCCGAGTTTCGCGAAGTTTTTGTGGAGGAGTCGGAGGATATCGTAGCTGAGCTAGCCCAGCTGACCTCGGCCTGGCTGCAGGAGCCGCAGAACAATGACACTCTGCGCGATATTCGTCGCCACTTTCATACCTTTAAGGGTAATGGCCGGGCGGTGGGCGCCAATATTCTGGGAGAACTGGGGTGGGCTGCCCAGGATATGTTGGACCGCGCACTCGAAAGCGATGTGGAGCCGGGAGAGACTGTCCAGAATCTGGTGAGCGAGGTCGTAAGTGCCTTGCCTGATTTGGTGGAATCGTACAGTAATTCAAGTAGCCCGGACGTAGATCGTATACGTCAACTAACTCATGCATGTAGCGAAATGGCCACCACTGGTGTGATCGGTTCATCTGTCGTGACTGGCAGTGTGTCCGCCGCAGAGAATCTGGCTCATTAATTGGACGCACTGAGCACCAATTGGATAAGGGAGAATGATTGTGCAAACAGATAAAGACCTGAGCAAGGCGGGACTCGAAGAGTCGGTGGATGCCGAGCAGGAGAACCAGGATGACAGCCTGAATTGGCTTCTGGATATGGATCTCTCGGAACCGGAAGAAAAACTCTTTACTGTCACCGGTAATGAATACAAAGAGGAGGGGCTGTCGGCCTTTGAAGCGCAGGTTGCCTCCAGACCGCTGACCCGCGGAAACGCCAATGGCGACGATCTGGCAAGCTACGTTGACGAAGAAATCGTCATCTCTTCTGCTAGCGCGACCAGCGACATTTATGCCGCTTCCGATGAGCAGTCGGAAGCTCTGTCCGCTACAGACTCCGAGCAGGAAGTGATGGCCCTCGACTTTTCTCTGGAAGGAAATGTCGCCGAAGTATCAGTGTCCGACTTTAACGTTGACGATGGTACAGACATACTTGGTTTGTCCAGTGACGATGATATAGGAGAGAAGTTCCTTTCCATCAAGCGCGTAAAACCGCGCGGCGCCAATGAGGTGGAGAAAGTAGCCGCTGAACCGGTTGCCGAGGTAGCAGAGTCGCCACTTGCTGATCATTCTGCAGACACCATTGAAGCTGTTGATGCGGGTGTGGATGTTGGTGGTGAAGTGCAATCGACGGGCGCAGATGAAAATAGCGATGCAACGGTCGAGGCCGAAGTAGAGTATTCAGTAAGTCTGTCTGAGGCGCCGATAACCATGCAGGTTGCCGACCCGGAACTTGATGCCGTGGCTAACGATTCGCCGTCGCTGGATGAGGGAGATAGCGGCGATTTTGCAGAGTCCGCCAGTGCGCTGGACTATGTGGCGAGCATGCCTGAAATCGAAGACGATGATGAGTTCGACAATTTCCTGCTGGGAGCAGAGCAGCTGGTTGGCGATGATCTCAATCTGGAAGATTTGACTTTGGAAGAGAATGAAGAGCTAGTGTCACTTGACTCTTCCATAGATGATGACATTGATTATCACGAGGATTTCCAAGCCCTGGAGAATTCCGTACAAAGCCCGGTTTCAGGTGTCGCCGCCGTTATCACGCCGGTTATGGAAGAGATATCTCACAATGCCCAGGCCAGGGCCGCAAGTCTGGGGCTTGGCGAGAATGCTGTAGTGGTGGACGTAATGCTTGGCTCAGACGATGAGTCTATCAAGCGATGTTACGCTGCAGGCTATGAGCCGGTGTCAGCGATCTGTAGCGAGCTTCCAGCGCCACTGCAATCGCTCCAGCAAACCGAACGTGATGCTGTTTATGTGCGCTTACTTGGCTCTGTCAATGGTGATAACTGGAATGACCTGTTCTCGCAGGATTTCATGTCAGCCAGTGAAGCCAGTGAAGCCAGCTTAGGCACGGAAACTTCAGTCGAAGGTTTCGCCCAGCTGGACGATGCGGCCATGGTGGACGGTTTTCTGCAGTTTGAAGATAAGCTGGGCGAGGACGAGGATCCGCTTGAGAGCATTGATCTGCAAGCAGCGTTTACTGAAGAGGCGAACCTTGAAACCGGATTTGGCGAAGACATTTTTGCCGATGCGTTTGAGGACGATTTTATTGCGGAACTGCCGACATTAGATGATGAGGGTGATGTAGCCGACATCGACGCAGCGTTTACCTCCATGTCAGAGTCTCAGGGCAGTGTTGATGAAATCTGCGGTGTAGATTTCGAGGAATTCGAGAGCAGCGACGAAGACGATCAGCCGCTCGAAGCTCGGGAAGTACCTGTGATGGAAGAGCCGCAGGTGGAAGAAGAGTCAGGGTTGATGGAGATTTCAGCTTCGCAGGAACCGGAGCAGGAAGTCGTGGCAGTTGCTGGCACTATGGATTTGATCGACGAATCCAGCGCTGACTGGTGTATACCAAAGTCAATCGAATTCAGCAGCGCCAGCCAGAGTAATGGTGAGATATTTGCGGAATTCCTGGATGCGTTCATCGAGGAGGGCTCGGCTGAAATTGAAAAGCTGGAGAACCTGGTTGGTGAATGGGAAAAGGACATCGATAGTGAATCCATAGTCGCGGAAGTCTCGCGGACATTGCACACCATAAAAGGAATTGCGAAGGGTGTGGGTTTGCAGCGTATGGGTACCCTGGTACATAACTACGAAACCCTCCTCGAGCGCTTGCCTGGTCCGGAAGCAGGGGCTGAGCAGACGTATTTCCGCGTGGTGAACGCCTGGCTTGATGCGGTGGTTCGCGGTATTGAATTTATTACGGACAACCGGGTCGATATTGTCAGCGAGCTGCCGGTAGTCGGCCGCCGGGCCAGTGCTGCAGTTGATGTACAAGGTGAGGTGATTGCAGACGTTGATACCGGGGAATCTGAAGAGGCTGCTGCGACAGAAGTTACCGATGTAGCCAGTTCAACGGTGCTCTCGGCGCTGGAGAAGAAGCGTGACCAGCAGTTGGCGGACGAGGGTGCAAAAGTACTGGCAGCTCAGCAGTCGGTGCGTATCACCTCCGAAAAGCTGGATCATATGTTGAATCTGGCGAGCCAGGCGCAACAGTTGGGTGTGCGTGCTTCGCAGAATACCAGCCGCAGCAAGCGCTCCTCGGCAGAGCTACAGGGACGCCTGACATCCGTACGAAATCATATTGGGCAAATTGCGGATAGGGCGCTGCTCAACGTTAACACCAGGGCGGGAAGTTCAAATTCTGATCTTGATGCCCTGGAGATGGACCAGTATTCAGAGTTGCAGGAAGCGGCCAGTATTTTGCGTGAGGGTGTTGAGGACCTGGGGGACCTGGTGGATGTTGTCAGTCGCCAGAATGCCCAGATCGAGGCGCTTCTCAAGCAACAGTCCTCGGTGATATCCGGTATTTCCTCAGCAATACAGGGTGCCAGGGTGGTGCCCGTATCACGCCTGATGGCTGGTCTGCGCCGTATTGTCCGTACCGTTAGCGCTGACCTGGGTAAGGTGGTGACTTTCAACGTGCTGAACGAAACTGGTGCGCTTGATCGTGACCATTACGCCAGGCTGCAGGTGGTGATGGAGCACATGGTTCGAAACGCCCTTGACCACGGTATTGAAGTACCCGATGAGCGTCTCGCTGCGGGTAAGCCGGTGGGTGGACGCATCACCATTGATGTTCGCAAGGCTGGTGGCGACTACATTGTTCGCCTTTCTGATGACGGCAAGGGTATCGACGCGGATGCTATTCGCGAATCGGCTTATCAGAAGGGTATGGATGTAGACGTTGATGCGCTCAGCGATGATGAGGCAATGCGACTGATCTTTCATAAGGGTTTCTCTACAGCGAGCACCGTGAGCGAAGTTTCCGGGCGCGGCGTGGGTATGGATATCGTACTGACCGAGTTGCAACAAATGGGCGGTGACATCGAGATTCAGTCAGCCGTTGGTCTGGGTACTTCTTTTGAGGTGCGGATTCCCAGTAACGTATCGGTCAATGGCGCACTGTTGGTTGCCGCGGGAGAAGAATCCTATGCAATCCCGCTCAATGGGCTGGTTGCGGTGGAGCAGGTGGCGATCGAAGACTTTTATGCCGCAATCGAGCAGGGCACAACGCTACGTCTATTTGATGCGGACTGTGAGCCGGCTTACCTGGCTACGCTTTGTAAAGGGCAGGTCTTGCCTGATAGAAGTATCTGGGAAGGCTCCATACCGGTGATTATTGCGGGTACGGCCGATCGCTACATGGCCATCGCCATTGATAACCTGGAAGAGGCGCTGGAACTGGTGGTGCGTTCGCTCGGCTCCCAGTTTGCCGCAGTGCCTGGTCTAGCCGGGGCGGCGACGACCTCAGATGGTGAGGCAATTGTAGCCCTGGATCTGAACATGCTGGTCAAGAGTGTCGGTATCGATGGCCTGGCACCCATCCAGGTGACTGAAGCTGAAGACCGCACTTTACTGGCGCTGGTTGTGGATGACTCCAGAACCCAGCGCATGGTGGCGACCAGTCAGTTGGATACCGTTGGTGTAGAAACTATTACAGCGGAAAATGGCCTGGTAGCCATCGACCTGCTGAATGCAGCACATCGCTTGCCCGATGTTGTCCTGCTCGATGTAGAGATGCCTGTTAAAGATGGTATTGAAACATTGCGTGAGATTCGCAAATCCCATCGGTATGGTGATCTCCCGGTGATCATGGTGACCTCCCGCACTGGTGCCAAGCACCGCGCAATGGCCAAGGAAGCAGGTTGTAATGCTTACATGGGCAAGCCGTTTAACTTCCCTGCATTGATCGAGCAAATCAACGATCTGACAGGATACGATTTACAACTTTCCTAAGGGTAAACTATGAGTGATGAATCCTTGCGATCGTGTGTACTGATACCCTGTTCAAAAACTGAAGCCTGGGCGGTACCACAAATTTGTCTCGCTGAAATATTAACCCTGCAGGCTGCTCCAGAGGAGCCGCCAGAAGACGTGGAGTGGCGTGGAGTGAGAGTGCCCGTGCTGGATATGGGGCGTGATGACGGCTCTGCGTGGCTAGAGAGTCGTGGCTCCGGCCTGATTGCCATCTTCCTGGGCTTGAAAGGTGAGGGTTGCGAGTATTGGGGTGTTGCCGTGCGCGGTGAAGGCCTGGCGGTTGAGAAAGTATCGCCGGATGACATTGAAGACGCGCAGGACCAGGCGTTGCCACACGCGACAGCCGCTTTTCATTTGAAGGGTGTGCTCTACCAGGTTCCTGACCTGGATGAATTACAAAAAAAAGTAGCTGTCGGCCAGTGCGCTGCCTGAAGTCGAATGGAGGTTTGAGAATTGCAGTTAGATGAAATAATTTGCTGGATCGATGGTGCATTTGGTGTCACTCCTCCCCTGTCCGGGGAGGGGGATGCGGAGGTCCTCAAGCGGGTGTTTGCTGGTAAGAATTACCAGCGGTATTTGCAAGACCAGGTAAATCGCCAAATTATCAAGGACTACCTGGCCAATGCAGTATTGCTGGGGGTCATCAGTGAAGGTGGGCTGGCAGCGTTTGCGCTGCAGTTGTCCTCAGAGGAGGGGCGAGCTGCCCTGGCGCTTCACATGTTGATGAGTTCAGTCGACGAAGCTGTGGACCTGCCCCTGTTGAGCGGGGAAGTCGAGGTGTTAAAGCCTCTTAAACTCCAGTCGGGTGATCACCCTCATATCAAGCTGGTTCCCAGCTAGATTAGCCTTTAGAGGCTTGATCCGGGTCGGAGGAAACGCTGGCTCGGGCACTTTCTATTGGTCATCCAGACCAAAACTCCAAAAAAAATGGCATAAAAATGTCATCAATGGCAAATATCGCCAAATAAATATAAAGAAATGGCCATAAAATAGCCTATAATTATAATTGGCCTAAAATATGGCATTTTCCCTGTTGAGAAGAACCCTCACGCCGTTTTATAACTGCACTGTCGCTGCAAGATTTGTTGCGACCCGGGGTGACGGATGGCAGCTGTTACTACAAGAAAAAAGAGTCTTTCTCCCCGTGCAACTAACAAGAGTAAAAAAAAGCTCAATGGGGAAAGTAGCCATGATGACAATAACACCGACCGCAGTATTGGATAGAGTTCCGGAAGAAGGACCAGAGGTTTTCGCCGTTATCGAAGGGAAAAAGGTCTTCCTGCCAGCCGAAGCCAAGTATGTCATGCAGGATCGACGTGGGCTGTGGTATTACAGTACTCGTAAGCCACGCCCTAAAGAGGGTGATTGGACACCAAACAAGACGAGTATTGCCTGTCGTACCGAGCGTGGCTATGTTCGAGCCCTGAAAACAGACACCGTAGTACAGTGGCTTGATACCTGCCAGAGGACTGTGCGTATGGTGGGTTCAAGCGAAGGCGCCAGCCGCCGTCCAGCAGACGACTGATTACTATTGCGCCCCTCTAAGGGGGGCGGCAGGTCTGCGACAGTCAGGTGCTATTCGGCCAGTTTGAAACTAACCGGTATGGGTATCACCATGCGGCTGGGATCGCTGCCGAACTCTGCTATCGCCACGGCATCAATCGAGCCCAGTGCCCCGGAATTGAAGGCCTTCCTGGCAGCCTCCACCGCCGCGTTGTCCAGCAGTTTGTGTCCGGATGACTGAGACACAATCACGGTAACAAGTTCACCGGTATTTTTCAGGGTTAAATCCAGTTCCAGCCTACCCTCCAGGCTGCGCCTTACCGCTCTCTGGGGATAGCGAATCTCCCGGTAGACCATGGACACGAGGCTGCCGTGGAATTCTGCAAGGCGGCGGGAATACTCCTGCACACCCAGTGATAATATTTCGTCTTCTTCCTGCGGCTCCTGGGCAAATGGCATCAAGGATGCGGATTGAATCTCTTCCAGGGTCTCTGGAGGGGCCTGGGAACCGGGCTCCACACTCTCCGTGTCTGCCGCTGTCGACGTGTAGCCGTCAGTCGAGGTTCCCACAAAGCCACCCTCAGGTTCAGGGATAAATACAGGTGTAACGAGTGCGGCAGCCGCTGAGGCTCCACCAGCTGAAGAAGCCACCGTTATTTGCTTATCAGCGCCCGCAGAGGCCTGTGTGCTGGCAGTAACAGGCTCCACTTGAGTTGGCGCCAGGTTCTGTGTTGCCAGGGCGATCGCCTCAACGCCGATTGCGGGGGGCGGCGCTGCTGGCTCGGGCTCCACTTTCGCAGGGGCAAACCAGGCGGCGACCTGCGCCTCGCGCTCGGCTGGGTAATGGGTGGCCGCAAGAACGGAGAGCATGGACGGGTCGATTTCCGCCGCCATCAAATCGCTGCGAAAAAGGGCGGTGGGGCCATTTTCGCCGATCCAACCCATTAACAAGTAGTGGGCTACTTCCCCATCCTGGACGCGTGCCAGTTGGTGGCCATTAAGGAAAGCCAATGTCTCACCCTTTATACTTGCCTCAATCACCAGGGAGTCGCCAGCGTACAGGCTGGTTTTCACGTTCGACAAGACCCTGTCGGCAAACAGGGTTGTGGCTTGACTGGGTACCTGCCTGGTCGCTACCTCGCTTTGCAGCAGCATGCCACCGAGGAGGCTGCGAATACTGGTGCGACGCGCCACCACACGGTATTCCATCAACATGGGGCTTGAGAGTTGCATCAGGTCCTGCGGTCTGGAGGTTCCCTTGGGCAGGTAAATGCCCCCCAGGTAAATCTTGCGCCCGGTTTCCACATGCAGGCCCAGCCCAGTCAGCTCGTGCTTCGAGTCCAGGGTTGCAGCGGAGATCGTGCCCGCGATCAGCGCGGCGGATAAAATCAGTATTGTTATATTTCGTATCGCGTTCGACGCCATTTGTTCCACGTGCTGATACTATTGGTGAGCCTCAAGGATTGCAGAGGCGGTTAGTCCTGCGCAACCGTAATACCGCTGAATAGATGAGATAAGTTGCTTTTTCGTGAGAAAATGTGGAAAAGTTACACATAGGATCGCTGATCGACCAGCGTGCCCGCTGTGGCTGGATATCGGGGCTAATATCAGCCAGGTTTGTTAGACTGCAAAGATCCTGTGGCCTTTAGCCAGACTATGAATAGATTCTCTACAAATCCCTCCCTCGCTTCCCCCCGGGAGGCAGCTCGCCTGATGCGTTTGGCTACCTATGCCTCTGTTACTGTTGCCCTGATCCTGGTCATTGCGAAATTGGTGGCCTGGGGCCTCTCGGATTCCGTTAGCCTGTTGGCCACGCTGATCGACTCCACCCTCGATGTGTTGGCCTCGCTGGTCAACCTGCTCGCTGTCCGTCACGCTATTTCGCCTGCGGACAAAGAGCATCGCTTCGGGCACGGCAAAGCAGAGGCGCTGGCGGGTCTGGGGCAGGCTGCGTTTGTTACTGGATCCGCAGGTTTTCTGCTGTTGGAGTCAGTGCGTCGGATGATCAATCCGGTGCCGCTTGAGTCCTATGGTGTGGGGGTGGTGGTTATGCTGTTTTCCATACTGGCGACCCTGTTGTTATTGGCCTTTCAGAAACACGTGGTCAGCAGGACAGGTTCAATGGCGATCAAGGCTGATGCGCTGCACTACAGGACCGACCTGTTGGTTAATGGCACTGTCATCGTAGCGTTGTGGCTGTCGGTTCAGGGATGGCCCGGCTTTGATCCCCTCTTTGCCATAGCGATTGCTATTTATATCCTGGGCAGCGCCTGGGAAATTGTGCGGCAGTCGCTGGATCACCTGATGGACAGGGAGCTGCCCAATGTCGAGCGGGAAAAGATCGGTCGCATCGCTCTCGCTCACAGTGAGGTTCACGGGATGCACGATTTGCGCTCCAGGCGATCAGGTATCGTGTCTTTTCTGCAGTTGCATCTGGAGTTGGACGATGATTTGACGCTGCTGCAGGCTCACCGGATTTCAGATGAGGTCGAAGACAGCCTGAAGGAGGCCTATCCAGGTGCCCAGATCCTCATTCACATCGATCCGGTTTCTGTCGTGCCTCATGAGCCTGTCCCGGAATTTCTCCAGGACTAGTACTGCTGGCAAAGCGGGGGCCAGGCATAAGGGCCTGCACTCCGGATAATCCACATTGCCGTTTTCGTCTTGACCTGATTAGAACTCGTAGGCCACGCGGGCGAATACATTGATGCCATAGCCGGGCAGGCGGGCGCCCGTGGCGATATCCGAATTGGCTGCCCGATTGTAGCCTCCCAGGTGCTCTTCGTAGTCGCGGTCAAACAGGTTGTCTACGCCGGCAGCCAGTTGCAGCTGGCTGGTGGCCTGCCAGGTGGTGTTCAGGTTGACGATCCCGTAGCCGGAGGTCTCTTCTTCGTTGTTAACTTCACTGACATCATCCTGCTCGGCGTAAACAACGCTTTCTGCCTGGGCCGTCCAGTTGCCAGAGGTGTAGTGCAGGCGGAACGTGGCATTGGGTGGTGCGATGCGATACAGGTCGTCGTTGCTGCTGTCATCGCGCTTGCCGCGCACATAATTCACCAATCCTGACAGCATCCAGCGTTCGTTCAGCCGCAGAGCCCAATCCATATCGAAACCGTAGAGTTCGGCATCGACATTATTGAACTGCAGGGGATCGGGGTTGTTGCTGCTGTTCATGGTATTCATCATACGGACGAACCTCACCGCCGGGACGATTTCACTGGGTGTGCCCTGTATGTAGTTGTCAACCTTGCTGTAGAAGATGCGTGGAGAGATGGTGAGGCGGGCGTCGCTGTAGTCCAGCCCCAGTTCAATCTGCCTGGACACTTCCGGGTCGAGATCGATGTTGCCGGTATAGGTATAGCCGTCTGCCAGTCCAGCGGTTGCTTCCAGCGGTAGCCACAGATAGCGTTCCTGATAGCTGGGAGAGCGGTTCTTCTGGGCAATGCCGGCGTACCAGCTGCTGCTGTCGCTGGCCGCGTACCAGGCCTTCGCCACCAGATCGACATTGTCATCAGATTGGTCGCGATCAGCGCTATTGAATGCGTCGCGCAGCATTTGCGCTGGCGGCATCATCATGGCGGGTGTGCCGTTGATCTCATCCGCATCCATTTCTACCCGGTTGTAGCGCAGGCCGACTTCGCCGCGCCACTGTTGCGAAAAGTTGTGCTGGCGTTCGACGAAGGCGCCGAAAACTTCGCGCTCGGCGCTATTGAAGTTCTCTACGAAGAACATGGGGTTGTTCGGGTTGTCGATATCCGAGTCGTGTTCCGCACCAAAACCATCGAGGCCAAAAGCCCAGGCGCCGTCCGTGTCCTGCAAGGTAGTGCTCAGCTTGAAGCCCAGGTTGTCGCTGGAAGCTGTATTCCTGCGCCAGCGACTCGCCGGGGGTGCCTGGCGCAGGTGATAATTGCTCATGCGGTGATCGAGGTCGCTGCCATAGAGTAGTAGTTCGATATTCCCGCCGGATGCGATATCGAAGTTGTAACTCAGGTTGTAGAGGTCGCCCTCGATAGTTTCGATATCCATAGGCAGCGCTGGTGTGCCACTGTCGCCGGTGTCGTTGTAGCCGTAATCAAGCTGGACAGTATGGCTGCCACTGCGAAACCCGTAACCCACGTCGTAGCGTTGACGCTCATACTCAGTGGGTGTGATATTGCCATCCGGGAAGTCGGCATCATCGCCGCTTTCAGTCATGGCGGCCAGTTTGATACGGTGCTGGCTATTGCTGGCATACACTGCCGTATTCAGGTGATAACCCTCGTTGACCGACTGGGCACTGCCAATCATGGTGCCTGTTAATTCGAAGTTTTTGCCATTACTAAAGCTGCCGCGATTCGCTTTGGCGTCAATGGCGCCGCCGATGGATTCCTGTGCCACTCCCACCGGAACGATACCTCGATACACCTCCAGCGATTCCAATTGACCACCCACGGCGTAGGAGAGTGGTGGGTCCATCCAGTTGGGGCCGGATGGCGCCAGTTGGCTGCCATCGACGGAGATGGCAATACGTGAGCCGAACATGCCCCGGTACTGTGGAATGCCGGTTAGCGGACCGTTGCTGTTCACGTTGGCTCCCGGGGCTTTCTTCAGTAGCTGGGCTACATCCGGGGAGATGACCAGTTCACTGGCGATGTCGATGGTGCGGGTATCGTGGCGGGCGGTGACGACCAGTTCCTCGATGTGGTCAGCGTGGGCGGTCAGCGTGGACAGGGCAGTGGCGATAGCCAGGAAGCGCTTGCTTGGCAGCATGGATTGATCCGTTGTGGAGGTGAAAATCGGTGGTAATTATATAGGCCGGTTGTAGCCTTGGCCTGTGGCATGTTGTCGCAGTCTGGCCCGCTGTGCTGGCGGTAAGTTCGCGATAGAGCTTTTACTATAAAAGGAAGGGCAGGCAGGGGGGCGCCCCTTTTTCTGCCTCAAGAGAAGAGAGCCTTGAAGCTATTTCGAAGATACTTGAAGGTACGCAAAACATACTGTATGTTCAAAACCGGTTTTTGAGTGGGCGGCCCAGTGCCATCCCACTAGTGGTACAGGTAAGAATTGGTTGTGCCCCGCAGGCCACTGCCTGCCGGGGTATCAGCCTTAGCAACAGATGAGGAAATCCCGTGAGCGAACTTGAACAATTCCGCCAGGACACAGGTGCCTGGCTGGCGCAAAATTGCCCCCAGTCCATGCGCCAGCCGGTCAAAGGCTTTGACGATCTCTACAACGGCGGGCGTAAACCCGAAATCGACCACCAGGATCAGAAAGTCTGGTGTGACCGCATGGCGGAGCGCGGCTGGACCGTGCCCCAGTGGCCCAGGGAGTACGGTGGCGCTGGCTTGAGCAAGGAAGAAGCCAAAGTGCTGGCCGAAGAGATGGGCCGCATAGGTGCCCGCAAGGCCCTGGATAGCTTCGGCATTTCCATGTTGGGACCAGCCCTGCTGCACTTTGGCAATGAAGAGCAGAAGCTGGAGCACCTGCCAAAGATCGCCCGCGGTGAAATTCGCTGGTGCCAGGGCTATTCCGAACCCAATGCAGGCTCCGACCTGGCAAGCCTGGCTACTCGTGCGGATAACAAGGGCGACCACTACAGCATAAATGGCCAGAAAGTTTGGACTTCCTACGCGGATAAGTCCGACTGGATATTTTGCCTGGTGCGTACCGACAACAGCGGCACCAAGCACGAGGGCATCAGCTTCGTATTGTTCGATATGGACCAGCCCGGTGTGACCACACGGCCCATCAAACTGATCAGTGGTAGTTCTCCCTTCTGCGAAACTTTTTTTGATGACGCCAGGGCGGACAAGACCAACCTGGTGGGTGAAGAGGGTAACGGCTGGACTATTGCCAAGTATCTCCTGACCCACGAGCGCGAGATGATTTCAGGTTTTGGCGCGGCACCGAAAAAGTCGGTTGGACAGCATGCTGTAGAGGCTATCGGGACAGACGCCTCCGGTCGCCTGGCCAATTCCATGCTGCGCCAGAATATTGCTCAATACCAGTTGGACACCATGGTATTCGGCGCCACCATGGCGCGCGTGGGGGCTGAGGCCAAGGCCGCACAGGGCCTGGGGGCGGCCTCATCTATCTTCAAATATTACGGTACGGAATTGAACAAGCGCCGCAATGAACTCAACCTGGCAGTAGGGGGTGAGAGCGCCCTGGGTTGGGAAGGGGAGGAGTATGGTGGCGGCATGGTCAGTCGTGACTGGCTGCGTTCCAAGGGTAACTCGATCGAAGGTGGTACCTCCGAGGTGCAGTTGAACATTATTGCCAAGCGTGTGCTTGGCCTGCCGGACGCATAGTCCGGGCTCAAAGAGGAATAGCAAACCATGGCATTGGTATTGAATGAAGAACAGGTAATGCTGAAAGATTCCGCAGCGGGCTTTCTGGCGGAAAAGGCGACAGTGGCACACTTGCGCGAGCTGCGCGACAGCAACAGCGAGCGCGGTTTCAGTGACGAGGTGTGGCAGGAAATGGCGGAAATGGGCTGGGCTGGTATTGCCATCCCTGAAGAATTTGGTGGCCTGGGTTATGGCTACACCGGCCTTGGGCTGGTATTGGAGCAGGCTGGTCGCCACCTCACAGCCAGCCCGTTGGAATCCACCGTGTTGGTTGCTGCCACGCTGATTGCAGAACTGGGCAGTTCGCAGCAGAAAGAGCAGCTGTTGCCCGCTATAGCGGCGGGAGAGAAGCTGGTCAGCCTGGCGCTACAGGAAAGCGCACACCACGCGCCACTGCAAAGCGCGCTGCACGCCGCGGTGGCAGGTGACGGCTATGTCCTCAACGGCGCGAAAGTACTGGTACAGGATGCCGGTGTGGCCGACACGTTTATTGTAGTGGCACGCACATCGGGCGAGGCCGGCGATGAGCAGGGCTTGAGTACCTTCCTGGTGGACGCGAGTACCGATGGTGTAACCCTAGAGCCTCGCTCCATGGTGGACTCGCGGGCCGCTGGCGCCCTGCGTCTGGAGAATGTACAGGTTTCAGCAGCTAATCTGCTGGGTGATGTGGGGGAGGCCTGGGGCGGGCTCAGTCGCGCCCTGGATATTGCCAACATTGGCCTGGCTTCGCAGCTGCTGGGCCTGTCCTGCGAGGCCTTCGAGCGAACGGTCGCCTACCTGCAGGAGCGCAAGCAGTTTGGACGGGTCATCGGCTCCTTCCAGGGTCTGCAGCATAGAGCGGCGGAATTATTTGCTGAACTTGAGCTGGCGCGATCCATCGTCTTGAAGGCTCTGCAAGCTATCGATAGCGGAGAGCAGGACCTGTCGCTGGTGGCCAGTGCGGCCAAGGCCAAGCTTTGTGAGGTGGCACAGCGCGCCACCAACGAGGCCGTACAAATGCACGGCGGTATTGGAATGACCGACGAGCACGAGATTGGTTTTTTTCTCAAAAGAGCCCGGGTGGCTCAACACACCTATGGGGACTATAACTATCATCTGGACCGTTTTGCCCAACTCAGCGGATTCTGATGACTGGCCAGGCTGGGCAGAAAATCATCGCGCAGCTGAAAAATGACAGTGGAGTAGAAAATAATAAATGAATTCTGAATTGCAGAGTTTTGATGACGCGGTTGCCAGTCTCACCGGCGCAGGCCAGCCCTTTGAGTTGGACAAGGTGGAGCTGGTCGGGATCGAGTACCTCAATTACGCCAGCCTGCCCGCCAATCTGGCACAGTACTTCCTGGTCATGTTGCAACATGCGCAAAAGGATTTCGCCGTCTACCTGGATGAGCGGTATACCTTTGCCCAGGGCTACCAGCACAGCGCTGAATTTGGCGCGGCGCTGCTACAGCGTTACGGGCTGTCCAAGGGGGACCGGGTGGCTATTCTCAGCCGCAACAACCCCCAGTGGATGATGGCTTTTATTGGCGCTACATCGGTGGGAGCAGTAGCGGTTCCCATGAATGCCTGGTGGACCACTGAGGAGCTGGACTATGGCTTTGCCGATAGCGGTGCCAAAATTGTGGTGGCCGATCGCGACCGCGTCAAGCGCCTGGTTCCCATCGCCGAAAAGTATGGCCTGCAGATCATAGCGATTGACGATTGCAGTGGCCTTGGGGTGGAGCAGACGCCTTTTGTACAGTTGCTGCAGGAGTTTTCCGGGGCTGGCATGCCCGAAGTCGACGTGGGCCTCGAAGACCACGCCACGATTATGTACACATCGGGTTCTACCGGGCATCCCAAGGGCGCGCTTTCGTCACACCGGGGAGTGCTTTCGGCCCTGTACAGCTGGATGGCGATGGGTGTTGCCACCAAGATGTCTGCAGCAGATGGCAGCGGGGCGGATCGACTGCCCCCTGCGGCGCTGGTAACCATCCCCCTGTTTCACTGCACCGGCAGTCACTCGGCGTTCATGTTGTCGCTGATTGCGGGACGCAAGATGGTCATCATGCACAAGTGGGACGCCCAGGAGGCCCTGCGCCTGATCGAGGAGGAGAGGATTACCTGGTTTAATGGCGTACCGACCATGTCCGCAGAGCTGCAGGCGGCGGCGGAAAACACTGACCGGGATGTGTCCTCCCTGACTGAAATTATGGCCGGCGGCGCGGCGCGACCCCCGGACCAGGTAAAGAAAATCACCAGCACTTTCAAAAAGTCTGCGCCGGGTATCGGCTATGGCCTTACCGAGACCAACGCGCTGGGCTCAGTGAATGCCGGTGCGCTCTACGTGGCCAGACCCGATAGCGCCGGGCGAGTGGTGCCCGCTGTGACTGAATTCCGTATAGAGGGCGAGGATGGCAGCGTGCTCGCTGCGGGCGAGCGCGGTGAGTTATGCATCAAGTCCCCGGCCAATGTACTTGGCTATTGGAACAAGCCGGAGGCAACGGCCGAGGCTTTTGTCGATGGCTGGTTCCATAGCGGAGACGTGGCCTACCTGGACGAGGAGGGCTTCCTTTATATCGTTGACCGTATCAAGGAAATCATCATTCGCGGGGGTGAGAACATCAGTTGCCTGGAAGTGGAGGCGGCGATTTACCAACACCCGGCGGTCTATGAGGCGGCGGTGTTCGGTCTGCCCGATGAGCGCCTGGGTGAAATCGTCGGTGCGGCCATTGTCCTGCACGATGGCCAGCAGCTCGCAGCGGATGAATTGCGCGATTACATGAAAGCTAATCTGGCGGGTTTCAAGATCCCGGCACATATCTGGATCAGGACAGAGCAACTACCGCGCATAGCATCGGGCAAGATATTCAAACGCCAGATCAAGGCGGATTACGCGGCGCAACTGGCGGGCTCCTGAAGCGCGGCCTACAAGACATAAGCAGGCAACTACCAACACATAGCAACGATAGGAGTAAGACGATGGATCTAGGTATCAGCGCCAATCTGGCACCACTGCTGGAAGAGGTAAGACGTTTTATTGACGATGAAATTCGTCCAACCGAATACGACTACTACACGGAAATCGATGTGGGTGATCGCTGGCAATACACCCAGAAGCAGACCGATATCAGGGAGGGACTGAAGGCAAAGGCCAGGGCCAAGGGCCTGTGGAATTTCTTCCTCACCGATGGCGAAGCGGGCTCAGGGCTAAATACCGTGGAGTATGCCTACCTGGCAGAAGAAATGGGCAAGTCCCATCTGGCGGCGGAGATTTTTAACTGCTCGGCGCCGGACACCGGCAACATGGAAGTGTTGCACAAGTACGGTACTGAAGCGCAGAAAAAGCAGTGGCTGGAGCCGCTGATGAATGGCGAGATTCGTTCTGCCTATGCCATGACTGAGCCCGGTGTGGCCTCCTCGGATGCCACCAATATCTGTACCGAGGCGGTGCTCGACGGGGACGAGTGGGTAATCAATGGCGAGAAGCACTATGTGTCCGGTGCCGGTGACCCGCGCTGTAAAATTATGATCGTGATGGTCAAGACCGAGCCGGATGCTGCCAAGCATGTGCAACAGTCGCAGATCCTGGTGCCCATTGACACGCCCGGGTTTGAGAACATCCGTCCAATGAATGTGTTTTCCATGGATGATGCCCCCCATGGTCACATGCACCAGAAATTCGTCAACGCCCGTGTGCCCAAGGACAATATCATCCTGGGTTCAGGCCGTGGTTTTGAAATTTCCCAGGGCCGCCTTGGGCCGGGCCGCATACATCACTGTATGCGCGCTATCGGTGCTGCGGAAAAGGCGCTGGAACTGCTGTGTGAGCGCTCCGTATCACGCACCGCCTTCGGTAAACCACTGGCCAGATTGGGCGGCAACATCGATATCATCGCCAATGCGCGTATGGATATAGAGCAGGCGCGCCTGCTGACGCTCAAGACTGCCTGGATGATGGACAATGTCGATCCCAAGGAAGCGCGGGTGTGGATCTCCATGATCAAGACCGCCGTGCCCAATATTTCCATCCGCATTGTGGATGAGGCTATCCAGATGTTCGGTGCCCTGGGTGTGTCGCAGGATACGCCGCTGGCGAACATGTACATGTCCCAGCGTACCCTGCGCCTGGCGGATGGCCCGGATGCGGTACACCGTATGGTGGTCGGCCGCAACGAGCTGAAAAAATACCTTCCTCAAAAAGGGGTAAACGCTACCTTCCGGGATGGCTGATGCTGCTGGTGTACTCCGGCCAGAACATTCCCTAAGGATAGCAAGCCAGGGCAGGGCAAAAAATACTTGAACGGACTAAATACATACTGTATGTTCAAATGCGTTTTTTGGGCGGATATCCCGCCGTATTTGCCCCGTGCAGGTAGTCACTTTCTCCAGTAGATGGGCCAGTCCCACGATAGATCGTGCAAAATGCGGTGAAAAGTTCCAGCTTGACTACACTTGATAGCTTCTGTTGAAGCAACAACGATGAGGAATAGACCATGGCAGTAAAAATCGTACCCAAGGAAGAGATGCTGGACGCGATTGGCACCAAGTTCGAGCCCGGCGCGTGGATCGAAGTGACCCAGGACCGGATCAATACGTTCGCCGATTGCACCGAGGACCACCAGTTCATCCACGTGGACGAGGAAGCGGCCAAAAATACACCTTTCGGTGGCACTATCGCGCATGGTTTCCTGACATTATCCCTACTGACTAAAATGGCAGAGGGTAACGGTATCATCCCTGAGAATGTCGTCATGGGGCTGAACTACGGTTTCGACAAGGTGCGCTTTCTGGCACCTGTGGCCTCGGGTAAGCGCGTGCGCTCCAATGCTGTGGTAGCTGATATCACACGCAAGGATGAAAATCGTTTTCTGGTCAAGCAGGCTATCTCAGTCGAGATCGAGGGTGAGGAAACTCCCGCGCTGATCGCAGAGTGGTTGACCATGGTTATCGCGGGCTAAACAGGCCGATCGTTTCATTTATACAGTTAGAGGATTTCAGTAATGTCTATTCGTTATGATGACAAAGTTGCCATTGTTACCGGTTCTGGCGGTGGTCTGGGTCGCTGTCACGCTATTGAGCTGGCCAAGCGCGGTGCCAAGGTTGTGGTTAATGATCTCGGCGGCGGCGTCGATGGTTCCGGTGCCGGTTCTGAAGCTGCCCAGGCTGTAGTAGCAGAGATCGAAGCGCTCGGTGGTGAGGCTATCGCCAACGGCGCCAACGTAGCCAAGTACGACGAAGTAGAGGCTATGGTCAAGCAGGCCATGGACAAGTGGGGGCGGATAGACATCCTGGTCAACAACGCAGGTATCCTGCGTGACAAGAGCTTTGTCAAAATCTCACTTGAAGATTTTAAACTGGTGCTGGATGTACACCTGATGGGTAGTGTCAACTGTACCAAGGCCTGCTGGCAAATTATGCGTGAGCAGGCTTACGGCCGCGTTGTGGTGACCACCTCTTCTTCCGGCCTGTACGGCAACTTTGGCCAGTCCAACTACGGTAGTGCGAAGATGGGCGTTATCGGCTTGATGAACACGTTGGCCCAGGAAGGTGCGAAGTACAACATTAACATCAATGCCCTGGCGCCTACTGCCGGTACCCGCATGACAGAAGGTCTTATTCCTGAAGAAGCTTTTGCGCTGCTGACACCTGAAACAGTAACCCCTGCGGTGCTATACCTGGTTAGCGAAGACGCACCTACCCGCACCATTATGTCGGCCGGTGCAGGCGGTTTCTCCGTGGCGAGAATCGTTGAGTCTGCTGGTATCTGGTTGGCGCCGGAAGACCAGACACCAGAAGGTATCGCAGCAAACTGGGATGCAATCAGTTCAACTGACGGGGAAACCCAGCCACAGACCGGCGCCGAGCAAACCATGAAAATGGCGGCACTGGCCATGCAGGGTCTTGGACTTAGCTAGATTTAACTGGTATTTCTGGCGCGCCTTGGCGGCGCGCAATGATTGGAGACAGAGCATGAGTGAAGCAGTAATTGTAGCAACAGCGCGTACCCCCATCGGCAAAGCCTTCCGCGGTGGTTTCAATAATTTTGGCGGAGCCTCCCTGGGTGCCGCTTCCGTAGCCGAAGCCGTCAAGCGCGCCGGTATTGACCCGTCTCGCATCGATGACGTGATTATGGGTAGCGCGCTGCAGCAGGGCGCCACCGGCTCCAATGTGGCACGCCAGATCGCGCTGCGCGCTGGGCTGCCCAATACGGTTTCCGGTATGACTATCGATCGCCAGTGTTCATCAGGGCTGATGGCCGTTGCAACCGCCGCCAAGCAGATTACTGAAGACGGTATGACCTGCGTTGTTGGTGGTGGACTGGAGTCCATCTCCCTGGTGCAGAATGAGCATATGAACCTGCACCGTATGGTCGATGAAGAGCTGATGGCAATCGAGCCCAATATCTTTATGCCCATGCTGCAGACCGCAGAAGTTGTCGGTCAGCGTTACAACGTTTCCCGTGATGCCATGGACGAATATGGTCTGCAGTCACAGCAGCGCACAGCCGCTGCCTATGAAGCCGGCAAGTTCGCTGAGGAACTGGTGGACGTGACCTGCAAGCGCACTGTGTGGGACAAGGCAACTGGCGACGCTTCTGAAGTTGAAGCAACGGTCAGCGCCGATGAAGGTCTGCGCGCCACTACACTGGAAGGTCTGCAAGGTCTCAAGACGGTTATAGAGGGCGGCACCATCACAGCCGGTAATGCCTCTCAATTGTCCGACGGTTCCTCCGCGCAAGTGCTTATGGATTCCAAGGTAGCAGAGCAGGAAGGCCTGGAGCCCCTGGGTATCTATCGCGGTATGGCGGTTGCCGGTTGCGCGCCTGATGAAATGGGCATTGGCCCGGTTTTCGCTGTGCCCAAGCTGCTCAAGCAACACGGCCTGACCGTTAACGATATCGGCCTGTGGGAACTGAACGAAGCGTTCGCGGTGCAGGTAATTTACTGTCGCGACCAGCTGGGTATCGATAACGACAAGCTGAACGTCAATGGCGGCGCCATCTCTATTGGCCACCCCTATGGCATGAGTGGCTCGCGCATGATCGGCCACGCGCTGATCGAAGGTAAGCGCCGCGGCGTCAAGTACGTGGTTATTACCATGTGTGTCGGCGGTGGCATGGGCGCGGCTGGCCTGTTCGAGGTCGCATAAGCCTGCTGGATACTAAATGGCGCCTGCGGGCGCCTTTTTTGTTTTGGATCATGATAAATATTGGATAACGCACGGGTGAGGGAAAAAAATGAAAGCACTGGTATGTAAAGAACTGGGACTGGCGGAAAAACTGGAACTGGTAGAAGACTGGGCCGAGCCGGAAGTGGGCGAGCACGATGTCCTGATTGACGTGAAAGCGGCTGGCTTGAATTTTCCCGATGTGCTGATTATCCAGGGGAAATACCAGATTCAACCGGAGCTGCCTTTTATCCCCGGTGCTGAGTGCTCCGGGGTGGTGGCAGCTGTGGGCGCCAAGGTGACCCGCTTCAAGGTGGGAGACAGGGTGCTCTCCATGGGTGTCGCTGGTGCTTTCTGTAAAAAAATTGCTGTGAATGAATACGGCGCTTTTCCCATACCCGAAAGCCTCAGTTTCGAGCAGGCGGCCGGTATCAGCATTACGTATTTTACGTCCTACTATGCGTTGAAGCAGCGCGCCAATATCCAGCCCGGCGAAACCCTGTTGGTGTTGGGTGCGGCCGGTGGTGTGGGTACCACGGCTATCGAGCTTGGCAAATTGATGGGGGCGAAAGTTATCGCCGCCGCCAGCTCCGCTGAAAAGCTGGAGCTCTGTAAACAGTTGGGTGCGGATGAGTTGATCAACTACAGCGAAACCTCATTGAAGGATGCGGTCAAGGAATTGACCGGCGGCAAGGGCGTTGATGTTGTTTATGATCCGGTAGGCGGTGATTTTTCTGAGCCTGCTATTCGCTCCATGGGCTGGAATGGCCGTTACCTGGTGATTGGTTTCGCCAGTGGGCCGATACCCAGGATTCCACTGAACCTGGCGTTGCTCAAGGGCTGCTCTATTGTCGGTGTGTTCTGGGGGCGTTTTACCAGCGAAGAGCCTGAGGTGAATATCCAGAATATTGAAGCCTTGTGGGAGTTGTTCAACAGCGGCAAAATAAGCCCGGTTGTGACCGACAAGTACCCTATCGAGCAGTATGAAAATGCATTCAACTGCCTGATTGAGCGCCGCGCCCGCGGCAAGGTCATTATGACAATGTAAGGGCAGTACTATGCAGGGTTTTGAATTCAATACCGTGGGCCGCATCATCAATGGACTGGACAGTTCCATGCAACTGGCGGCCCAGTGTCGGCAGTTGGGTGTTGAGCGACCCCTGCTGGTGACTGATCCCGGCCTGATGGCGATCGGGCTGGTGCAACCGGTGCTGTCGGCACTGGAAAATGAGGGGCTTTCTACCCTGGTGTTTGACCAGGTCAGGGAGGACCCGCCTGAAGCCACAGTGTTGGCGGCCGCAGAAATGGCGCGCAATGGCAATGTTGATGGTGTCATCGCCGTTGGCGGCGGCAGCTCCATGGACGTGGCGAAAGTGGTAGCGGTATTGCTGGGTGGCGAACAGGCCCTGCCCGAACTCTACGGTGTGGGACAGGTTACTGGCAGCAGGTTGCCGTTGATCCTGGTTCCCACCACCGCGGGAACCGGTTCTGAAGTAACGCCAGTTGCGGTCATTACCACAGGAGAGACAACCAAGGCCGGGGTGTCATCACCGGTTTTGTTGCCTGATGTCGCTATACTGGATGCGGGGCTGACCCTGGGTTTGCCAGCGGCGGTGACTGCTATGACAGGCGTAGACGCGATGGTCCACGCCATTGAAGCTTACACCTCGCGCCACAAGAAAAACCCATTGTCAGACAACCTCGCTATCCAGGCGCTGGGCTTGTTGTCGCGCAACATACGTACTGCTGTACACAGCGGCTCAGATCGCCAGGCGCGGGAGAATATGCTGCTGGGCGCATGTCTGGCAGGGCAGGCCTTTGCCAACGCGCCCGTGGCTGCTGTGCATGCGCTGGCTTACCCACTGGGCGGGCACTACCATATTCCCCACGGCTTAAGTAACTCACTGGTGCTGCCAGCGGTGCTTGAATTTAATATGCCCGAAGCCAGTGGTCTCTATGCAGAATTGACCGAGGTAGTTCTTGGCGCATCGATTGCCGGTAGCGACGAGGCGAAAACAGCCGCGCTGATTGCTGCGCTGCGCCAATTGATCGATGATGTCGAACTGCCAGCCACCTTACGCGCAGCAAACGTGCAGGAGCATGATCTTGAAATGCTGGCAGAGGACGCCATGTTGCAACAGCGGCTGCTGGTGAATAATCCGCGCGATGTCGCCTACGAGGATGCACTGGGCATCTACCGTGCTGCCTATGAGGGTGTCGCATGAGTAAAGCTGCGCCGCCCAAGCGTGCCGACTATAAGGTCTTCTATCCGATCTCTACACGCTGGTCGGATAACGATATCTACGGCCATGTAAACAATGTCACCTATTATTCCTACTTCGATACTGCCGCCAACCGCTACCTTATTGAAGAGGGTGGGCTGGATATCACTGACGGTACGATTGTCGGCTATGTGGTTAATTCAGGTTGTGAGTACCACGCGCCCATTACTTATCCTGAGTCAGTTGAGGCGGGCGTGCGGGTTGACCGTCTTGGCAACAGCTCGGTCCAGTACGGTATCGCCATTTTCAGGGAAGGCGAAGAGCAGGCTGCGGCCCATGGGCACTTTGTGCATGTGTTTGTGGAGCGAGCGGAGAATCGCTCTGTGCCAATACCCCTGAATTTGCGCACGGCACTGGAGCACTTGTTGGTTTAGTCGCGCACCAGGCTGCACTGATCAAGCATTAACGGTCATTGATAACCAGAATCATTAATACAGCAAAGAATACGGCAGCGCTGAACAGTGGCGCCAACGGCCCGTGAACCTGGTAGAGCGCGCCTGCGCAGATCGGACCCACCGAAAAGCCAATGGCGGGACAGGAGCTGACCAATCCCGCCGCCGCGCCCTGTTCCTCTGGTGTCACCGCCAGTGAGGCCCCGGCAGAAATTGCCGGCATACACAGCGCCAGTCCTGCCCCGAGAAAGGCCATGCCCACCGCCAGCACGGTAAAAGTCTCGAAGGCGGAGATTACTGCGGCTCCAAAGAGCAGCGACAATAGCCCAATGCGCACGAACTGGGTGGGCTTTAGTTTCATACGCTGCATTACGGTGACCTGTACCAGGAAGGTAAAGGCCGCAGATACCATCAGCGCCGCGCCGGTCATCTGCGCTGTCTCAATACCGCTCAGGTTCATCTTGTCCTGTAACTGAAATCCCAGTGTTTGCTGAATACCGGAGAAGCCAATAAAGAGTCCGACTGCTGTCGCGAGTAACAAGGCGATGCGGCGGTCGGTATAGCGTAGTCGTTTGACGGGCTGGCGGCTGGTCAGGTCCTGGGCAGGCGTGATTGGCAGCTTCCACCACACCAGTAAAGCGGCCAGTGCCGCCAGGCTGGCAGCGAAATACAAGGGCGCCAGCAGGCCGAAGATGGCCAGGGCGCCACTGACGGCGGGCCCCAGAATGGTGCCCATACTATTGGCGGTACCGAGGCGCGCCATGGTCCTGGTGCGTTGCTCGCGACTGGTGTGGTCTGCTGCATAGGCCGCGCTGGCAGGGCCGGTCGCAGACATCACGATGGATTGGCAACAGCGTGTGACAAGCAGCACACCATAGAGTAGGCCGCCGCTTAGCAGCCCGGCCAGGCCGGCGTAGAACACGCTGGTGAACAGTATCGTTCCTACGGTGTAGCCCACCAGGCCGGTAATAATAATGGGCTTGCGCCCGACGCGGTCACTGAGGCGGCCCCAGCGCGGAGCCGCCAGGCCGAAAATCAGCGCGGAGATCGCGATGATGGAAGTGATTTGCAACTCGCCCAATTGCACCTCCCGCCCCAGTGGGGCGAGGATGGCGAATACCAGTGACTGACCAATCCCCGTGGCCATCAGGGCCGTAATGAGGACGGTTAGTTGCTGGCGGCTCAGTTGCGCAGGCAAGGGTGAGCCCTCCTTACGGGGCTATTTGAGTTCAGAGGAAGATTTCCCCAATACCCGGCGCGCCACAATCAGCTGTTGGATTTGCTGGGTACCCTCGAAGATATCGAGGATCTTGGAATCCCGGGCAAATTTCTCCAGCAACTCGTTCTCGCTGTAGCCCAGGCTTTGGCACAGGGATACGCAGCGCAGGGTGATGTCATTGCCAACGCGCCCGGCCTTGGCCTTGCACATGGAGGCCTCCATGGAATTGGGCTGCTTGTTGTCCGCCATCCATGCGGCTTTCTGCACCAGCAGGCGGGCGCCGTGCCATTCCGCTTCCATGCGGTACAGCTCGGCCTCAATGGCGCTGAGGTTGTCAGGTTTTTTATCGTACTTGAGGCTGACACCCTCGGCTTCAAGGAGTTGCTGTGACAGATCCAGGGCCGCCCTTGACACACCGATGGCCATCGCCGCGACTGGCGGCCTGGTATTGTCAAAGGTCTGCATGACACCGCCAAAAGCCTTCTTGCGTCCCTCGGCGTCGGTGGCGACCTCGGCACTGCCGAGAACATTTTCTCTCGGAATGCGGCAGTCGTTAAAGCTGATGGAGGCGGTATCGGAGGCGCGAATACCCAGTTTGTGCTCCAAGCGGATTACCTCGCAGCCAGGTGTGCCTTTTTCTACAATAAAGGATTTGATGGCCGCTTTTCCCAATGACTTGTCCAGTGTCGCCCATACCACCAGGGTGTCACTGCGCTCGCCATCGGTGACGTATATTTTTTCACCATTGATAACCCATTCATCTCCGTCAGCTACCGCAGTGGTACTGATGTTGGCAGAGTCAGAACCGGTACCGGGCTCGGTAATACACATGGCGGCATAGCTGCCTCCGTACTTCTCCACCTGCTCGGGGGTTCCCACTGCGCTGATCGCTGCGTTGCCCAGGCCGCTGCCCGGCATTCCCAGAAAAAGACCGACATCGCCCCAGCACAGGCCGAACAGGCCGGTGACCGCACCCATGTTGCCGCCGTTGACGATGGTGCCTTCGGGGAGCGGTTTCCTTGAGCCACCGGACACGGAAGAACGGGCACCGCCGATCAACTTGGCGACCTCCTCCATTTCCTTGGGGTAGGTGTGCTCTTCCTTGTCGTACTTGCGTGAATAGGGGCGCATCATGTGTTCCGCGAGCATCATTACCTGGTCGAAGGTTTCCTGATGTTTTTTTGACAGTTCGAGATTAATCATTGGCTTGATTCCTGAATTCGTTGGTCGGGTTATTAGGCGCTGGTAATGCCTTCGAGGATGGCGATGGCGCGAAGGTTGCGGTACCACAGTTCCACCGGGTGCTCCCGGCAGAATCCGTGGCCGCCCAGTAACTGCACACCGTCGGTGCCGATCTTCATGGCGTGTCTGTCGCAAAATACCTTGGCCAGGTAGGCGTGTTCATGAAAATCCAGGCCGCGCTCTGCCCGGGCGGCAGCGCGCCAGGTCATCAGCCGCATGGCCTC
>RCNC010000373.1_pt1 | contig 28604 bp, 24 predicted proteins | sample 2041301 | NCBI WGS metagenome assembly RCNC01 (sample SAMN09708231, study PRJNA481090) | Marine sediment metagenome, whole genome shotgun sequencing project. | biome: marine sediment; feature: ocean; material: sediment; isolation source: Sewage treatment plant 13A marine sediment (STP13A) ... | reverse complement strand
GAGACCATGCAAAGACTTTTTAAATATTGGCATGTGGCACACATGCCTTTTGCATTAATTATGCTCGTTATTGTCATCATTCATATAGGAGTTACCGTAACCCTTGGCTATAAATGGATTTTCTGATGGCTCAAATAATTTTGGAACAAGTAGTTGTATATGGAGCTGTAATCCTTTTATGCTTTCTTACGATATTTTTTTATCTGCGAAAGCAAAAGAGAAATTCGAAGGAAATTCTGAAAAAGGTAGCTATTGCCAAAGAGGAGGGAATGTTTGAACCCATTTCTTTGCATCCTTATATAGATCTTAATACCTGTATTGGAAGTGCGGCATGTGTGGCGGATTGCCCAGAAAAAGATATTTTGGGAATCGTTGACGGAAAGGCCACTGTTATCAATACTTCTAATTGTGTAGGGCATGGTGCCTGTTTTCACTCCTGTCCTGTTGAAGCTATTTCATTGAGAATTGGTACAGAAACACGAGGCGTGGATTTACCGCATGTGAATCAAAATTTTGAAACTAACGCCAAGGGTATTTTTATCGCCGGAGAATTAGGGGGTATGGGATTGATAAAGAATAGTGTAGAGCAAGGGCAGCAGGCGATTGAAAATATGGTAAAACTAAAAAAACCATCAAAGGAAAATGTAATTGATGTTGTAATCATTGGAGCTGGCCCGGCAGGAATTTCGGCCACATTAGCAGCTAAAAAGAATCAATTGTCAAGTGTAACCCTAGAACAGGATTCAGTGGGTGGAACAGTTTTTACTTTTCCAAGATCGAAGTTAGTGATGACATCGCCTATGGATTTACCACTTTATGGCAAGGTGAAACTGTTTGATACTTCGAAGGACGAACTACTTGAATTATGGAATAAAGTAATCGCAGAACACGATTTGAAAATTTTCGAAAATACTAAAGTTGAAAATATTACTCCCTTACAGGATGATACTTTTAAAGTAGTTACGAATAAGGGAAATGAGTATGTGAGTAATCATGTTCTTCTTGCCACGGGTCGAAGAGGTAGCCCGAGAAAATTAAACGTTCCCGGCGAGGATGGTCAAAAAGTGGCCTATCGCCTGTTGGAGCCAGAAAGAATTACAGGTAAAAAAGTTATGGTCGTTGGAGGCGGAGATTCTGCCGTTGAATCGGCAATGCTGTTAATGGAAAACAATGAGGTTATTCTTTCCTACAGAAAAGACAAATTTGCCAGGATAAAACCCAAAAATAAGGAGAGTATGGCTGAGGCAATTGCCAGCAAGTCGATTGAGGCAATTTTTAATTCTAACCTTTTATCGATCAATGATACATCTGTTAGCCTTAAAGTTGGGGAAGAAGACAATACAAAAACAATAGAAAATGATTTGGTATATATTTTTGCAGGTGGAGAACTCCCCACAAGTTTCTTGCAAAAAGCGGGTGTTGAAATTACCAAACGGTTCGGGCATATCGTGAAAAAATATTAAGCATGAAGTTGAGAGATTCCATAACATTTATAACACTATTTATTAGTGTCATAGGCTATTGTCAGCTCTCTCCTGGCGATTTGTCGCAGGCCCATATGGAATTAGAAGGTATGAGTAACTGTACTTTATGCCATGATCTCGGAGAAAAAGTATCCAATACCAAATGCCTCGATTGTCACAAAGAAATAAAATCACTCTTGAGTGAAAACCGAGGGTATCACGCTGATCCATCCGTTAGTAAAAAGGATTGCTTTGAATGCCACGGTGAACATTTCGGTCTAAAATTTGACATGATAAGATTTGATGAAGAGAATTTTGAACATGAACTTACCGGATATCCTTTGGAAGGAAGTCATGAAGTGGTTGATTGCAGAAAATGCCATGTTCCCGATAATATTGCTGACAAGAACATAAAAAAACTCGAAAATACATTTCTGGGTCTTGATCAGAAATGCCTGGGCTGTCATGATGACTATCACCAGGAAACACTCTCATCCAATGATTGTGTTTTATGCCATAGCATGGAGTCATTTGCCCCTGCCTCGAAATTTAACCACGATGAAAGCGAATTCAAACTTGTCGGTAAACATGAGGTACTGGACTGCGCCGAATGCCATGATAAAGGTCAGAGAAATGGGCAAGAATTTCAAGAATTTAACCTCACTGAGTTTAATGACTGTAAATCATGTCATGAGGATCCTCATAACAATCAAATTCCAGGAAAGTGTATGCAATGCCATACGGAAGAATCCTTTGCTGTGCTTTCAGCAAAAGGAAGATTTGATCATAATTCAACCGGTTTTGTTTTAAAGGGAAGTCATAGTGCTATTGATTGTTTTAGCTGTCATGCCAAAACAACTAATCCTTTGACTGTATTTCAGGATAGAGGTGCAACTGATGAAAACAGTTGTATTCAATGTCACGATGATTTTCACGAAGGAAAATATGACAATGACTGCGCCAAGTGCCATACCGAACGCAGTTTTTTATCGCTAAAACCAATGGATTTCTTCGACCATACTATTCCGGATTATACGCTGGAGGGTAAGCACCTGGAAGTGGATTGTAAAAAATGTCATCAAGAAAGATTTTCAACACCTATCGATTTTTCCGCTTGTAACAAATGCCATGAAGACTATCATATGGGTGATTTTACAAAAAACGGATTCTCTCCCGATTGTATTCAATGTCATTCTTTAGAAAATGGGTTTGAATACAGTTTATATACCTTGGAAAGGCACCAAACCACCGAGTTTCCACTTGAAGGAGCTCATGTTGCTACCCCTTGCTATGCCTGTCATGTTGACGAAAGAGATGATAAATGGAAATTTAAAAATTTGGGATCATCCTGTGTTGAATGTCATCAGGATTTACATGAAGGAGCTATAAGCGAAAAATATTATCCCAATCAGGAATGTGCGATTTGTCATTCGAATGATATCTGGTCAGCAGTGCAATTTGATCATAATATAACCGACTGGCCTTTGACGGGAAAGCATCTTAATGTGAATTGTCGTGACTGTCATTTTGATTTAACGGATAAAAATTCTAACTTAGTTCAATACTTTTCCTCTTTAGAACATAAATGTGCGACTTGTCATGACAATATTCATGATGATCTGTTTGCCATAAATGGAGAAACCGACTGCATCAGGTGCCATGTTACTGATAGTTGGTTTCCAGAAAAATTTGACCATAATAGTACAGCATTCCCCTTAGAAGGCCGACACGCAGAAATTGACTGCAAAGATTGCCATATAACCAGTATCGCGGATGGAAAATCCAAGATAACATATAAAATAAGGAAATTCGAGTGTATAGATTGTCATCAATAATAATATTTTTATATGGTTTTTTACCCATATATGCTCAATCGCCTCACGGAGATGAGCTGAAAATTGATTGTGCGCAATGTCATAATCCTGAAGGATGGAACATTAACTATGAAACCATAACCTTTAGCCATGATATCACTGAATTTCAATTGGAAGGAAGCCACGTTCAGGTTGATTGTAAATTGTGCCATCCTACCTTAACCTTTGAGGATACTCCTTCTGATTGTATATCATGTCATACTGATGTTCACATGATGACTGTTGGTAATGATTGTATTAGGTGTCATTCAGCAGAAAACTGGCTCGTAGATTATATTCCCGAATTACATGAAGAAAACGGATTCCCACTTATCGGGGTTCACAGCACCTCAAGTTGTGTTGATTGCCACACGTCTCAACCCTTGTTAGAATTTGAAAGAATAGGCAACGAATGTATCAATTGTCATCGGGAAGATTATCTTACAACAGAACACCCGAATCATACGGAGGCCGGGTTTTCAACAAATTGCATCGAATGTCACAGCCCTCTTGGATCAGGATGGGAAACAGATCTTGTAGATCACGATTTCTTCCCTTTGACGTTGGGCCATGACATTCAGGATTGTAAACAATGCCATACTACCGGAAATTATTCAGATGTGTCTTCGGATTGTGTGAGTTGCCATCAAGATGATTATACCAGTACTCAAAATCCTGATCATGAAAGTACAGGGTTCTCGACAGATTGTGCTTCCTGTCATACCACAAATCCAGGTTGGACACCAGCCACGATCAATCACGATTTCTTCCCCTTAACATTGGGCCATGATATTCAGGATTGCAAGCAATGCCACACCACTGATAATTATTCAGATGTATCGGCCGATTGTGTGAGTTGCCATCAAGACGATTATACAAGCACGACTGATCCGAATCACCAGAGTTCGGGGATTTCAACAGACTGTGCCTCTTGTCATACCACGAATCCGGGTTGGACACCTGCCACGATTAATCACGACTTTTTCCCATTGACGCTGGGCCATGATATTCAGGATTGCAAACAATGTCATATCACCGCAAATTATTCGGATGTATCTGCTGACTGTGTTAGTTGTCATCAAGACGATTATACAAGCACGACTGATCCGAATCATCAGACATCGGGGATCTCAACAGATTGCGCTTCCTGTCATACCACAGACCCAGGATGGACACCTGCCACGATTAATCACGACTTTTTCCCATTGACGCTGGGTCATGATATTCAGGATTGCAAACAATGCCATACTACCGGAAATTATTCGGATGTATCGGCTGACTGCGTGACTTGTCATCAGAATGATTACAATCAAACCAATGATCCAAATCATCAAGCCGCACAATTTCCTACTGATTGTGTTGCTTGTCATACAACCAACCCTGGCTGGACACCAGCCACTTTTGATCATGATGGGCAGTATTTTCCTATATATAGCGGGAAACACAGAGAGGGAGAGGCCTGGGACAGTTGTGTAGAATGTCATCCTAACCCTGCTAGTTATGCTGTATTTACTTGTTTCACCTGCCATTCTCAATCTGAATCAAATAACGATCACAGTGAGGTTTCAGGTTATATTTATGATAGCAATGCATGTTTGGAATGCCATCCCGATGGCAATAATTAGAAAAAGTGAGAAAGATATATATGCTAATAGTATTCATTGCCATGTCTTGTTCAAATAGTTACGGACAGGATAACAGTCAATTGATTATTGGCAAGGTGTCGTTTGTCACTTCTAAAAATGTTTATGTAAAATTTATAGACACGGAGGCTATTCAACCCGGAGATTCTCTTAAGTTTATGAACCAAATAAAGCCATGTTTACTGGTAAAAAGTAAATCTTCCAGTTCGGTGGTTTGTTCGATAATTTATGATTGTGAAGTTAAAAAGGGTGATGATGTTTATTTCGGATATAGTAAAAGTATTAGAGAGAAAATTGAAGTGACAGAAGCAATCCAAATAGAAGTGGATTCTTCAAATATTAAAAGTGAAAAATCAAAAGAAGTATATAATGAATCAGAAATAAGGGGTAGAATTTATGTTGCAGGTTATGGCAATTTATCAAATGTAAGGGATGATAGATATGGAATTCAGGCTACCTTTTCTTTATCAGCCGAACACATTAAAGATTCCAGATTTTCCTTCTATTCTTATTTGAATTACAGGCAAAATTTTATTACTGACGATAGCAATTATTCAAGGAAAACGACATTTTTTAATGTGTATGATCTGGCTGCGAAATACGATATTGATCCAAGCTTATCTGTGGTACTCGGAAGAAAAATAAATCCAAAAATGTCGTCTTTAGGCGCTATCGATGGGATACAGGTCGAAAAATATTTTGGTAAGAATTATGTTGGAGGAATAGCTGGATTCAGGCCTGATATTTTTGATTATTCTTTTAACCCTGATTTGTTTCAATATGGTGCTTTTTACGGTAGAATGTCTGATTTGAAAAATTTTCGCTCAGAAAGCACAATAGGGTTTATTGAACAGAGAAATTCGGGGGAAATTGACAGAAGGTATATTTATTTTCAACATTCAAGTACGGTAGGTTCGAAATTGAATCTTTTTGCGTCGACTGAACTCGATATATACAATAAAGTGAATGATACCGTGAGTAATGAATTACGATTAACGAATTTATATGTATCGGCCAGATACAGATTCAATAGAAAAGTGAATGCAATGGTTTCGTATGATTCGAGAAAAAGAATTTTGTACTATGAAACTTTTCAATCTGAGATAGATAAATTGCTCGATGAAGATATCGCCAGGCAAGGCTTGAGGTTTAGGATTAGTATAAGGCCGATTAAATACCTTAACGCGGGTTTTGGCTACAGCAAAAGATTTCAGAGTGATAACGAGAATAAATCAGATAATTTTAACGCCTATGCATCGTATTCCAAAATACCTACTATTGACGGAAGAATCTATCTAAGTTATAATATGAATTCTTCGAATTATTTAAAAAGCAATATCTTGTCTTTTCGGTATTCGAGATATCTAATAAAAAACAAACTTGATGCTGATTTTTCATACAGGCTTGCTCACTTCGACTATTTTAATAGTTTTACATCAACTTACGATCAGCAATATTTCGGATTGAATCTTTCATTAAGAATCAACAGAAAATTATATTTGAGCGCTTATGGTGAGTTAGCCACGGGCAATAAGGAAGACAATTATCGAATTTACACGAAAATAATAAAACGATTTTAAAAAATAAATTATGCGTCATAAAATAAAAATTCAGGTTTTGATTACAATGATTTTAGCTATTGCTTATTCATGTAATAGGGGTCCGGAAGCTGATGGTGCTACTTCAGAATATGAAAAACTTGAAAAGAAATCAGGAAAATCTTCTAAAGATCCTTATAGCCCTTCAAGTTTCAACAACAATGAATCTTTAAGCAATGAATTGCACACCGTAAAGGTTAATGAAATTATCGCAGCTTCCCGGTATCTCTATCTCAAAGTAATTGAAGGAGAAGAGGAGTTTTGGATTGCTGTTAGAAAGCAGGAGATTAAGCTTGGGGGTGTTTATTATTACAAAAGAGCTTTGTTGAAGACCGATTTTGAAAGCAAAGAGAACAACAAGGTATTTGAAAAAATTTATTTGGTTACGAACCTGGTTTCTGCAAGTCATGCCAATGGTCAAAAATCGATGAATACTATTGAAACAAATATTGATGTCGTTGCAGATAATAAGGCAGAAGCCAAACCAATTGAAGATCAAGAGCGAAATATTGAAAAAAAGGGTTCTGTCAAAATTGCTGAATTGCTTAAGAATGTTAAAAAATATGAAGGAAAAACGATTCAAATAAGCGGTGAATGTGTTAAGATTAACCCTGGAATTATGAATAGAAACTGGATCCATTTAAAGGATGGAAGCCAGGATGATTATGATCTGGTGATCACCTCCGACACTTATGTGGCAGAGGGAACTGTGATCACAATGAAGGCACTGGTTTCGCTGAACAAAGATTTTGGAGCGGGTTATACCTATGATTTGATACTGGAAGATGGTGTTTTAATTGAGTAAAAGGAATTATATTGCTTCTCTGCATCATTTTAGCGTGACTTATAAAATTAATATAGAGATCTTTATTTTTTTGTTAACTTTCGGCTCAGATATTTTGAAAATCAGTTGTTAAGAGAATGAGAAATAAAAAGATAACCCTTAAAGAGTTAGCCGTTATTTTAAAGGTATCTGTTTCAACAGTTTCCAAAGCTTTAAACGATAGCTATGAAATTAGTGAAGCCACTAAGAAAAGAGTTAAGACGGCCGCTATCAAATACAATTATTCTCCTAATTTATTGGCTCAGGGCTTAAAAACCAAGAGAACAAAAATTATCGGTGTAGTGATTCCTGATATGCGAGCCCCTTTTTTTATACGGGTTTTACGCGGAATAGAAAAGGAAGCAAGCGCTCAGGGATACAATATTTTAACCTGCTTTTCTAATGAATCTTTTGAAAAGGAAAAATCGATTCTTGAGATGCTGTCACAGGGTAACGTTGACGGAATTTTAATGTCTTTATGTAAAGAATCTCAGGAGCAGGATCGTTTTGAACACGTTAATGATTTGATTTCTAATGGTATTCCTGTAACGCTTTTTGACCGTGTGGATGAGCGTATTGAATGCGATAAAGTGATGATCAATGATTTTGAATCCACCTATAATGCGACGAAAGTATTGCTAAATTCAGGATCCAGAAAAATTCTTTTTATATCACCGATTAGTACTACGACCATTGGGAAAAACAGGCACCGCGGTTATGCATTTGCCTTAAGAGAAGAGGGAAACCTTGAAGAAAAGGTTTTGCACATAGAAGAGTACAAAGATTTTTCTACTGATCTCAACCGAATTTTAAAAGTTGAAAAAATAGATGGGATTATTGCAGCCAATGAACTCACGGGTATATCTGCTATTAATATAGCCACTAGATTAGGCTTTAAGATTCCCGAACAGATTTCTATTATTGGGTTCACTAATGGCTTGTTGTCTATGAACAGTAATCCTCCTTTAACAACAATGAGTCAGCATGGGAAAGAGATTGGCAGAGTTGCCACCATAAAGCTTCTCGATCGCTTAAAAAATCAAAATCTAGAGTATTCAACTACGGTTATTGAGACGACCTTGATCAAAAGGGGAACAACAAAGAATTAAATTTATTCGAAGCTTTTTTAAACTTTATTTGACTTTAGAATTATTCAAAGCCTATAGCACCCTCTTCAGGGTACTAAAAAAAATTGTTTGTTGAAGATATTTAGTCCTGATTTATGTTAGATCAATGAATATCGTCATATGATATTTTTTGAAGATCACTTGGTTTAAAACCGATACGATGTGCGATGACCCATAGAAATTCGTTTCTATTCAGTTCGAATGTTGACCTATAGATCATCCAAGGCATATTTTCCGGATTCTGATCTTTTGTCAGGATCTTATAGCCAATGGAAGCACCTTCGGTACTGCAGTTTAAGCTTATTTTATTCGACGATTTGTTAACGATTACCTTATTAGTTGAGGGTTGAATTCCATCGGGTATCATTTGAGCCAACAATACTTTTTCTTGAAGTAACCCTGTGTCGTTGATCTCCAAGGTCCATTCGTTGCATGCAGTTCTCATCGTTTTTAACTGTTCTTTGAAGTCCGCATTTTGTGACAGGTCATTTAGTTCGAACGGATCATTCCATGTATCAAATAATTCATCTTTAGGCTTTTGACTTCTAAACCATAGGGATTGCTCTTTTGTTAATTTGTCTTCCTCACGCAGTCTTAAAAGTTCCTGCATGATTGGCATTTGATTTCTGTAAGCCACATCGAGGAACATGGGCTTTTCCGGTTGATAATATCTAATGTATTTGAATCGCTCATCTCTTACACTTCTGATCTTGTCAATGGTCTCATCAAATCGATCGGCCGCGCCAAACACATAGTTGGGTTCCTCTTTCCTTTGATAGGAGCCAAGAAATGCTTTTCCTTGCATGTATGAAGGGGGAGGTATTGAAGCTAAAGACAAAAGGGTAGGAGCAAGATCAATAAAACTGATCAATCTGTCATCCCGATTTCCAGCATATTCAGCATTTGGAAACCGAATGATCATTGGGACTTTTATTCCAGAATCGTATAACAACCTTTTCTGTCTTGGAAGAGGGCCACCATGATCGGTATACCAAAAAATAATGGTATTCTCCAGCAGGCCGTCTTCTTCAAGTTCTTGGAGTATTTCTCCAACTTTGGCATCCATTTCTTTGATGTTCGAATACATTCTTCGAATATCTTTTTTGGCAATATCCGTATCCGGTAAATAGGGTGGCACAGGAACGTTGAGATCTTCATCTACCCATAAAGAATCCATTTGCTTTTTCCAGATCTGAGCTTCATGGGTTACTCCTATATTGAATACAGCGAAGAAGGGTTGACCCGGAGATCGGTTCCTCCAATGTGCTTTATTACTGCTTTCATCCCAAGCTGTCTGGGTTTTGATAAACTGATAATCTTCTTTGCTATTGTTGCTGCAGTAATAACCAGCTTGTCTGAGGTATTCGGTAAACATTTTAACTTCAGGCGGAGGAACCGCTTCGTATGGGGCTATATCCTGTGGCATGGCTTTTTGATAATCCAAAAGCGATTTTTCAGAGGGTCTTCCACCAAACCAGGGCCCGGTTCTCATATGACTGGCACCGATGGAATTGGCATACATACCAGTAATTATAGCGGCTCTGGCAGGAGCACAGACGGGATGAGGTGAATAAAAATTATCATAGCAAACACCCTCTGCTGCTAATTTACTGAGGATAGGAGTTACGATCGTTGAATCACCAAAAGAAGGTAGATAAGCACTCATATCTTCAGCCACGATCCAAAGGATATTTGGTTTTTGCAAAGGTTCTTGATTAAGTACAGTGTTCGTATCAGGAACCATTTTATCTTGCTTCTCAGGCTTGGAACAACAACTCATGATGGCAAGTAGAAGTAAGAGGCCCCATTGGAGTACATACTTGAATGTTTTTATCTTTTTACTGTTTAGCAAGCTCATTGATTTCTTTGTTTTCCAATATTGATTTTGCATACTTTCCGTCCATAGAATTGATCATTGCTAAACCCATATTTGTGGTATTTGTTGCCGTCGAAGGGAAATGTTTCAGAAGTAGATAAATGGGTTTGAATATCATATATAGAGTAGCATACCATTGGGTTTTTGATTTGATACCACGAAGTGGTTGAATGTATCCTGGTCGGAACATAAAAGCCCTTTTAAAAGGCATTTCTATAAGTTTATTCTCTGTCTTCCCTTTTACCCTTGCCCACATTGTTCGTCCTTTCTCGCTGCTGTCTGTTCCGGTGCCGCTCACGTAACAAAAAATACTGTTTTTGTTTTGATCTATAAAAGCCTCGGCAAAGTTAAGCGTAAGATCATAAGTGGTTCTTGAATAGGATTCTTCTGATTGCCCTATTGAGGTAATTCCAAGACAAAAGAAACAGGCATCGAAACCTTTCATTTCATCTGAAATACTTGATACGTCAAAAAAATCCTTTATCAAGACCTCTCTTACTTTCGGATGGGTGATACCTAAAGGATTTCTATTCACAATCAGAATATTATCGATAGAAGGATGGTCGATGCATTCTAATAAAACGCCTTTTCCGACCATTCCTGTGGTTCCGGTGATCACAACTTTGTAGCCCATACGTATTTTTATTATATCAAAGATAGGATTAAATAGCGATTCTGGAATACCTGATACACTCGAAATCTGCTAAATTGTTGCTGAATTTAATTGAGCTAAAATTATCGGTTCAAAGAAGTAATTTGTTATCAGATTAGCATCGTGCCATTTTCCTTTTTTTGCCTATTCTGTTTTTGTCTTCCACTTTTTTAATATAATCATAGGCTAATGGAACTTTACAGGAAGTATCACCCATAAAAACGTCTATTTTTCCAATTTTAGTGGCAATTTGTTTTGATTTTTGAGTGAGTTCGGAAATATAACATCCAACAGCAATTACGAATCCGTTCATGGTGTATTTAACTCTGTTTTGAGCATTCTGGATTCTATTGGCAACTTCGTCAAGAAGTGATGCATAGGTTTCAAGATCCAAGGATTCATTGATACTGGCATAATTTGAAAGTGTCGACCAGCCGGCCGAGGCTATACGCTCCTCATTTGAACCGATCCATTCCATTCCTAATTCAAATCCAAAAGGACTTTCTGCCGCTACCCATGGAACCGTAAATTCACTTAAATAATACCAATAAGCCTTTTTTACCCAGCGATTGAGCTGTTGCCTACTTATTTTTTTTTCATCCGCCATAAGTCCTGCCAGATACATGGCATCAGAATTTCCTGTTTCAAACAGCGCCAAAGAAAGCTGATGATCCTTTTTAGTTTTTTTTAAAATCTTTTTGAGGTCAGCCACCTTCACCCCAAACAAGGGTTCTTGAGCCCCGTGTTTCATGTGGGTGTTCTTTGTTCTTTCATCGGCATAAGATTCAAGTTCCCTCAATACTTCATTCAAGTCCATAATTGCATGCTATAAGGTGATACAATGGTTTAACACTGCACTAAAATAAGACAAAAAATTCCAAATGTAAAAAACAAGAAACCCAGTGAAGGATTCAATTCAGGTTAAAAATCCAATCTGATATAGGTGTCTTCTATACTAGGGGTATTATCTACCACCAGATCTAATTTGTAGCTTGTAGGCACATTGTCCCAGGTTTCATATAGCTTTCCATCAACATAATAGCGTTGAACACTATTCTGTTCTTTATAGCTGTTGTCCATCATCAGGCCATATATGTTTTGAGGAGCCGAAGTTCCAGCTTTATCACCTCCAAGAACAAGCTCCATTTTGCCATCGCCATCTACATCAGCTTTTATCCAGTCCAATTCCAGAATCCGGTTATAACTTTCATCAGCGATCATTTCTTCAATTTTTTCATCAAATTGTTCCAGGATCTGCTCGGCGTTTTCAACATGTTTACCGAATGCCAGATGCAATGATTTAACAAGCAACGGCTTTTGCCCTATGGCAAGGTGCTCGGTCACATCATTTAATTGGTATTTTAACATGTATTGAATCAATAGGGCATCTACCAGCATATAATCGATTTTATCTGAAAGTAGATTCTCCAGATTTTTTTGATTACTAAGGTCAGAAACAATGACGATTTCTTGATTATTGTCAAAATCACCATAGGCATAATTGTCAATCACTCCTATCTTCTTGCCGCTGAGGTCATTGAAAGAAACAGCACTTACATCACTGCCTTTTCTCCCAACTAAAATCAATTGGTTATAAAAATAGGGTTTTGAGAAATAATACTTTTCTTTCCTTTCATCACTTATCCATAATGCAGGACTACCATCGATCTTTCCAGTGTTGATCTCAGTAAAGATTTCTGTAAACAGCATGGTCTCCATAGATGATTTAATTTCCATACGATCCAATGCTTCCTGAACAAGATCAGTTAGAATTGATTTTTCACCATGAATATCTGTAAAAGGGGGCCAAACATCCGAAGCAAGTTCTAATTGCCGTTCCTGAGAGAAGGCAAAAAATGTGCAAAAAGTAAGTAAGAAAAATAGAGATTTAGTCATAATCTACAATTTAAGAAAAAATAGCAAGAATTATTCATCTTGTCTTTATTATTTTATCATATTTCAGCTATCCCTTTTTTGATTCCTTAATGGCATGATTGCAAGCTCTGGCAGTTAAAGCCATATAAGTTAGCGATGGATTTTGCGTTGATGTAGAGGTCATACAAGCGCCATCAGTAACATAAACGTTTTTGCAAGAATGAAGTTGGTTCCATTTGTTCAGCAAGGAAGTTTTAGGGTCCTTACCCATTCTTACGCCACCCATTTCATGAATATCCAAACCTGGGGCCTGTTTTGAATCAAGAGTTTTAATATTGGTAAATCCCGCTGTTTCATACATCTCTGTGAATTGCTCATAAAAATCCCTGATCATTTTTTCATCATTTTCATCATAATCCACAGCTATTTTAAGCAAAGGAATTCCCCAGTCATCAACTTTTTCAGAATCTAATGTTGCCTGACTTGCTTCTTTTGGAATAGTTTCTCCCATCATATGAGCTCCCATTTGCCAAACCCCGTATTTAGGGTTTAACAATCCATTTTTTAATTCCTCACCCAATCCACTTTTGTCTTGAAGAATTTGTCTTTTGGCTTCAAAGGTCGCGGCGTATCCTCTTAGAAAATCGGTTTCCTGCTTTTTGACATTTCTAAACCGCGGAACATAGGCGTTTGTAGGCTCTCTTCCCGTTGTATGTTTGTCTGTAAAACCTTCGTATTCTGCAAATACCTGCGCTCTGTAATTGTGAAAGGCAATGAATTTGCCCAGCAGACCGTTGTCATTTCCAAGTCCGTCTGGAAATCGATTTGAAGTTGAATTGAGCAAAATCAAAATCGTATTTAAAGTCCCTGCGTTTACAAAAACGATGGGGGCAAAATATTCTTTGGTTCCTTTAGTTTTATCATCTATAACAAGTACTCCCGTGGCTTTCTCTTTTTGCTCGTCATAGAGAATTGAATGGACCACAGAGTCGTGTATCATCGTAAGATTACCAGTTTTCATGGCCCAGGGCAAGGTGCTTGAATTACTGCTAAAATATCCACCAAATGGACAACCACGCTGGCACAGATTTCTGTATTGGCACTGTACTCTTCCCTGTTGGGCAAAGATTTCTCTGTTTTCAGTGATATGGGCACATCTACCACTTATTACATGCCTGTCTGAATAATTTTTTTCAACGACGCCTTTAAAGTGTTCTTCGATACAATTGAGGCCCATACCTGGAAGGAAATCCCCATCAGGCAATACATCTATGCCGTCATAGTTACCGGCAATTCCAACAAATTTTTCTACATGACTGTACCAGGGAGCCAGATCTTTATAATTAATGGGCCATTCAACGGCAAAACCATCTCGTGCCGGTCCGTCAAAATCATATTGACTGATTCTTTGGGTTTGTCTTGCCCATAAAAGAGATTTGCCACCTGTTTGATATCCTTTGATCCAGTCAAAAGGTTTCTCCTGAATATAGGGATGTTCTTTGTCTTTGCTAACAAAATGCTCGGCATCTTCCTTGAAAATATAGGATCTGCTCGCGATAGGGTTTTCTTTTTTGACATCTTCCGGAATAATTCCTTTGTGTTTGAATTCCCAGGGATTCATATTTGTAGTAGGGTAATTGACATTGTGCTTGACCTCACGGCCTCTTTCAATAACCAAGGTTTTTAAGCCTTTTTCAGCGAATTCCTTGGCGGCCCAGCCACCACTCATCCCCGAACCTATAACAATGACGTCATAAGTATTTGCTTCGTTACTGTCTATGTTGAAATTAGGCATTTACATTAATTCTTTTAGAGTTGTCAACTGTTTCGCAAGGTCCATAAGTACCGGGAATTTGGCTGTAGGGCATGACCTGGGTCATGATATATTCTGAATTCATATACCCAAGTGTGGTAAAATTCTTGGTTGTTTTAATGAAATTGACCAGGTCCTTATCAACTGATTCCATCGCGTCATCTGCTTTTTCAAGAATGTCTGACAAAGCATTAACCCGGTCGTTTTGTTTCAGTTTGCTGAAAGGTTTACCGATGATATTTTTGATACTGCTGTCAAAAGTATTGAGTCCTAGCAGGTACGATTTTTGGGAAGATTCTTCCATGCAGTCATCCACCATTACCCAAACAAAATCATGAACTTTAAGCGTTGCAGCTCCTGGGATATCTCCTTCCGGGATGAAACTGCCTACAAGTTCTTTCATTAATGATTCCTGACTTTCTGTAATTCTTAATTTATTGAGGGCCAAACTCACCTTTTCTTCTGAAAAATCGCAGGAAGGCAATAATACAAACCCTCCGGTAAGGATCCCCAAATTTTTCAGGGCTTTTCTTCTGTCCATATTTTTGGTTCTACGATTGCTGCATCAATCCGAACCTGCGGAAAGTGTTTTAAGGAACTATATACAATGAGGCAGCAAATCACGTTTGCGGTAAATATATAGAAAATATGAGTCTAAAAAAAAACAATGAGACAAGCCCAGATATTAATTGGCGTTGTTCACTTTACCAGAGCCAGTAATGGATACATTGACATCAGGCGAACCCTTATAGTTGATATTCCCAGATCCTGTAATGCTGCCTGTAAGTTGGTCCTGTGCGTAAATGTTGGCGCTACCACTTCCTGTAAGGGTCGCGTTATAATTGATTGCTTGTATTGGAAAAGCATCAAGGTCACCAGATCCTGAGATGTTAAGAACTACCGATTCTATATCGACAAACTCTTTTGTTCCAACCATATTCCCACTTCCGGTTATACCGATAAAAAGCTCCTGTGTACCCGTATTTCCAGCTAGTTCAATATTGCCTGAACCACTAATCTGAAAAATCTGATCTTCCTGATTTACAAAATCCTCAACGTCAATACTGCCAGAACCGATCAAACTTGTCGATTTTAAGTCAGGTATTGTTATTTCTATATCTAAGTCAGCATTCTTATAGCAGCCATTCTCAAGCCTGATCTGCCATTCTTGATTTGACACATTTGTAATAAGCTCGTCAATAATGTTTGGATAACCAGTCACTTTTACCTCTTGAATATCTCCTTGTTTGATTGTTAAATGATCAACACCAAATAAGCTTACTTTATCAATGGAAGCAAGTTCAACGGTTCTGGTTTCAATATTTCCTTCACCTTTTATACAATCATCATCATCATCACATGCCAAAAAGGATAATACAACAGAAAAAAGGATCAAAGTAGATAGTTTCAAGAATTTCATACGTAGTTATTCGTTTATATAATAGACGCTTATGAAACTAATTTGTTACCATTTGGATTCAAAAAATTGAATGAATCCATATGTCAGATATACGAAGGAAGTTCCAGAATTATCGATGAATGACGTAGAGAAATCTAGACTCTTAGGTTTGACTTACTGTTTTTTCCTCACAGGCTGAAACTCCGGCCAATGCCTTTCTTCTTTTTGGAGCTCTTATTAGGGTCGCTTCATATTGTTCCAAAGCCTCCTGATTTCTTTCCCGAATCAATAACCAGTCTGCATATAATTCTGTAGTTGGTTTTTGAATTACAGGTGGGCCATAGCTATAGCTCAGATTCTCTTCAAGAGAAATGGTCTTTTTTAGATAAGTTTCGGCAAGTTCTGAATCATCATCAAGCCATGATCTTAGCGCCATAAGCTGATACATCATGATCTCTGATTCAAGTAACATCGAAGGTGAGGTAATATAACGATTGGCTCCTGAACAAAACGTTGCATTATCGTAACTGACCAAATAAGATTCCTTGTCGTGATCTTTTTTTAGCTCATCGATAATAGTTTCCAGAGAAGCTTTGTCATCCGCTTTAAAGGCCTTCATACCTTCTAGAAAGTTGTATTTTGATCGTGTTGTAAGATTAAGATCTTGAATATCAACTGGTATATTGGCAATGTCACTGTTCCAATCATCACTTTCTACTAAATAGGTTCCTTTTAAATATACCATATGTGTTCTTGAATATTTGCTGGGCGCTTCTTTGGTAAAACCTTCCATATCAATTACCAAATTTTTGGCATCCTCTATTCTTCCTTGCTGCAGATACCCGTATACTAACCAGTGATAGGCATGAAAGCCTCTGCCGTTTGGTGCAAGGTCCTTTGCAATCATTCTATTGATGCTTGCCTGATAGGAGTTTTCGTTGCTACTTACAACCTTGTCCCACATCCCGAGGGCCACATAAATATGTGAAGGCATATGTAATGCATGACTTGCATCAGGAGCCACAACCGAATAAGAATCGGCTGCATTGAGCGCTAGTTTTGCATGTTCAGGATCATCATAAGAATGAATTAGATAGTGTAAAGCTCCGGGGTGATTCGGGTTTTCCTCAAGAATTCCTTTGACAATTCTAGCTCCTTTACCATAGATCTTTTCATCGCGTCCATCAGCAACAGATCCTAGAAGAGACAAGGCATAAAATGCCCCAACTTCATGGTTGTCAGGGTACTTTTTATTCAGTCCCGACATAAAAACAGCATAATTTTTATCTCTTGTGGTTTTCAATGAATCAGATTCATATAAAATATGCACTCCTTCAATGAAGTCGCTTTCAAGTTCAGTAATATTGACAGATGATTTTACCGACTTAAGTTTTTTCAAGGCTTCCATTCCTTTGTCAAAATCCTGTTCCGACCACAGGCTATGGTTGTAGGTCATTGCCTCTCCCCAATAAGACATGAGCATTGAAGAATCTTGTTTTTGAGCTTCTAAAAATGCCTCTCGCGAGTCGGCGTATTCAAAACTGTGAAGAAGCAAAAGCCCCTTTTCAAAATGAGGAACTGCATTTTCACTGCCTGTGACTTCAATACTTACAATTCCAAGGTAATTCGTTTCAGGTTTTTCCTGTTTGCAGGAGAGGAGAACTATCAAGCTGATAAATAATATTTTTTTCATGATTATCTAATTATTTTTGAGGACAATGAAATATAAGTTTCAACAAAACCTATGTAAAAAAAATGAAAAATCATCCTGCAATATTGTATTTATTACCAAAGTGATTAAAGATAAGAAAATGATCAAAAGGCAAGACACGTACGATGAAACCTTTCCCCTTTTTGATAATTTTCAAAATACGTGTACTTGCCAGATGTTTGAGATGAAACTCAATTTTTTTGTACTCAAATGAATTATTCATTTACAACTGGCTCCCAATTAAGGGCATTAATTATCGAATTCATTTTTATTTGCTTGCAATTATTGCACTCGCAGGTCCTGTCAAAGGCATTATACTTATTTTTTTAAATCCAGCTTCCTTTGCCCATACTTCGAAGTCTGTCAAGCTATAATCGAAGCCTTCATCAGTTTCAATGAGCATGTTAAGTGACATCATGAGGCCAAATGCATTTTTGCTTCTTTGGTTGTCAATTATGTTTTCAATGACCACGAGCGTTCCATTATCTGGCAGGGCATGATATGCTTTTTGAATAAGCATTTTTTTGTCTTTATGCCCCCAGTCATGCAATACGTTGCTCATAGTGATGAGTTCTGCTTTCGGAAGTTCGTCTTTAAAAAAATCACCGATAACCGCCTTTATTCGATCGTCCATACCCAAGGCTTTAAAATTACTATTGGCAATGGGTGCAACCTGTGGAAGGTCAAAAGAAAGACTCTTGATATGTTTATTATTTTTAGCGATATGAATAGATAAATTCCCTCCGGAGCCACCAATATCACAGTGCGTGTTATAACCGGAGAAATCAAAATGCCGGGCAAAATAATCGAAATTACCCGCCTGAACGCCTCCCATGGCATGCAAAAATTCTCTTAGCTTATTCTCATCCGAATATATAGCTTCGAACAATTGGGTTTCACTCGATTTACTTTCATTTTGAGGTTTTCCCGTTTTAAGAGCTTCTTCCAGATTATCCCAAAAAGGATACAGTCGGTTATTTGACATTTCAAGAATACCCCCTATATATGTCTGTTTGTTTTTATCAAGGAAAAGATCAGCGTCTTCAGCGTTACTATACATTGAATTTTCTTTGATGCCTTTGCGTTGCAAAAATCCAAGCGCAACAAGAGTATCGAGGAAATCATATAGAGATCTCTCATGAAGGCCAAGGGCCTCCTGTATTTGTTGACCCGATTTTTCTCCCGTGCCAAGATGGGTGAAAAGATTCATATTGACGGCTGTGAGCAGAGTTTTGGAAGCCCAGAATCCCATGCCGATTTGCATAATTTTTGAAGGATCGATTGTACTCATAATTGTTTATGTTTTGAAACTTTGTTTTATGTGATCAGAAAGTCTTAAGGTAAGTGCAGTTAATGTAAGCGTTGGATTTGGAGCCCCTGATGTAGGATAACATCCAGCTCCGGCAACATAAAGATTTGCTATTCCGTATACCTTACAATTACTGTCAACAACTCCTTTTTTAGGGTTTTCACTCATTCTTGTGGCACCCATATGATGCCATCCGCCATTGGTGTTTTCAGGAAATGTATCGTCATTTTCATCTCTTAACCAATCTCTAATTTGAACCCTTCCTATTCCTGATAATCCTACCTGCTGAGCAAATACCTGATTGAGTCTTCGGATACTCTTTTTGTCAAGCGGAGTTAGTTCCCAATTCAGATTTGGAAGCGGAACTCCAAAAGCGTCCTTTTCAGCGGTAAGTGTAACCCTTGAATTAGGATTAGGTGCCTGCTCTATTCGTATATCCAATTGATAGGCTTTATCAATTTCAGGGTCCGGATTCTTTTTTGAAAGCTTATCAGCTTCCCGCCAACTGGCAAACATGTTGTCTGCCGATTTTCTTGGATCTTCATTTTGCCAGGTCTCCATTCTTGGTTTGAAGTGCATTCCTATCTTTAGAGGGAATAGCCCGAGGGTTCCGTTAAGAAGTTGATGCTCTTTTTGAGTTTTTTCTGTAAAGGCCAATTCAGCTCTTGTATACCTGCCAGAACCACGGGGCCAATTATACAAATCGGTTTGAAAGTCATTAAAGAGATAAAGATCTGAAGTTGAAGTTTCTATATGTTCCATAAAATAACGTCCCACTACATCGTTTTGGTTTCCCAAACCACTTTTGGCCTGCTTGTTTGAGGCAAGAAGCAGCCGTGCATTTTGTATGGTCCCACAAGCCAGGATAAATTTTTTGGCTTTGACCACATGGTTCTTCCCGGCATGATTTTTTACTTCTACCTCTGTAATTTTGTTGAGCCTATCGTTCGTTACAATATTAGTCGCATTGGCATAGGTGTACAGATGAATATTTTTAGCTTCTTTGATTGTATCAGCATACACTTTGCCCAGTCTTGCCTTCTTGCAGAATTGCCACATTTTGTTCCAGACCACTTTGTCATCCAACGGAAGGGCATTGTAGTTTTCCTCTTTTTGTTCCCAGTAACTCAGGTCGTAGTTATAAGGTCCGAGTTGGTAAATTTTTTGGGCTTTTTCGTAATAAGGATCCAATGTCTTTTTCGAGAATGGCCAGCCACTGTTCGGCACCCAGTCACGTTTTTTAAAATCCAATTCATCAAAGGGAGCACACATACCTGCCCAGTGCCCAGTTGTGCCACCGAAATAATGGAGCCTTGAAGCTCTTAGCGGATAGTATTTTTGACCGGATAGACTTCCTTTGTTGAGGTCTTGTATTTGACTTTCGTATTCAAATCCTCCTCCTTCAAGTAATATCACTTTCTGTTTAAGGTCTTTCCAATCTAAAGCCATACTAATACCCGCTGCACCGGCACCAATTATGCATATGTCTCCTTCAATAACGGAACCATTGGGTAATTGTCTTGCGTCTAAATACATATTTAAGTTATTAAAGTTGAATACAAGGCACATTGACGGGCTTCAGTAACCGAAATCACCCAGCCATCTAGTATTAGGGTCTGGTCTGTTTTAAAGTCTTCTGTAATCCTTTTTTCCAATTCCAGCATAACAGAAACCTCATTTGAAAGGTCACCGCCGATTGAACTCATTAATGTTTCCGAAATGTTTTCTATGGGCTGCAGAGCACGGTATTGTATTCCAATATTCTTTAAGGTCTTGCTATCCCATATGCGATCTAAGGAATTCGCTTCAGACAGGAACTCAGGCTTTAGCTCAGTATCAACTACTGCATAGGCCTTTAAAACAACTGCTGTACCTACCACAGATGACAATAGTATAAATTTTCTTCTTTTCATCATACTTTTTTAAAGGTTTGGTTAGTTGATGTAAGTAAAGATTTGATTAGTTGATTCAATTATTTGGCCGGTACGTATCCTAGATCATCTCTCATCCAGCCTCGTTTTTCGTCAGTTTTCCAGGTATATTTCATCATTTCTTTTAGTAAAGTTTCAAAATCATCTTTCATGACCTTCCAGTTTTCATCTCCTTTTTTGGCACTGTCTAAATTGTTTTCTGCTGCCATAGCAACCATATAATAGGTACCCATGACCCCAAAACCTGTTTTATACACCCTGTAATGCATCTTTGAATTATTTTTTTCAAAGGCAGCTTTCATCTTCTTCATAGTTTCTACGAACCCTTTATTATTTTCTGGAGTGACATAATTGTAATACATTGTTCTGTAGTTTTGACCTTCAATGGTTTGGGAAATACCTCCTGGCATGTACGATAGATTTTTATTGAGATAAACAATATAGTCGCCATGCTCGTCATATGTGGAGTTATATCTGGCGAATAATGCATTCACTTTATCTGCACCCATTTTTTCTGAAAGCGTTTCGAATCCATTTTTATCTAATTCTGCAAAGTTTTCCACAGGCGTTATAGACAAATAAGAATTGTCGTTTAGGGCCAGAGTGAGCCATCTCGTCTCTTGAACATTATGTTCTTTACAGGCGGCCACAAGATCTTTAGTAATCTGTTCGTATTCATCTGACATACTAGGCTTGACCCGATCTTCATGTATCCAGTAAGCCTGATAACTCTTTTCTTCCTGAGCTGAAGAAATAAAAGGCAATAGCAACAGACTAATCGTAATAAGGGAAAGTTTTAAAAGTTTCATTTCATTTTTATATTAGTTAATTATGGTTGATTTTATTCTACATTCGGTTTTGACAGGCGATAGCCAAGTTGCTGAAGCATCGAAAGCTCATTATAATACACATCTTCATAGATAATTTTACCCTCCTCATTCAAATCAATTTTAGTCATTCCCCTTATCTTTACTTTTTTACCAGTGGCCTCATGATCACCGAAAACACCTGTATTTGTAGCTATAATGTTCCAATTCAGGAATACCATGTTCTCTGTGGCGACAATCGATTCTACTGAAAGATTAAGATCAGGAAAGGCGGTAAAAAGCACATTGATATTGGCTGTTAAATCGGCATTTTCTGAAGCGACTTCGATATCATTCACTTTTCTGGTAAATTTTGATGAAAAAAACATATCGATACTATTTAGGTCCTTTTGATTCCAAATTGTATTAACAAAGTTGATTACAGTTTTTTTATTTTTTGCTTCTTTTTCTTCCTGCTGGGTACTATTGCCGCATCCTATTAGGAGCAGAAAGGAAAAAGCAATACAAATTGATTTAAACATGATGGCTTCTTTTCAGGTGTATGATGGTTCTTTAGGTCAACTAAAGTTACTCCTCTTTACAGTGAAATAACAAACCACTTAGGACAGATGAATCTTTTTCTTATCCGAAGAGGGGGTTTTATTTATCAAATGAAATTGAGTTTAAATTTGTAACTTTCTAAAAGTTATACATTAGAAGCTTGACTTTTATAGTCGGATATGTTTGGTTCTCACTCATTTTAAGATAGTTATGGAACTATTAAGCAGATGGGAATAATAGACTTTAGCATGAATACAAAGTTTTTTACATTTCAATTTATTCTCATCCTCATATTCTTTGGATTAGAGGTTATTTCGAGTCAGGAACTGATCGATCCCGACAGAGTCAATCCGTATAACAGAATTTTTGTTGATACTGATAATTTTGGTTTTTCTTATCTCGAAGAGCTAGAAATTGGCTATCCCAAACTAAAGACTGATAGCCTTAAATATGCTGCCTTGAATGATCTGGCTTATTACACACATACAAGAGACCTTAAGAAGTCTCTTGAATTTTCGCGAAAAGGTCTTAAGATGGCATGGGAAAAGAACGATGTGCTTTGGGAGGGAAGATTTCAAATTACCGAAGGAGCTATTCTTCTTAGAATGGAACAACTCGATGCTGCCTATACAACTCTTCAGGAAGCAAAAGGGAAGGTGAAAAAACAGGATTTGCCACATTTATTTACTCAGCTGGGATATGTGTTTGAAAGAAAAGGTGATATTATGAGAGCAGCCGATTATGCGCTGGAATCGAAAAGAATTGGAACCGAATTAAATGATAATAGAGCCATTGGACAGGCTTATAGTGATCTGAGTAATTTGTATTGGAAATATTCTGATTATGAGAAGGGTCTTGAATACGGACTGATGTCAGTAAAGTATTTTGAAGAACGCAATTTGAATGATATGGAATATGATTTTGTTCTATACGTGGTAGGCAATAATCTGCTAAGTCTTAGAAGATATCAGGATGCGCTTAGATATTTTCAACACGCGAATTCCATAGCAAAGAGATATGGATTCTATAACAATTTAAGTGATATTAATATTTCTCTGGTAGACCTCTATACAGAACTTAATCAATATGAGGACGCTGAAAGGGCTGGGAAGGAAGCGATCAAATACGCAAACTTAATCAATAATGATTTTTTACTCATGCGCTCATGGCTTGCTTTAGGCAGGTTAAGATTCTTCCAAGGGAAGTATAACGACGCTATTGAAATTCTCAATAAATCGTTGGAAGTGGCAACTCCTGAATTTAGCGATAAATTTTATTTGAGCCAGGTCTATGAAAGGTTAAGTAGGGCCTATGCCAAAAGCCACAACTATAAGGAGGCGATTGATGCTTTTAGCGTATACGATTCATTAAAAAAGCTAGTTTTTATAGAAAAGTCAAATAATAGAATGTCTCTGCTGCAAACGGAATTTGACCTTGCCGATAAGGATATTACCATACAGGGAATGGAAGAAAGAATCAAAAAACAAAGCTCCACCCAAACCCTTATAACAATCATTGCCGGGCTGCTGCTGATTTTGCTTATGGTGTTATATGTTACTTATGAAAATAATAAAAAGAAAAATATCCTTCTTGAAAAGCAGAATGAGGAAAAGGAGTTTCTTTTGAAGGAAATACATCATCGAGTTAAAAATAATTTGGGAATTGTTTCCAGTTTGTTGGATTTGCAGGCGGAGAAAATTAAAGATCCAAACATCATTACTGCAATTGAGGAAAGTCGAAATAGAGTGTATTCTATGAGTATGATTCATCAGAAGCTATACCAGGGAAAGAATCTGGCATCGATTGGAATGAAAGAATACCTTATAGATTTAAGCCAGCACATATCCGATTCGTATGGAGGTGATGGAAGAATTGAGTATGAATATGATCTCCAAGAAATGGAACTTGATGTAGATTCGGCCATTCCCATGGGATTAATTGTAAATGAGCTGTTGACGAATTCATTTAAACACGCCTTTCCTGACAATGTCAAAGGGATCATTAATATTACCTGCCGTCATCTAAGCGAAAACCGCATACTTCTGGAAGTTGGGGATAATGGAATAGGATTGTTGGAATTTGATAAGGAAGACGATGTGGGTAGAGGTTTTGGTACCCAATTGATCGATCTGCTTATCCAGCAATTAGATGGTTCCATTATGACTATTAATGGTTTGGGGACAAAAATAAGGATGGAGTTTGATTTAGATTAAAAGGTCTGTAATCGATTCATTAACTCACGTCGTAGCGTTTTACTCAATGGAATTGCTTTTTTGCCTATGACCACATGTGTTCCGGCTACTTCATCAACATGTGTAAGATTTATGATAAAAGATCTGTGTATACGTAAAAAGTGTTCGGCAGGTAGTTTGTCATCGATCTCCTTTAGCGTCATCACAAGAAGGCATTCTTTGTTTTTAGCAAAGATCTTACAGTAGTTTCGATCGGCCTCGAAATAATAAATATCATTGATCAATATCTTGATCATTCTTTCATTTCTTCTCACGTAGATACAGTCACTTTGAATAAAGGGAGATACACAAGTCGGCTCTTCGCTCTTGTCGTTACCATTTCTATCAAGGCGATCCATTGTTAACTCAATAGCACGCTGTAAATCAAGCTTTTTAAATGGTTTAGAGATAAAAGCATAGGGATTTGTGGCCTTAGCCCTTTCAAAGTTTTCGTCATCTGCATTTGCGGTAAGATAAATAACGGGAACCTTTCTTTCATGTTGCATTTTTATGGCGGTTTCTATACCATCAAGTGCTCCCTTTAATTGTATGTCCATAAGAACAACATCAGGTCGATTTTGGTTCAAATGAGCTATAGCTTCCTCTCCTCTTGAAACAATACCGGTTACATCATAACCAAGTTTCGATAGTTGTAAAGAAATATTGGCACCAATGATCATTTCATCTTCTACGATCAAGATTTTTGCGGGGGATTTCATTTGAGGAGGGTTGAGGCTTTTGGAGAGCCGGGTTGAGTTTTTAGAGAGTTAGTTTATGTATAAAAAATGTATTCTGTAAGCAATTAGTAATGAGCCTAATATAGTAAAATATTATGAAGTTGTCAAAATTTGATCATGGAATGTTCTGTTCGAATCAAATTCTCTTTGTAAAGTATTGATATTTCTAAGGAATTGGATATATCAACTTCCACTTTTTTAATAGTAAACTCTTAAGGCTATAGGTCCGGATAAGTTTGTTTAAAAAGTAGTAATTTAGTCTTGTTAAAAGAATTGAGAAGATGGAATTTGAACAAGCTGAAAAAGAATTGAACCAGAAGGGATTTTTGGACCTGGAATTATCAGATAAAATTGATTATGCGGCGGAAATCCAAAAACTTAAAAAAGAAAAAAACGCGGTGATTCTGGCACATTATTATCAGGAACCAGCTATACAAGACATTGCCGATTTTGTTGGAGATAGTTTGCAACTCTCTTATAAAGCAGCAGAAGCTGATGCAGATCTAATCGTTTTTGCCGGGGTACATTTTATGGCCGAAACTGCAAAGATTCTCAATCCTGATAAGAAAGTGGTGCTTCCTGATTTAAATGCCGGTTGTTCTCTTGCAGAAGCTTGCGAGGCCAAAGATCTTCAGGCCTTCAAAGACAAACATCCTGATCATATAGTGGTTACTTATGTAAATACCTCAGCTGATGTTAAGGCGATTAGTGATATTTGCTGTACATCCTCCAATGCGAAAAAGATCGTTGATTCCATTCCCCCCGATCAGCCCATCATATTTGCCCCTGACAAGAACCTTGGTGCTTATATCAATAAGAAAACAGGCAGGAATATGTTATTATGGGAAGGGGCTTGCATTGTGCACGAAGCATTTTCCATAGACAAGCTTTTGAATACACATCAGGCCCATCCAAATGCTAAAATTATTGCACATCCTGAATCAGAAGCTCATATTTTAAAAACAGCCGCCTATATCGGATCAACATCCGGGCTGATTAATTATGCAAAAACCGATCCGTCCATGGAGTTTATCGTGGCCACTGAGGCTGGAATACTTCATGAAATGCAAAAGGAGGTGCCAGAGAAAAAATTGTATCCAGCACCTGCGGTCGAAGACAATACATGTGCCTGCAGCGAGTGCCCATATATGAAAATGAATACGATGAAAAAACTATTTCTGTGTATGAAATATGAGTTACCGGAAATACATGTATCTGAAGACATACAAAAAAAGGCATTAATACCGATCCAAAGAATGCTGGATATATCCTCTACATAAGATGAGCGTATTTAAAACTGATATTCTCATATTGGGTTCAGGCGTCGCTGGACTTTCCATTGCTATTAAGACGGCCACTTCCATGCCGGAAAAATCCATAGTGGTAGCCACAAAGGCAGATGAAAGTGAATCAAATACGAAATACGCCCAGGGAGGTATCGCAGCGGTTTGGGATAAACTGGATTCGTTTGAAGATCATATTGAAGATACCATGGTGGCCGGGGATAATCTTTCCGATCGGAAGGTTGTGAAAATGGTAGTTGAAGAAGCGCCGGATTGTATGAAGCAACTCATCACCTGGGGTACAGAATTTGATCAGAATCAGCAAGGGGAAATAGATCTTGGAAAAGAAGGAGGTCATTCGGCCAACAGAATTCTTCACTTTAAGGATATTACAGGTTATGAGGTGGAGAAGACCTTATTGGAACAGGTAAGTAGTTTGCCTAATATACAGATCTTGCCTTATCATTTTGCCATTGATCTTATCACTGATCATCATTTGAATGAAAAATCTTCACATGATAGAATATCCTGTTACGGGGCGTATATACTAAATCAGAAAACGAATAAAATTGATACGTACCTTGCTTCATCGGTTGTTCTAGCCACGGGTGGAATCGGTCAGGTATACGCGGCCACGACAAATCCAGTGATCGCTACTGGTGACGGAATTGCGATGGCCTACAGAGCCAAAGCGAAAATTACAGATATGGAATTCGTACAGTTCCATCCTACGGCTCTTTATCAACCGGGAGAAAGCCCCTCATTCTTGATCTCCGAGGCTGTTCGGGGTTTTGGTGCCTTTCTGAGAAACAAAAAAGGTGATCGGTTTATGCTCAAGATTGATGAAAGAGCAGAATTGGCACCCAGAGATATAGTGTCAAGAGCAATTAATACCGAGTTGATATTTACAGGAGATACGCATGTGTATTTGGATTGCACTCATTTGGATATGCCCGAATTCATCAAACATTTTCCAAATATCTATGAAAAATGTAAAAGTTTAGGAATTGATCCTAAGTCTCAACGGATTCCAGTAGTACCTGCAGCCCATTATCTAATGGGAGGGATAGAGGTGGATGTGAATGGTTATAGTTCTATTGGTAATTTATTTGCTTGCGGTGAATGCTCAAGAACAGGTCTTCACGGTGCAAACAGACTGGCCTCCAATTCTTTGTTAGAAGCATTGGTTTTTGGTAACAAGATCGCTCAAGAGATCATTCAAAACAGAGGGCACATGATTTTTGATACCAAACTTAAGATACCCGAATGGGATGAAGAAGGAACAATGGTTCCAAAGGAGAAAGTGTTGATTTCCCATAACAGAAAAACGATACAGAACATCATGACAGACCTGGTAGCAATTGTAAGATCAAATGAGAGGCTGGAAAAGGCCATGGATCATTTGAACTATCTTTATCAGGATACGGAAAAGGCCTATGAAAAGTCAAGACTTTCACCTCAGATCTGTGAATTGAGAAACCTGATTGCCGTAGCCTATCTTGTTGTAAATCATTCAATGGCCCGAAAGAAGAATAAGGGGGCATTTTTCAGTATGAATAATTTGTAATATTTTGGCTATTAATTTTTTTAATAAAGTAAATGGTTCATTAATTGATGGGTTTTAGTAGTATTTTGTCAACTTATTTGAACTAAATAAAATTATGCAATTTGAAAAAAGACAATAAGAAAAAAGTAAATATAACTGTCAAAGACATTGCAAATTCGATAGACATCTCTGCGTCAACTGTATCAAGAGCTTTAAACAATCATTCTAAAATAAGTCAGTCAACAAAAGAAAAAGTTTGGGCGGCGGCAAAGAAGTTAGGGTACCAACCTAATATTCCGGCATATATGAATCCGGAAAATTCAAAAACAATTTGTTTTTTGGTTCCTGAGATTGATAATGCATTTTA
>RCNC010000372.1_pt1 | contig 28633 bp, 19 predicted proteins | sample 2041301 | NCBI WGS metagenome assembly RCNC01 (sample SAMN09708231, study PRJNA481090) | Marine sediment metagenome, whole genome shotgun sequencing project. | biome: marine sediment; feature: ocean; material: sediment; isolation source: Sewage treatment plant 13A marine sediment (STP13A) ... | reverse complement strand
TGCTCTTCAAAGTCTTGTCCAGCTAATTTCTCAATAATAATACGTACAAGCATAAAAGCAGTAGCATTGTATTTACTTTCAGCACCCGGTGTTGATGTAAATGGCTTGTCTTTCATGTTTTCAATGACAAACTCATCACTTTCGGGGGCTAAGAAAATTCCATAGTCAATAACATCAGGTATACCGGAGGTATGGCTTAATAAATATTGTAAGCTTAGTTCTTTCCAAGATTCAGGTAAATCTTTTCTGTTAGGAAGAAATTCACCAACTGTCTCATTAATACTTCGGTCTTGGGATTTTAGTAATCGATGCAATGCTGTAGAGCTAAACAATTTTGAAATGGAAGCAACGGCAAATAATTTGTCAAGCGTCATTGGAACTTGATGTTCAATTTTTGCCAAGCCCATTTCTTTCTTGTGGACTACTTTTCCATCTATCAGGACAGCATAATTTAAACCAACAATTTTAAGGCTATCCATCATATTATCTACATAGGCATCTGTTTTATTAAAAATGGATTCTGTATCATCAGTATTGTATTCGCTTGATTGACATCCTATTATTGTTGAAATACAGCTTGCCAATAAAATTAGTTGGCAGATAATTTTATTTGTTTTCATAATTCTTTCTTAGATGAATTGGTGTTAAAAAGAAATTTCTTTTTTTTTAGATGCTGTTCAACGTTCTCGTAAATGAATCGTTCCGGAACTCATGGATTATATACGTTGTGTATGCCTTGAATGGTAAATATAGTTCTTAATGAAGAATGTCCAAATGGGTGGAAGTCGCAAGGTACGCTCTGGGATCAACAGGGAAGTAACGTAAGTCGAAAGGGTTTTGAGAAAAGAAGGCGCTTGGAAGGCCTTCTGATACTCGCAAGCTTCGCAGGATCCACCTCTCCTTAAAGTAAGAGAGGAGCAGTCCTGCTTATTATAATTTAGTGTAGGAATCTCTCAGTTGACGTTAGGCTTGAGTATCGGCTCCTGGCCGATAGCACTATGTCGGACCGCTAAAAATCATCCCCTGTGAGTAGCCGCTTACCGCATGCACCGGCCCCTCGGCTCTGGTTGTGGCGTATAGCAGGTAGCGGCCAATAGCAGACAAAGATTTTTGTTGCACTAAATACTATTAGGTGTAAAAAAATCTTGTGTTCTAACAAATTGAATCGTCAACCAGAGTAAAATCGGTGAAATATAAATCGATAACTTAGAAATATATCAAAAGCATCAGAACGAAACTATGTGGTCAAAAAGCCAAAATCATAAGCAAACCCACCCTTTATATTTTTTGATTCTGGCCGTGCTTTTCAGCATCGCCCTAAGCCCGGTCAATTCATTTGCGGACACATTTGTGGTGGCCAACGGTGACGAATCGGGTGCAGGCTCTTTACGTCAGGCAGTCCTCGATGCCAATGCCAATGCCAATGCCAATGGCAATCCCGGGGTAGTCGATACCATTACATTTGATGCAGCAGTCACTCGGATAGAGCAATTCGATTTGGATAAAAGCTTTGACGCCGGCCCCATTCCAATCACTCAGTCAGTGAATATTTCAGGACCAGGGCGTCGCGCTCTGAGCATAGATGGGGGCTATTCCTGACTATCCTCGAGTGGCGCTGTAAACAGCGGTTTTCCCCAGGATCAGGATAACACTGTCATTTTGGATTCAGATGTTCTTTTTGATGTTGGTATTCGCGAAACGGACAATAGCGGAATTTCGGTTTCGCTATCAGGCTTTGGATTGAGACATAGCGGGAAGCTGGCCCGGCTTTACCTGGTTCAACTATGACTTGGACGGCCGTAAACTTCTATCGACCAGTGGCATCCAGTGAAGCTGCCGGGGTCGGCTCGAACTCGATGATCGAACCGTCCGCCATGGTAGCCAGGAACAAGTGGCCACCCTTCATGACATAACTGCGCACCCATTCAAATTGTGCGAGATATTTGTCTGATAGTGACCCCGGAGGGCACATCGCCCTGGTCGCTGCAACAGGCCCAAATTGGAGGGTTCCCGGAGATTCGGATGTCCAGGTTCCGGTGCCCCGGTTACAGTCTGCTTGCATGGCAGCCCGTCCGTCTTCGCCGAATTCCAGGGTATAGAGCGACCGGTCGTCCGGCCCCGAAACGCTGTCGTCCATCCCCATGATCTTTACCAGTCTCCATGACGTTCCGGCCAGTTCGGCAGCTTCGTCTTTCGCCTGGGATACCCCATCTGACACCACCACCGCCGGTTCAGGGCTCGTCATGGTTGCGGGCGCTTGACTTCCACTATCAGGCGAACAGCCGGTTATTGTCATCATGGCAAGAAAAAGCGCGACACCTATATTTGCACGTTCTAAATACATCCTATCAATTCCTCTTTTGGTGTTAGCCGCCCTCAATGGCAGCCAGCGGTACTTCGTAAATTTCACCGTTGGAAATTGTCACGGTCCAGGTGTCGCCCTCCAGCCTGGCAATGCAGAAGTGTTGTTGCATCATAGTCGGCCGTTGTGAATGGCCAGGTCGGGTTGTTTTCATTCTGCGGGTGTAAAGCCACGGTGTTCCAGTAGACATAAACACTCTCGTCATCGAAGCGGAAAATCAGTCCCTGGTCGCCCAGTCCGCTTTGGCGGTAGCCCGGTCGCCCTTGCTGGTCGAGAAAGTTACCGGGCGTATCGCCCACCGGGAAGCATTCGATTTCGCGCTTCAGTCAGTCTCGATATTCGACAGAACGTAGACGTGGTTGGGATCGTTGAGGGCTCCGAAATCCGCAGCGGCCTGCTCGATCTGGCGTAGCATTTCGTCGAGAGTCGAGACGCCGGAGGTATTCTGATCGGTGGAGTTGACGGCTTCGGCCATCAGCTCACGCATCACCTTGTCCTTGAACTTCTCTTCCTTTTCAATGTAGCTGACCGCGTAGTCATCCCCGAGCCCGGCAAGTTCGGCGGCGGCCGCGATGGCGTCATCGAGATCCCCCAGATTATCCACAAGCCCGAGCTCGTAGGCATCCGTTCCGCTCCACACCCGGCCCTGGGCGATCAGGTCCACTTCTTCGGTGGTCATTCCGCGGGAGTCTGCTACGCGCTGCAGGAATTCACGATAACCCTGTTCGATCATCCCCTGGATCACGTCACCCACCTCGGCGGGCAGTTCACGGTCCGGACGAATACCGGCGAGGGGCGCTGTGCTCACACCATCAACCCGGATACCGAGGTGCTCGGCGAGGGGCCGCTGGTAGGTGGGAAACATCCCGAAGATTCCGATGGATCCGGTGATGGTGGCGGGATGGGCCCAGATCTGGTCAGACGATGTGCTGATCCAGAACCCACCGGAAGCGGCGACGCTACCCATCGAGGCGATGACCGGCTTGCCGTCGGCGCGGGCCTTCTCACATTCCCGGCGGATCACCTCGGAGGCAAAGGCGCTGCCGCCACCCGAGTCGACCCGAAGCACGATGGCCTTGACGTTTTCATCGTTGCGCGCCTGGCGGATCAGGGCCGCAGTCGAGTCGCCACCAATCGTCCCGGCCGGCTGAGTGCCGTCGAGGATGGTTCCGCGGGCCACGATGATCCCGATTCGGTCGCCCTTGGCCTCGCGGCCGAATCGATCGCTCTTGACGGTTTTCAAATAGTCGGCCAGTGCGACCATGTTGTAGGAATGGGTCTCTTCATCCTCACCTACCAGATCGACAAGATACTCCCGCATCTCGACCCGGGTCAGCGCCTGGTCGGCGAGTCCGAAATCAAGGGCTGCCTTTGCGCTGTCGCCATTGGCTTCAGCCATCAGGCGAGGGAATTCTTGAGCATACTCATTCAGTCTTTCGGGTGTTGTGCCTCTTGCCGCAGCCACTTCGTCAAGATAGATCTGCCAGAGATCACCGAGCCACTCCTCGTTGGCCTCTCTTGCATATTCCGACATGTCATTGCGGAGGTAGGGTTCGACCGCCGACTTGTAGGTTCCAACTTTGAAGATGTGTATATCAAGACTGAGCTTGTCGATGCCTTCTTTATAGTACATCCGGTAGCGGCCAAAGCCCTCGAGCATGATGGCGCCCATCTCGTGCGTGATGATTTCGTCGGCGTAAGCTGCTATATAGTAGGCGTCCTGAGCATAGAAGTCCGCCATGGCGACGACCTTCTTGCCACTGGTCTTAAAGTTGGTGATGGCCTCACCCACGTCCTGAAGCTTGGTCAACCGCGCTCCGGTGAAGGAGGAGAGGTTCAGAACCAGAACCTGTATGCGGTCGTCGTCGCTAGCCGCGTCAATGGCGTCGATGACGTCCTTGAGCAAAGTCTCCGGGGTCGCCACTCCACGCGCCTCGTCGAGCATCTGTTCGAAAGATTTGGCGGTGAGCTGTTCGACGAGTTGTCCCTGAGGCGCGATCACCAGAGCTGTTGTTTCGGCGATCTTCGGATCGTCGCTGCTGAAAGCCATGGCCAGCAACGCAATAACGATCACCAGGAAGAGCAGGTTGATTGTCACCTTCCGGGTCGCGTCAATGGCGCCCCAAGCACCTTTCAGAATTCTCTTAAGTGGGTTTGTGCGTTTGTTCACCGGTAAACCTCCGTTGCTTTCGAATAGTATTTTCGTGATTTTCCGGCCGATTATAACATTTGCAAAGCGCCTAATAGCAGGAGTCGGCCACACGCGCAACCCTGCATTACTTGAAACGCGTCTGGCTTCCATCAAGCGGCGGGCGCTATTGTGTCACAAGCTCTTGCGCCAAAAGATCAGCATAGGCTTTGGGATCAAAGGCATCTGTGTCCACCAACAAAAGCCGCTCCATCGGGTCCATCATCGGAGGCGTTTTCCAGCCAGTTCGTATCTGTTGCAAAGTGACCTGCCCGCTTTGGTAGTCCGGCCCACCGGGCAGGACAACAACATGGAACTTCTTGGTCTTGCGACTGTTTGACGTGTGGGTAGACAAAATTTTCGTGTCCCCGAGACGCACATAAGTCCGATCTTTGGCGAAGCCGACTGTCACAACGCCATCCCATGTCCCTTCCCAGCCCGCAGGCATCAAGCGAGTCCAATGGTGATAGTAAAAATGATCGGAATGAAGCGTTACACGAAGGCGCCCGCCCCCCGCACCGGTTGACGCATTGCGCAATGTCAGGCGAAACACGGTCCCTTTGTTTTGATTGTTAGGCCAAGTCGAAAACAAGACCCGCATCCCAAAATTGTCCTGCCCTGGAATGACCTGAAACTGGGTTTCAAACGCGGTTTCCTCGATCCTGTGATCAAGCACAACAACCGGCTCTTCGCTGATCAACGCGATACGGTGTACGGATTTGGGCGCATCAGGGCGCGTCAAAACAAGCCCCTTATCACTCCACTCTGCGAGATCCTCAAACATCTCGGCCCCAGCAGAGGCAGGCGTCCAACCCACCAATGGGCGCCCCTGAAACAGCACCCTCTGAGGAAGCGGCGCGACACCAGCCACCGCAGCTGGCACAGCACGTTTGGGCGTAGGCGCATACGCGGCCTCGATCCGCTTCACAACCAGCGCTGCGGCTCCCTTTGCCGGGGGCGTCGCATAAAGCCACATCCGCAACCCGACCCCGCTTTGCAATGTGTTGTAAGGGACGGGATCCGCTGGCACGCCTTCGGCATCAACCGCGACGCCGCGCGATGTAAGAACCAGCGTGATCGTATCTGGGATGGCGACTAGACCTGTTTGCTCCAAGATGTTTTCCGGTTCGCTTCGGATCCCGCTTTGGAACAAAAAGCTACCGTCGGACTGGCGCCGGAATGAAACGAAATAAGCGCCGTCAGCAATGGCGTCCTCGTGGTTGTGGTAGCTGGGGTTTAGTCCCAGCTCAAAATCGGCGCTGTTTTTACCGTCCAGTTCAACGTTGATTCGCGCCACGGCTTTGGGGCCGAATTCATCCAGCCACAGCATCGGTTGTTGTGAATACATTCCCAGGTGCCTTACGGGCGCGCCCTCGGGCCAGCTGACCCGCATCGCGCCATCCGAAAGTCGGGCATACGGCTCGGACGGCGTGCCGGGATATTCCACAAACGTCCAGATTGGCGCAAATTCAGTGCCGTCAAACAAAACCACCTGTCGGGCCGCATCGGCAAATCCGTCGATATCGGGCAATTGGGCGACCGGAGCCGGGGCAAGTTCAACCCGCTGCAACGCCAGCGATCCGGAACCGTTTTTGTGGGGCGGCTGCGCGTAAACCTGCAAAACCAATTCGCGCCCGCCAAAGTCACGATCCAAGTCGAACCAAGCCAACCTGGCCCCGCCCTGCCGGCGTAGTTCGATAGCCTGATCGGGCCGCAAAACGATCTCAAGTGTGATGATCCCTTTGGGCCAAGCGAAGTTCTCTCGTTGCTTTACAAAACTCGGGTGGGCGGATAGGGTCGCTCGTACCATTTCGTCTTCGTACCGCGCCAGAATAAGGCGCAGCGTATGCCCGAACCATGGATCTTCTTCAGCTTCTTCCGTCGGGGCCAGCGCGATCAAAATTCCCGTACTGCGGTCAGCATCCAGTGTAACTGAGATGACCTGCCCCTCTGAGGCATCGCGCTTGGGCATGGTGACGCGGGCCTGTGTCGTACGCAGCCCGGTTTTGGCCCAGCCACTCCCTTCGGGAATTTCAAACAACAACATACCGCCGCCAAGCTGGGCATGACTGTCAAAATTGCCACCCTCAAACTCAAACGTCGCCCAGTTATCCAAGCTGTTTCCGTCAAACAGAACAGTAGAAACCGCGCCCCCTGTATCATCCGCGCCCTTCGCAACGGACGCCTCACCCAAAGGGGATTGATCCGGGCTAGAAAGCTCGATCAGATCAACCACCATTTCATTAGGCTGCTTGATCGTAAGATCTACGAGAAGGTGATCTTTGACCTCAATAAAACCAAAGTCAGTCTGGCCGCTGGCCGCAAAGAAATTGTCATAGAGTGGATAGAAATAATCGTCCGTCGCACCGCGCAGGTCATATTTGAACTGCACTCCGTAAACTGGGTGGGCTTGGGCGCCGCATTCGGCGCGAAACTCAACCGCGACATCGGCCTGCGCCAGTGCGCGACGATCCGGGCCATCCCACCCGTCTAGAGGCAGCAGAACGCACCCCCCGTCAAAGCGTTTGTTCAGCTCAGTCAACCATTCCTGACCCGGTAGTGGTGCACCGCCAGGCGGGGTGGTTTGGGTAACCTCAGTTGGTGCTGGCATTCCAGTCCCATCAAAGGATGCAGCTGATGACAGTTTGACTTTCACTGGACGCCCTTCAACGCTGAAGTTTTGAAGCAAGCGCCCGAACATCGCTTCATGCTCAGAAAGCGAAACATCATGGCCGATTAGCTGAAACAGCAGCTGCTCGCCCTCGTCATTCGGTTTCAGAAAGGCCAGCTCCAAAAAACGAACGTTTTCAGGACCAACGTGAAGGAACAATGCGTCCTGTCCGGCCAGGGTCAGCTTTTGGTGCCGGACAACATCAAATCCACCAAGCAGGGGTTCATCGGGAAACCACCAGCGTACCCATAATTCAAACCGTTTGTCCGAGCTTTGAAAATCATACTCCCGATCGCGTTTACGCATGGTTTCCGTCCAATCGGACGGCACAGAAAAACTGGCTGTGCGCAACTCATATTGCGTCACTTCTTCACTGTGCAGAACACCGGGAAACAGGCTGAGGCTCAGAAAGATCGCCAAAGCGACGGTAAATGCACTTAGTCGACTGATCATTGCTTTTCTCCAATCTTTTTGGCGCAGATAGACAACGCGACGGTCAGGGGCTGGCACGTTTTGAAAACACGCGGGGGCCCTATTTTGTTTTCGCGACCGTTGCGCGTTTGCGCAGCGCTGACAGGAAGTCCTCTACCGGGTTTTTACTTGTGTCGGACTGTCCTTTGGCACCGCATCCAGTCCAGATTTCAGTCTTGCGCGGCAGCGGATGCCGCGTGCAGCCATAGCCCGCGACAATGCACGGATCACCGGGTTGCTGGCAGGAATACCGGACGTCATATTTCCCGATAGTGTCTGCCTCATAAAACTGCGATGCACTTGGACTTCCGTACCCGGCAGAGCGGCACAAACAGTTCAAAAAATCTTGCGAGGGCTCTACGCTCAACTCCTTGAGCGTGCTCAGCAACCGATCATGCGGCAGTCGCGTCAGCAGGCACAAGACATCGCCCTTGTCGCAGTGAACGGCCTTTGGGGCGATGCCCTTTTTACGGATAGACTCGCATTGCTGTCGCGCGATCGGCACGCTGTAGCGAGAAACAGAATCCTGCTGCACCTTGGCTTTCGCAATGCGCTGTAATGCGTCGGACATTTCACGCTCGCGCAAGGCCAATGACGCAAGAATATCCGCCTGACGCTTGTCGAGAGCCGCCTTTTTCCCGTTGGTTAGTTTCAGCTCCGCCCTGTTGACGTCATTTTTGTAAGTCTTGTCCTCAAGGTAGACAGCGGAGTTTTTGGCCTTAACACGCGCGGCATCCATTTCGTTCTCGTACGCGATTTTCAACTTCAAAATTGCATCACTGCTGGCTATTTCTGCCGCGTTCACAGCACGTTCTGCTATTTGATTAATCTCAGCGGCCCTCGCCATTTGCCGCTGAATCTTCTCCTGCATCAGACCTTGAGCGCGGACAATCTGGTTCTCGTCCCAAGAACCCTGAATGCTCTGGTGAACAATCTCCTGCACCCAAGCCTCGTGCCGTGCCGCCGCTGCGCGTACGTTGTGGTCAACCAGCGCATCATATGTACTGAACAGATTGCTGGCGATGCCCAGCCCCTCGACACTTGCAGCGAGCGTGGTGTTTCCCAGCAGTTTCAAAGCTGAGTCTGAGCCTGCATATATATCCGGAACAACCCAAATATTGAGGATCTCTTCGGTGAGTCCGGTCTCATATATCTCAGACAAGCCCTCCTCGAGGCTCGACTCGTGAAGATGCGCATCCAGAAAAACCGCAATCTCAACCGAGCGAAGGCAATCGTCGGTCTGACCCTTCAATAGCTTATCCAGCTCATGAACTGTCTGATCCGGATAACTGCGCATATCCGCATTTTCAGGCATAACGTAGCCAAGTGGGCGGGATGACATCAACACCCCGCGAATTCTTGCGCGGGCGTCATCTGCGGCCGCGGCGGCCAGTATCGGTGTTGGTAGGGCAATGGTGCCAATCGTCAGGACCGCGACACAGCAGATTGCCGTTCGCGAAATCCTAACGATCAAAGCCTGAGTTTGGCTGAAAATAGATGTAAGGGAAGGAATATACATGTCAGTTTCCTTTTCTAGAAACATCCGGAGAAGTGTACTGCGATCACAAGCACAGCGACACCCACATCTCATCAAATCCCCTACACAACCCGGCACTTCTTGACTCAGGTCAATTCGGTGAAGACCCGCATTGTGTAGTCTTCATCTGCCGCCCTGAATGGTACCCAATCTTTTGCACCCCCCCGCAAGATTGAGTAACAACAAGGCGGCTTTTTATTACACGGCCAATTGCCGCACTAATCGATTGGTCCGGAAAAAGTATCGCAAGTAGCGATGTCACCTGACTCAAACCCTCTTCTGAACCACTTGACACGTTGTGCAGATGAGCCATGGGTAAAACTGTCCGGTACAACACCGCGCCCCGATTCCCTTTGTAAACGGTCGTCACCGATTGCAGTTGCCGCAGTCAACGCCTCTTCCAGGTCACCCGGATCCAATCTCTGGCGTTCGGTATTGTAAGCATGTCCCCAAAGGCCGGCAAAACAATCCGCCTGTAACTCCTGCCTCACTGACAATGCATTGCCCTGCGCAGTGCTTTTACCCCGTTTAGCCTGACGTACCTGGTCACTGATACCCAACAAGGTCTGCACGTGATGACCAACCTCGTGAGCAATGACATAAGCCTGGGCAAAGTCGCCAGGCGCACCATGACGTTGGCTCAAATCCCTGAAAAATGACAGATCGAGGTATAACTGTTGATCTCCCGGGCAATAAAACGGACCAACTGCTGACGAAGCCATACCACAGGCGGAATTTACCCCACCGCTGAACAATATCAACTTTGGATCCTTGTACGTGGCACCCTGCTCTTGGAATATTACCCGCCAGGTATCCTCAGTATCTGCCAATACAGCCGATACAAAGTCGCCCATCTCCTTTTCCTCGGCAGTTAATTCTCGAGGCTCACTGGTAGTCGTGGCCCCGCCTCCACCCAACAGCATAGGCAAAAGATCTATCCCCATCATTCTGCTACCGAAAAAAACCACGACACCAATCAACAACATGATACGACCGGTTTTTGTCTTCACCAGCATCGGGATAAAGCTCAACAAACCCGAGCCCGAGCGTGCGGTGTTATATCCGCTGCTTTGTCCCCTTCTGTCCTCAACATTTTTGCTTTGTCTGCCGCCTTTCCAACGCATGTTCTTTCCCTAAAATCGGTAATTCATTCTTGTGTAGTGTACTCACTATCCTACGTTATAGGGTTGACACTACACTCGTGCCACCAGAAGAACTGGTAAGCTGTGCCAGATCATTCTACTCTTGATTTATTGTAAACCACATTCAGGCACCAAGCAGGGATATAGCAAAATGAACGAAGGCATTCTCATCGGAGGCAGCGATGCCGGACAGATTTTTCTCAACCCCCGATATGCCAACCGACACGGCCTGGTGGCCGGGGCAACGGGCACTGGCAAAGACTGTCACCCTGCAGTGCCTGGCAGAAGGCTTTTCAGATCTTGGTATACCGGTGTTTCTGGCCGATGTGAAAGGCGATGTCTCCGGTATCAGCCAAGCTGGCAAGCCGCATAAAAAAATTGATGAGCGTATTGAAAAAATCGGTATTGAGAACTACAGCCAACGCGGCTATCCGGTGGCCTTTTGGGATGTGTTCGGCAACCAGGGTACACCGGTACGCTCAACCATATCCGAGATGGGCCCACAACTCATTTCCCGTCTGCTGGACCTGAATGAAACACAGGAGAGCATCCTCACGCTGGTATTTGAGTTCTGCGACGACGAAGGCATGTTGCTTGTCGATCTGAATGACCTGCGTACCACCCTTGAATATCTTGGCACCCATGGCAAAGACCTGGGTGTGGGCTTCGGCGTTTCCAAAGCCTCCGTCAATGCCATCTTGCGTCGCCTGTTGATGCTGGAGCGCGAGGGCGGCGATCAGTTTTTTGGCGAACCGGCTTTGCAACTTGAGGATTTCATGCAGACCAGTCGTGATGGCCGTGGCATGATCAATATCCTGGCAGCCGACATGCTGATTCGCAGCCAGAGAGTTTACGCCACTTTTCTATTGTGGCTGTTATCGGAATTATTCGAAAACCTACCTGAGCTCGGTGACCCCGAGCAACCGGTGCTGGTGTTCTTTTTTGATGAAGCACACCTGTTATTCAAGGACGCCCCGAAAGCGTTGTTGAATAAAATCGAACAGGTTGTCCGGTTGATCCGATCCAAGGGCGTGGGTATCTATTTTGTCACCCAAAGCCCCGGCGATATTCCCGACAGTGTATTGAGCCAGTTGGGCAACCGCATACAACATGCGTTGCGTGCCTATACACCCAAGGAACAGAAAGTAGTGAAAGTCGCGGCCCAGTCTTTCCGGGTCAACCCGGAGTTGGATACCATTACCACGATAACCCAGATGGGTATCGGAGAAGCATTGGTGTCGACACTACAGGACAAGGGCGTTCCGGCGGTCGTTCAACGGGTGCTGGTACGTCCGCCTCATTCACGGATGGGTATGGCCACCGAGACTGAGCGAAAGGCCATCATGGACAAAGACCGCAATATGAAACGCTACGGCAAAGCCATTGATCCACGCTCAGCCCACGAAGTGTTACAGGAACGCACGCTTGCCAACCTGAAAAAACGTGAGCAGGCCGACAAGGCAAAACGTGCCAGCAAACCGAAAGCACGCGGCAGCAATCGCCAAAGTGCCACCGAGGCCTTTATCAAGAGTATGGCCCGTAGTCTCGGCACTGCTGCAGGCAGTAGTGCTGGCAGAAAGTTCTTTCGTGGCCTTTTGGGCTCGTTACTTAAATAGCGTGTTGGCTTTAAGCCGGCGACTGCCTGGCAATGTAATTCCAGTGCAGCATGTCGTCAGGGGCAGATTTCTCGCTACCACGGCCCGCATCGCGTCACGGGCATTGTCCAACTGCCCTGACAGGACAAAAATCTGAATTGAATAACTCGAACAGTCTTAAACGCAGAAAAACCGGATTATTCGTTAACCTGACCGCCAAACTTACCCATAAACTGCCGGTAGTAACGCAGTTCCGCGATAGATTCACGTATATCGGAGAGGGCTTCGTGGCGGTTTTCTTTGTAGTAATCTTTCGACTCACCGGGCATCCAGTGCTCGGCAAGTAGCTTGAGGGTACTGACATCCAGGTTACGGTAATGAAACCAGCTTTCCAGTTCCGGCATCAAACGGTGCAAAAACCGGCGATCCTGGCAAATGCTGTTGCCGCACATCGGTGACCTGCCCTTCTTAACCCATTCTTCTAAAAATTGGATATTGGCAGATTCTGCCGCCCCCATATCGTAAGGACTGTGCACGACCCGCTGCCAGAGACCGGAATCCGTGTGGTGGCTTCGATTCCAGTCATCCATTGTTTTCAAGACTGATTCATCTTGCCGGACAGCACATACCGGACCTTCAGCGAGTACATTCAGCTCACCATCGGTAATGATCGTGGCTATCTCGAGAATCGTGTCGTTCACAGTATCCAACCCGGTCATTTCCAGGTCGATCCAGATCAGTCGCTTGTTTTTATCATCTGCCATAGGGACGTCTTTCAGAGGTTTTGCGAACTATACCGACCAATGCATCATTACGCCATGTCCAATTTGTCTTTGGCAGGTACAATAGACGAATGTATCGTACTGAAACCACCCGTTGAAACAGCGCAAGGTAACAGGCACACCTCTGTCAGAAACCCTGGTTCTGGTGTCCTATGGCAGCCAGGGTGTTGTGCTCTTGCCTGACGGTGAACGTAAACGCTGCAAATACCGTCGAGGGGTTGGAAGACCCTATTGTGGTGACCGGGTTATGGTTGCTCAAGCAGATGAAAGCTCCCTGGTGGTTGAAAGTATCAAGCCACGTAAGAACTATTTTGTACGGGCAGATGAACGTCAGCGCCAGCATATCATTGCCGCGAATCTCGACCAGGTTCTGATTGTTGTCGCAGCGAAGCCTCTCCCCTCGCGTGACCTGCTGCAGCGCTACCTGCTGGCAGTGCATAGTCTTGGGATCGAACCGGTCATCGTCTTGAATAAAACCGACCTGAAGGTAGCGGCAGGTGAAACTGCCGCAGGTGCCAATGTACTGGCCCATATGCCGGAATACGAAGCACTTGGTTACACCGTCATCCGTACCTCCTGCAAGAGCGAACCCGGCATAACCGGCCTGCGATCCATACTCAAAGACCGCACCAGTATCCTGGTCGGACAGTCCGGTGTCGGCAAATCATCATTGATCAATCAATTATTGCCCGACCTGCATATCCAGACCGGTGCCCTGTCCGAGGCAACCGGTAAAGGCACGCATACCACGACTTCCACGATGCTCTACCACTTAACAGGTGGCGGCAATCTGATCGATTCACCGGGTGTGTGGGAATACGGTATCTGGAAACTTGAACAATATGAACTGGCAGCAGGCTTCAGAGAATTCGAAGACTGGCTTGGCCAATGCCGTTTCAACAATTGTGTACATGCCACAGAGCCTGATTGTGCCATCAAACAGGCGGTCGCAGATGGGCAAATCCGCGACTGGCGTTATCAATCCTATTTACGCCTGTTGAAACAAAACGCATAAATTTACAATATACAGTAAACCGTAAGGTGCGTAATTTGTTACGCACGAAATTCGGCTTGAAACCGCACGTAGGGTGCGTAACTCGTTACGCACGAAAGCTGGCTTTAAACCGTGCGTAACAAGTTACGCACCCTACATTATGGTATTCTGAGCATCCTTGGTCACGGAACCACAGTGGAGAAAGACGATGACACGGATTCTTCTGGCTTTCATGCTGACTTTGACAATTCAAGTTGCAACTGCCGATGTACTGATAATTGATGAAGTTCGTCAGGCAGATCGCATGGCATTGCCTCAAAACGGACAAAACAAAGCAACTATCGAAGCAAGATTCGGAACACCAACGAAAAAACTGGCAGCAGTAGGTGATCCACCGATTTCCAGCTGGAAGTATGACAAATACAGTGTTTATTTTGAATATGACCTGGTGTTGTTTACAGTTTTACGCTCCGGTGCAGTAATAGAAAAATAGGCACAGGACCTGCTTCTGCGCTATCCTTGCGCCCTCTCAAAACGCATGGAGCCCCAATGTGGGGGTTCTCGAACTTGAATGCCTGACTCAAACACTTTATCAACGCCGGAAACGGCGACCTCAAAACAACTGCTCAGTGAGCAACCGATACGGGAAATAACCCGCGACGGCGTTCATTATGTATTGCTGGGTACTGCTCATGTTTCCCGTGCCAGTGTAGAAGCCGTTACAGAGATGGCCGGCAGTGGTGAGTTCGATTCCATCGCTGTTGAGCTTTGCCCTGCGCGTCATCAGGCTCTGACAAAGCAGCAGCAATGGAAGGACATGGACATTTTCCGCATTATTCGTGAGAAAAAAGCGGGACTGGTAATGGCCAACCTGGCATTAGGTGCGTATCAACGGCGCATTGCGGAGCAATTTGGTATCGAGCCAGGTGCTGAGCTCAAGGCTGCTGCCGACGCTGCCGTTGCCCAAGACATGCCGTTACAACTGATCGACCGGGATCTCGCCACGACGCTGAAACGCAGCTATCGGGCCGTACCCTGGTACAAACGCATGATGCTAACCACAGGACTTGTGATGAGCACCGTCAGTTCTGAGGAGATTGATGAAGAGCAGATTGAAAAACTCAAAGAAGGCGATATCCTCGAATCCACATTTACCGAGTTCGCTGAGCAATCGCCTGAGCTTTACGAGGCCCTGATCGGGGAACGTGATCGTTTTATGGCGGCGCGTCTGCGGCAGGAGAACATAGATAACGCTGGTAAGCGTGTTCTCGTCGTCATCGGTGCCGGTCATCTTGAGGGCCTGGCAAAATACCTCGCCACGGATCAGCAGGATCCGAAGACCGAGGTCGAAAGCCTGTCAATGCTGCCATCACCCAAACGCTGGCCGAAATTTATTCCGTGGGTGATCGCCGCACTGGTGATTACCGGTTTCTGGATCGGTTTTTCCCGCAGCCCCGAGCTTGGATGGCAACTGGTTACACTGTGGGTTGCCATTAATGGCGGCCTCGCCGCACTGGGCGCACTGATCGCACGGGCCCACCCGTTAACGATATTGAGTGCTATGATCGCCGCCCCACTAACCTCGCTGAACCCTGCCGTTGCGGCGGGCATGGTCACCGGGGCCGTCGAATCCTGGTTGCGTAAGCCAAAGGTTTCCGACCTTGAAAGACTGCGGGATGATGCCACCACCCTCAAGGGCTGGTTCAAAAATCCCGCAACACGCATTTTGCTGGTATTCTTTTTCTCAAACTTGGGTTCCGCTATTGGTACCTGGGTGGCAGGCTTCCAGATATTCGATGCCTTGAGCTGACACTAGTGTACTGCATCGTAATTAATGGTACTTTCAGAGGCCCACAAATGATTCAAGACAAGGCGCAGTACACAGTTAATGGTTATTCCCTTAACAAGGACTGCAACGCAGTATTGGGTCATTTGTGGGTCTCCCTTCGGGCGCGGCGAGAAGCCGTCATCTGCGGTGTCGCGTCTCTTGGAAAGGACCAGCCATTCCCTGCTAGACGCGCCTTGCAGCTAACGGCTTCTCGTCACGCTGAAAGTGCCATTAATTGCGATGCAGTACACTAAATACGAGAAAACCAAAAATCACAGCCATGCAAATTGGACCTTACACATTACCCAACCCCATTGCCCTGGCGCCAATGGCGGGTGTTACCGACCGTCCTTTCCGCCAGCTTTGCCGTGAACTGGGTGCAGGTTACGTGGTCACCGAAATGGTTACCTCGAATCCACAACTCAGACATACCCGTAAATCCACCTGGCGTAGCAATTTTGATGGTGAACCGGCCCCGCTTGCCGTACAGATCGTTGGCAGCGAACCTTCACAACTGGCGGAAGCTGCCAGCTACAACGTTTCCCTGGGTGCACAAATCATCGATATCAACATGGGTTGCCCGGCCAAGAAAGTCTGCGGAAAACTCGGTGGCTCCGCGTTGTTGTCGGATACCGCCCTGGTCGAGGACATACTCAAGGCCGTCGTCGCCAGCGTGGATGTACCTGTCACATTGAAAATACGCACCGGGCCGAACACGGCTCAACGCAACGGCGTTGAAGTTGCAAAAATTGCAGAGTCCTGTGGCATATCGGCGCTTGCAGTACATGGCCGCACACGTGCGGACCGTTTTCGTGGGCAGGCGGAATACCAGACCATTCGTTCCATCTGCCATGGCATATCCATCCCGGTATTTGCCAACGGTGATGTAACCACAGCCTCCCAGGCCAGGGAAGTACTGGACTTCACAGGTGCGCAGGGGCTAATGATAGGACGCGGTGCACAGGGCAACCCCTGGATATTCCGGGAGCTCAGTCACTACCTCGTCACTGGAGAAACACTGCCGCCCCCAAAAGCGGAAGAAGTTTATTCAGTGATGTGTGTTCATCTGCGACGCCTACATGAATTTTACGGTGAAACCCACGGTGTGCGCGTGGCCCGTAAACATATCGGCTGGTATCTCAAGGGACGCCCCGATTCAAAGCAGATATTGTATGATCTAATGCGTGTACCAACTGCGAAGGAGCAATTCCAACTTCTGGAAAAGCACTTTCTTAACCAATCCAAACTGGCAGCCTAATCTGACATGAACTGGAAACAACGTCTTTTCAAACCCAAGTGGCAACACAAGAATGCCGATATCCGTCTCGAAGCCGTTACTCACGAACAACAGCCCGAGCTCATTAATAGTCTGCTGGAAATTGCAGGTGCTGACGAAGACGGTCGAGTACGTTGTGCTGCAATCAAGCGACTTCACCAACTTGGAAATATTCTGAAGCTGTACAACAGCGAAGCAGATCCAACCGTCAGGAAACTGCTGGAAGAGCGGATCCGACAATTGGCGTCTTCCACGAATGAGTCCCGTCCGCCACTCGAATTTCGCATGCAGGTGGTTGAAGCTACGTCAAATCGAGATTTGATCGAACACCTTGCCAGTCATGCCCCCGAAGACGAATTAAGACTAGCGGCATTGGCAAAAGTTGAAAGACAGGGTGTACTGGGGGACTGCTGTATACAGGATAACAACGCCGAAAATCGACGTTTTGCGGCCAGCAGAATCACTCAACAGACGACGCTCAAACGGGTCATCAATGAACTGCGAAAGCGGGATAAATCACTTTACGCTGAATTGCAGGCACGCCTGCAGGCGGAATTGCTTGAACAGGGCGATCGGAAAGCGGTTCAGAATGAGGCAGTGAGAATCTGCAGCGCACTCGAGAAACAGGCACTGGACGCGGATCATAGAGACAGCAAAGAAATTGAAAACATGCACGCAGCGTGGCAGCGTATCACGGATAAAGCCAGGAACGATATGGTGCAACGATACCAACGTGCTTGCGAGCGACTTACCGCCCCGTCGATTGTTGCCCCGGCACCGGCGGCAATAACCGGAGTTGATACCAGCCCGAAACCAGAACCAGTTAAAAAACCGGCACCTGAGATCGTGGAAAGCCACCGTCCCAATGACCCCCTGGCACAGACGGCCTCCGCCATCTGCCTGTACGAGTCTGAAAATGCGCGGTCACCCAACGCAAAACGTGTTGAAATATTCAAGTTTCAATTGGAAAAGGCCTGGAATCAGTGCACACCGCCACACCCGGAAGATCAGGTGTGTTGGGATGAAGCCAGCACTGCGCTTGAAGCCATGCAGACAAAACTTGAATTAGAAAACCTGCAAAACGAAAAAGAACTCGGTCAGGCACAGGATTTACTGACACAACTGGAGACCGAACTGGAACAAGGCGAGTTGCACAATGCCCTCGAAACACGAACCCGCTTACAACAGACAGCAAAAGAGCGTGGCAGAAACAAAGACTGGCAAAAAATCAACAGCAAGATGTCCGGCATGCAGGCACGTCTTCGCGAGCTACGTGACTGGCATCATTGGTCGAATAACAAGGTTCGTAAACGCCTGATCGCGGAAATGGAAGTTCTGCCAGCAGCTGACTTGCACCCGGATGCCCTGCTCGACCGGATTAAAAGCCTGCAACTGGAATGGAAAAAACTGGAACAAAGTGAGCAGATACCGGGTGACAAAAAATTTGTAGCCGCCCCGTGGATGTGGCGAAAATTCAGTGCCGCCGGCCACACCGCTTTTGATACCGCCAAACCCTACCTGGACAAACGCAGTGAGATACGGTCACGCCACGTAGAGTCGCTGACCGAATTCTGCACCGAACTCGAAGAATTGGCAAAGGCAGAACCAGCCGACTGGATGGCACTGGGTAAGGGAATGACAGAGGGTCGTAAGAAGCTTCATGATCTCAACAACCTGCCTGCCAGCCAGCGTCAAAAAATGGCAAAACAATTGAAAGCCGCGCTGGACAAGGCGAATTCAGCCGTGCAGGCACACTACGAGGTGGTGGAAAGGGAAAAGATGAAACTGATCCGCGCCGCCAGCCAATTGATACACATGCCCGAACGCAGCGAGGCCATTACCCAGGCGAAATCACTGCAATCAAACTGGAAAGCCGCGGGCAGCCTGTGGCGCAGCAGGGAACAGGAACTCTGGAACCAGTTTCGTGAGCACCTTGATCCCCTGTTCAATGAACTTAAAGAGCAACAGGCAAGCATCCGGACAGCCGACAATGAGCGGTTGTCAGCACAAAAGGCATTGTGTACAGAGTTGAGAGACATACTCAATAACGAGCAGGATTTAGCTGCACTACACGGCAAGGTCCAGGGTCTGCAGGATAGCTGGAAAGACATACAGCACCCCGACCGTAAACTTTTACAATCTTTTCAGGACATGGTTGCGGAGTACCAGCAACAGGTTGATCAGGCCGAGTTGCAACAAGTTGAAAAAATCCGTGAGCGCTGGTGGCTGAAATCCGGACTGCTACACGAACTGACCGTAAATGGCAGAACTCAAAAAGGCTCCATCAGTAAGGTTGCTGAAAAGAAGCTTAACAAGGCCTGGCCTGAGGACAGCTCAGAAGACAGTCTTGAAAGCGATATGGATCAGGCCCGCGAGGGAATTCTGGCGGGGAGCATCGTTGCTTTAGATCAAGGCGAAATTGAGAACTTAACCACACAGGCCAGGGCGCTATGTATCGGGCTCGAGTTTATTGCCGGTCAGCCGTCACCGGATGAAGATCGTGACCAACGTATGAAGTACCAGGTGGACCGCCTGGCTGAATCCATGTCCGGGGAAAGTATCAGACAACCTGCGACCGAAGAAGCACTTGATGCTGAAAAGACATGGTTGAGTATGTATAAGCTTCCTGAAGCTGATTTCAAGACTTTTAGCAAGCGTGCAAAGCAAGCACTAACCGCTATTAGAGGCAGTTTTTAATGTGGAATAACAACAATATAAAGTATATTCTTTATGTAATATATCTTTTGTTTTTCAGTACCATTGCGAATGCTGCAGAATCTGCACCACAAGCTGCCGGGAGCTGGGTTTCAATCTTACCTCCGCTGTTGACCATTGCTGTTGCGCTGGCGTTCAAACGCGTGGTGCCTGCGCTTTTCCTCGGTATCTGGATGGGTGCGTGGATTATCAATGATTTTGGCCTGATCGGTCTTTGGACAGGATTACTGGATACTTTCCAGGTATTTGTATTGAACGCATTGGCAAACCCTGATCACACAGCGATTGTACTGTTCTCGATGATGGTTGGCGGCATGGTGGGCATTATTTCGCACAACGGCGGGATGCAGGGCATCGTCAATCACATCGTAAAATGGGCTGACTCCGCCCGGCATGCCTGCCTGGCAACCGCCTCATTGGGTCTCGCCATATTCTTCGATGACTATGCCAATACACTGGTCGTCGGGAACACGATGCGACCGGTGACCGATTCAATGCGTGTTTCGCGAGAGAAACTGGCGTATATCGTGGATTCAACTGCGGCACCTGTTGCCTGTATTGCCATCGTAACGACCTGGATTGGTTATGAAATTGGCCTGATCGGCGACTCGATAAGCAAGATGGAAGGACTGGATGGCGAAGCTTACCTGATGTTCCTTAATACCATCCCCTACAGTTTTTACCCGATAATGGCAATTGCCTTTGTCTTCATGGTTTCAGCCAGCGGTCGGGATTTCGGACCCATGCTTGAGGCAGAACGACATGCCCAACAAAATGGTTCCCATAATCCGGATGTGCATAGAAAAAGCTCCGAGGAAGCAGAAAGTATTCAACCCATAGAAGGCAAGCCCCAACGGGCTTTCAATGCTTACATCCCCATCCTTGTCATGGTCCTGGGTGTGATCGTCGGGCTGTATGTAACGGGTAAGGAAGCATCATCTGACATCGCTGATCCAACGCTCCAGCAAATCATTGGCAACGCCAATTCATACACTGCCTTGATGTGGTCCTCGCTGTCCTCGATGATGACAGCAGCACTCTTGTCACTGGTGCAGAGAATCATGAACCTGGAAGAGGTCGTCAATGCCTGGTTCCACGGCTTACGCGCGATGTTGATGGCCATGATCATCCTTATCCTTGCCTGGTCACTCGGGGAAGTGAGCGATATATTAAAAACCGCTGATTTCCTGGTCAGCGTACTTGGCGACACCCTGCCCGTCTTCGTCCTTCCCACGATAGTATTTCTACTGGCAGCAGCAACGGCTTTTGCAACCGGTTCCAGTTGGGGTGCCATGGGTATTCTATTCCCCCTCGCCATGCCACTGACCTGGGCTGTCATGGTGGCACAGGGTCAGGCCGGTCCGGAACACATGCATATCCTGTACTCATCAATTTCCGCCATTCTGGCCGGTGCCGTCTGGGGTGATCATTGCTCACCTATTTCAGATACCACCATATTGTCATCACTCGCATCCGGTTGTGACCACATCGAGCATGTCCGTACGCAATTGCCCTATGCAATGACGGTCGGTGGAGTGGCCATATTGATTGGCAGTATCCCCACAGCATTAGGTTTACCCTGGTGGCTCGGTATGTCAGTTGGTTTGCTGATACTTTGGCTGATACTGAAGTACTACGGTAAACCTTCATACGAGCCACAAGCCGGCTAATGAATACCGCGGGGCCCATGAGCCCACTCAGGGCTCGTTTTGATCACGGCTCCTCAAACTGGAGCGGACTGCATGGTAGCAGCACTGCTTTGGCATTATTGTCAGCAGCAAGTGCGCATGAAGGAATCGTACTGGTCGTTACCCGTTCCAGCCACCAGTCGCATCTACTGGAGCAGGATGTCCGTTTGTTCAGTGATGGCGAACTGCCGGTTTTACATTTCCCGGATCACGAAACACTGCCTTACGACCCCTTCTCCCCGCACCCGGACATCATTGCCGGGCGTCTTTCGACCCTGTCTTCACTGGCTGGCGTGAAGCGCGGTCTGCTGTTTGTTCCGATTGCCACCCTGATGCAACGCCTACCACCAAGAAGCCATGCGCTCGGGCGTAATATTCAGCTGAAAACCGGTCAGTCGCTGGTTATTGATAATTTTCGTCATAAGCTGCAGCAGGCGGGATACAGCCATTCCGATCCGGTCTACCAGGCAGGCCAGTTTGCAGTCCGCGGAGCTGTTATCGATCTCTTTCCTACCGGCAGAACAATGCCCTTACGCATTGATCTGTTTGATGAAGAAATTGACTCATTGCGGGAATTTGATCCTGAAACCCAACGCTCGACAGCCGAGCTGGAAAATTTCAACATGCTGCCGGCTCGCGAGTACCCCTGCGACGATGACTCGTTCAACGACTTTCGCAAGGCATTTCGCTATCGATTTGTCGTCGATACCCGCAATGTCTCGCTTTATCAGGATTTACGCCAGGGCAACCATCCCCAGGGGCTGGAGCAATATCTGCCACTGTTTTTTGAACATACTGAAAACCTGCTCGATTACCTGCCTGACAAGCCCCTGGTGGTCACACAACAAGGTATCTTCGATGCTGCGGTCGATTTCTGGTCATCAACAAACGAACGTTGGGAGCAGCGTCGCCACGATGTAGAACGGCCAATACTTGACCCCTCTGAACTCTACTTCGACACCGACAACATTCGGAAAAGGTTAGAAGACAACCATACGATTGACCTACTCGAGAAAAATGGAGGATCAGCCTCCAGTGTACGATTTGATACACAGATCGCACCGGACCTTCATATTCACGAGCGCGGTAATGAGCCTGCTGCGGCATTGCTCAAATTCACCCATGACTACCCTGGGCGTATCATGTTCGCCGCTGATACCACTGGACGACGCGAGGTACTTTCAGAAACCCTACGCGCTTTTGGCATCCTTCCGCAGCGTTTTGAATCCTGGACCGAATTCCAGACATCCGGGGCAAGTCTCGGGCTGACGGTTCTGCCGGTGGAACAGGGTTTTGTGGCCGGAAAAGATATTGCCGTTCTGACTGAGAGCCAATTATTTGGCGGCCGGGTCCGGCCCAAAACCACACGGAAACTTTCCGAGCGTGACCCAGAGGCGATTATACGCAGTCTTTCCGATCTCGAACCTGGAGATCCGGTGGTTCACGAGGACCATGGTATCGGGCGTTACCGGGGACTGCAGTCGCTCGAAATCGATGACCGTGAAGCCGAATTCCTGATGCTGGAGTACGCCAACGAAGACAAGTTGTACGTACCGGTCACATCCATGCACCTGATCAGTCGCTACACCGGTGGTGCTGCGGAAAAGGCACCACTCCATCGCCTGGGTAGCGAGCAATGGGCCAATGCCCGTAAACGTGCGGCCAAAAAGGTCCGGGATGTCGCGGCAGAACTACTGGAGCTATACGCGCTCAGACAGGCACGACAGGGTTTCAAATTTGAGCTCGACAAACCCATGTATGCCGATTTCAGCTCCGGTTTCCCTTTTGAGGAAACACCAGATCAACAAAGAACCATTGAAGCAGTACTCGAAGACATGGTTTCCGATCAGCCCATGGATCGTGTCGTTTGCGGTGACGTTGGTTTTGGTAAAACCGAAGTCGCATTGCGTGCAGCTTACGTCGCTGTTCAGGGCCAGAAACAGGTGGCCATTCTGGTGCCAACCACCCTGCTCGCCCAACAGCATTTCTCCACTTTCAGCGATCGCTTTGCCGACTGGCCAATACGTATCGAGTTGTTATCACGGTTTCGCACCGGCAAACAGCTAACCGCCACGCTCAAGGATCTTGCGGCGGGTAAAGTCGACATCGTCATTGGTACCCACAAATTGTTGCAACGTGACATTCGTTTCAAACAACTGGGACTGGTGATCGTTGATGAGGAACAACGTTTTGGTGTACGGCAGAAAGAACGCTTAAAACAACTCAGGGCCGAAGTCGACCTGCTGACGCTCACTGCAACGCCAATTCCACGAACACTCAATATGGCCATGTCGGGCATACGCGATCTTTCCATCATTGCAACCCCGCCAGCACGCCGTATGGCCGTTAAAACATTGGTTACACCCTGGGACTCAGCCCTGCTGCGTGAGGCCCTGCAGCGGGAAATCCAACGCGGTGGACAGGCGTTCTTTCTGCACAACGAAGTGCGCAATATTGAACAAATGGCGCGCGAAGTAAGTGAGCTGGTGCCTTCCGCACGTGTCCGTGTAGCACATGGCCAAATGCCCAAGGGGGAACTGGAAAAGGTCATGCTGGATTTCTACCGCCAGCGAATCAATGTTCTGGTCTGCACCACCATCATCGAAAACGGCATCGACGTGCCCACGGCCAACACGATTATCGTCAACCGCGCAGACAAATTCGGGCTGGCCCAGTTGCACCAACTCAGAGGCCGCGTGGGCCGTTCACATCACCGTGCCTACGCCTACCTGGTCACACCGGATAAACGCAGCATGACCCGTGATGCACACAAAAGGCTGGAGGCGATTGCCTCGCTGGAGGAACTGGGAGCAGGCTTTACACTGGCCACCCACGACCTGGAAATCCGTGGCGCAGGTGAATTACTTGGTGACGAGCAAAGCGGTGAAATCCAATCTGTTGGTTTCAGCCTCTACAGCGAATTGCTGGCGCGTGCAGTTGCGGGGCTACGCGAAGGCAAGGAAGTTGATCTGGAAGGCAGCCTGCACCAGGAAACAGAAATCGAACTGCATATATCCGCACTGATCCCGGATGACTGGCTGGGTGATATTCACACACGGCTAACCTTGTACAAACGAATAGCCAGCGCACCCGGTAAATCAGCCCTGAGGGATTTGCAGGTTGAAATGATCGATCGTTTCGGCCTGTTGCCACCCCAGACCAAACACCTGTTCCAGATCGCCGAGTTACGTCAGAAAGCACGTGCCATCGGTGTCACCCGAGTTGATTTTGGTGAAACAGGTGGACGTATTGAATTTGCCGAAGATACAAGCGCAAACCCCGCTGCACTGCTGGAAATGATTCAGAAGCATCCATTTGATTACAAACTGGCAGGACCTCATAAACTTCGAATTATGTTTGATGAGGAATCTGTTGAAGAGCGTATCCGTATTAGTGGTGAGATTTTGGATAAGCTCACGGCTTGAGTTTCGCAAGCAATGTGCCAGGCCTGGACATGGGTACCTTCCCCTGTGACACGCCGCAAGTACATCCCTGTAGGCTCTTTAAAAACATCCCTCGGCAATTGCTCCTGCATGGCTCTACCTCCTGCGTCCCTGCAGTCGTGTTTTTTAAGGTCACAGGGGAAGGTACCCATATCCAGGCAGACAGACAGTACTTTCCCGGACAATCACTTCCATCTTCACCAATAACCTTGGTCATCGTCATCAAAACATCTAAACTACCCATAATGAAACGTCTGTTACCTTTCCTGTTGTTACTCGTCAGTTCGGTCAGCCTCGCGGAATCCGGGGCATATCGGGTGGAAGTGATTATATTTCGCAATCTGCTGGTGGCGGCCGATTCGACCGGGGTAAATGATCTCCGGAGTTTTTCACGCTACCCGGACCTTGAAGATACCCGACCACCCAAAGAACCAGTTGAAAGTCCCGCTAGTGAACAGGCACCCGAACTCCCCAAAGATTTGGCAGATATTGTGCGTGATGACCTGCCCGATGATTTGCAGGTAGGTTCCGAGAGAGGAACCTACATGGATGATGTCTGGCGGCGCCTGCGGTCCAGTGAAGGCTACCGGCCATGGGTCTATGCCTCGTGGGAGCAAAATCGTGTTGATTACTACCCGCCGATGCGTATTCACAATAAGCAGATCATTGATACACAGTTGCATTCACCGACAAACATCCTGGTCGCAGACCTCACGGCAGAGGATCCTTTGAGTGCATATCGAAGCAGTTTTTACCAGTTGGATGGCAGTCTGCAGCTTAGACGGAGTCGGTTTCTGCACCTGTTCCTGGATCTCGAATACCGTGAGGAAAGTGCGCAAACCAATACTGAAGCAGGTTTTCCGGCCAGCTATGATTTTTTAACCGGCACTGAACAGGAAACTTCTGACAGTTCGGAATACGGAGTTTTTACACTAAAACAGAACCGGCAAATCCGCACCAACGAAATGCAATACTTTGATACCCCTTATTTTGGCGCTCTGGTCTTTGTCACTACTATCGCCGAAGAACCTGCCATTCAATAGGTTGGCATAAAGTGCCACGGTCTGAAAAGGGTATAAAACTCAATCTGTAACGGAGCATTACAATGAATTTAATGCAATTAACCAAGGCCCTGCTGGTGACGATGACACTGGTCTGCGCGACTGCAATCGCTGATAGTTCGGCTAAGATTGACATCCCGTTTGATAAATTCACACTCGACAATGGTCTGACCGTCATCGTCCATGAAGACCGCAAGGCGCCAATTGTGGCTGTCAGTATCTGGTACCACGTTGGATCCAAAGACGAACCCGAGGGTAAGACCGGGTTCGCACACCTGTTTGAGCACCTGATGTTCAACGGTTCTGAAAACCACGATGGCGAATTCTTCGAACCACTTGAACAGGTCGGCGCAACCGCCATGAACGGCACAACATGGTTTGACCGTACCAATTATTTTGAAAATGTGCCGACACCCGCACTGGATATGACCCTTTGGCTCGAATCAGACCGTATGGGCCATTTGCTGGGTGCGGTCACCCAGGAAAAACTGGATGAGCAGCGTGGCGTGGTTCAAAATGAAAAACGTCAGGGCGACAGCCAACCTTATGGCATGGTTGAGTATCGTTATCTGGAAGGCGTGTTCCCACCGGGCCATCCTTACCGTCACAGCACCATTGGCTCAATGGCCGATCTGGATGCGGCGTCGCTGGATGATGTTCACCAGTGGTTCAAGGACTATTATGGCGCTGCCAACACGGTTCTCGTTCTCGCCGGTGACATTAATACTGAGAAAGCCCGTGAACTGGCTGAGAAGTATTTTGGCGATATCCCTGCCGGTCCACCCGTCAAACGCATGAAGGCCATGGTGCCAGAGCGCACCATTGATTCATATGAAGTCATGTATGATCGCGTCCCCCACACGCGTAGCTATCGTTACTGGGCGGTACCGGGACGTACTGAAAAAGAGAACATACAACTGAACCTGGCTGCTTCCGTATTGGGCTCGGGCAAAAACTCCCGTCTGTACCAGGCACTGGTGTATAAAAACCAGTTGGCAAATACCGTTTCTGTTTCTGTTGAAGACCATGAACTGGCAAGTATTTTCAGCATCGACGTCAAGCTCAAAGAGGGTACAACGCTGGAAGAGGTCAACAGCATTATAGATGCCGAATTGGAACGCTTCCTGAGCTTTGGACCAACGCCGGATGAACTGGCGCGTGTCAAGACCCAGACCAACGCATCACTGATACGCGGTCTCGAGCAGATCGGCGGGTTCTCGGGCAAGGCAACTGCACTTGCACGCGGTGAGTTGTATGCAGGTGACCCCGGTTTTTACGGGATCAGCATTGATTGGATGAATGAAACAAAGGCACTTGATATCCGCGACACATCTGCGAAATGGTTAAACAAGGGCCGCTATCAACTGGATGTCTTGCCGTATGGTGATTACCAGACCGCTGAATCACAGGTTGATCGCAGCCAGGGCTTACCCGCGGTAGGCACCCTACCCGACCTCGCGTTCCCTGAAATTCAACGCGCTGAGCTCAAAAATGGACTGAAAGTCGTACTGGCTGAACGGCATGCTGTTCCCGTCATTAATATTTCACTTCAGTTCGACGCTGGTTATGCCGCCGATTCATTCGGCAAACCTGGAACCGCAGACTTCACAGCGTCCATGATGGATGAAGGCACCAGCGAGCGTTCCGCGCTGGAAATCAGCCTTGAGGCTGAAAAACTGGGTGCTGTCATATCCACCAATACAAACCTGGACATGTCCTCTTTAAGCCTGTCTGCCATGGCTGACAAGCTCACACCATCACTGGAATTGTTCTCCGATGTTGTCCGCAACCCGGCTTTTGATCAAGCAGAAATCGATCGACTGCGGCCACGCTGGATAGCGCAAATCAATCAGGAAAAAAGCCAGCCGGTGCAATTGGCTCTGCGTAATCTTCCACCACTGCTTTATGGGTCGGACCATGCATACGGCATCCCATTGACGGGATCAGGGACCGAGGATTCCATCAACTCCCTGACACGTGAGGATATGCAGTCATTCCATGCAGTATGGTTCCGCCCAAGCAACGGCACTTTGTTCGTTGTCGGTGATACCAGCATGGATAAGATACTGCCACAGCTCGAAAAGGCCTTTGGTAACTGGCCTGAAAACCGTATGGCTATTCCGCAAAAGAATCTGGCAACTGTCGATCTGCCTGACGAGGCGCGGGTTTTCATCATCGACAAGCCCGATTCACCGCAGTCATTAATACTGGCGGGGCATGTTGCACCACCGACCGGGGCAGAAAACAACCTCGATATCACAAGCATGAATGACATTCTGGGTGGACAGTTCACCGCTCGTGTCAACATGAATCTGCGTGAAGACAAGTCATGGTCCTATGGTGCTTTCACCTTCATGGTCAACGCACGTGGACAGCGCCCGTGGCTGGCATATGCGCCGGTGCAAACTGACAAGACCATGGAGTCGTTGCAGGAACTCGAAAAAGAGTTTGACCAGTTCCTTGACACCAAACCTGCGACCCAGGATGAGCTGAGCAAAAGTGTACATAACAATGTCAACAGCCTGCCCGGCCAGTACGAGACAGGCAATGCTGTCATGGGTGCCCTGCTGGCCAACCAGCGCTTTGGGCGTGCCGATGATTATGTATCTACGCTCAAGTCACAATACGAGGCCATCAAGCTTGAAAACGTGCAGGGTGCGGCAGAAAATGTATTACACCCTGACAAGCTCACCTGGTTGATCGTAGGTGACCGGAAAGAAATCGAAGAAAAAATTCGAGGTATGAACCTCGGAAAAGTCTCCATCATGGATGTAGATGGAAATATAATCGAGTAGGGTGCGTAACTCGTTACGCACGGGGTAAACTGATGATCGACGTAGGGTGCGTAACTCGTTACGCACGGGGTAAACTGATGATCGA
>RCNC010000371.1_pt1 | contig 28674 bp, 26 predicted proteins | sample 2041301 | NCBI WGS metagenome assembly RCNC01 (sample SAMN09708231, study PRJNA481090) | Marine sediment metagenome, whole genome shotgun sequencing project. | biome: marine sediment; feature: ocean; material: sediment; isolation source: Sewage treatment plant 13A marine sediment (STP13A) ... | reverse complement strand
TAGAAAAAAGAATGAAACCGTTGAATATTGGGTATCAAAATTAAATATTAAAATCGGCAAAACAACAGATGCCATTTCCACGTTATCTGGGGGAAACCAACAAAAAATCGTGATTGCAAAGTGGCTGGCGACCAATCCTAAACTTTTGATTTTAGATTCACCCACAGTGGGTGTCGACGTTGGTGCGCGAGAGGGAATTTTCAAAATAGTCCGCGAGCTGGCAAATCAAGGCCTGGCGATATTATTGATTTCTGATGACATTTCAGAAGTCTATTTTAACTCTAATAGGGTTTTGCACATGTCTCATGGGCGGATAGAACAACAATACATTCCCGCACAATGTGAAATTGTGGAATTGGAGAATGCCGTCTTTGGGTAAAATATTCAAAACACACCCGACTGAAACATGGCTAATGATAATCATCACAAGCTTGTCGCTTGTTTTATCGATTACGACAGATCAATATTTCTCGCTGGTCAATCTGTTCGATTTGCTGAACAACAGCGCGGTTAATATTATTTTTGCTGTCGGGCTTTTGGTTGTGCTTATTTCTGGTGGTATCGACATCTCTTTTGCTGTTGCAGCATCTGTTGTCCAATACGTTGCCTTTTATATCCTGAACGACATGGGTGGTGGTAATTGGTTTCTTGGTTTTGTGGTGACGGCCCTCTTGGGGATTGTCTTAGGGTCAATAAATGCAGGACTTATTCATTATTTTCGAATCATCTCGATTGTAGTGACAATCGCCACATTCAACATTTTTTTTGGCCTGCTTATGTTCCTGACAAAAGGCGTATATCTTTATAATCTTCCAGACTGGTGGACAGACCGCGTCATTCTTATTGAACATCAAATGGCAAACGGAACCTGGGCAGAATTAACGTTACCCGTCGCGGTTATGGTTGCCGCCGTTGTTTTGACGTGGGGGCTAATCAATTACACATCTATTGGGCGCCAAATTTATGCTTACGGCGATAACCCTGAAGGCGCGCGCCGGGTTGGAGTGAATGTTGCTGCTGTTCATTTCATTTCATACGGCTGGCTTGGCATGATGGCTGGAATCGGCGGACTAATTCAGGCTCACTTCACACAAGAAATCGTACCAAATGCTCTGATTGGCAGGGAACTTGACGTTCTCGCTGCCGTCGTGTTGGGCGGGGCAACTTTGGGTGGAGGAAGCGGAACCGTATTGGGATGCGTGCTTGGCGTACTGCTTATGGCGATCATCCAAAATGGATTGAACTTACTTGGCGTAACTCCATTTGCCTTTAAAGCAATTGTTGGTGTAATCATCTTGTTTGCCATCACATTGTCTAACGTCTCTTTTACAGAAATAAGAACTCGCATGGCAAAGGCAGACTGACGTGATTTTCTCAGAAGTCAAAATGAAACATTATCTCCAAGGTGAAGTGGTCGGATTAACAGCTTTTTTAGTTGCAATAGTCATTTTATTTAGCGTGGCCTCGCCTAATTTTTTTACGATGACTACATTTTCGTCCATGGCGTATCAATTGCCTGCGCTCGGATTATTGACCTTGGCGATGATGATTCCTATTTTGTCCGGCGGGCTGAATTTAGCAATTACGTATACAGCCAACATTTCTGGCTTGGCGCTAGCTTGGACGCTACATTCTTTCGGTGGCATCGATGCTGGCATTGAGTTTTTCGTTTTGGGCTGTTTATTCGCAATGTTTGTTGGGGCATTGAGTGGCTTTGCCATTGGGTTTGTCGTCGCCTATACCAAGGCACACCCTATATTGGTCTCTCTTTCTATGATGATTCTATTACAGGGTATCGGCGAGTTTTTAACCCATGGAAAAGATATTTCAGGCTTTCCCCAATATGTTCAGTATATTGGGCAAGGGGCTATCTTTGGGGTTCCTATAACCCTTCTTATTTTTATCGTGTGCGCCTTTATTTGGCATGTTTTACTGTCAAGAACACGGCAAGGATTTGGTACCTATATGTTGGGTTCCAACATTAAGGCCACGTCTTATTCGGGGATCAATACGAAACGAAACCTGATCATTATTTATACTTTGTCCGGCTTCATGTGCTCCATTGCCGGGATTGTCATGCTCTCTCGTTTCAATTCTGTGCGCGTCGGACATGGCGAAGCATTTTTGCTGATTACAGTACTGGCCTGTTTTTTAGGCGCGGTTGACCCCTTTGGTGGGTTTGGCCGGGTGCTACCCGTAGTACTGGCTTTGGCAATCTTACAAATCATGACATCAGGACTTAATATCATTGGGTCCAACCAGCATTTAGCCACGGCTCTTTGGGGCGTTTTTCTTATTGTGGTGATGTTATTGCGATGGCTATGGCAACGGCGATTGAAAAAAATATGAATTCTACATTCGAACACAATTAGGGAAGATAGTAATGAATAAATTGGGCTTGCATGCGTTAGTCTGGGTCGGCGGTTGGAATCATGAAGAATGTGAAACCGCGATCACAAAAACGGCAGAAATTGGCTATGATTACATTGAAATCCCAGCACTTGACCCCTCAACCATTGACGTTAATTTTACGCGCGCGAAGTTGGAGCAGCATAATCTTGGAGCGACCGTTTCACTCGGTTTGCCAATTGAAGCCGACATTTCGAGTGAAGATCCTGACACGGTCGCGCGGGGGGAGGCAATCCTTAATGATGCCCTGCGAGTAACAAGAGATATCGGTGCAACACATATGTGTGGCATTTTGTATTCCGGTTTTACAAAATACATGCATCCCAAAACAGAACGGGGTGTCCAGAACTCAGCAGAAGTCCTTTATCGTATTGCTGAGAAGGCAAAAAAAGATAACATTTTGATCGGTCTTGAAGTTGTAAACCGGTATGAAACAAACCTATTAAACACGGCTGCCGAAGGCGTGGAAATGGTAACAAGGATTGGTTCCGACAACGTTGCTGTCCACCTAGATTCATATCACATGAATATCGAAGAAAGCGGCCTGGGCAATGCTATTCGTGGCAGTTCTGATCATCTGGGATATTTCCATATCGGTGAATCGCATCGTGGTTATTTGGGCACGGGTAATATTGATTTCGGAGATATTTTTCGGGCCTTAGCAGAAGTAAATTATGATGGGCCAATAACGTTTGAATCCTTTTCTTCTGCCGTCGTTGACCCCAACTTATCCAATGTGCTCGGTATCTGGCGCAACCTTTGGGAAGACAGTGAAGACCTTGCCCGACACGCCAAACAATTTATGGAAACATATATTAAGTCAGGCCATGAAACGTATCGTGAAGGCCAATAATAAGGAAGTCGGCGCAAACAATGGCGGATGACCAAGGGGATCATAAAACATCCATTTTGCATAGTGTAACCATGACACCATGACATTAGATGTTTCAAAACTGTCTCGCAAAATTATTTCTGCCGCAGACTGCGGTGGAGGTAATCGGTTTATTGTTGCCATATCCGGGGCACCAGGTGCGGGAAAATCAACGCTGGCCAAAAAATTATTTGATGCAATCAGCAGTGAACTATCTTCAAGCTCGGTCGTCATTATGCCTATGGATGGTTATCACTTTGACAATATAATTCTTGATCGTTTGTCATTAAGACACAAAAAAGGGGCCATACAAACGTTTGATGCGAATGGATTTGTTGAGGCCTTAAAACGTATTCAATCTTGTCGTGATGATGTTTTTGTTCCTTCCTTTGACAGAGAATTAGATGTTGCACGTGCGGGCGCAATTGAAATAAATCGAAAGCATAAAATTATAATAACCGAAGGAAATTATTTACTCATTGATCAGCCGCCTTGGAAAAAAATCAAAGAATATTCAGATTTGACAATTTCAATTGATGTGCCTTTTTCGATCCTTGAACACCGACTGATCCAACGCTGGATTGATCATGGAATGTCGCCTGAAAAAGCACGCCAGCGTGCAAAAGAAAATGATTTGGTAAATGCTCGTTTTGTCATCGAGAATTCCAGCAAACCCGATATTGTTTTCGGCAATAACGTCTAGGTGAAAAATAGTAACCCATTGCGATACTTCGAAAATTCACCTCACAATTGGTCTTTCCATGGTGGGTTGGCTCCGGCTTGTGAAACAGTGTAAGCGGCAACTTTTGAACCGTATTCAAGGGCGGCTCGCAGAATCTGATGATCTATGCTTAGAAGGCCTTCTTTCGACAAAGCGCCAGATAAACTTAAGCTTGCCAAGAAGCCCGCATTAAACGTATCCCCAGCACCAACAGTATCGACAACCTGCACTTGCTTTGACGGGACCGTGACATCTTCGACTTTGGTAATCGAACGTGCGCCGTCACCGCCCATGGTCAGTGTTACTATTGATGCGCCGGCTTCAATCCAATTGTGGGCAGCGTGTTCGAAATGCCCGTCAGGCTCCATCCAGTCAAGATCTTCTTCAGAAACTTTAATGATATCGCTCATCGTGACCATGCGACGAAGGCGTTCGCGATACGCGGGCTCGTCAACAACAAAACCGGGGCGAATATTCGGATCAAACGAGATAACTTTGCGCTCTTGGTTACGCTTCATAAATTCCTCAAACGTTGACCCACACGGTTCTGGGATCAGGCTGATGCCACCAAAATGTAGCGCATGGACCGTTTTTGGCAAATTCACAATCGTCTTCGACCCCAACATTCGACCTGCCGTGTTTTCATCGAGAAAAGTGTACTGTGCGTGACCGTCCTTCAAGAAGACGAAGGCCAACGTTGTGGGGTTGGGGCTGCGGACACATAAGGTTGTGCTGACGCCGCTGTCTTCCAGTTGGCGGATGAGCTGTTGTCCGAACACATCCGTAGACAAGCCAGAAAAAACCCCCGTATCTTCCCCCAAACGACCGAGTGCAATGGCCGTGTTATAGGCTGCCCCACCGGGAACCGGTACAAAGGCCCCGCGTCCATCTTTGAGATGTTCGGGCAACATATCAATCAGCGCTTCACCGCAACAGATAATCACAATGCGTCTCCATTGATATATGTTTGCAAAAATTTGATCGCTTTCTAATTGAAAACGTACTTACAGCAGCTAAAGACATACGTCACCGAACTTTTCAAAGGCGAAGGTCCAAAAGTTAATGCCTGGCTCAGCAGCCTGAGACGTTGAGATAAGTGGCGTAGAGGCTTGTCGTTCCACAGATAAACAATCGGTTGCGCTTGGCACCACCGAAGCAAACATTTGCGACAGTTTCTGGCACACGGATCTTGCCCATGAGGTGGCCGTCAGCTGTCAGGCAATGAACGCCCTCACCTGAACTGGTCCAGATGTTGCCGTTTGTATCAACTCTAAATCCATCAAATAGACCAACCTCACACGTTGCGACTACATCACCACCACTTAGAGATCCGCTGTGTTGTTCGAACTTGCGGATATGTTTCGGACCATCTTCTATATGCGTCGACCCTGTATCGGCGACATAGAGAAATTTCTCGTCTGGCGAAAACGCTAGGCCATTTGGCTGAACGAAGTCAGACGCTGCTGCGACTATTTCACCAGAGCCGGCATTTACACGATAGAGATTGTTACTCCCCAATTCGGAAGGCGCTTTTTGCCCCTCATAATCCAGGTCAATGCCGTAGGACGGGTCGGTAAACCAAATTGTGCCATCCGATGATACAACCACATCATTCGGTGAATTCAGTTTTTTGCCTTCGAAGCTATCGGCAATAACGGTAAGTGAACCATCATGTTCCGTCCGAACAACGCGACGGCCCAGATGCTCGCAGCTTACCAATCTACCTTCTTTGTCTACGGTATTTCCGTTCGCATTCTGTGATGGGGATCGAAAGACTGACACACCGTCATCTGTATCATCAAAGCGCAACATTCGATTGTTCGGAATGTCAGAAAAAACAAGATACCGCCCGCCACCAAACCATGCGGGTCCCTCAAGCCATCGACCGCCAGTCCAAAGTTTCTCGAGATGAGTATTCATCAGTACGAGGCTTTTGAAGGCAGGGTCGATGAGTTCGAGATGCGGAAGAAACATAACAGGTAGCTCCGTTCGGTTAGTGACGCGATTTGCCAGACAGAAGCCGTTCAGCCAATACCGCTGCAATGATGATGCCGCCAATGGCGGTTCCTTGCCAAAAAGGTGACACACCGAGAAGGTTCAGTCCGTTACGGATCATCACCATAATCAATACCCCAAACAGGGTTCCAATAATGGAGCCCCGCCCACCATACAGGCTTGCTCCACCGATCACGACAGCCGCGATCGCATCTAACTCCAACAAGTTTCCACCAAGTGGATCAATCGAGAGAATTTGAGCCGCAATTAAAGTGGATGCCACTGCTGCCAATGCGCCAGAAATGACATATGGGAGGATAGTATAAAACTGGACATTGAGACCTGAGATGCGTGCAGCTTCTTTGTTTGATCCAATGGCATAAATTGTCCGACCGCCACGGGTTCGCGACAGGTAGTACCAAGCACAAACGTACAAAACGATTAGGATAATCACATTCATCTGCAATCCACCAACATTCGTATAAACGAGGTTGGAAAGCTCATCTGGTATATCCGAGATGGAGCGCTGACCCGAAAAAACGTAAGCTAAGCTGCGCGCAATGGACATCATCCCCAGCGTGACAACGAAGGCTGCCAAACGAAATACCGAAATCAGGATGCCGGAGACGGCCCCTATGGCCCCACCAGCCATGATTGCTGTCATTATGGCGAGGGGCATCGGCATCTCTCGCAAAGCCAATCCAAGAATTACCCCTGTTAGGCCTGCAACCGATCCCACGGAAAGATCGATACCGCCTGTGAGAATGACAAAGGTCATGCCAATGGCCACAATCCCAACCACAACAGACTGATCAAGCAAGTTAAACAAGTTGTTTGATGTCAGAAAGTATGGCGAGGACAATGAAAGTATGACCGCCAAAAGCAGTGTCAGACCAGCCATTCGAACCTCAAGGACTCCAGTCAGTTTTTTAATATTGAAGTTCATGCGTCCGATCCTTGTGAGCTCTTAGTATCCGAAGATGAGGTGACACGAAGTTGACCTTCTTCGAATTCCGATAGCGATTTGGAAACGAATTCGACAACTTCATCATATTTCATGGGTCTTGCGTGCGTTTTGCCCGCAAGTGCAATGAGGCCAACACTATGGCCTCTCTGGTTTTTAATTTTCAACACCACCGACTGATGGTCATCTTCTTCAATGAAGACCTCCGAACTTCCAGCAGCCAGAGCCATAGCTATTGAAGTCTCGCCATCTGGCTGAACACTGCCGGGTTCGGGTAGGTTGGGTGCAATCACATGCCCCTGCCGTGCTAGACAAAGAACTCGTGCACCGGCCCTGATCAGCCAAGCGGCCTGAACTTCGAAATGTGCTGCGATATTTGACAACAAGACTTCCTGGCGTCCTAGTGAACTTCGCGGAGCACACATCAACGTCAATTGTTCTTCGTCGATTGATGATGCTGGCACACTACCAATTGTTCGCCCATCACTGATCGGAACGATCCGGTGAGAAAGCGCCAGCAATTCTTCAAAATCCGACGAGATAAGCAGGATTGCCATTCCGTCTGCTGCTAGTTTTCGTAGCAAGGAATAAATGGTTGCACGGGACCCAATATCGACCCCTTTGGTTGGCTCATCAAGAATCAGAACTTTTGGGTTCATCAGAAGCGATCTGATGATCAGTGCTTTTTGCTGCATACCTCCCGAGAAATTGAAAATCGAACTCTCGTCAAGACGATCACGAGGCAGTTCGATCAGGTCTGCGATCTCAGCTATACGATCACGTCTGTCCACGTATCTGAGCTTTTGACCAGACCCCTGACTTAGATGCGTCAGTAGAATGTTCTCACGGACAGAAAAATCCGGAATGATGCTCTGTCTGCGCCGGTCTTCCGGCAGAAATCCAAGACCTGCGGCACCTGCCGCAGCAGGGTTTGTTGGCATATAGGGTTCGCCCAAAACCTTGATAGTGCCAGTATCCAGTCTGCGGACACCCATGATCGCTTCCGCTAGCTCTGATCGGCCTGCCCCAACCAGGCCACCTAGCCCAACGATTTCACCTTGGTGAACATTTAGAGTTACGTTTTTGACAACGGGAGCTGCGCGGACTTCATTGAGGTGCAGCAAGACAGGGTTTTCAGCAGTGTATGGAATCTCGCCAGCCTGTAATGATTCAACCGCGCGACCGACCATCAATTGAACCAGGCTAGCCTGATCTAATTCAGATGTTGGGATATCGCTTCCAACCGACACGCCGTCCCTCAAAACAGTAATACGATCAGTCATCGCAAAAATTTCTTCCAGACGGTGTGATACGAAAATCAATCCATGACCATCGTCGCGCAAGCTATCCATCACCGAGAAGAGACGCGCACTTTCGCTTGGGCTAAGAGCAGCTGTTGGCTCATCAAGAATAATGATGCGACTACCAAGAGCTACAATTCTAGCAATCTCAACGATTTGTCGTTGTGCTGAAGATAGTTGAAACGTCGGTTGATCAAGTGAAACATCATCTGCAAAATCTAGACGGTGTATGGCCGCCTCTGCTTTTGCGCGGAGTTCTGATGCCGGTATTTTTTCTTTGCTACCGTAGTGCGGCAGTATAATATTTTCCCAAACTGGCAACTCATCTGCCAAGCTTGTTTCTTGCATCACAATGCCAATGCCCGCTTCTATAGCGTCACGTGGGCGCGTGAATGCAGTTGCCTTTCCATTGACGAACAACTCGCCTGCAGACAATGTTTGGTGCCCGCAAATGATTTTGGCGAGTGTCGACTTGCCCGCGCCATTTGCTCCGAAAAGTGCATGGACCTCTCCTGCCCTAAGGTTAATATCTACACTCTTGAGAGCATGTATCGGTCCAAAGTTCTTTGCTACGCCTTTAGCGGACAGCAGTAGTTCATTGTTATAGGGAGATACTATTCGAGTTCGCCGGCAAACACGTTGAGATTGATTTCCTCGTTAAGGTCACCAACATTCGCAGTAGTACCAACGAGGATCGGAAGCAGAACCACAGCTTCTACTTCTTCACCAGCAATGTGAGCAATAAGTGCCTTAGACGCTGTTATGCCTATCAGATAAGGCTGCTGCATGCCGGAACCAAGCACATCACCCCTTTTGATGAGGTTAACTAATTCTGGTGTGCCATCAAATGCCGCAATCAGTACATCGCCTGAGCGACGCGCAGCTTTCACAGCACGAGCTGCACCAACAGATGCCGCATCCGATTGAACGAAGATTACGCGAAGATCTGGGTTAGCAGTCATCATATCCTGAGCGAAACGGAATGATTCTTCTGCTGTGAAGTTCCGCATTTCAGACATCGTGACTTCTTTGGTCATGCCAACTGCTGCCATGGCTTCACGGAAGCCTTGAGTGCGGAGCTGACCATTGATACGTGTCTGTGGAATACCGATGATGCCGTATGAACCGTTTGTCCAGCCACGAGCTTGCATTTCAGCACCAGCTGCGTCGCCAATCCCACGGGCACCGCCCAAGTTATCAGAACCAATAAATGCGACATGCTCGCCGCCAGTTGTGCCAATGTCAGCAATCGTTACAGGGATCCCTGCCGCTTCAGCCAGGTTCAATGCACTTGGCGCCGTGGAACTGTCTGTAGGTGAGATCACAATACCAGCAACGCCCCGTGCAATAGCGTCTTGAACGTTCCTTAACTGTGTTTGTGCATCATTATTGGAATCAAGCATTTCGAGCGTGTAACCAGCTTCGACTGCGGCTGCTTCTGCGCCTGTACCAACATAGCGCCAGAAAGAAACACCAAGAGATGGCGTGATGTAAACCAGCTCTTTGGATTGGGCGAATGCAGCAGTGCCACCGAATGTCATCGATGCAGCAAGAGCGGCAGTCGCCATAAGAATTGAACGTCGTTTCATGGAATTAGTCTCCTCCACAGTGTCTCGTTTGCCGGTTTAATCCCAGCCGATGCTTTCGCAACCACCCTCCCGGTGGAAACGATTTGTACGTTGTAGCAGATGCGGCTACATTTCAATACACAAAATGTATACGGTATACCAAATAGAGGCGGTTCTCGCCCAATGCGGTGAGAATCATGGAGGAGAAAAATATGACAACTATCAAAAGCATCGTCGCTCGCGACATTCGTTTCCCAACATCCCGGTCGCTTGACGGTTCTGACGCTATGAACGAGGCTCCAGATTACTCCGCGACTTACGTAACGGTTGAAACGAGTGCGGGTGATCAAGGTCACGGCATGACGTTCACGATTGGGCGCGGCAATGAGCTTTGCGTCGCAGGCGTAGAAGCGCTGTCAAAATTGCTGATTGGCCGCAACGTCGATGATATGTTTGCCGATTTAGGTGGTGTTTGGAAGTCTGTAACAGGTGAAAGCCAACTGCGTTGGGTTGGGCCCGAGAAAGGTGTGATCCACCTGGCAAGCGCGGCAATCATCAATGCAATCTGGGACCTTTATTCAAAGGCCGTAAAGAAACCTGTCTGGCAAGTTCTCGCAGAGATGAGCCCCGAAGATACCGTCAAGTTGGTTGATTGGACATATCTCAGCGATGCTTTGGATCCGGCAGAAGCACTTGAGCGCCTCCAAGAGAAATTTTCCGGGCGTGCCGAACGCACGAAGCACATGATGTCCAACGGCTACCCTGCCTATACAACCTCTGCTGGGTGGCTTGGATATTCTGACGATAAGATGCGTCAACTCTGTGCTGACGCATTGGCGGAAGGCTGGTCCCACTTCAAAATGAAGGTTGGCGGTAACCACCAGGATGACATTCGCCGTGCCACTATTTTGCGTGAGATGATTGGTGATGGCCGCAAGCTCATGATGGACGCCAATCAGGTTTGGGGTGTTGAAGAAACCATCGCGAAAATGGCCGACCTTGCTAAATTTGATCCGTGGTGGATCGAAGAACCAACAAGCCCAGATGACATTTTGGGCCATGCTCGGATCGCTCGCGAGGTCGCTCCTATTCAAGTTGCTACTGGCGAGCACTGCCACAATGCCGTAATGTTTAAGCAATTCCTTCAAGCCGATGCCATCTCGTTCTTGCAACTTGATAGCTGTCGTCTTGCCGGTCCGAACGAAATCCTCGGCGTCCTTCTTATGGCTGAGAAATTTGGCGTTCCTGTTTGTCCACATGCGGGCGGCGTTGGCCTATGTGAATATGTGCAGCACCTGTCTATCTACGATTACATTGCCGTATCCGGCACACTTGAGAACCGCGTTCTTGAGTATGTAGATCACCTGCACAATCACTTCACTGACCCGGTTGTTATGAAAGATGGCCACTACATGCCACCGATGGCACCTGGCTATTCCATCACAATGCACGAAGCCAGCCTTGCGGAACATGAGTTCCCAGGTGGGGCACAATGGAAGGATAGCTAAGCAATGGGGGGATTCAATCTTCCAAAAACCGGCACGTTTGTCGGTCGCGTATGGCGGGCCAATATTGGCCCGTCTGTCGTGGTTGTACGCAACAACAACGTCGTCGACATCACATCAAAAGATATCCCAACAATGCGGGATCTTTTGGAACAGGCTGACCCTGTGGCCTATGTCCATGCCCAAAAAGGGGAGATCATATGCGACCTCGAAGCCCTTGAAGCGAACAGTCATCACAGCTTTGCATCTGATGGTTTGACATACCTACTTGCCCCGTGTGACTTGCAAGCAGTTAAGGCCTGTGGTGTTACCTTTGCCCGCTCGATGATTGAACGTGTCATTGAAGAACGGGCTGCAGGAGACCCCAAAAAGGCTGCGGCCATCCGTGAAAAAATCGCGGGCGTTATTGGCGACAATATTAAGAACCTTGTTCCCGGCTCAAAAAAGGCCGGCGAAGTTAAGACCTTGTTGATTTCAGAAGGTCTCTGGTCCCAATACCTCGAAGTGGGCATTGGGCCGGATGTCGAAGTCTTTTCAAAGGCACAGCCCATGTCAGCGGTTGGTTGGGGAGCAGAAGTTGGGCTTCACCCTATCTCAAAATGGAACAATCCCGAGCCAGAGGTTGTCCTTACAGTTAACAGTCGCGGCACCATAATCGGCGCCACACTAGGGAACGACGTAAACCTTCGCGATGTTGAAGGGCGCTCCGCTCTTTTGTTGGGCAAAGCTAAAGATAACAACGCATCTGCATCACTTGGGCCCTTCATCCGGTTGTTTGATGGCGAATTTGATTTGGCTTCGGTACGTGAAGTCACCATGGAAATGACGATCTCAGGTCAAGATGACTTTGATCTGACTGCGGTCTGCTCAATGGCTGAGATCAGCCGAGACCCTGCAGATATGGTCAAACAAACTATCGGGCGTCATCATCAATACCCTGAAGGCTTAATGTTATATCTTGGCAGTATGTTTGCACCCACCACAGATCGTGGGTCAAAAGGGGACGGCTTCACGCATAAGACGGGCGACATCGTGACCATTTCAGCAGCCGAATTGGGCAGCCTCACAAACACAGTTGAGTTGTCGACAACTTGCCCAGAATGGACATTCGGTCCAACTGCTTTGATGCGCAATCTCGTCAAACGCAGCCTTCTCTAAGCTAGCGCTTAAACACTTATTCATTGCCAAAGAGATTGACTGGAGCTGTGACCGCCTACTCAATCGGTCCCTACGCAACATCGATGGTCATTGTGTCGCTACTAAACCTGGCCAATGTGCGATAGCAAGGATTCGATATCCGGCGACGAGGCACCACCACGCTGCCCGACGACGAAGGAAGCGACGGCGTTGCCGAGCCTTACTGCATCGACAAGGTTCAAACCAGCAGATAATCCTGCGAGAAGACCACCGGCATGCGAATCGCCAGCTCCAATGGTGTCCTCGACCTCCGTTTTGAAAGCGCCTACGTACCCGGAGTCTTGATCAGACTTCCAGTAGTATGCGCCGTCGCTGTCAAGCCTAACGATGATAGGGCAATTATTTGAGGACCCCCACTCGTCGGTTTGATTCTGAACGTCGCCGTCAATCCCCAAGAAATGGGCTTCGGCACGATTCACAGTAATGATCGGTTGTAAGGCTAAGAGTCGGGAGATAATGCTGGCGGGTAGATGATCGATGCGCGGGCCGAAATCGATGACAATATCGATGCCTGGAATGAGGGATTCCAACCAGCTGACGATGAATACGCCTTGCGGTGATGCGAGTTGGTACCCAGAAATATAGATCAAGGAATCATTAACAGTGGAAAGCCCGTCTAGCAATTCAACCGACCAATCGTTCTCCACTCCCTCAAACGTCATGAACGTGCGCTCGCCATCCGCTTCTACAAGAGCGATGCACCAGCCATTGTCACCCTCGACGGGACCGATACACAATTCAAGATGCCGCCGTTCAAGGAAATCGAAAATTTGATCACCGCCCAGGCCGGACCCCACCAAGAATGCGTTGTCAGAGGAAAATCCCAGCCGCCGCAAAGTAGATGCAACGTTGAGCGCACATCCGCCGACGACGGAGGATTGTCTACGAATTAGAATGTCGGCACCGCTAGTGGGCAGGGACTCGATTTCAACAATTTGGTCGATGATCGCGGAGCCGATGACAATAATGTGTCGTCGCTGGTGCAAATTAGTGATCAGTTTTGCGAACTCAAGAACTGACAATAGCTTCCTCCCGCGATCGCCGAAATTCTACGAACAGCTGACCGTACCTGGAAAAGTCAATATTATTCGCCCGGTTGAGAGTCTCAATGCTCTTTTGGTTGATATCGCTAATTCCTCGAATGGCGCCACAAATTGCTGTTGCCATCGCACCTATGGTATCGGTGTCGCCGCCAAGATTTGCACAGAGAATCGCGCAGTAATTTGGATCACAATTTGCCAATTCGACCATTGCGATTGCCGCGGGGACCGATTCGATCGTTCCTACTCCCGCTCCTACAATGTTATAGATATCCTCTGATGCCGATTCGATATCCGTAGCACCTGCTACTACGTTTAGAGCCAGTTCAATTCGAGACCCCAGACACGGACTAAACGTGTTCGAGATTTGATTTTGAGCAAACCTCGAAATATTCGAAATCTCGGACGCAATAGTTTTCCACGACTCTCCGTCGATAGCCGAAGATATTGCCCATGAGACGGCGACTGCTCCAGCTACCGATACATCTGATTTATGCGTGGGACTCGCGGCTTCCCTGATAGCGCCACAGAAGTCGTCAATTGAACCTGGTGGTATCAGGCATCCGAGCGGCATCGTGCGCATCGCTGCGCCGTTTGTCACGCCCAAATTCGTCAACTCGGAAACGGCAATTCCCTTCTTTATGTCCGTCATCGCGACTTTGGATGTTGGCCCAAGAACATTTTTTGAGAACGCATCGAATTGATCAACCCATTGGAGTATATGTCGGGCAATACACTCAGCCTCAATCTCCCCGTCGAGTTCAATGATCGCATCCGCTATCGCCAGGGCCATAGATGTGTCGTCGGTTATTTCCCCAGCTCGAAAATATCGAGCGGCATCATTTTCCTCGGGGCCGTCCAGGAAATCATCAATCCATCCAAAGTGAGCTTGAACACGTTTTCGCGGCCAGAGCTCTGAGGGCATCCCAAATGCATCGCCAAGCGCTTGTCCGTAGAAGGCGCCTAAGATCTTATCGAGCAAAATGCGTTCAACGTCTCTGCTCATTTAAGTGGTGCTCCAACATCTTCGTAGGGCCGATCCGCATCTTTGAATGAAAACCAAAATAGGAGCCCAACGCCCACAATGATCCCCAGACCTACCGCCCAGACTGCGAACCAATCATAGGTTTGGGTGCCTACCGCCTCGGATAGTTCGAAGTGTTCAAGAACTTGTCCACCAATTAAATTTCCAATCAGAGCGCCGAGCCCCATACATATCAGTGTAAATAAGCCCTGTGCGGAACTGCGCATATGAATAGGTGCCTTTTTATCGGTATAGATGTATGCGGTTACAAAGTACAAGTCATAGCTCGCACCGTGTAAGAGGATGCCACCGAATAACAGCGCATAGAGAAAAACGGACTCAGTGCCACCGAACATGAAGAATCCGTATCGAAGTGCGGCCGTAGCAAAGCCTAGCAAGAGGACTCTTTTTATTCCGAACCGGGCTAAGAAAAATGGGAGAGACAACATGAAGAATATCTCTGAAAATTGGCCCAATGTCATCCAACCGGTGGCATTCGGCATTCCCACCTGTGTCAAATAGCCGTTGGCGAATTGGTAGTAGAAGGCAAGTGGGATACAAAACAGGAAAGAGCAAAATGCAAAGATGGTAAAAGCACGGTCTTTGAAGAGTAGCAACGCGTCAATACCCAGCAACTGGCCGACGCCTTGGCGTTTGTCGTTCTTTGACGGCGCAGTTTTAGGAAGAGTTAGGGCGTAAAGTCCCAGCGCGAGTGCGGCGATGGAGGTAATAAAGAATGGTACGTTAGAAAACGAAATATCATCAAAACCGAGCATTGATGGTAAGAAACCAACAACAATGCCCGAGAAAATCCAGCCGATCGTACCCAAAACCCGTATTCGTGGAAAGTCGCGTTCTGTGTTTTCTAAGTTGCGAAATGCGATGCTATTGCTCAATGCAACGGTTGGCATATAGACCAGCGTATAAGCGAGAAGGACGGGGAAAAAACTGTTGAACTGAGTCTGCTGTGAGACGAAAAGCAAAATAACAGCGCCAAGTATGTGCAGGAAACTCAGCACCTTCTCAGCGGAAAAATACCGATCCGCAATAACGCCGACAAAGACGGGAGAAATTATTGCTGCGATAGACGTGGTGCTGTAGCACCAGGCAATTTGCGTTGCACTGAATCCCTGTTCGTTTAGGTACGGCCAAAGAGGAACGAACCAGGCGCCCCAGATGAACCACTCTAAGAACATCATAATAGACAGCTTGCGTTTCATATCTTTCCCGCCAACTAGTGAATTGCTATGAGGCCATGGAATTTTGACAGTATATAGGTATACATACAACAATGCCGACCAAAAATGCCAGCTAATCTCGACTTTTGAACTGTTAAAAAGGATACTGGGGTGGCTAGGAACAAATGTATCATATGTATGCATGTGATAAACTCAATGACCTCTTTGTCAATGAATCAGGATCCATTTCATGCAGTCTGAAAGTCGCAAAACTGTTGGCACGGCGACGTTGATTGAACTTCAACAGATGGCATCTGAGAGAAAGTTGTTCTTGCAGAAAGTGATTTCTGTTCGCCATTGGACCAACGGTCTCTTCAGTTTTTGTATCGAGAGGCCTGAGGGCTTCCGGTTTCGATCGGGAGAATTTGTAATGATCGGCTTGAAAGATGGTACGAAACCATTGTTACGCGCCTATTCAATAGTCAGCCCGAATTGGGAGGAGCACCTCGAGTTTTTCTCTGTCAAGGTTCCAGAGGGGCCATTGACATCCCGACTGCAGCATCTGCAGGTTGGAGACCATTTGTTCTTGAGCAAGAAGCCAACCGGAACACTTGTCATCGATGCGCTGAAACCAGGAAAGAGGTTGTTTATGGTTGGAACCGGTACCGGTTTGGCTCCTTTTCTATCGGTTCTTCGTGACCTGGAAACTCACGAGAAATTCGAGGAAATTGTGATAACGCATACCGTTCGCCAGGAACAAGAACTTGCTTACAGGCGTTTTCTTGAAACCGAAATTCATGATGACGAGGTATTTGGAGACTTACTTCGTGACCGATTTACGTACTACCCCACAGTTACCCGAGAAGAATTCAAAAACAAAGGTCGAATCACGGACAGAATACGTAGAGGCGCTTTTGCTGAAGATCTGGGACTAGTGGGCAACCGATTCAACGCAGAGACCGCAAGAGTTATGGTCTGTGGTTCATTGGCATTCAATTCGGATATGGCCAGTATGCTCAACGAGCACGGTCTCGTGGAGGGTAGTAACGCGGCACCAGGCGGATTCGTAGTGGAGCGTGCGTTCGTTGGATAATGTGTCTGCAGCAGATTGGATAGAAGGGAGGGTGTCGTGACCTTTATTGTTACTGACGCATGCGTAAAGTGTAAGTTGATGGATTGTGTAGAAATTTGTCCGGTTGATTGCTTTCACGAGGGAGAGAACTTTCTGGTAATTGACCCAGAAGAGTGTATCGACTGCGGAATTTGCGAACCGGAATGTCCGCTGGACGCGATAAAACCGGATACAGACGACAACCCGGATGGATTCTGGTTTGAGGTCAACAAGAAGTATTCTCTTTTATGGCCAACCATCACTAGAAAGGGCATTTCACCTGCAGACGCGGACAATTTTAGAGACGTGGAAAACAAATTTGAGCGCTTTTTTAGTGAGAAGCCCGGTGATACCGACTAATATAGGGTTGTACTGATGGTGATGTTTCCCCAAAGTCGGATAGGCTAATGCCACAAAGAAAAAAGAATAAGAAATTGGTCAAAAAGCCCACGGCAAGTGCTGGGTCAAAGTCTCCATCGGCCGAGCACTCCGATCAACTGTACGCTATTGAGAAGCAGGTCGGTTTTCTCTTGAGACGCGCGCATCAGAGATCCAGTGCGATATTTCAAGAGCTCTTTTCGAGTAGCGGATTGACCCCGCTTCAGTTTTCAACCCTGGTAAAGATACGCGATGAAGGGCGAGTATCGCAGAATCGACTCGGCCGACTAGCGTACGCGGATCCTGCGACGATTATGGGAGTCATTAACCGGCTGGTTGGACGCCAGATGATCCGCAAAAGCCCAGACCCCATCGACAAGCGAAAATCGGTGCTGATATTAACCTCCAAGGGCCTTAACCTAATTGAGTCAATGGAACTGCACGCTCTGGATGTCTCGAAAAAAACCTTGGAACCTTTAACTAAGAGCGAACAAACGACGTTTCTCAAGCTCCTCGATCGCTTACGCTAGCATTGTCGTACTCGGATTACCCGATTAGTCCGCATCATAAAGATCTCTAAGAATTTGGTGACGATGTTCATCCAGTTGCGTTGCAAGTGTCCGAGCAAACGCTCGCTGCAAAGCGCCCTATTTATTTCGCCTTAAAGCGACGAGGGTCGATAATGTCACCGAAACTAACAGAATCATGTCTGTTCGTATCCCTCCGATATCATCACCAATCAATCCCATAATCGATGCCAGAAACAAAATCAAAGCTGCGGCAGTAGAATATGGTATCCACTGACTTAGGCGATTGGGGAAAAACACAGCGGAAAGTATCATTGGTGCTAGAAGCGCTGTTCCCGCAAAGCTGGTTCGGGCCAAGAGAACAATATGTGCGTTGCTGACCAGCGAAACAATAAGTGCTGCAATCGCGAAAACGATTATTGCGTAACGAACAGCTGTCGTCGCGCGGCATTGATTTATTTTGATGCCAGATTGAAATTCACTGCCGAGCGCGAAGAGTTGAGAATCTGCGGTCGATATCGCTGCAGCGACTAAACCGACGACGACGACGGCGGCTACAATGGGTGTCTGATCATAGACGAGCACCTGGGCGACGAAATCACCAACACTATGATCCGGGTAAAGCGCTGCACCATAGAAGCCAATAGGCAGGGTTGCCAAGATGAGCAAGAATGAAAATATTCCAAGCAGAATCACCATCCGGGCTAATGCTTGATTATCTTTCATAATAACTAAGCGAATTGTCATTTGTGGTTGCGTAACAGGGATCATTACGATTGCGAGAAATGATGAAATTAGGAATTGATAGGTGAAAAGGTGTGACGGTCCGGGTGTCGACAATAATGCATTATTGCTGGACGCTATCGAATCAAACATTGGAACGACCCCGCCAAAGTACGATAGACAAGCGGTTGCGACGATCATGGTTGCAACGAATAGCATTAGTCCCTGTATTGAGTCCGCGAAGATAATTGCCTTCAGACCGCCGGTTTCACTGTATATCAAAATAAAACTAACGAGTGCCACGGACCATGCCCAGGTTGGAAATACGGTAGGCATTAACGAGAACAAAAAGAGAGAAATGCCTTTGATCTGAATCGCTACATAGGGCACCAGGAACAAGAATATGCCAAGCAGGTATGTGTAGGAGGCACTTCGACATTGGTACTGCTCACCTAGCCAGCTTGAAAACCCATCAAAGTTTCGAGCGACGATGCGTCGCCTTAAGTGCACACCAAACCACAAGGCGACTAACGCGAGTGCGCAATCAGCGACACCAAGAAAAATCCAGGCACCTACGCCATGGGTCCGAAAAAGATCGGGCATACCCATCAGTGTAAAAGTGCTAAATAGAGTGGCAGCGATAGTGAGGCATCCGAATATTGCCCCAATACTTGAGCCGGCGGTTATAAAATCACTGTCTGTCTTAGTCGATCTACGAGCTCGTATAGCGGCAATAATCAAAACGCAAAAATACAATGCGCCAAGAACAATCATCCAGAGATTCAACAATCATCTCCACCATCTTGATGCTTCGGATAAAATTGCGCTCCGATAATGGTCAGAACAATAAAGCCAAGGGCAATAAAAATACCCATCAGCAAGGTATAAGGCACTTCAAAAATACGCTTGCCAGCGCCGTCAAGAACTATTGGCGTAAATGTAAGAATCGCGAGCACGACTCCGCCGCCGCAACAAGCTCGCCAAAATACAATGCGGTTGAAAAACTTGTCGGGTCTAGACATTGCTCGTTTTTCTCGGGGTTCAAGATACTCCCAATCGGAGTCAAACTTATGCATATACATACATAATGTCAATGTCCATGCCGATGCGCCGTCATCGGTCAGGTTTGCGGTAGGCGTTGTCCAATAAACACGAATTATATGTATACTAACGAATAACCTCATAGGACCCATTTATGACAGGTGATTCAAGCAAGCGTGATCAGGCCGGAAATCCGAGCAAAACTGCCCAGTCAAACCGCATGACAGAGCGATTTGGGGCGCGCGAGAAAGACGGCATTGTTCGATGTGACGCATGCCCCGTGCTTTGCAGAATCAGGCCAGAACGTTCTGGCGCGTGCGGCCGCTATGCTAATGTGCAAGGTGAACTTGCCCGAGTTGATCCCCTGGTGCTTTTTGATAAATGGCGGGATACGGGTGATGTCGTTGTTCCTTTCGATGAATCATCTGCAGAATGGGACGGAACTCTTGTTCGTCAGGAGACGTTCGTCACAGCCGTTGGCTCCGGAACAACTTATCCGGACTATAAGCCTGCACCATTTATTGTAGCCACCGAATTTGACGGCATCGAAACTGTCACCGTTGTAAGTGAGGGAATTTTCTCGTATTGCGGTGTGAAAATAAAAATCGACACGGACAAGCACCTTGGTCCCGAGCAAGCAGATGTTTTTTGCGAGGGACAGCGGGTGGGACATGTGACGACAGGGGAATATGGATCGCAGATGCTGTCGGTAGGAGGAGTGAATCATCTGACCGGCGGGAGTAGGCGCGAAGGTAAGATTACGTGCCAGACACTAATGTCACTTTGCAACAGGCACAGCGTCGAATTGAGTATTGATGGTGGATGCTCCGTTGTCGTTCAGGCGGGCCGAGCGCCAATTGTTGATGGTGTTGAAGAAAGTCGTATGAGGGTTGGCTGCGGATCGGCAACTATCGGCATTTTTGCAAAACAATGGTTCGGTCACGTTGACGAAGTTATCGTCGTGGATGAGCACATCACCGGAGTGTTATCTGAACATCAAGCTGGCCGTTATCTTGGAATGGAGCCGGCAGGCATACGCGTGAGAGGTCGGCGCTCAACACCGGGACGATACTTTAATGTCGCCAACCCCGGTCAAGGGTGGGGCGGGACTGACATCACCGACCCTCTCTCCATTATTGAGTCAATAGATCCTAAAATTGCGAAAGTTGGATCGAGGCTCTTACTGACAACAACGACGGGTGACGAAAGCATTTTTTGTGTGCTCGATGACGAGCTGCGCCCAACAATAGTCGATATACCCGATAGCGTTCGTAGTGTTGTCGACCGCATCCGCGAAAATTGTGAGCCATCGCTTTGTTCTGTTTTGTTCATCGGTGGGGCAGGGGGTTCACTTAGAGCTGGAGTAACTGAAAACCCTGTCAGCCTGACACATTCCGTAAAGGCAATGCTCACTCGAGTGACCATGGGTGGTGCACCCGTCTACGTCTGGCCTGGTGGCGGCATTACGGTAATGGTCGATGTCACTCGGATGCCCGAAAACTCTTTCGGATATGTCCCCACGCCCGCAATTGTTGCGCCCATAGAGTTTACTTTAGCGAAAGACAAGTATGCTGCTATGGGTGGGCACGTAGACCACATACAAACGCTTGAACAGGTACGTGATATTTACGGCGATAATTCTCGTAGTACGTTATGGAATGATAAGAACCCATGGCCGCTAGGGTAATGAAATTATGAGCGCAATAGAACATGAGCCAATGAAGAGTGGCAGTTCGACTAGATCGGAGTTTCGACATCAGGTTCAACGTGTGATGTTGTCCGATAAACGGTTGCATCTGCAATACGGTCCAATCAATTTGCTTATTAAGGCATACGGCACCGACCGTAGTGTTCAGCGGGCGTACGACTGTGCGGAACAACGATTACAGGGCCTACTCGCCGGCCTGGCGGCAGATCTCAAAACTCTCAGATTGGGGGATGTCAACGTGGACAACAATGTCAGGGAGCCAGCTGCACGCCGAATGATCGAGTCAGCCAGACTTTTTGCAGAACGTTTTTCCACTCCTATGATCAGTGTTGCCGGTGCGGTTGCTGACGAAATTTTGCTGTCGATTAAGAATTCTGATCAGCTGGAGAAAGTCTACGTCAATAATGGGGGAGACATCGCGATCTGGATGGCAGAAGCGAATATGTTGAATATTGGTATTGTCTCGTCCCTTTCCGAACCGACACCGAATGTATCTGTACGTGTATCTGGATCGGACGGGATAGGCGGCGTCGCAACCAGTGGTTGGCCAGGTCATTCAATGTCGCTCGGTATTGCAGACGCTGTAACGGTATTGGCGTGCAACGCGGCAACAGCAGATGCGGCAGCAACATTAATTGCTAACGAGGTCGATTGCCACTATCCGGGTATCGATCGCTGCCCGGCCAACTCTTTGGATCCGGATAGCGATCTGGGTGAGCTATTGGTAACCACTGGTGTAGCGAAATTACCAAGCGGGATTGTTTGTAAGGCCCTGAATCGTGGCGAAAGATTGGCCGAGAAGTGGGTAATGCAAAAAAAAATCAAAGCGGTTTTCATGCACTTGCAAGGACGTCGTCGCGTTGTCGGGCCATCGCTCGGACGACTCAATTTTGAAGGATATTCGTAATGTTCAATTTGAGAAAAACACTTATCGTTTTGGAAAAGTCATATCATAATCATGGACCGACGGCGCAAGAACCATTGTTAGTGGGAGGGATTTGTGGCGTCGTTAGCAATCCCTACGCTGGACAATATGTCAACGACCTGGAGTCGGGGATGGAAGAGTTGAAGCCGCTCGGTCTTCTTCTCGCAACGGAGCTGCTTGATTCCATGGGCTGTGCCGTCGGTGATATCGAAGCGTACGGAAAGGGGTCGATTGTTGGTGCAGATGGTGAACTCGAACACGGTGCGCTTTGGCACGCACCCGGTGGATATGGCATGCGAGAGGTATTGGGTAATACAAAAGCGATAGTGCCTTCTACTAAAAAAGTTGGTGCGTTGGGTGTTTCGATCGATATCCCATTAGCACACGTAAATGCCGCGTACGTCCGAAGTCATTTTCAGTCATTGCAATTACAAGTACCAGATGCACCGCGATCAGACGAACTAGTGTTCTGTCTGGCGATGGCCACCGGTCCGCGTATCCATGCTCGAATGGGAGGACTTGCAGCTGATGAAATAACCGGAAAGGATGGGTTGAGGTGATATCGAAAATTCGGAAGATAGTGACAGTCGTCGAAGATACTTGCTACGAAATGAATCGCTTGGTTGACCCGATTACGCGTAAGTCCGCCGCCATCGCCGTGATTGAAAACCCCTATGCTGGAGAGTTCAACCGCAATCTAGAAGACTTGATAGAGATGGGTGATGAATTGGGTGATCTACTAGGACGCCGAGCGGTAGAAGCGCTCGGCGTTTCGCCTACGGAGATTCAAAGTTATGGCAAGGCGGCCATCGTTGGGGAAAATGGAGAATTGGAACACGCCGCTGCTATTCTGCATCCGCGCCTCGGTAAGCCACTACGCGCTGCCGTTAACGTGGGTGCCGCACTGGTCCCATCCGCAAAGAAAATGGGCTCGGCTGGCACCTCGATTGATATTCCACTCGGACACAAAGATGCGGCTTATGTACGAAGTCACTTCGACGCCATGGAAATTAGGCTGCACGATGCCCCGAGACATAACGAGATAGTTGTTGCGGTTGCAGTAACTGATTCTGGACGGCCTTTTCCTCGTATTGGTGGGCTGACGCATGAGGAAGCCGAAGGAATCGATGGACTTCGTTGAAGCCGCAGTTCTGAGGGACGACATACGATGGCTGTATTTGCAGGAAAGACGAGCACAAATGGTAAGTTAGTTATTCGAAACATCGGTCTGATGTTATCGGGTAATTTAGCGAAGCCTATCTTAGATGCCGACACGATTATTACAATCGATGGCAAGATTGCCGATATTGGCAAAGAATCGCAGCTGAACACTGCGAAATCCGATCGGGTCGTCGATGCGCACGGGACCTGCCTGCTGCCAGGGCTTATTGACAGCCATGTTCACCCGGTGATTGGCGATTGGACGCCGCGACAAAACCAGATGAGCTGGATCGAAAGCTGCCTCAACGGTGGCGTTACAACCATGGTTTCCGCTGGGGAAGTTCACCTTCCAGGTCGACCCAAAGACATTGTCGGTCTTAAGGCGATGGCAATTACCGCTCAGCGCTCTTTTTCTAACTTTCGACCCGGTGGCGTAAAAGTGCATGCGGGCGCACCTATAATAGAGAAGGGGATGGAAGAGCATGACTTTGCAGAGCTCGCGAACGCAGGGGTAAAGATGCTCGGAGAGGTTGGGCTCGGTGGCGTCAAGAGTGGAGAGGAGGCCGGAAAGATGGTTGCGTGGGCTCGCAAGTATGGCATCCAAAGTACGATTCATACTGGCGGACCATCTATTCCAGGCTCTGGTCTAATCGATGCCGATGTCGTATTGGATGCCGATGCCGATGTCATTGGGCATATCAATGGTGGTCATACCGCATTGCCGCAGCGACAAATCAGGTGCTTGTGCGAATCGTGTTCGCGTGCGGTGGAAATAGTTCATAACGGAAACGAGGCCGCTGCACTATTCGCCGTTCGTACAACGATTGAGCTCGATCAGGCCGAACGCATCATTCTGGGAACAGACTCGCCAGCAGGGTCGGGGGTACAACCGCTTGGCATATTGCGATTGATCGCACTGCTAAGTTCGCTGGGCGATGTCGCTCCGGAAATCGCGGTTTGTTTTGCGACTGGCAATACAGCGCGAGTACGGTCCCTTGATTGTGGCTTAATCGAAGTGGGTCGTTCGGCCGATTTCGTCCTTATTGATCGGGCACAACACTCGGCGGGAACAGATGTTCTGGATAGTATTGCGATCGGCGATCTGCCGGGAATCAGTATGGTGATTATCGATGGGGTTATTCGCTGTAGACAGTCAAGAAATACGCCGCCGGCAGAGACACTCGCGACTCTAGAGTCCGAAAAATGACAACCCCAGCTCGCTATGTCCGTCCTGTTCAGCTTGAACAAGCCCTTGCATTGCTTGCATCCGGCCAACGACAGGTTTTGGCGGGAGGGACTGATGTCTACGCGGCTTTAGGCGACCACTGCAAACTCGGTGATGTTATCGACATAACTTCCATTGAGATTTTGAACAACATCGAAAATGTGGACGGGCGCTGGAAAATCGGTGCAGGAGTGACATGGTCCGATGTAGTTGCTGCGAAATTACCGCCACTTTTTGATTGCCTCAAATCTGCTGCTCGAGAAGTAGGCGGTATTCAGATCCAAAATGCGGGGACAATCGTTGGCAATCTGTGCAACGCATCGCCGGCCGCAGACGGGGTCCCGCCACTCCTGGCTATGGGCGCTAGCTTGGAAATTTCTTCGGTAGAGGGAACGCGTTTTGCCGACTTGGGCGATTTCATTACTGGACCGCGCGTTACCGCACTCGCCAAAAACGAACTGGTCACGGCAGTTCTTATTCCAAATCGAAGTTCGCGCTGCGTCAGCTCATTTCTAAAACTGGGTTCACGAAAATACCTTGTGATATCCATTGCGATGGTAGCCGTTGTTCTTGAACCAACGCACGACTTACTTTGTAAGAACATCGGCATATCCGTAGGATCGTGCTCAGCCGTGCCGCGACGACTGCGAGATCTCGAGCTTAAATTGACTGGGCAACCCTTGAATAAGCTCGGTGACGAAGCGCTTGTACCGGAATTCTTCAGCGCACTCGCGCCGATCGACGATATTCGTGCGAGCAGTAAGTATCGACTCATCGCTGCCGCCGAACTTGTACGGCGCGCTATCATTGCATGTGTGAATAATACCTGATGGGAACATTGAGCATTCACTTCATCCTCAACGGCAGTGCCGAGACGGTCAGCGTGCCGCCAGAGAAACGATTCTCGCGAGTCTTGCGAGAAGACCTGAAACTTACCGGCACGAAAGTAGGATGCAATGCGGGAGATTGTGGAGCCTGCACAATTCTTGTGGACGGAAAACCTATCTGTTCTTGCATGATGTCAGCCCAAAAGGCGGATAACTGTGTCATTGAAACTGTCGAAGGGCTGGCCGCGGCAAATGATGGTTGTCTGGGAAAGCTGCAGAGCTCATTTCTCCGCCTTGGGGCTGCACAGTGCGGTATTTGTACGCCTGGTATGCTGATTTCAGGCGAAGCTCTTTTAAGGCAGAACCCACGGCCGACTGAAAAGCAGGTTGAGATCGCGATTGCGGGCGTGTTGTGTCGTTGTACCGGTTACCGCAAGATTATTCGTGCGATTATGGAAGCTAATGCGCCGCAGCCGGTTGCGCCAAAGCTTGGCTATAGCGCGAGTGTTGGAACTTCGGTGGAGCGCCTGGATGGCGCCGTCAAAGTAGCGGGTACGGATGTCTTTGCCGCCGACGCTTGGCCTGAAGATGCATTGCTCGTACGCGCGATACGCAGTCCCTATCCACACGCTTCATTCATGATCGGTGATACCGATGCCTATGTGGCATCGACACCAGGCGTTACCGCTATTTTTACGGCGAAAGACGTACCCGGCGAAAACTGTTTTGGAGTCATTCCCGAATTTGCTGACCAACCCGTTTTTGCGGAAACCGAAACGCGTTTTGAAGGGGAAGCCGTCGGAATTGTCGTAGGCCAAGCCGATCTTATTCACGATATTGACTTGTCTTCGATTCCTATAAGCTGGCGAGAGTTGCCTGCGGTGATGACCAGCGTTGATGCGGCGAAAAGTGTTGCCCCACGATTGCATCATGATCGCCCTTACAATCGACTCACGGGAGGTCTCGTCCAGTGTGGAGATGCCACGGCCGGTATAGACTCGGCTGAAATCACGGTTGAGGGCAGTTTTTCGACCGGGTTCGTAGAACACGCATATATCGAACCGGAGGCCGGATTTGCCCGGCGCAATGGAAATCGCATCGAAATACATGCCTGTACTCAGGCACCGTACATGGACCGGGATAGCCTCGCCGCGATACTTGCAATCGATGTTGATCAGGTACGAATAGTGCCTACATCTGTAGGTGGGGGCTTCGGAGCGAAGCTCGACCTCTCTTTGCAACCATTTTTGGTGATTGCAGCTTGGCATCTTAACCGCCCTGTGAAGATGATTTATTCGCGTTTGGAGTCGATGATTTCGACAACTAAACGGCACCCATCAGAAATTCAATCGACCATTGGTGCAGATAGCAATGGCAAGATTACGGGGATGTCGTTCGTCGGTACATTTAATACCGGCGCGTATGCGTCCTGGGGGCCAACTGTTGCTAATCGGGTACCAGTCCACGCTTCCGGTCCGTATAGCATTCAAAATTACAGAGCCGAGTCTATTGCCATTCACACGCACTGTGTGCCATCGGGTGCATTTCGTGGATTCGGTGTTCCCCAAGCTGCTATTGCACAAGAAACGCTTTTCGACATTCTTGCCGAGCGGCTGAACATTGATCCACTCGATTTTCGTATTCGAAATGCACTTGAAAACAATACTCCAACAGTCACTGGGCAAGTATTCGAAACGGGCGTTGGTATTACTGAGTGTTTTGAGGTGTTGAAGCCGCGCTGGCAAGAAGCATTGCGTGCGACTGAGCGTCTCAACAAGTCAGCGGATTCCTCATTGCGCTACGGAGTAGGAATCGCTGGTTTGTGGTACGGATGCGGCAACACTTCTCTCCCAAATCCGTCCACAATCCGCGTTGGACTCAAGGCAAACGGCCGAGCTACATTATTTCAGGGTGCGGTCGATATAGGACAAGGCTCAAACACCGTTATCAGTCAAATTTGTGCCGATGCGGCCCAAATACCGCTAGACAAGATTGATCTTGTTTACGGAGATACGGATAAGACAGCAGATGCTGGAAAAACGTCCGCCTCACGACAAACTTTCATTTCGGGAAAGGCGGCATTTTTTGCAGGCCGTGAACTCCGCGCTAAATTGTTGGCGATAGTCGGCGCTCCAGACACGGCCCAACTTACGCTGCACGGTAGTTTGATGACGTATATGCATGACGCTAAAACCTGTCAAGTGGCTCTTGATGAAATGCCTATCGATAAAGACGGTTTCGTCGCGACGGGCGAGGGGACATTTGATCCTCCGACGCAGGTTCTTGATAATGACGGTCAGGGCGAGCCGTATGCGTCTTATGGGTACGGGGCACAAATGGTTGAGTTGCAGGTTGATACGTTGATTGGAACAGTGGCACTCCGAAAAATAACAGCCGCCCATGATGTCGGAAAACTAATTAACCCTATGCTGGCTGAAGGCCAGGTACACGGTGGTGTTGCGCAGGGAATTGGACTCGCATTGTTTGAAGAGTATCTACCTGGACGAACCGATAATCTTCACGATTACTTAATCCCGACGGCTGGCGATGTACCACCCATTGAGACGATCTTCGTTGAACAAGCGGATCCGTATGGCCCATTTGGTGCAAAAGGATTAGGAGAACATGTATTAGTCGGCATCGCGCCTGCAATACTAAACGCCATTAGGCACGCTACGGGGGCGGTTATTCGGGATTTGCCAGCGACACCGGAGCGCGTACTGGCTGCTATTCCAGCGATCGACCAAGGTTAATATGCGTTGTGGGTACGTTTTCCAAGCACGAATTGTTGGTTAGTTTTCCGTATCGAAGTATTTCCAAAGCTGCCTGATGAAGCGTGCGATTGTCTGCTACCTCACAACATTCTTCTATCACGTAAGAGATAAACCCTTCATCAAACGCGTCGTGAGCGGTCGCGAGCACGCAATCCGATGTATCGAGACCAACAATGTGCACTTCAGTTACAGAGCGCTTCTGCAGGAAGTCGCGTAGTACCGTATTTCCTATAAATGCAGATCGAGTGGTTTTTTCGAGGTAGAACGCATCTTTGTCGGCAAGTGCAGCGCTAATTTCTTCAACAGAGTTTATGCGGGCCGTATTCGGTTTCGGCCCTGTCCACTGCATCTGTTTGTCCCAAATGCTCCCTGTTTCTGCGTGAAATAGCGTTTCAACATAGTAGTCGTATGGAATTTGATCAATGAGCGACGCAATCCTTCCGGGAATTTCCCTGACATCGTCATTCATGAACAGAGATTGTACGTCGACCACGATCAATG
>RCNC010000370.1_pt1 | contig 28707 bp, 21 predicted proteins | sample 2041301 | NCBI WGS metagenome assembly RCNC01 (sample SAMN09708231, study PRJNA481090) | Marine sediment metagenome, whole genome shotgun sequencing project. | biome: marine sediment; feature: ocean; material: sediment; isolation source: Sewage treatment plant 13A marine sediment (STP13A) ... | reverse complement strand
GGTTCAGCCGTTGCGGATGCTCCATTGAGACCATCGGGCAGCAAGGTTTGAATGCGCGGAGAGGAGCGCGACAACGCAAGAGTTCAAGTAGGTATCCGTGGTCAATTGTGACGACTGGTGCCAAGTCAAGAGAACACCAGCCCCAAAAGGGGCCCTCCGAGCATTCAGCTGAATTTGCTGAGCCCCGAGGAAGATCAACCGGGGGACTTCCCCGAGTTTGATCTCGAAAAGGAAACGAGAAGAAAGACCATGTCTACAAATATCTATGTTGGTAACCTGTCCTTTGATTCCACCGAGAGCGACATCCGCGAGCTGTTCGAAGAGCACGGCACCGTGGACGAAGTCAAGATGATCACCGACCGCGACACCGGTCGTCCGCGGGGATTCGGTTTTATCGTGATGTCCTCGGGCGGCGACGAAGCCATCCGCGCCCTCGACGGCAAGGAGCTTGGCGGCCGCAATCTGAAGGTCAACGAAGCGCGGCCCCGTGAAGACCGGGGCTCCCGCTACTAGGGTGCTGCACCCTGGTGCCGGATTGGTGTTGCCTGGATAAAGTCCAGGGGAATACCTGATTCCACCGGGATCGTTTGATAGAGACGGGATGAGGCTCTTTGGGCTTCATCCCGTTTTCTTTTGTACACAGGACGGGGCATGCTGCGGGTCCTGGAGTGGTCGCTTATCTGAAGATCTCCATCATGGGTGCAGTTCCAGAACAACCGACCGTTCGCCGGTTGCGAGATCCAGCCGCACCAGGGATGAGTGATCCTCGATATAGAGGCCGCTCCCCGGAGACCCGGGAGAGGGCCAGGCGCCGGAGATGCCGGCGACACCTCGCAAGCTGCCCATCACCGGAAGGATATCCCGGCCGAGTTGCCGGCAGAGACCGGTATCGAGGTCAACAAGATAGCATTCGGACTGTACTCGGATGCCCGATTCCCGCAGGAACGAGATTATCCGCAGCGCCAGCAGGCCGGGTGCAACTTCCCCCTCAATCTCCCTCAAGCCATCAGCAATCCTGATCGTGCGTATTTCGGTGCCTTCGGAGGAATAAAGAATTAGATTGGTCGAGTCTTCCAACTCTTGCAGGGTGACAATCCTTCCATCGAAGAGCAGGTGTGCCGAATCCGAGCGAGACCGGTCTCTCTGCCCCAGTTGCATAATGCGTTCGCCGGTCCTGCCGTTGTGCAGGTAAATCGAACTGGTGTCCCCATCCCTCACCTGAATCGTCATCCGCTCCGCATCCCGTGACCAGGAGACTCCGTACAGCCCGTAGGCTCCGCTCGGGATGATCCCCAGGTGATGGAACTCTCCCTGTGCCACGTCCAGTTCAGCAATCACCAGGGCACCATGAGCCGTCTGCTCCTCGGGCAAGCCGGGATCGAGCTTTGCCACTTCTCCACGGGTTGCGGTGCGGTAGAACCGGACCAGGTCCGGGTTGGAGAAGATGATCCGGTGGTATCTCAACTCCTGGCAGGTGCGGGCGGCGGCTAGCAGCCGCCCCGAATCCAGATCGTATACCTGCAAGTCGTTGCCGGTGACCAGGGCGAGGCGGTTGCCGGTTGCTGACAGCGCCACCGTCCGAATCCATTCGTCGAGTTCCAACACCTGTTCCGGCTGGCTGTCCGGCTCTTCCAGATCGACGGTCCAGATCTGGTTTGTCAGGTTTCCGCCAAGCGGGTCAGATTCATGCAGAATCCAGATTGCGCGTCGGCCATCGGGAGTGAAGTCGACACTGGACGATCCGTGCCACGGCTTTCCTGTGCGCAGCCAGCGCCCGCTGGTTGTTTCAAACAGGAAGGACTGGTGGTATTTCGTACCCCCGCGTTCCACGGGGCCAGTGAGATAGACCCAGCTCCCCTCACCACCGGCCATGGCTCCATTGATATACGCCAGGTCCTGCGGTTCCGTGGCCATGATCCACGAGGAATACCCGGCATGAATCGAACTGCTGATCAGCAGGCCTCCGGTGAGCACCAGGGCCAGCACCCGGGCCCCCCGTTTCAAATCAGCTCGTCCCAGCAGCACCTGGAGCAGGCCGGCCAGGAAGAGCGATACCAGCAGGCCGCTCATCAGCAGCAGGGATGAGATGACGTATGCGCCGCCCAGCGTGATCAGGGGGATGGCGGAATGCCAGACCACCGACGCCGCGGCCACACCCGCGGCGATGGGCGCCATGATCCAGGCTGACTGGGCCCGGGCCAGAATGCTCACGGCATGTGCCAGCCCGAGGAGCAGGAAAACAGAGAACAGGAATAAGCCCACGGAAGGCATCTTGAACACTTCCATGAAAACCGTTCGGCCGCGGACGGCATCAGCCCCGGGCAGCAGGGTGACGAGGAAGGCCGGAATGAGCACGATCAACGCCACCGCTATAATCAGAATCAGGGTGCCGGTCATCTTGCCGGCCCACACCGTCAGACCGGACAGCGGCCGGGAAAAGTAGAACCCGAACCGCCTCTCTGACAAATCGCGGCCGATCACCGTACCCCCGAGAATCAGGGAGAGGGCCACCGAGAATCCGGCGGCCAGCGCGAGGGCCGAGGTGGGTCGGAGGGTTGCCGGATCATAGGGTTTCATCCCCGGCAAGTAGGGGAGCAGGAAGGGCAGGAGGGCGATCAGGGCGGCCAGGAGAAACACCCGGCGGCGGGTGCCCACCTCCCTGAGGATCAGTTGGGTCAGGCCTTTCATCGTCTTTCCTCCACGGCTTCCCCGGTGAGGGTGATGAAGATCTCCTCCAGCGACATGGGATCGGCGGACAGTGACATCGCCTTGCCGGAGTCTTGATGTGCAGTGAAAGCGTCATTCCGGTAGCGGTCCACCACCCACTCCCGGCCCAGCTCATGGGCCGTAAAGCTGATCACACCCAGCGGCTCGAGCAGTGCCGGCACCGCGGTTTGATCCGGGTCAGCCATGGCGCGAATGCGGCGGTGCCGGCTCTTGACCGACTCCAGGGATTCGTCGAGAACGAGCTTTCCTTCACGGAGGATCCCCACTCGGTCGGCGATCCCCTCCACGCCGGCCAGGTCGTGGGTGGAGATCAGCACGCTGGTTCCCCGATCCGCCAGCTCACCGATCAGTTCATCAAAGAGCTGGCTGCGGGCCACCGCGTCGAGACCCAGGGTCGGATCGTCCAGCACCAGCAGGTCCGGCTGTCCGGCCAGGGCCAGGGTGAGCATCAACTGGCCTTTCTGGCCCTTGGAGAGGTGACCGAAGCGCTGATCCGGCGAAATGCGGAACCTCTTCAGCCGTTCGGTGGTCACACTCTCATCCCAGCGGGGGTAGAGGGTGGAGTAGAAGCGGCTGAGTTCCGCCGCGGTCCAATCAGGCGGAGCATCCGGCTCCTCGGGTACCACGCCCACCCGCCGAAGTAATTTCCGGTGGTGGCGCCAGATCTCATCCCCGAACAGTGCGATCCTGCTGGCCTGCCCTTTGCGGTGGCCGAGCAGGCAACTGACCAGTGATGTCTTTCCGGCCCCGTTGCGTCCCAGCAACGCGTAGACCTCTCCCTGCTCCACATCGAGGGAGACGGCATCGAGAGCTGTCTGCCGTCCATAGCGGACGGTGAGATCACCAACCTGGATCACGGGGGCGGTGTTTGATTTCTGTTCACTCATCTTCCGTTCCCTCCGCTGCTGTTTCCAGTTCATCCCAGGCGGTATCCAGCACAGTGAAGGCCGTCTTCTTTGCCGTCCCGCTGGTAATGGCCAGGCTGGCATAGCGCCGGGCCCCCTGCTGGAGAAGTTCGCGCTGTTTGCCCTTCGCCAGTGCCGGTGGCCGTTCAGCGACAAAAGTGCCTTCCCCCCGGCGGATCATCAGCAGCCCGTCAGCGGTCAGCCGCTGGTAGCCCTTGGCCACGGTGGCCGGATTGACCTGAAGCTGTCGGGCCAGCTCGCGAACCGAAGGCACCGGGTCGCCCGGCTTCAAGGTTTTGGCCGCCACCAGTTGTCTCATTCCTTCCTCGATCTGTCGCCAGATGGGAACAGCATCACCGGGATTGACATGCAGTAACCGTCTCATCTCCTGGCCCCTCTTCTTTCGCTCAGTCCGCCGACTTCGATTTACTGTATCACTGTAGTAATACACCGAATCGGTGCAAAGTGTCTAGAACTTTAGGGAATATTTGGCTGGTTCCGGCGGTTCAATCCCATTCTCACGTTTGTATCTTTTTGATATTGCACTTACTTCCTTGCCCTTCACGCACACGAAACCTATATTTACTTTTAGATCAAGCCGATGTCTGTTGGCCTATTCCGGGTTTCTCAGGCTAGTACCAGGCAACTGAGATGATGTGTACGGTCTTGAAAAACAGAAACCGATCATGGGATCTGTTTTACAGTCACTTCCACAAGGCGCACCACGGCAGGGGTGTGACAAAGGAGGATGAAATTGAAGTCGTCAATTCGCATGGTTCTCATTCTCTCACTCGCCCTTCTTTCATGTTCGCCGCTCTTCGCCGGCTGCGTGGATCAGGAGTGCACGGATCCATGGAATTCCGCATGGCCCATCGTCAACTCCATGCCCATGGGACAATCTTTCGTGCCCAGCGAATCCGAGCATGTTGGCCTCGATCTGCGGCTGTCTTCCTCGAATCCTGGTAATCACCTCCCCGTGACCGTTTTGCTCCATGAAAATGTAATCGACGGGCCTATTGTGGCTGGCAGTTCGGTCACCTTCATTCCGCGGTCCGGTGTGTACACCGAGTGGGTTCCCTGTGCTTTCAATTTGCCCATCCCCCTCACACCGGGGAGCACATATGTGATCGAGGTCATCTCCGAGACACACAATCTTGCCTGGACGGCCGTCTCCAGCGGCTGCTATGGGGCGGGTCACGGCTACCGGGATGGCAATTATTACGCCGGTGATTTCAACTTTCACACCTGGGTCTCCTGCGACGAGTTTCTGCAGGCCACTCTCCAATGTGACCCGCCCGTGGGATCGCTGCCCCTGAACGTCCACATGAACGCCAACCTGAAGAACCTTTACGGCGGTCAGGTCAGGCGATACTCCGCACGGATCGATGTGGAGCTGGCCGGTGGATACGTGTTCTCCAACTGGCGCTCGGGGTTTATGAACCTGCACGCCGGACGGCAGTTCACCGAGGAATGGAATCAGTATCTTCCTCTGCTCGGGCCACTGAAGGGCCCAAACGTGTTCACCCTGGTTGCCGAAGACGTCACACCCGCCCCTTACAACCAGCCACCCTACCTCCCGTCGGGAGTTACCGATACGGACAGCTGCACTGTGACGGGGAGCGTCCCTTGAAGAATGTCGACATGGCCGGCCTGACCAGATCGTTGCACATTGCAGGTTTCTGTCTGGTCTGTTTTGTCCTGGTTACGGTGCCTCTCTCGGCGGAGCCGGACACGGTGCCGGTGGACGAGAAGCTGGTCACCACCTACTTCTTCTACTGGTATCACGAGAATCCGGGGGAGATGTCCGACCACCCCTGGCTCCCTGCCGGGACCCCCCTCTGGTGGAGATCCCTGCCCTGGTACACCTTCAATCTCCGCCGGATGAGCGAGGCCGGCATTGACGTGGTGCTGCCGGTCTACTGGGGCTTTCCGCACAGCGCCGCCCGCTACAACTACTGGAGCAATGAAGGCCTGGAACTGCTGGTGCAGGCCGCGCAGCAGATGGCGGCCGCGGGGGAGACTCCGCCGAAGATCGGCATGTTTTACGACACGGTCACCCTGACCATGAACCCGGTGACCTACGACTACGACCAGCACCGTTACGTGCGCTGCAGCTACCGGGCGGTGCAGTTCCTGTCGGACAGCCACTTTGTTATCCGCTGCTACACGGTGCTGCTCAACCGCACGCCCGATCTGTTCGAACTGGAGGAGGGGGTGCTGGCCCTGGGCTGGGGGGGGATTACCAGACGGGAGTTCATCGGCGGCATTCTCGACTCCCCGGCTTACGGCGCACTGATCGTCAGCGACACCGAATTCGTCAACGACACCTTCGAGCTGATCCTCGGCCGGGAACCGGACAGCACGGGATATCTCTACTGGCTCGACTTTCTCACCGGGGGCGGCTCGCGAGACGCAATGCTGCAGTTCGTCGATGAATCGTACGAGGCCAGCCTCAACCCCGGTCTGGACATCACCGCCGCGGAACCGCACGGATTTTTCTGGCGGACGGTACGAGACTTTTTCGACATGGTGCCGGACGAGCTGCGGGCCACGGTGGACGGCCGCCCGCTGATCCAGTTGTACGCCAGCCACTTTGCCGGCAACTACAACCAGTGGTCCATCGATCAGCTGGAGGAGCAGTTCCAGCTTCAATTCGGTGTGGCCCCGTATATCGTACGGGAGGCCAGTTGGAATGTGGATACCGACAGCCGTTACCAGTGGGGGGCGGCGCTGAACGGGCCCCGACTGCTGGAGACCGCTGCCGTGGGTCCGGGGTACGATGATTCATCGGTGCGCTACCCGCCTTCTTACCGCGACCGGGAGGGCGGACGCTATTACCGGCAGAGCTGGGAAGCGGCCATCGCCTCGGGGGTACCGATGATCGCCATCGAGACTTGGAACGAGTTCTACGAGGGGACTGATGTCTGCGACTCCGCCGAGTACAACGACCAGTTCATCAACCTGACCCGGCATTACAGTGCGCTGTACAAGGGTGAATCATCGCCGATCACCACCCCCGGCCTGGTCGCCGGCCCTGGCCCGGGCCTCACCAATCCGCCCCTGGTGCGCACCTTCCCGCCACAGCAGGACGCAACCCACACCAGCGAGTTCACCGCTTATGGCGCCCCCAGCCACGGAGTAAATGTGAGCTGCGGCGATGTGGACGGCAACCAGGTGGATGAAGTGCTCACCGGCGCCGGGCCTGGTGAGATCTACGGCCCCCACGTTCGGGGATTCACGGTGGATGGGGTGCCGGTGCCCGGGCTCAACTTCTTTGCCTACGGCACACCCCGATACGGGGTGAACGTCTGTGCCGGTGATATCGACGATGACGAGGCGTGGGAGGTGATCACCGGCGCCGGACCGGGGCGGGTTTTTGGCCCGCACGTCCGCGCGTTCGACCTGGTCCAGTACGGCGGCGGCGGCAGTGCGGCCCCATCCCCGTGGGTCAACTTTTTTGCCTACGGTACCATCCAGTGGGGGGTGAACGTGGCCGCCGGGGACATCGACGGCGACGGGTATGACGAGATCGTCACCGGCGCCGGGCCCGGTACGATATTCGGTCCCCACGTCAGGGGGTGGAATGTGGACGGCGGTCCGGCCGAGGCCATTCCGGCGGTGAGTTTCTTCGCATACGGGACCAACGAATACGGCGTGAATGTCACCTGTGGTGACGTGGACGGTGACGGGCTGGACGAGCTGGTCACCGGTGCGGGCCCGGGTGCGGCCTTCGGGGCCCATGTCCGGGGCTGGAACTACGACGGGACAGCGGTGACCGAACTGCCGGGGTTCAACTTCTTTGCCTGGTTGCCGAGCCAGGTGCGGTACGGGGCGAAGGTCTGTGCCACCGCCGATCTGGACGGTGACTGGCGGAATGAAGTGGTGGTGGGCCCCGGGCCGGACCCGTCAACCGGATCACCGGTCAATGTGTACAGTTATGACGGGTCCCGGATGCACCTGCAGTTTTCATTGCAGGCCTTTCCCGCCGATTGGAAATATGGAGCGACTGTGGCTGCCGGTGGATTTTAACCAGCCTCAAAACCGGTAGCTGATCATGGTGTAGAGCTGGTCGAAGTCCTCGGTGTCTCCGGAATTCCGTTCCAGTGAGATGAGGAAGAACCACGACCGGCCCAGGCGGAGGTTCATCTCCGCGCCATACCAGACCAGGTCCTGGCTGGTCAGGTCCGAGCTGAGCGCGTTGGGGTATTCATCCTGGCGCAGCCCCCCGTAGAGCGAGAACTGGGTGCGCCGGCCCACCGGCAGGTAGAGGTTCAGCGAGTTGAGCCAGCCCTCCGAGCGGTCGTTCTCGAAACGGGTGGAACGTGCCCCGATGTCGAGGTGGAAGGGGAAGAGGTCCGCCGCCCCCAGGGTCAGGGTGTAGGAGTTGGAACTGCCGGCATCGCCGCCGCTGTTCCCGCGATACTGCACCCCGGCGCGGTAGCGCCTGAGGAAGCTCACGTCGACCCCGCCCCACAGCCCCTGCCGGTTGTCGTCGTCGAACTCGGTCTCCGGGTTCTCGAACTCGCGGTAGAGCATCACCTGGCGCCGGTCGTCATAGCCGATGTTCAGCGTCACGTTGTCGCCCACCCGGTAGCGCGCGATGGCAAAGGTGCTGGTGGGCTGGACCGTGCTCTCCCCGGCGTCCGATTTCCAGTCGCGGTTGAAGTCCACCTCCTGGTTGAAGGAGAGGGTCAGCCGCCGGGTGAAGTAGTTGGCCTGGAGAAAGAGAAACTCGCGGAAGTCCTCGCCCTTGCCGTAGGTGGCGGCCAGACCGGCGGTCAGATCCCACTGCTTCTCCGCGCCGGGAAGACTGGTCCGCTGGGCGTAGAGGCCGTACTGGGTAGTGTCCGAGGAAAAGGTGTAGTCCTCGTAGTCGGGCTGGGTGCCGCCGAAAAGGCCGAAGGCCCATTTGTCGGTGCGCCGCTCGGCCAGCAGGCCGTCAAAGAGGGTCAGTCCGGAGAGCCCCGGCGAGTACTGCCGGCCCAGGGAGAAGCGGTATGGCGACCCCTGTCGCTGGTATTCGGCGGAGAAGCGGTAGACCCGGGCGCGGTTCACCGCTTCGTCGTCGACGTTGCTGGTGGTGCGCCGCATCCGGGTGTCGATGTGGATGCTGAACGGTGAGTCACCCAGGTGCTCACCGTCGAGACGCAGGGTGACCGCCGGCCGGCTGAACCCGCCGCTGTCGTTCTCATTGTCGTTGACCATCAGGTAGGCCAGGCCCACCCGCCCGCGCAGGCCGCCGAAGATGGTGGCGTCGGATGAATCCGCCGGCACGTTGTGCTCTTCGGTCTCCGCGCCGCCGGCCGATTGTCCGGCCACCGCTCCCGCGGCAGCGGCCGGGTCTGCTGAGGCCTCGGCGGTGTGTTTGACATAGCGCACGGTATCGCCGGCATTGACCAGGCCGGCCAGGGCCAGTTCCTGGTCCTGGGGGACGCAGGCCGCCTTGCGGCTGGAGACGTCGCGCACCCGGAGCACCATGACCACCTGCTCACCGCTGAGCAGTTCCACCAGGTCGCCGGGACGCAGGCCGTCCTCGCTGCCGGCGTCGATGTAGACCGAACTGCCGGTGAGATAGGTCACCTGGCAGGTGGCCTGTTCGGCTTCCGCGGCGGCCAGTGGCCGAGCTGTGATCAGGGTAGTGAGGGCCAGGAGTATTGCCACGGTGAAGAGGGTTCTGCTGTTCATCATCAGTCCCCCCTCGGATGGCAGACCAGGCAGTCCCGGTCCACGCTTCTGAAAACAGAGGGGGCCGGGCCCGCTTTTTTCAGGCCGGAGGCCGGGTGGTCACCGGGGGAGTGACAGCCGGCGCAGGTGAACACGGACGGGTTCTTCTTGTTCGGATGACAGTCCTTGCAGGAGAACCAGAGGTTGCGGTGCCGGCCGGAGTGGATGGGGAACAGCGCGTCGTGGTTCGGCATGGCGGCCCGGCTGTTGGCATCATCCCAGTCACTGGTGTTGTGACACTCCTCGCACTGGTGGGGCGTGCTGCTGGAGTGCTCGTCCTCGTAATCTTCCCGGTGACAGTCGTAGCAGAGTGTGGGTGTCCCCTGGTACACATCGTTGATATGGCACTCGGTGCAGTTGGCAAAGCGGTGCTCGCCGGTGAGCGGCCAGACCGAGTCGTGGTCGTAATCGGAGTCCCAGTTGTTCTCGTCGTGACAGAGCAGGCAGTCGTGGGGGTATCCCTCCCCGCCATGTTCACCGCTGAAGTCCTGCTGGTGGCAATCGAAACAGTCGGTGGGCGTTCCTTCGTAGACGCCGTTTTCATGACAGTCGTTGCAGGCCACCGAAGCATGGGCGCCATTGAGGGCCCAGGTGGTGTGGGCGAAATCGGCGTCCCAGTCGTTGATCGTGTGGCACTCGGTGCAGTCGTGGGGGAAGCCGCTGCCGGCATGCTCGTCTTCGTAGTCCTCCTGGTGACAGGACCAGCAGTCGGTGGGTGTCCCCTGGTAGGACCCGCCGGGATGGCAGAGGTTGCAGTCCAGGCCGCCATGCCCGCCGGTGAGCGGGAAGTCGGTGTGCGCATCCTCCGAGTCCCAGCTGGATGTGGTGTGGCATTCAGTGCAGTCATGGGGGAAGCCGCTGCCGCTGTGCTCCTCGTTGTACTCGCTGCTGTGACAGGACCAGCAGTCGGTGGGTGTCCCCTCGTAGACCCCGTTGATGTGGCAGAGGCTGCAGTCCACAGCAGCGTGGGCGCCGGTGAGCGGCCAGCCGGTGTGATCGATGTCGGCATCCCAGTTGCTGGTGGTGTGGCACTCGGTGCAGTCAGTGGAGAAGCCACTGCCGGCGTGCTCCTGGTCGTAGTCGCTGCGGTGGCAGTCGTAGCAGTCGGTGGGTGTCCCCTCATAGACCCCATTGCCGTGGCAGGCGTCGCAGTCCAGTGTGCCGTGGGCCCCGGTGAGCGGGAACGACGAGTGATCGGTGGCTCCCTCCCAGGTTGCCGTTGTGTGGCACTGGGTGCAGTCGGTGGGAAAGCCGCTGCCGGTGTGCTCTCGGTTGTAGTCGTCCTGGTGGCAGGCCACGCAGTTCGTGGGCGTTCCCTGGTAGATACCGTTGGCGTGGCAGTCGTTGCAGTCGAGACCGCCGTGCCCGCCAGTGAGCGGGAAGCTGGTGTGCGCGTCCTCGGCATCCCAGTTGCTGGTGGAGTGGCACTGGTCGCAGTCGGTGGGATAGCCGGCGGCCTGGTGGTCCGGGTCGTCGGTCTGGTCGTAGTCGTCCTGGTGGCAGGCGTAGCAGTCGCTGGGTGTCCCTTCGTAGACCCCGTTGGCGTGGCAGGCGTCACAGTCCAGCGGGGCGTGGGCCCCGGTGAGCGGGAAGCTGGTGTGCCCCGTCTCCTCTGCGTCCCAGTCGCTGGTGGAGTGGCACTGGGTGCAGTCGGTGGGAAAGCCGCTGCCGGCGTGCTCCCGGTTGTAGTCGTCCTGGTGGCAACCGAAGCAGTGGGTGGGTGTGCCTTCGTACACACCGTCGATGTGGCAGAGGTCGCAATCGAGACCGGTGTGCCCGCCGGTGAGCGGGAACCCGCTGTGACCGCTGCTGCTACTGCCCGTGGTCCAACTGCTGGTGGAGTGGCACTGCTCGCAACCAGTGGGGAATCCGGCAGCGCGGTGGTCGGGATTGCCCGTCCCTTCATATTCTTCCCTATGGCAGGCGAAACAGTCCACCGGCCGGTTGACCCAGATCAGCCGGCCCTGGGGCTGGGGCGGGTGGCACTCCTCGCAGTCGGCGGTGAGGTGCCTGCCGGTGAGCGGAAACCGGGTGGAACTGTGCCGGCGCAGCCAGCTTGCGTTGTCGATGAAACTGTAAATCTCATGGCAGCGTCCGCAGTCCGAGCCCAGCTCGCCCATGTGCACGTCGAGGTGGCAGCCGGCGCACTCCCGGGGCGCCTCGGCGAAGTTGAGGCTCTTGTGACAGGCGGGGCAGCCCAGGTCGAGGTGCGCTCCGCGCCGGGTGAAGCCGGATACCTCGTCGTGGTCGAACTCCGGCGAAATCACCACCGGCAGCCAATCTTCATCACCGTGACAGAGTGTGCAGTCTTCGTCGAACTCGCCGTGGGGATAATCGTCCTCGCCGTTCATCCCGGTGGTGAAGAAGAAGAGGGCGGCGAAGAGGATCAGGAACAGGGCTGATCGGAGCCACGGATTATCAAGCAGCGTACTATCCCGTCCGGCTGTCCTGGACGGCCGTTGAGGGTCGTTCTCCGGAAGGCTGCGGCCGGGATAGAATGACAAGATATCCTCCTTCACTGGTTCACATCATTGAATACTAATTAATGCCTACATATACCACAGTGAATATCTATCAAATAGGATACAAAAACCGTGCCATTGCCGGTGAAGGCTCCGGCACGGAACCGTTCCAAGTAAGTGACGGTCTATTAACGAGTTAAGCTTATTGATTTCATTTTGTTAGCGAGTGAAATGTCATTCTGTTGGCATGTGGTTCAGGATCACTTTCGAAATTGAAATTCGATGACGAATTCGTCGTTGAGTTTTTCGTGTATGGAGGATAAAAAAAGTGGACTACTGGAAATTCGAGGGTGTGCCGTGATGATGGCCGCGCGGAGGTTTTGCCGGCGAGTGGTGGTGTTCAGGGAAGTTCGTCGAGATACCCGATCAGACCGTCGAGGCCGCCATACCGGTCAGCCAGGCCCTTCATCATCTGGAAGCCGTCGCCATAGATCGGGTCACTGTTCTCTTCGATCCGTATCTTCAGCTTTTCGTGGCCAAAGCGGTCATTGACCAGCCAGGCCACGTATTCGGCAAATCCCTCTTCAAAGATCGGGGCCTTGATCCGCGGCAGGTTGGCATACATCCAGTCGTGGGCCAGTTCGTGGGCCGTCACCTCCATCAGTCGTTTTTCCGGCAGCCCGTAGAGAACATAGATGCGGAACTTCTTGTCGGTCTTCTCGCCGGCCACCCGTTTGTCTTCCCGACCGTAGCGGTCGCGGGTGGTGAGGTAGGTGGTGGTGGTTTCGGCCTGGTACTGGTAGTAGCCCAGTTCCCGGCCGCTGGAAGAGCCGTTGCTGATCCGGTCCAGGTCGTCGCGGCTCACCAGGTGGAACTCGATCTCGTGGTCGGTGGCGAGGTCAAGCGAGCGGTCCATCCGTTTGCGCACCATCTGGAAGAGCTGTTCGGCGTCGGCCTGATCCATCACCGCCGTCTCCCGGCAGAGGGAGCAGATCCGCCGTCCGTCGCCCAGGCCGTACGTCTGCCCGGGGTGGCCGCAGACGTCACAACGCTGTCTGGCCGCGCAGGGGTGGCAGTAGAGCCGACCCTCGATTTCCAGCCACTCCTTCATCCCTTCGCCGCAGGCCTCGCAGCGGGGAAGCGAGAGCTGGTAGCAGTCATCGCTGCAGTATGTTTTCCCCTTGCTCTCAAAATACTGACCCTGCACCGGACGCCCGCACATGTCGCAGGCCGGCAGATTCCGGTCCAGGCAGGCCTGGCTGCAGTACCGCCTGCCGTCAAAGGTCAGGTAGGGGCCCCTGATCGCCTCGCCACAGACCGCACAGGCCGGGAGCACCGCGTCGATACAGTTCTGGCTGCAATAGGGGTGACCATCGAGAACCAGGTACTCCCCGCGGATGGTCTTGCCACAGGCAGAGCAGGTGGTCTCATCGGCAGATGCCGTTGTTGCCACCGCTCCGGTAATGAGATAGAAAACGACCAGAAGGATGAGTATCCCGTATCTCTGCGCTGCTGCCGTTCTGGAAAATGCTGCTCGCTGCATGCTGCTGGTCCCTGCTCCCCCGAAGTCACTTCTCTCTCATCGGCTTTCCGGGGGTGATGGTTTATAACCTGTGGTTACTCTACTTAGGATCAGATCAGCGGGCAAGTCCAATTGCCGGGACAGCTTGCTCCTCCCGGGTTGACGCGGGCCGGAAATGCCCGATACACTGGCTGTTCGTCGAAGGACACATCCCTGATCCAGAACCAATTCCCGTCAGAGATGAATGCAGGCCCGCCGGGGTTGATGTGCGGGGCAGAGGCGAGGACGATGGAGAGCACCAACAACGGGCAGATCGACACCAGCCGGCCGGTGGTGGTGGTGGGTGCCGGCATCGCCGGTCTCACCGCCGCGCGGGAGCTCACCCGCCGCGGCCTGCCGGTGCTGCTCATCGAGCGTCTGCCCGAAGTGGGCGGCCTGGCCCGCTGTTTTCGCTACGGTGATTTCACCTTCGACATCGGGCCGCACCGCTTCCATACATACAGCGAACGGGCGCTGGCGCTGATCCGGGAAGCGTTGGGGGAGCAGTATGTACTCATCGACCGCTGCAGCAGCGTCTACCTCTTCCGCCGCTACCACACCTGGCCCCTGGGGACCTCCTCCATCTTCCGCCTCCCGCCATCGGTCCTTCTGCGCTGCCTGCGGGACCTGCTGACCGGGCGCCGGGGCGGGGACAGGGATGACGATGCCGGCGGCGACCAGAGTTTCGAAGAGTACATCGTCAGCCGCTACGGACCGACGCTCTACGATGTTTTCTTCAAGGGCTACACCACCAAGTTTGCCCACTGCACACCCGACCGGTTGCATTACAGCTGGGCCAGCCAGTCGATCCACCGGGCCACCATCGACCGCCGCTACCAGCAGGGGTCGCTGTTCGACGTGCTGCGGATCGCTCTGCTGCCCAAGCCCAAGGTGACCAAGTTCATCTACCCCGAAGGGGGAATCGACCTCTATGCGGAGCGGGTGCGCGACGCCTTTCTCGGGGACGGCGGCCGCCTGGTCACCGGCGTGGAGGACCTGGCCCTGGAGAGTGACGGGGAACGGGTCACCGCGGTTCGTTTCCAGGGCCAGCGGGTGGAGCCGTCCTGGATGGTCTGGACCGCGCCTCCGGCCGACCTGGCCGCCGGCCTGGGGGTGGACCTGCCCCGTCTGGACTTTCTCAGCCTGCTGATCTTCAATGTGGAGGTGTCGGGGCAGGTGGAGACGCCGAATCAGTGGACATACTTTTCGGACAGCGACCTGGCCATCTCGCGGATCTCCTTCCCGCGCAACTTCCACCCCGGCCTGGTGCCCGCAGGCAAGGACGGGCTCTGCGTTGAAGTGACCTGGCCCGGTGAGCCGCCGCCGGCAGAGGAACTGGCCCGGATCCAGGAGCAGGTGGTGGGCGAGTTGGAAGCGGTGAGGCTGGTGGAGCGCAGCCGGGTGGAGCGGGTGCACAGCGAAGTGGTCAGGGGAGCGTACCCGGTCTACCGCATGGAATACCCGCAGCAGCTGGCCAGCTTCGTCCACCAGCTGTCACCCTTTGCCAACCTCCTCTGTCTCGGGCGTTGCGGGACCTTCTGGTACAACAACATGGACGACTCCATCGAGGCCGGCCTGGACCTGGCCGAAGCCCTGGCCGGGCCCGGACCGTCAGCCCTCTGCCCCCAGCACGAGCACGCCGGGGTGATCTGGCCCGCGGGCCAGCGGGAGGAATTCCGGCTCACCTGAGGTGCAGCCGCAGGACCAGGGTGACGGGATGACCGTCAGCGGCAGCCAGTTCTGGAGGCAGACCGTCCAGGGTCTGGGCCGGGCCCTTTCCCGGGGCCTGGACCGCCGGCCCGACCGGACCCGACCGGGCCGGGTGCTGCTGGTCAAGACCCACGCCCTCGGCGACATCCTGATGGTCACGCCGGCGATCCGCCTGCTCCGCCGGCAGCTTCCCGAGGCGGAGCTGATCTTTCTCACCGGAGACAGCGCCCTGCCGCTCCTCGAGGGGAATCCCCATCTTCACCGGGTGGTGGCTGTACCCGAGCAGCGGTTGCTGGCCCGCCGTCCCGCTGCGGTGCGGGAGACGGTGCGATTGATCGGCCGGCTGGGATGCGAGACGGCGGTGATCTTCCACCCGGCCTGGCCGGTTCACCTGCTGGCCCGCCTGGCCGGTGTGCCCAACCGCATCGGTTTCGATGCCGGCGGATCGGGGTTCTCCCTCACCTCGTCTGTGCCCTGGCGCGGGCCCAATGACCTGCACTACGTGCTGGACGACTATCTCCGGCTGGCCGCGGCGGCCTGCGGCGGCGGTGTGCCGGAGTCTGGCCCGGGCGGCCGGTCGCTGGAGTTCCATCCGGGGGAGGAGGCGGACCGGGAGGCGGAGCGGCTGATCAAGGCGTTGGGTGCCGATGCCGGCAACGGCGGGCCGGTGGGCCTGGTCCCGGGCGGCGGGGTCAATCCGCGTGATCGCGTGCCGGAGAAACGGTGGCCGGCCGATCGGTTTGCCGCCCTGGCCGACCGGATCAACGAGCAGACCGGGCGGCCGGTCTGGCTTTTCGGCTCACCTGGGGAAGCGGAGCTGGTCCGGGAGGTGGCCGGAAGAATGAACCGCCCGGCCGTCGATTTTTCCGGGTCCACCAGCCTCAGATCGCTGGCCGGACTGATTCGCCGGGTGGCCCTGCTGGTCACGGTGGACTCGGCGCCGATGCACATGGCCCTGGCCCTCGGTGTTCCCCTGGTGGGCCTTTTCGGCCCCACCAGGGCGGCGGCGCTCCTGCCCCTGGACCAGCCGGGGGTGCGGGTGATCGAGGCCCGGCAGGACTGCAGCCCCTGTTACAACAACGAGCCCTTTCCCGGCTGCACACGATCGACCCCCTGCATGGAGCAGATCGACCTCGAAGCGGTTTATAATTGCTGTATGGAGATCCTGTCCGCCGGACCCACAGTGGAAGGAGAGACCCGGTGAAGGTCAGCCTGATCAACCCGCCCTACCTGCCGCTCTATTCCAGGGCTCAGCGGAGCCCGGCGGTGACCCGCAGCGGGACGCTCTACTATCCCCTCTGGCTGGCCCACGCCGGCGCGCTGCTGGAGGCGTCGGGGTTCCTGGTGACCATGGTGGATGCACCGGCCCGGGGCCTGGACGAAACGGCCGCCCTGGACGAGGCCGTTGCCGGTGACCCGGCACTGGCGGTGATCGACACCTCTACCCCGAGCATCAACAATGACCTCCGCTTTACGGAGCGGATCAGGGAGCGGTTGCCCAACTGCTTTACGGTGGCCACCGGGACCCATGTAACCTCCCTGCCGGAAGAGGCACTGGACCAGTGCCCGGCGCTGGACGCGGTGGTGGTGGGTGAATACGACGAAACCGTTCGTGATCTCGCCGCGGCCCTGGAGCAGGGCCTGGAGCTGTCCGGAGTTCCGGGCCTGGTGCTGCGCGGCGAGGGGGACGGGACGGTGGTCACCGCGCCCCGTCAACCCATCGCCGACCTTGACCAGCTGCCCTTTGTCTCCGCCTTCTACCGCCGCCACCTGGTGCCGGCTCACTACTTCAACCCCAATTCGCTCTACCCCATGCTGACCCTGGTCACCAGCCGCGGTTGCCCCCACAGCTGCAGCTTCTGTCTCTACCCCCAGACCACCATGGGCCGGCGGCTGCGCACCCGCTCGCCGGAGAACGTGGTTGAGGAACTGCACTACATCAAGCAACATTTCCCCGAGGTCCGCGGGCTCTTTTTCGAGGACGACACTTTTACCCTGGGGTCGAAGCGGGTGGCGGCGCTCTGCGAGGCGATCCTCGCCGCCGGCATCGATATCCCCTGGACGGCCAATGCCCGGGCCGATGTCCCGGTGGAGCTGCTGCAGCTGATGAAACGGGCCGGCTGCCGGCAGGTGTGCGTCGGCTTCGAAAGCGGCGCCCCGGCCTCGCTGGCCTTTATCGAGAAGAAGCTGGACACCATGCGGATGCACCAGTTTGTCCGGGACGCCCGCCAGGCCGGCATCCTGGTCCACGGCTGCTTCATCGTCGGGTTCCCGGGGGAGACCGCCGACGACCTGGAGCGGACCTACCGGCTGGCCGCCGCCCTGCGGCCCGACACGGCTCAGTTCTACCCGGTGATGGTCTACCCCGGCACCACGGCCTACGAGTTCTACCGCTCGGAAGGGCTGCTGGAGACCGAGGACTACACCCAATGGCTGGATGAGACCGGCCAGCACAATTGCGTGATTTCCACCGGCAGCGTTGACGGCGCCCAACTGGTGGCCTTTTGCAACCGCGCCCGGAGGCGGTTCTACCTCCGGCCGCGGTACCTGCTCTACAAGGCCTGGCAGACGGTGACCGATCCCGGGGAAGCGGTGCGCAATGTCAAGGCGCTGAAGACATTTATCAAATACCTGTTCAGGGGATGATGACCAGCACAGCCGAACAGCAGGATACTTCCGCACCGCTGATCTCGGTGGTGGTGCCGGTGTTCAATGCCGCGGACCGGCTGCCGCTCTGTGTCCGCGCCCTGGCCGGCCAGCAGGATCTGCCCGGCCGGGTGGAACTGCTGGTGGTGGACGATGGCTCCACCGACGGCACGGCCCGTGCGGCCCGGGAGGCCGGGGGCGAGGCGCTGCGGGTAATCGGCCTGGGCACCCGGGGTGGTCCGGCCGTGGCCCGCAACGCCGGTATCGAGGCGGCCCGGGGAGATCTGGTGCTCTTCACCGATGCCGACTGCATTCCCGACCAGCGCTGGGTGGCCGAGATCTGCCGCCCCCTGCTGGAGGACCCGGAGGTGGGCGGGGTGAAAGGCACCTACCGTACGGCCCAGCGCTCGCTGGCCGCCAGGTTTGCCCAGGCTGAATTCGAGGAACGGTATCGCCTGATGGCCCGCCTCGACTCCATCGACTTTGTCGACACCTATGCCGCGGCGTTTCGCCGGCTGGTGCTGGAAGAGGTGGGCGGGTTCGACACCAGCTTCCCGGTGCCCAACAACGAGGACGTTGATCTCTCCTACCGCATTGCCGCTGCCGGTCACCGGATGGTCTTTGCCCCGGCGGCGGTGGTGGAGCACCGGCACCGGGCCTCGCTGGCCGGGTATGTCAGGTTGAAGGTGAGCCGTGGCTACTGGCGGATGAAGGTCTACCGCCGTTACCCGGGCAAGGCTGCCGGGGACAGCTACACCCCGCGGACATTGAAGGCCCAGCTGGCCGCCGCGGCCGGGGCTCTGGCCACGCTGGCCGCCGCCCTGGTCTACCCGCCGGCAGCTTTGCTGTCACTGCTCTTCCTGGTGATTTTTATAGCGGCCACGGTCCCCTTTGCCGCGGCCACGCTGCGCCGGGACCCGCTGCTGGCCCTGGCCTCGCCGTTCCTGCTGGGACTGCGCGCCCTGGCGCTGCTGGCCGGCATGGCTGCCGGGTTCTTTCGCTTCCGGCCTTTCCTTGGTGGAGGTGGTCGATGAGAAGACTGCTGCTCATGGCCCTGTGCGCCGTATTGACCTCTCTCTCCATTCCCGCTCTGGCGCAGAATGAACCCGGGCCGGCACCATTCTGGTCCTGGTCAGCCGCGGAGGATCCCTCTTTCAGCCGGTTCGAGTATGTCCAGCAACTGGAACCCTCCGCAGCGGGTGAGATCGGGGGAATGCCGGTCTACACAGTGCCCGGGGAAGATCCCTACCTGATCACCCGGCCCGGCCTCGCCCTCGACGCCGACCAGGCCTCGCTGGTACTGATGCGACTGGCCGCCAGGGGCCGGCTGGGGCGGGATGCCACCGTGGGCCAGCTCTTCTGGATGAACCCGGGTGACCAGGGCTGGAGCAGCAGGAAAAGTGCTTACTTCCGGGTGGTGCTGGATGGTGTCCAGCAGACCTGCCGCGTCGAGGTGGGCCGCTCGCCCTGGTGGCGGGGGACCATCGACCAGCTCCGTTTCGATCCAATTATGGAGCAGGGAACCCTGGCCCTGGAGTCGATCCGGGTCACCGGTGCGGAGGAGTCGGACGACCGGCGGGAAGCGTTCATGCACTTCAAGCCGGTGCCCCAGAACCAGCTGATCACCCTGACCGCCGGGCAGCCGGCCACCAGGATCCCCACCCCCGGGTTCCCCCCCTGCCGGGCCATCGAGATCTCGTCATCGCTCAACGATACCTTTGGCATCGAGTTCGGTCAGGCCGTGGCCCGGCTGGTGATCGAGGATGCCGAGGGCGGGGAGACCGAGATCCAACTGGTCAACGGCCTCGATTGTGCCGATATCTCCCTCCCCGGATTGTGGAAGACGATCCCCGGCATCATTTGCCTCGGTCGTTCTTTCTACAGCCGCCGCCGGCTGCCGGAGGTCGTCGCACCGCGGGCCGTGCGGGTGGAGTTACTGGAGTTGCCGGTCAACCAGGGGAGGCTCAGCCTGCACCTCGACGCCATGGCCCTGCAGACCGACTGGGTACTGGAGACCAAGAGGAACGCTGCCAGGGCGCGGGCCGGCGACGAGGAGTTCATCGGCCCCTTTGCCGCGGAATGGGTGTTCACCGAGGAGCGGGGCTGGCAGGGCTGGCAGCCGCGGAAGAACCAGCCGCCGCCGGTGCTGGAGAGCGGATTTGCCCTGCTTGACCTGGCCTTGCCCGGAGACGGACTGATCACCGCGAAGCAGCAGAAGATCCGGGCCGGGGATGTGGACTTGATCGAAGTCATGGGCCGGGTGAACAGCGGGGTGGGGGAGGGGCGCTTCTACTGGGCCACCGGCAGCGACCCGAGGTTCAGCCGCCGCCGCTCCATCCAGTTCCGCCTCAACCGTTACGGCGGAGACGAGATCTACTACCTCGATGTCGGATCCCACCCGCTGTGGGAGGGGGAGATCACCCGGCTGCGCCTGGAACCGGCCAACCACCCTGTGCGGACCGGTGTTCAGCGGGTCCGGCTGGTCAAGGCACCGGTGCTGCAGCTCTGCCGCGCCCGGCCCCTGGGCCTGGACTGGGGCCAGTGGCTCCAGACGGCCGTGGCCCTGTTGCTGATCCTGCCGCTCATCGGCAGGTTGCGCCGTCAGGGAGGCACCGTTCCCGGTTCCGCCCTGACCGTTACCCCGTACCGGCTGCTGCTGATCCTGCTCGTGGCCCTGGCCGCCTGCTTCCCCTTCGAACACTACAGCGGCATGCGCACCTGGGTTGGCGGGATCAGCTTCACCCCGCTGCACCTGCTGCTGCTTCTGCTGGTGCCTTTCCGTCTGCTCCTGGGCCGCCGGCTCTGGTTCCCCGCGGAAGAAGAGCCCGGTGGTGTCCAGGCCCGGCGGGCCCTGATCTCTTTCGGTCTTTTTCTCCTCGTGGCCCTTGCCGGCAGCCTCTTCTCCGCCTGGTCCCTGCCCAGCCTGCAGACGATTCTCTTCTTTGTCCTCCCCGCACTGGTCCTGCTGCTGATTCTCGCCTCCTCGGGAACATGGCGTGGAACAGGGCTGCTGCTGCGGGCGCTGGTCCTCTCGGCCACGGCCGTTTCGCTGCTGGCCGTCGCCGAGTATGCCCTGGGCTACAACCCGCTGCTGCACAACATTCTCAAGGTCTATGCCCCGTTCTACTTCGAGGTGCCGATCTTCCGCGCGGCCTCCACCTTTGTGGTGCCCATCGCCCTGGCCACCTTTCTTCTGCTGGTTCTGCCCCTGGGGGTGTGGCTCGGCTGGCGCAAGGGCGCCTGTTATCTGTCCCGCATTTTCTGGAGCGCCTGGTCGCTGGTGATCCTGGCGGCCCTGGTGCTCACCTTCTCCCGCGGGGCGCTGGTCATCCTCGCCCTCTTTGCCGCTGTTTTCCTCGGCCGGCGCAAGCTGCTGCTGCTGGTCGCGGGTGCCGTCCTCCTGGTCCTGTCCCTGGGCGGGCTGGCCCTGGTTTCCGGCACGGCCCGCGACCAGTTGCGGGACCGCTTTGTCGACCTCGGCTCCATCTCACGGTCGGCGGCGGTGGTCCAGCGGCTGGCCGGCTGGCAGAGCGGTCTGGCCATGACTGCCGCCAACCCCCTGCTGGGTGTGGGGCCGGGCAACTACTCCCGGGAGGCGTTGAACTTTGGCGGCCACAAGGGCAAGGAGTTCCTCCACGAGCAATACAACACCCCGGACAACATGATGATCCGCATCGCCGCCGAGACCGGGGTCACCGGGGCGCTCCTCTTCCTGCTCTTCCTCTGGTTCCTTTTCCGCTCGCTCCTCACCCGCCGGTCCTCCTGCCCCGACGAGGAGGGGCGCCAGCTGGCCACGGCGATGATCTACGGCCTGGCCGGCCTCTCGCTGAGCATGCTGCTCTTCGACGGGCTCTACTGGTTCTCGCTGAACCTCATGGCGTACATCGTGGCGGGGCTGGCCCTGGGCAGCTGGCGGTGGGAGACGTGAGCCGGGCTCTGGTTGCCGAATCCTGAAAATCCACCTATATTGAAGTCAATGATATCGATACGCCGTGCTCTACCGGTGTGCTCTCATCCGTATTCATCAGAGGAGACAGCCACCATGATCCGGTTCGTGATTTTCTTGTCCGCCCTCTGCCTGTTGCTCTCCGCCGCATCACCCTCCGGTTGAAGGATGGCCCGTCCGCCTGCACCATCGACTGCCAGGGCGGCAGCCAGCCGGGAATTTACTGGACCACCGGCGGGGTCCTGGTTCGGGGATTCACCATCACCGGCAGCACGGCAATCGGGAACTGCATCGTCCACGCGGAATCGGGCACTGATCCATAGCAAACTGTGATGGATTGAGCAGGTCAGGGAGGGGGCAGTACACTCAGGCGTCCGGTTCCTTTTCCTTCCACTCTTCCTGACAGCGCTGGCAGTTTTCGATCCTCTCGCCGTGGGAGCAGCGGAAGCCGATGCCCTCGGCCCACTCCACGCCGGCCAGCGGGCAGTTCTCCATGAACTCGATGAAGGAAACCATGCGGTGCAGGATGGGGCGGGAGAGGGAGTGCTCCATTTCGCAGGCGGAGCGTTCCGCTTCGGCCTCGTCGATGAAGAGGATCTTGTGGAAGAAGTTCTTCAACGTATCGTGGCGCAGGACGATGTTCCGGGCCAGTTCCTCGCCGTGGTCGGTGAGGGTGATCACGTCGTAGGGGGCGTAGTTGATCAGGCCGCGTTCGCCCAGGGCCCGCAGAGCACCGGTGACCGAGGCCCCGCTCACCCCCAGTTTTTTGGTGATGTCCTTGGACCGGGCCACCTTTTTTTCGGCAATGATGAGGAAGATGGCCTCCAGGTAGTCTTCGAGGCTGGCACTGAGTGATTCTTCCCTGGCCATGGCGATCCTCCGGCAAATCTCCCCAACATTTTAAGGCTTGCCTAAGAAATATACATCCATCACGATAATTGTCAAGAACGGAAGGTCCGGGGGAGGATGGCCGGCTGGTATTGCCTTTGAAATCCGGAGCGGGTACTGTCAGTTGTCTCGTTCAAAACGACATTCAGGATGGGAGATGGATATGACCAGTCACAAAGCACGTCTCGACATCGAGGCCATCACCTCCGTCGGCTCGAAGTATATGGAATCCCGTATTCTGCTCACCGCGATCCGTCTCGGCCTGTTCGGCATTCTCGGAGAGCAGGGACCGGTGGAGGCCGGAGAAGTGGCCGGGGCGGCGGGTGCCGACCCGCGGGCCTGTGCCATGCTGCTCGATGCCCTCTGCGCCATGGGGTTCGTGGCCAAGGAGGGGGGGCGCTACCGTGTCTCACCCGGCCGTGAAGACTACCTGGTTCCCGGCGGCCCTTACTATGTGGGGGATATCCTCGGCCACCACGAGCGGCTGTGGCACCGCTGGTCAAAGCTCACCGACGTGGTGATCAGCGGCCGGCCGGTGCCACGGGTGGACGTGCCCGGTGCCCGTGAGGATGAGGGGGCGCGGCGGGACTTCATCCTCGGTATGGCCAACATCGGCGCCCAGGGTGCCCGGGAACTGGTGCGGGCCCTCGACCCCCGGGGACCCATGACCATGCTCGATGTGGGTGGCGGTCCGGGTACCTATGCCCTGCAGTTCGCCGAGTACAATCCGGAACTCCACGCCGTGGTCTTCGACCTGCCCGAGGTGGTGCCCATCGCCGGGGAACAGATTGCGGCCCGCGGCCTCGGGGAGCGGGTCAGTGCCGTGGGTGGGGATTACCTGGGCGACGAGCTGCCGGGCGGCAACCAGCTGGCGCTGCTCTCCAACATCATCCACTCTCTGGGGCCGGAAGAGAACAAGGGCCTGTTTGGCCGGATCCACCGGTCGCTGGAGCCGGAGGGGCGGCTGATCCTCAAGGACTTTTTCGTGGAGAAGGACCGCACCGGCCCGCTCTGGCCGGCGGTGTTCAGCATCAACATGCTGGTGGGCACCGAAGATGGCCGGTCCTACAGTGAGGAAGAGGTGCTCGGCTGGCTGGGCGATGCGGGATTCACGGCCGGGGCTCGTCTGACGGTGGCTCGTCACTCGACGGTGCTGGTGCTTCACCGCCGGTAGCGCTGAAGAAATCGGGCTGGGCTGCAGGGCATTTGGCGCAGGCCGCCGCTTCGTCGTCCGCCCGGAAGAACTGCCGCAGGAAACGCCAGCCGGCGTAGAGAGCGGCCAGGGCCACGATGACCAGCACGGCAAGAAACTGCAGGTCCATTGTTACACCTATCCCCATCCCAGCAGCCGGCCGCCCTGGAAGGTGACCAGTGAGGCGACGTAGGCCAGCACGGTCATGTAGCCGAGCATGAACAGCGGCCAGCGCCAGCTGTTGGTCTCGCGTTTGACGATGGCCAGGGTGCTCATGCAGAGGCAGGCCAGAACGTAGAAGATCATCAGGCTGAAGGCCACCAGCGGGGTGAACACCGGTTTGCCGGTGCGCGGGTTGACGTCGTTGCGGATCCGTTCGCGCAGGCTCTCGCTCCCCTCGTCCGCGTCCTGGATGCTGTAGATGGTGCCCAGGGCGCTCACCGCCACCTCCCGGGCGGCGAAGCTGGAGATCAGGGCCACGCCGATTTTCCAGTCGAATCCCAGCGGTGCGATCACCGGTTCGATCAGCCGCCCCATGCGGCCGATGTAACTGTGGGCCACCCGGTAGCGAGCTTCCTCACCGTCAAGGCCGGCCAGCGCTGCCGCCAGCTCCGTCGCTTCAGCATCGGTGACCGGCCCGTTCTGCGCCTGGCGGGCCGAGAGCAACTGCTCCCGTGCCGCTTCCAGGCCCGGCTTGCTCCCCGGGTCGGGGAAGCTGGCCAGGAACCAGAGGACGATACTGATGGAGACGATGATGGCACCGGCGCGGGTGACAAAGAGCCAGGCCCGTTCCATCATCTGGAACAGGACGTCGCGGAGCCGGGGCGCCCGGTAGGGGGGCAACTCGATGATGAAGGGCGTGTGCTCGCCGCGGAGCACGAAGCGGCGCAGGATGGCGCCGGCCAGCACGGCGAAGAATATCCCCATCAGGTAGAGGCTCAGCAGTACCGAGCCCTGGTAGCCGAAGATGCCGAGGAAGTAGGCCTGGGGGACAAAGGCGCCGATGAGCAGCGTGTAGACCGGCAGGCGAGCCGAGCAGGTGAGCAGCGGCGCCACCAGGATGGTCACCAGCCGGTCGCGGTGGTTTTCGATGTTCCGGGTGGCCATGATCCCCGGCACGGCGCAGGCAAAGGAGCTGACCAGGGGGACCACCGAGCGGCCGCTCATCCCGAACCGCCGCATCAGCCGATCCATGATAAAGGCGGCCCGGGCCATGTAGCCGCTGTCCTCCATCAGTCCGAGGAAGAAGAAGAGGATCAGAATCTGGGGCAGGAAGATCACCACCGCTCCGAATCCGGCCACCACCCCGTCCACCAGCAGACTGGTCAGCATGCCGGCGGGGAGGACCCGTTCCAGCCACTCGCTGATGGCGCTCACCCCGAAATCGATGCCGTCCATCAACGGCACGGCGGCGGTGAACACCGACTGGAAGATCAGCATCAGCAGCAGGAGGAAGATCAGCGGCCCCGCCACCGGGTGGGTCACCACCGCGTCCACCCGGTCGCTGCCGGTGAGCCGTGGGGCGCGGCGGTGACGGACCACCTTGCTGACCAGCGGTGACAGCCAGGCGTAGCGGCCGCTGACCCCGGCCTGCTCAAAGGCCACCCCGGCCTGTTCCAGCCGGGCGCGGGCCCGCTTCACCTCTTCCCAGAAGGCCTGGTCGTGGTGGGTCTCGAAGAAGGCGGCCCCCTCGTGGGCCACCGCGCGCAACGCGTCGACAAAACGCTGGGGTTCGGTCAGATCGGGCAGCTCGCGGCCCAGGCGGTCGGCCAGGGCATCGACCTCCTGCTGCACCTGCGGTTCCAGGTGCCACCGCCGTGGCGGGCAGGCCGGCGGCGACCCGGTCACCGCATCTTTCAACTCGGCAATACCGGTTCCCCTGGAGGCCACCATGGGAATCACCGGAACCCGCAGTTCACGGCTCAACCGCTCCACGTTGATCTTCAGCCCGGCCCCTTCGGCCGCGTCCATCATGTTCAGCGCCACCACGGTGGGCAACCCGAGGTCGAGGATCTGGCAGACGAGGTAGAGGTTTCGCTCCAGGTTGGCCGCGTCCACGACACAGACCGCCAGATCGGGCGCCCGGCCCCCTTCGATGGCCCCGATGAGCACCCGGTAGGCCACCTCTTCGTCCAGTGCCTTGGGGTGGAGGTTGTACGTGCCGGGCACGTCAACCACCTCGATCCGCCGGCCGTCCGGGGCGGTGAGGTAACCGGTCTTTCGTTCGACGGTAATTCCAGGGTAATTGCCCACCTTCTGCCGCATACCGGTGAGCTGGTTGAAGACCGTGGTCTTGCCCACGTTGGGGTTCCCGGCGATGGCCACCAGAAAGGCGCCCCCCTCCCGGGCGGTATCGGTACCGGGCGGCACGTCGCTGCCGGTGTGCTGGTCCCTGGGCCGGTTGGGTTTGTCGAACATCTTCCTGTTTCGTGGTGAGACCGGTCTATACAGGCGGGCGGGGGATCAGGCCGGTGTGACCTGGCGCACCAGCACCAGGCTGGCCACCTTCTTGGGCAGCCCGACACGCGCCTGGTCAACGGCCACGATCATCTGGTTAGGGCTGCTGAGGATGATGCGCACCCGGCTTCCCTCCCGAATCCCCAGGTCGCGAAGCCGTGCGGCCTCGCCGTTGAGGGCGTCGAAAGAGGTGATCACCGCTTCCTGGGAAACCCGGATCGTATCGAGCGGGATATCGGGACCTTTCAGCCCCTTGCCGCAGCCGCCGCGCTGGTGCTTTTGACGACGCCCTTTCATCCCGGCTCCTCCGTTGGTGACATATCCGACTCTCTTTACTTATCGGCCGGATTGTCCCCGACTTAGACCCCCCAAACATTATTTTAGACGGCTAAGAATACTGAAGGGTCCTGCCCCTGTCAAGAGATTTTGAGCCCTGGTTTCTTCCCTCCGGCAGGCTGGCATCCAGCGGTAAATCGGCTACAATAGGGGTGCCAATCCATACGTACGTTACATATAGAACAGAATACCGGACGGATATCGGCAGCGGTGGTCCGGGTGATCTCAAGGGGGTGGCAGGTGAAATCAGTATCCAGGGATTGCGAAAGCGGGGGGTGCGGGCTGCACCAGCACGGCCGGGTGGCCCTGATCACCGGCGGCAGCCGGGGGATCGGCCGCGCCATCGCCGTGCGGTTGGCCAAGGCCAATTGCCATATCGTGGTCAATTACTTTCGTCAGCGCAAGGCCGCCGAGGAAGTGGCCGAGGAAGTCAGGGCGGCCGGGATGAAGGCCCTGATCGTCAAGGCCAACGTGGCCAACGAGAAGGCCGTGGCCGACATGTTCCGGCAGATCAGGGAGGAGTTCGGCCAGCTGGACATCCTGGTCTCCAACGCCGCTTCGGGGGTGCTCAAACCGGCCCTGGAACTCACCGAGCGCCACTGGCACTGGACCATGGATATCAACGCCGGCACCATGATCCCCCTGGCCCGTCATGCCGTGCCGCTGATGGAAGGCCGCCGGGGCCACATCATTGCCGTCTCCTCCCTCGGTGCCATCCGCGCCCTGCCCAACTACACGGCGGTGGGTGCTTCCAAGGCCGCACTGGAGTCGCTGGTCCGCCACCTGGCCGTGGAACTGGCCCCCAGGGGCGTGCGGGTCAACTGCGTCTCCGCCGGTGTGGTGGACACCGATGCGCTGAAGCATTTCCCCAACCGGGACGAGCTGATCGGGAGTGCCAAGGAGCGAACTCCGTCCGGCCGGCTCACCACCCCCGATGACGTGGCCGACGTGATCCTCTTTCTCTGCAACCGCTGCACCGACCAGATCGTGGGCCAGACCATTATCGTGGACGGCGGCTATTCGATCCTCGGGTGAGCATGGCCGCACGTAAACCGAAGACCCACAGCGGTTCCCCGGCAGACCGCCGCGCCAGCCTGGCCCTGCGGCGGTTGAAAAAGGCCTATCCCGATTCCGCCTGCGGTCTGGTCCACGACGGCCCCTTCCGTCTGCTGGCGGCCACCATCCTCTCCGCCCAGTGCACCGACGTGATGGTGAACAAGGTGACCCCGGCCCTCTTTGCGGCCTACCCCGACGCGCCGGCCATGGCCCGGGCCGATCAGGAAAAACTGGAGGCACTGATCCGTCCCACCGGTTTCTACCGCAACAAGGCGGCTTCGCTGATCGCCTGCAGCCGGGCCATCGTCGAGCAGCACGGTGGCGAGGTACCCCGGACCATGGAGGAACTCACCGCCCTCCGGGGGGTGGCGAGAAAGACCGCCAACGTCGTGCTGGGCAACGCCTTCGGCAAGAACATTGGTGTGGTGGTTGACACCCACGTCAAGCGGCTCAGCGGCCGCCTGGGGTTCAGCAGCCAGAGCAGCCCGGAGAAGATCGAACAGGACCTGATGCCCCTGTTTCCCCGCAAGGACTGGACCCTGCTCAGCCACCTGCTCATCGACCATGGCCGCGCTGTCTGCCCCTCACGCAAACCGAAATGCGGCCAGTGTACTCTTGCCGATATCTGCCCTTCGGCGGAGCAATAATGAAAAAAATGGGGTCAGGTGCTTTTCATTTTCATCTCTTCAGGATAGCGCGGCAATGAAAATGAAAAATACCTGACCCCATTATTTTCACCGCCAATCGGGAGCATCCGATGAAAAAGCGGTACCGCATCCTGATCTGGATCGTCCTGGCCATGGTGCTGGCGGTGTCGCTCACCGTCTGGCTGGCCCGCGACTGGCCCCGCCGCCAGGTCCAGTCGGCACTGGCCCGGGCCCTGGACGCCAATGTCGATCTGGGCCGGCTGGAACTGCATGACCGGCGGACCTTTATCCTCCACGATCTCCACCTGCGTCGGGCACACTCATACACCTGGCTCGAATCGCTGGAAGTGGAGCGGCTCATCGTCACCGGCAGCCTTGGGGATATTCTCGACAACCGCTTCGAGGAGCTTGTCCTGGAGGGTGTCGTGGCCGTGGTGCGGGGGAGTGAAG
>RCNC010000366.1_pt1 | contig 28807 bp, 29 predicted proteins | sample 2041301 | NCBI WGS metagenome assembly RCNC01 (sample SAMN09708231, study PRJNA481090) | Marine sediment metagenome, whole genome shotgun sequencing project. | biome: marine sediment; feature: ocean; material: sediment; isolation source: Sewage treatment plant 13A marine sediment (STP13A) ... | reverse complement strand
GCTAACGGCTAACAGCTAACAGCCATTCCCAACATTCCGAGCTATGAACATTTTATCGAGGATGAACATAATTCGTGGGCTCACCCTGTAGGATCCTCGACTTCCCCCTTGTTGTGCTTCCATATAAGGAACTGATTTCACACGATTTTAAAGCTTTTCCCGTTGTCTGGGAAAATGCGTTTTCCTGGTACAGGTCTTGCAGCCCATCGCTCGCTGAACTCGTTCGAGGGAGGATTGAGATCCTTGAGTACCCTGTATAGGAATATTGAGTTTCTTCGTTTCGAGGTAGCCAATCGAAGCTTCTGTGTGGACGTGGACCAGGTGCTGGGCGTCATTACCTTGCCCTCAAACCTGAAGGAGGCGCCGACCGTCGTCCCCTTCCACGACGAAGAAATCCCGGTCTATTCGGTCGAAAAACTCCTCGATTTCGAGGAGAAACCCACCTCCAGGCCGCAGGAGATCATTGTCCTGGCCGGCGCGAAGGAGAACTACGGAATCTCCGTAGATCTGATCGGCCAAATCTACAAGGTGCCCATCCAACGGTCGGTCTTCCGCTTCCCCACATCGAGCCGATCCGGGATCAAGATGTTCGGCGTCTGGGGGATGGCAGTCCTGGCGAACGACCTGGCCTTGATTCTGGAACCCCAGCAGCTTCTGAAAGAGCAAATCGGGGCGGACTTCCGGACAGTCGACCTCGGTCTGGTGGCCAGTGGCTAGTGGCTATCCCCTGTTACGATTCGATTTGATTGGGCTCCGTGTTCCGGCAACGTAGTCCCTCGTCCCCCGCAGAGAAACGCTGGCGCCGGAGGCGTGTGCTCGGGCTCGTCAGTGGGGACTTGGGAAGCCTCCACCAGTCGCCCTGCACAAACCGCCTCGTAACAGGGGATAGCCCGAGAGGCCCCTCCCATCCCGCACTCACACTTTGTCGCGTCTTGATTTCCTTGGGCTTCGTCTTTCCCCGGTATCCTGGCCGGTGGGTCGGCAGGGAAGAAGTGCCATGTGTCGTGGGAAAAACCAGCGTTCTTGGGTGCTTTCCTGGGTTCCGTCGGAGATTTGTGCCGGGCGACTTTGTAGGGGGAGAGGGAGACGGAGCCCAAGCAAATCGGAGACGGAACCCAGGAAAGCACTCAATCGCGAGCCTCTGCCTAAAAACACACCTGTATTGCCAAGTTTGCCCTCTGCCGATTATTCCATTGACTTTGTCTTGAAAAGTCTTTATTCTAACGTGTTTGAATCGAAAGGGGTTCTAAAAGGCTTCATCCTATAGCAGAGGAAGCGATCATGTACGCCATTGTTGAGACGGGAGGAAAGCAGTACCGCGTTACGGAGGGCGATGTCGTCCGGATCGAGAAGATGGAGGGAGAACCGGGACAGGAAATCCTCCTCGACAAGATTCTCCTCGTCGGAACTGGAGAAGAGGGCGTGCGCGTCGGCACCCCGTTTCTCGACGACGTTCGCGTCCGTGCAGAGATCCTTGCCCAGCGGCGAGGCCGCAAGGTGCTCGTCTTCAAGTTCAAGCGGCGCAAGAACCACCGGAAGAAACAGGGGCATCGACAGGACTATACCGGGATTCGGATCAAGGCGATCGAACAAGGCGGAGCCAGCACACAGGAAAGCGAGAACCCAAATGGCACATAAAAAGGGGGGGGGAACCTCACGAAACGGGCGAGACAGCGCCGGACAAAGAAGAGGGATCAAGATCTTTGACGGGCAGCCTGTCAAGGCGGGCAACATCCTGATCAGGCAGCTTGGGACGGTCGTTCACCCAGGGGCCAATGTTGGTATGGGAAGGGATTACACGTTGTTCGCGAAGGTAGATGGGGTGGCCAAGTACCAGAAGAAAGGGAATAAGAAGAAGTTCGTTCATATTCAGGCGGCCTGAAAGCGCATCGCTCTTCGTACCCCCTTTCCCCATCCAATCCCTGATCGACACTTCCAACTCCCATGCGATTCATAGATGAAGCGGAGATCCTCGTTCAAGCCGGCAACGGCGGCAACGGCTGCAGAAGCTTTCTGCGAGAGAAGTTCAGGCCCAAGGGTGGTCCGGATGGGGGGGATGGCGGCAAGGGCGGGGATGTAATCCTCCTCGCGGACAGCAAGAGGAACACCCTACTGGAACTCCATTTTCAGAAACACTACCGTGCCGAACCCGGTCGGCACGGTTGGGGCAAGAAGCAACACGGTCGCAAAGGCAAGGATCGGATCGTCCGGGTGCCGGTGGGGACCCTGATACGCGACGCAGAGGGCCGCGGGATCTTGGAAGACCTGAGTGCCCCGGGGCAGCGTTTTCTGGCGGCGAGCGGAGGAAGAGGAGGCCGCGGGAACGCCCGGTTCGTGACGTCTGCCTGCAAGCTTCCCGAAGAATGCGAAGAAGGGGGTCGCGGCGAGTCGAAGAGGCTCCACTGCGAACTGAAGCTCCTGGCCGACGTTGGGCTCGTCGGCTTTCCGAACGCGGGAAAATCCACGCTCCTCGCCAAGCTGTCCTCAGCGAAGCCGAAGATCGCCGACTATCCCTTCACCACCCTGGTTCCTCAATTGGGACTCGTTCGGGCGGACGAGGACCGGAGCTTCCTCATTGCGGACATCCCCGGGATTCTGCCCGGTGCGGCCGAGGGCGTAGGGCTCGGTATTCGTTTTCTCAAACACATTGAACGCACCTCGGTGCTTCTGTTTCTCATCGATCTGGGAGACCCCGTGAGGGAAGACCCCCTGGAAACCTATCAGGCACTCCGGGAAGAACTCGCTCGTTTTTCCACAGAGCTCCTGGAAAAGCATACGGTGGTCGCCTTCAACAAGATCGATCTTCCCCTCGCTCTCGAGCGAAAACCGTCGATCCTCGAACATCCGGCTCTTGAGAACTGCCCGGTGTTCTTCATTTCCGCCGTCACGGGTAAAGGACTGGGCCCCCTGACCCGGGGTTTGTTTCGACGTGTGCGGGCTTCTCGACAAGAACAGGAATCGTCCCCTTCCGATGGGGCGCGAAGAGGGACCGTGTGAAGAAATCGTCACAGGGCGCTCCCCCTGGTTCGAAGGGAGTCGGGTTGTTCGGCGGGACCTTTGACCCGGTTCACCACGGGCATCTCAGGGCCGGCGAAGAGATCCGTCAAGCCTTCTCGCTCTCCTGGGTCGAGTTTTTGCCGGCAAGAATTCCCCCGCACAAGACGGATCAGCCCCTGACCGATATCGGGCACAGGGTCGCCATGCTGCGGTTGGCTGTGGATGGAAATCCCTATTTCCGGGTCTCCGAAGTGGAGGCGACCCGGGAAGGTATGTCGTATCTCGTGGATACGCTCAAGGCGTACCGAGAGCACTACCCTTCGGACGTTTCGATGTATTTTATCATGGGTATGGACAGCTTCCAGGAAATCGCAACTTGGCACCGGTACTCTGAGCTGTTTTCTCTCTCTCATTTCATCGTCATAACACGTCCGGGATACGAAAGGCCCGAACTGTCCGAGGTCGTCTCGCAAGACGTGGCTTCCCACTTCGCTCCCTATGGGGGAGAGAGCGACTGCCTCGAACACACAGGCGGGCACCGAATCTATTTCCGTGAAACGACCCTGTTGGACGTAGCCGCCAGCAGACTCCGTACCTGGATCCGTGAAGAGAGATCGGTGCGATACCTGATTCCGGAACGCGTCTGGGACTATGTGCAGGAAAACGGTCTGTACGCAAACACGAGGAAGGACTGAAATGTCGACTACCAAAGCCGGGGACGGGGGGGGGCCTTCCCCGACGAACGACGCTAAGGAGAAGGCCCTTCTATGCGCACGTTGGGCCCTGGAGAAGAAGGCCCACGGGATTGCGATCCTGAACATAGGGGCCCTCACCCCAATCGCAGAGTATTTCCTGATCTGTTCGGGAAGATCGGTTCGGCAGACACAGGCGATCGTGGAACACATACGCACCCGCCTCAAACAGGAATTGAAGGAACCTCCCCTTGGGGTGGAGGGGGAACGCGAGGGGTGCTGGATACTCCTCGATTGCAACGATGTGATCGTCCACGTGTTCGATGAGCCCACGCGCGAGGTCTACCGCCTCGAGAAGCTCTGGTCCGATGCGCCTCGGGTGACCGATCCTGACATCCTGGAGGAGGAGGAAAAGGCGGCAGCACCATGGCCTGAGGAGGAGGAAGATTGGGAGGACTGAGCTTCACGATCGTGCACATCGGCAAGCCCAAGGTCCCTTTCGTTCGTTCCGGGGTCGAGCACTATCGGAAGAAGATCCTGCCCTTTGCCTCTGTCGAGTTCAAGACCGTGCGCGAAGAACCGCTTCGCAAAGGATTGTCCCGCAAGGAAGTGCACAGACGGGAAGCGGAGCGGATTCGAAAGACAAGGGACCCCCGAACCGCCTGGGTGGTCCTGGATGAGAACAGTAAACAACTCGGTTCCAAGGAATTTGCCGCTCTGATCGAGAGGTGGATGGTCCAGGGCAGGTCCCGCATTGCCTTCCTGATCGGTGGGCCCTCGGGGCTCGCACCGGAAATCCGGGAGGAAGCTGACTTCGTGCTGTCCCTGTCGCCCATGACGTTTTCCCATGAGCTGGCCTCGCTCGTCCTGATGGAACAGCTCTATCGTGCCATGGCCATCCTGAACAATATCCCTTATCCGCGGTGACCTTCCTTCCCGCAAACCCTTTGCGGAGACATGCCGGATAACGTGAAGCATCTCATCGAAGAACTCCTGACCACCCTGTTCCCCCGTCCCTGTCCCTTGTGCCGCTCTGTGGTTCTCGATAGAGGGACAGCATTCTGTCCGGCTTGTCTCGAAGGGTTCGAGACGATCCGGGAGCCGATGTGCTCCTGTTGTGGGTACCCCCTCGCCCAAACCGGAGAGGAACCGGCCGGCGCCCTCTGCCCCGCTTGCCTGTTACGGGACCCGGACCGACCCGCTCCACTCACCGTCCGCTCGATCACTGTCTACTCCCGGAACGTCCGAGAAGCGGTCTTGCGCGTGAAATTCGGCGGACAGGCACCTGTGGCTCGATCCCTGAGCCACTACATGACGGATCATTACCACCGGTTCTACCCGGCCGATGCCTTCCAGACCATCCTGCCCGTCCCTCTCCATCCCAAACGGCTCCGGGAGCGGGAGTTCAACCAGTGCGTCCTCCTGGCCAAGCCCCTGGCGGTGCGTCTCGGCATTTCCCTGGATCTCGACTCGGTTGAACGGGTTCGCCATACCCTGCCCCAGAGTGCCTCGACCGAGCCGGATCGAAGGAAGAATTTGCGGGGCGCTTTCCGTGTCCGAAGACCGGAGCGTGTCAAAGGAAGATCGATCCTTCTTCTGGATGATGTCTACACTACGGGCGCCACCCTGGAAGAGCTCGCGCGGTCTCTCATGTCTGCCGGAGCCCGGAAGGTCTCCGGGTTTACCCTTGCCCGGTCTGTGGAATACCCTCCCCCCATGTAGATCAGAATGCTTCCGGAAGGAAGACAGGGTGTTTTGCCCGCCATCGATCGTCCTCGTCCTCCTCCTCGTCCTCGATCTGGCAATGCGCTCTTTCGCCTTCCGTGGCCTGATCCCCGACCCCTGACCCCTGATCCCCGGTTCGAGGGCGAGGAGGAGGACGAGGACGATAAGTGAGGTGCTTACGATTCCCACCCAAGGTGCCGATGTTATCTACAATGCGCTGATTGAGACCCTTCTCCTGGAACGGATTGGCTTTGGGATGCGAAGATCGACCGCGGAAAACCAGATTCAGCCCTCCTCCGAGTGTTCCTTTCCGACGACACGAACGAGCTACAACCTGGAACCTGACTACCAGAAGCCCTTGCTGAAGATCCCGAGGGAGGACCGGGCACGCATTTTTGAACGGTTATCCTTTCTTTACGGCACCGACGCGGCGGAGCAGGCCCTCCCCGCACTGGAAAGCATCCTACAGGTACACTACGCGTACAAACCCCGCGGGAGGACCGAAATAGAGCGGGACTTCCAGCCCACGGAGCGGTTCACGGAAAAGGACGTTATCCTCATCACCTACGGAGATCTCCTGAAGGGCGAGGACGCGTCCCCCCTCGCGACGCTGGCCAGGTTCTGCGACACCTATTTGGAAGGAACGATCAACACGCTGCACATCCTGCCCTTTTTCCCCTACTCCTCGGACAGGGGTTTCTCGGTAGTTGATTTCGAGACGGTGGACCCGAGACTCGGCACCTGGGAAGACATCGAGGACCTCGAAGACCGCTACCAACTGATGTTCGACGGGGTCATCAACCACGTTTCCGCAAAAAGCCGCTGGTTTCAGCATTTCCTGAACGGAGATCCCTACTACAGCACGTTTTTCATTGCCTACGGTTCACCTGACGAGCTGACGCCGGAACAGAAAAGGATGATCTTCCGTCCTCGAACCTCGGATATTCTGACAGAGTTTCATACCATCGACGGCCGACGGTACGTCTGGACAACCTTTTCAAAGGATCAGGTGGACCTCAATTACAAGAATCCGGAAGTTCTTCTGCGGGTCATCGAAATCCTTCTGCTTTATGTACGTCACGGGGCGGACATCATTCGCCTGGACGCGGTTACGTACCTCTGGGCCGAACCGGGAACCCCTTGCGTCCACCTGGAGGAAACCCATCAGATCGTTCGGCTGTTTCGGGATGTTTTGAATCTCGTGGGCCCGGGCGTCGCCCTGATCACCGAAACGAACGTTCCTCACGAGGAGAACATTTCTTATTTCGGAAACGGGAGCGACGAGGCGCAGATGGTGTACAACTTCGCCCTTCCCCCCCTTGTCCTGCACACCTTCTATACCCAGGACACCCGGGCGATTTCCGAGTGGGCCATGGGCCTGGAGAGACCCTCGAAGACGACGTCCTACTTCAATTTCCTGGATTCCCACGACGGGATCGGGCTGATGGGCGTCCAGGGAATCCTGTCGGAGAGCGAGATAGCATTCATCGTCGGGACCGCACGGGAGTATGGCGGATTCGTCTCCTACAAGACCGATGAGGACGGCACAGAGGCCCCTTACGAAATCAACATCACATGGTTCAGTGCCCTCAACCGGGAGGAGAGCGGCGAGGACATCGCGTTCCAGGTCAAGCGGTTCGTCGCGTCACGGGTGATCGGCCTGGTTCTCCAGGGCGTGCCCGGCATCTACCTGCACAGCCTGATCGGCACGCAAAACGACATCGACGTAGTCCTGGCCACGGAGTCTAAACGGGACATCAACCGCACCGTGATCGACGGCAAGGCGATCACCGAGGCGCTTCATGATCCCCTTTCCAAACTTTCGCGGATCAGCCGTGAATTCGGCAGGCTGATTCGGATCCGCACGCGGCGTCGCGCCTTTCATCCGAGTGCGGGACAGCGTGTGCTCAGGCTCTCGTCCGGCGTGTTCTCGGTCTTGCGGGCGTCCCCCGAAGCGGACCAGCGGATCCTGACGCTCGTCAACGTGACGGACCGGGCGTGCCGGGTCGAAGTTCCCCTGGTCGAACTCGGCACGGAGGAGGTCCGATGGTACGATCTCGTAAGCGGTGTCGAATGGATGGCTGATGAGGGGTTACTCTATGTGAGCTTGGAGCCGTACGGAGTCGTTTGGCTCGAACCCTTTCGCAAGGACACGGCCAACCTCAGCCCAGCGCCTTGAAGAAGCCCTCGATTGCTTCCCGAGATTCCTCCAGATGCCCCTTCACGTCTTCGAGCACCTCTTCTCCGATCCGGAGGACCCTCAAGTCCTGATCAAGGACATGCACCGGCGTCAGGCTCCCCCCCTCGCCCAGGTTCAGGTTCTGGCAGAGGGCGTCGCTGAGCCTCAGAAGGGCCACGTCCGCTTCGTCCATCCCTTCGGGGAAATCCCTTTCGTGATGAACGCCAATGGGCCCGGCAATCACGGGGGGGATCTTCCAGCGAGTGAGAAGCATTGCACCCACTTCGCCGTGGTCGAAGCCGAAGAGTCCTCGCTCGGCTACGTGGAGCAGGGCCGTCTCCGGCCGCTGTGCCTCTTCCAGTGCCTGCACAAAGGTCTCCCTGAAGAACTCGATGAGAACCACCTTGCCGATATCGTGGAGCAGCCCGACGACAAAGAGATGGTCGCGGGTCTCCCCTGGCCGGGCGTTCCTCCCCAGCCGCTCCATCGCCTTGGCAACGGCCAGGCTGTGGGTCCACAAACCTTCCTCAGAGAAGTGCGAAGAGCGAATTCCTGACGGCAGGCTGTGCATGATTCCGATGGACAGTGCCAGGGATCGGACCATATTGAACCCCAGGAGGGCGACCGCTCGTTCCAGGGTGCCGATCTCCTGGGGGAACCCATAGTAGGCCGAGTTGGCTGCCTTGAGGATCTTTGACGTGAGGGCCGGGTCGCCGGCGATGATGTCCGCCACATGGGAGGCGCTCACCAGCTCGTCGTCCATCAGATGCATGAGCCTGGGCAGCACGGACGGAAGGGTCGGCAGCTCCTCGATCTTGGAGTAGATTTTCGCCCGAAGTTCATCTTTGTTCATGAAAATTTCCCCACCGGGTTGGGTCGCGGGTGCTCTCTTCTACATCGGCAACTTTGCCGCAAGAGTGGAGCTCCATGACCCTACGAAGCGAGGGAGATTGACAGGAGGGCATCGCTTCATTAGCATCCTAGGGAAACGATTGGAGAGGAGCCAGAGGACATTGACCCCCCCCACCCAAGAGAAACCCGAACGGGGCTGCACCCGGCGTGCCGTCCCCATCGCGCTCTTCTTCCTGCTCGGCCTCCTGCTGTGTGGCTGCGAGATCTGGAGCCTCGAGAGGGGCATCAAGCAGGTGGGTCGGGGAATCGAGGAGGCGGAGGGTCTCGGGATGGAGGAGGCGGCCCTGTACCACCTGAAAGTGGCAAGGAGCCTGCTGGAGGAGGCCGAGGGGCAGTACGAACAAGCCGATTTCCCTTCTGCAACACAGTTCCTCGATCAGTCGGAGCAACAGCTTGCAAGGGCTCGAAGGCTCCACACGATGAGTCAGCCGGCCCCTCCCTGAACGATGGTGTCGAAGAATAGGGGTGTCCCTTGAGGATCTACCGTTGTTTCGCGTTTCTGTTGTTCCTGCTCGCCCTCCCGGCGGTTGCCCTGGGTTATCCGGATCCTGAGAAACTGGCCCGGGAGATGGAACGGCTGGAGGAGTACCTAGGGAAGGCACAGGCCGCAGAAGGGCCGGAATGTGCCCCTGAATCGCTCGCTGCAGCACAATCCCATCTCGCCAGGGCGAAAGAGGAGTTTCAGGAAAAAGATTTCTGGGCAGCCGAGGATGCGATTCTCCTGTGCGAGAAGGAGGCCGAGGGAATCTGGGCGAAGATCCTCATCTGTGGCATGGATCTGGATCGAGACGGGATCCCGGACCGGAAAGACCAATGCCTGAAAGATCCGGAAACGTACAATGATTACATGGATGAGGATGGATGCCCGGACGAGATCCCCCGGATGGCGGTGCTCACAGGAGACAAGATCGAGATTCTCGTGCCGGTCCTCTTCGATGACGATACCCAGCGCCCCCTCGCCGATTCCTATGCCGTCCTCGAGGAGGTGGCAAGGATCATGAAGGAAAACCCTGACCTGCGATTCCGCATTCAGGCCCATCTCGACGATCGCCTGCCGCCCGGGCAGGCGGACTACGCTACGGAACGAAGGGCCGATTCTATCCTGGATGTCCTCGTCTATCTTGGTGTTCCGGACGACCGCCTGGAGGCAGAAGGAAGAGGAAGTCGGGAGCCTGTCGCTGCAAACGACTCCTCCTGGGGCAGAATGTTGAACCAGCGGGTCGAGTTCATCCGCATCCCATAAGCCGGAAATCTTTCCAACTCCCTGCGAGTGTGCATCAGGATGAGCAAGAAGTTCCGGTCCCTGGAAGACCTCAGTGCAGAACTCGTCGCCCACCGGACGAGGGGAGCCCGCATCGTTTTCACAAACGGGTGTTTTGATCTCCTGCACGTCGGGCACATTCGCTACCTGCAGCAGGCAAGGCGGATGGGGGACCTCCTCGTGGTCGGCATCAACAGCGACGACTCGGTTCGTCGATTGAAGGGGCCTTCGCGTCCGGTGCAGCCGGAACAGGATCGAGCCGAGATCCTGGCAGCCCTCGAGTGCGTCGACTACGTGGTTTCTTTCGACCAGGACACCCCGATCGCCGTGATCGAGCGTCTCAGGCCGGATGTGCTGGTGAAGGGAGCGGACTGGCCGGTCGACCGGATCGTCGGACGGGAGGTCGTCGAGGGATCGGGGGGCAGGGTCGCTACGATTACTTACGTGAAGGGCATTTCCACTTCCGCCCTGATCGAGCGGATCTGCAGCCTCACTCCACGATGTTGACAAAGCCGGCCAGCCATCCCCCCACGAACAGGCGGTTTTGCGCAGAGTTTGCCCTAAGCAGACGCCCCCCCGGTTCGACCGGAATCGCACAACGAGACATCTCGATCCCGGTGTCCATATCGATGATGAGGATCTCCCCCCTGTAGGAATCGATGGCGTAGACGAGACCATCTTCCCGGACCGCGAGATCCCAGATGCTCGACCCTTCCAGCAAAACTTCCCGTCTCCCCGGGCCACCCAGCCAGTTCTTCGGGAGCACGATGATCTTCGATTCGATTTCGATCGTGGGGTACGCAAATCCGAAATCACTCGGATTCACCACCACATAGATCTCGTCCGTCATCGGATTCAACGCCATGGACCAGGCGGGCCAGAGAGTGGACGGATCCGAAAGATCCCTCAATTGAACAAAGTCAACAATCGCCCCCGAGACCACGTCCAGTTTGATGACTTCGTTCAGCCCCTGGCAGAGGACGTAGATGAAGCGAGGGTTGTCCGGATCCAGCATCACTTGGAGGGGGAGTAACCCTGCCGGGGGACCCGGGAGGTTGAAGAGATAAAAAAAATCCCGAACTTCCTGCGATGCGAGGTCAACGATGAAGACCCTCGGGGAACGGGAATCTATGACGTAGGCCTCGTTTCGCACCGGATTCACGGCCAGCCCCCCCGGTGAGGTCACGCCGAAATCGCCGGTCGGATTCAATCGGATGGTTTCCTGAAGCACGTGGGTCTCCGCATCGACCACATGGATCGCTTGTAGTGCGGAATCGGTAATATACATCTCCCGTCCGCTTGGAGAAGGCGCCACGCCCGCCGGAAATCCGATCGTTTCAGAGTCCTCGATCTCCGTAAAGGTCTTCTCCTCTACATTTACATTGATGACCGTCACCTTCCGCTCCTCCTCGCTCGTGACATAGAGGTATCGCTCGTCGGCGGTCAACGCCATGTCGCGGGGGATCGAACCCACCGGCAAACGGTCCACCACCCCTGCCGGAAGCCCCGGCGGGCATTGGATGTTCAGATATGCGTGTCTCCTCCCGTGGAGGGCGACGGTATCCTGGGTCGAAAAGGCGTCCATCAGGATGCTCACCTTGCCCTCTCCGGCCGTGGCCGGTACTCGAAGTCCCGTGTACGTTATGTCACCGCCCATCGAATCGCTGGTCAGCATCTCGCGCCATCCATCCCCGGCAATCCGCAGACGAACAGAAAAGGGATTCCCGGTCGCCTGCAGGACGCTCAGTCGTACCCTCACCCGGATTTCATCTCCGGGCCGGAAATCCCTCCCCTCCGGCCCCTTTCCATCCAGTGGTGTAACCTCATCGAACCGGACCTCGAGGTCTGCGCCAAAGGAGAACTGGGGAAGGAGAAGGCACAACGAGAGGACGAGAAGCAAGAGCAATGGGTGCGCCTTCCGATTTATTTCTGTCGTGCGGAGCCGGTTAGGCTTCATGCCGTATCTCTTTCCTTCGAACCCTCATTCGAGAGGTGCGTAGATCTCATAGGGCACGGCCAGAACATTGGACGTGTATCCTCGCCCATCCGTGGCCGACAGACTTACCGTGTAAACGCCTACCGGACAGTACGTGGAGATCACGGTGCGGAAGGGGATCTCCCCAATCTTCGTCCTTTTCAAGTCTTCTTGAACGATCTCGAGCTTCTTGACAGTGTCAATTCCGCAGTCCTGCCATGTGACGGTCAGGAGCACCACATCGCCGTCCGGATCTTCGAAACCCACATCTCCGATAATCGTGGCCTTTCCGCTCCCCTCAAAGAAACCAACCACAAAACGAATAGGCCACGGGACCTGATAATCCGTGAGAACGGGCGGAAAGCCACCCTCTTCACCGCATCCGCTCATCAGAACACATAGGGCGAGAAGAACGCCTGCAAACCGGGTATTGCAACGCATACCGACCCCCTGGAATGGACATGTTTCATGCCTGAAATTCTATCTTACGGGACTCGTTTCGGCAAATCGAGGGGGATGGATAGAAAATTCCTAAGAGGCCTTGCGATGCAAGCCGGCCGGTTCTTCGAGTTCTCTGATGTCCCCTTGTGCGGGGTTTCTGCGGTTCCATGCGTCTTCGTTCTCTACAGAACCTCTTTTTCCATCCCTGCCAGCCAAAGCCTTGTTGCGGTATTCGGCAGCGATTTCCGCCATCCCTTCGGCCTCGAGGGAGAATACGGAAGAGAGATTCTCCAGGGTCTCCAGCGCGGCTTCATACTCGGAACTCATCAACAAGGAAAGGACCAGGAAAAGATAGGCCGCTGGGCTATGGTCCGGCCGGAGTTGTGTCACACGCAAGAAATCGCAGGCAGCGCCGGAGCAATCCCCGAGGGACAGTCTGGCCTTTGCTCGCACGAAGGTGCCTTGCGCATTTCGCGGGCTCAGAGCGGTCGCTCGCGTGGCCAGTTGTTCCGCTCCTGCCGGGTCGACGGTCAGACCGTCGTGAGCCTGTTGGATCAGGGACGCCACTTCTTTTTCCTCGTTGACCTTGCTCACCCAGCGACGGCATCGTTTTCGTACCCCGGAAAGCGAAAAGCGGCCTTTCGATTATTCCGTTGTTGACGAAGCTCAAGATATCAGCGTTGCTCAACTAAGGTTTCTCGCTGCGGTTGGAGGACGTCGAGCCAACAACCTTTTCTTTGCTGGCGATCTTGGCCAACGGATTTTTCAGCAACCCTTCTCCTGGAAATCTCTCGGCGTCGATATTCGCGGACGTTGCCGAACACTGCGAATCAATTACCGGACATCTCATCAGATCCGATTGCACGCGGATCGGTTGTTGGCCCTGAGTTGTCAGACGTTGATGGAAATACGGAAAACCGACGGGGAACGATTTCTGTGTTCAATGGAGCGAAACCGACGGTCATGAGCTTGGCCACACCGGAAGAGGAAATCAAAACAGTAAGCGAATGGCTTTCGGAACGAATTAGCGACGATAACTTGCTGGCGCACGAAATCGGCATTTTTGTTCGTTCTACGGCTCAACTCGACAGATCCCGTGCGGCAGTCGAAGGTGCTGGGCTCTCTTTCAAGGTGCTAGACGAGAAGGTCGAGACGACCAGTGGATAAATTTCGATAAGCACCATGCATCTCGCCAAAGGGCCGGAGTTCCGTGAGGTTGTTGTCAATGACGAAGATTAGTTGCCGGAAAGAAACTCGAATTAACATGGTCTGGGTCATTTGTTTATTTGTTCTTAAGAATAGAGGTGACAAGTGATGGCGAAGGATGAGTTAACGACTGGTATGGTGGAAAAGAAGGAATCACGGTAATGCTTTTGTAGAGAGAGTAGAAGTAAGAAGTACCTTCAGTTAAGTATAGACAGGAGTATGCCTGCCTCCCCAAAATTCTTTGCTTCTATCACGGGAGCAAACGAGTGTACGTACTTGAGCATTCAAAGGGAACGGATGAGATGCTGTCTTGGTCATTCGATGCAATGTGCGAGTCCTTTTGTATACCGTCAATGGAACAGACATTCTGTTCTGAATTTTGACGTCTCAGGCCCCCAACCCTCATTGTTCTGTCAATTGGAAGGCACCCTTCAGAAGATCTAGCTTTCCAGCCCATGACGAACCATCTCAGGCTTCTGGACCTCGGAAAAGGGGCTTTTGCCGCTTTTCCCGCCCATTTCCCTTTTCATCCAGGACCCGTAACGTAAGGAAAGGAACCTGCTCTCAGGGACCCCTCTGGTCAGAAGAAGAACAAGGTGGCTCACGAGATCGTGGCATATGAATTGCTATTGCTACAACTGACTTTATTCGTCTTTAACGGATCCGTCAGAAAGCCGTCAGAACAACGGGTTTCTCAGTCTGCCGAAACGACAACCAGCCGGCAAGGAAGCACAACAATGGAAATGGATATCAGAGTGGAGCACCTTGAGCATACAGTCTCCACGTCTTCGATCGAAGAGACCGTCTCCGTTGTTATCCCCACCAGGAATGCCGGCCCCGGGTTCCGGGACCTTCTGGACGCCATTCGAAAGCAGCGCAAGGTCAAGAATGTGGAAATCCTTGTCCTGGACTCGGATTCCACGGACAACACCGTCGCTTTGGCCCACGAGTTCGATGCGCGCGTCATTCCGATCGAACCTGCTCGGTTCTCCCACGGCGGAACACGAAACCGGGCGGCGGAAGAGGCTTCCGGGAATTTCCTCGTCTTTACGGTGCAGGACGCTGTTCCCCTGAATCCGTATTGGCTGTTCAAGCTGGTTTCCCCCATGGTGACCGATCCCGAACTGAAGGCCGTCTCCACGCGGCAGGTTCCACCCCCTCAGGGCAGGATCTCCCTCTACGCCGGGTGGACGCTAGAAGATCTTGACCTGAACATCTACACCCCACTGGGGGGGCGGGATATTTCCATCCAGGCCCCCGCACAGCTCGAGGACAAGGATATCCCCACCGACAAGCGTCGCCTCTTTTCTTTCTTCGACAATGTTTGCTCATGCATCCGCAAAGACTACTTTCTCGACAACCGGTTTTCCGTTCTCGTCAACGCCGAGGACATGGACTTCGGGTACCGACTGTTGAAGTCAGGCAACAAATTCGGGTTCATACATTCGACCGCCGTGGTTCACTATCATGACCGCGGTCCGCAGCACATTCTCAAGCTCAACTACCTCGCCGTTCTCGCCCAGCAGGACATCCTGGAAATCGAGCCCCCATTCTTCCTTCGACTGAACGGAATCCAACTTGCGGACCTCGACGTGTTCTTCTCAGACTATCTGGCCATGCTCTCGCATGTCCTCAAAGACCTCAACGACGGAAAAGAGTGGCTGCTCAACTACTCCAACCTGGTCATGAGAACCAATGGCAACGGACAGAGTCCCTCCATGGCCCAACTCGCAGGGCCAATCGCCGAAGACTTCAAGGACCTTCAGTCCGGTCTTTCCTGTTGCCTTCTGGACTCGGGTGAAGAACCCCAGACCGATCGACAGCAAACGCTTTGGATGTCCTCTCTGCCCTTCCATCGTCCCCTGTTGAGCTGGTTACAGAACAGCGTTGATGCCAAGCGGGAAGAGATAGGCAGGGCTCTGGTCTGTTTGACGGCCAGGTTCTTTGGTTATCACATTGCGGGATTCTATCTATCCCATCACGCCACAGACCCCGATCTGTGTGCCCAGTTGAATGATTCCCTTGAGATCGGAATATGCCGTAGCGTGCCTCTCGGATCCCGGCAAGAAGCGGACCACCCCCTGGAACCGGAAGCCCTTACAGACGACGATGAAGCCATCCACGAGCACCCTATGGACGGGGAACGCTTTCTGCCATGGATGGGCGATCCGAGAATATCCTATGAACATCTACACAGATACCACTTCTCCAGGAGGTTTGCTCGAGGAAAGACGTTGCTCGACCTGGGTTCGGGAGAGGGATACGGGGCGAATTTCCTGGCGGAAGTCGCACGTTCGGTAACGGCGATCGACATCGACCAGAATGCCGTGACGCATGCCAGGGCTCGCTACCGGCGGGACAATCTTGAGTATTTTCACAATGACGCACGGGTGGGATCGGTCCTCCAGGACAATTCTTTCGACATGGTGGTCTGCTTCGAGGTCCTGGGGCATGTTCAGGAACAGAACGCGTTCCTTGCAACCATCGCCCGCGTTCTCCAGGAGGACGGCCTGGCAATCATTTCAACGCCCAACAAGGATGTTTCAAATCACCACAATGAGTTCCATGCGCGGGAATTGAACCTTGAGGAGTTTCAAGCCCTGATCAAACGACACTTTCCCCATGCCCGTTTTTACAACCAACTGGACCTGGCAGGATCGGCTATTGCTCCTCTCGAAGGCGGCGGTGAGCTTGAAATGAAGACGGTCAGCCGTGAAAACGGGGAGTACCGTTTCTCCGAAAACAAAAGAATCAACCATGAGTACCTCATCGCCCTTGTCTCTCATCAACCAACGGCACTTCAACATGTGCCAATAAACAGCTTTTGCATTGATTACTCAAAGAGCATCGATCACTACTACATGGATCAAATCAACGCTTTCAGGGCACAAAATGATACTCAATCATTGAAGTACGTGCATGAGGCATCAACCCTCGAGATTCAAATGGATGAGGCGTTGCTTCTGTCCCTGAACACGCACGAGATGGTGTATCAGATGCTTGAGTATTGGACGAAAATCCATAGAGGAAAGCGATCCAAGGGGATAACGCTTTCGCCTGAGGATTTAACCGGCATGAAGAAGGTCTTTCACAGGTTGGATACCGTATTCCATGCCTTGTCAACATTGTTGAATCCGAAACAGAAACAGATCGCCGACACAAGGTGAGTGTCTGGAGTTCAACGGGGGCAGGAAGCATATCGCCCGCATCGTCCTGGAACAACGAAGGCATTTGGGGATCTATTATACCTATTTGGACATGGGAGACAGGTTGGTCAGTGCGGGTCACCTTGACAAAGCGGAGCGATCTTACCAAGTGGCTCTACAGATGAACCCAGACAGTTTCGGATCTCACAGAAAGCTCGGAGTCCTGACGCTGAAACAGGAAAGGCTCAACCGGGCATTGGATTGCTTTATGACTTGCGTCAACGGCGATTCGGACGAGGTTTCAGATTATCTATACGCGGCCTTGACCTGCCTGATGATGAAACGGGGAAAGGAGGCACAGACCATCCTGGGCGCACTGGAAGTGCGCGGGATCCCTGTTCCTGAAAGCGCCTCTCGGGTTGTTGAGGAATACCGGAGTAAGGCGGCTCTCCTGTCCGAGAACGAAAGAACCCTCGCCGCCTCGAGTTGAAAAAAAGTCCAGAGCCATTCATTCCTTACGATTTTGATTTACATCCTGAGTTCTTCCCTCAAGCTCGGCTGTAAGCATTTGGATCCTAGCGTACAAAATCTTTTCACGCGCTTCTGACTTCGAGAAAGCAAAATTAAGATCAACTTCTACCGTTACCGTGAGATGACTCAATGAAAGATCGGCAGTGACAGCAAGGACTTGGGGATCATTGGTATAAAAACAGTGGTGGCCATCTATGATGAAGTCAGCATTGTTTTGGCATCTAGGCAGAATATCGATTTCTAGGCCGGGTGCCATTATCACAAATCTAGAAATCGATACGACACACGAAAAATTGGCAGGATCGAATCTAAGGGACTCAAGTTTGTCCACATCTTTCAACTCAAAGGTCAAGCTATTAAGACCACTCCGTATATCTTTCCTGATTGAGTCCTTTTCATTAAAGCCATGGCCCTTATCATAGAAGATCTGGGCATATTCAACGCCTTGTTGTTCAGCTAAGATTTGTCTTTGTCGACGCAGTGTAACCTTCAAGGTTTCGGGAAGATGAACATCCTCATCGGTTTCTTCGATAACATTGAATACGCGGGTAACCGCGGCTGACAAACGGTAACGGTTCTCTGTCAAAGACTTCAATGTACCTGTCTGACCAACCGCGTTTCTATATTTAGTTTCAATGTCCAGAGCCAGTGCATCTGGAGAGAGTCTTCTTCTGGTACAGCGCCCTGAAAAATTGAAGGATGCAGCCAGATCAAACATTGCAGGATCGATATATCCAGGGCCACCGAAACGATCATAGCAATACACGGGAATGCCCAGTGCAAAGCATTGCTGCACCGTTCTTCCGATAGTTATGACGAGATCGTATTGAGACAACAACTCTGGGGTGACGTGGACATGTGTGTGGTTAATTCCATAAAAATCAATTTGTGCCCTTAATTGAAGTTGCCGTGTTGAAAGAATGAGCTCATCAGGCACGTGATTCGATATGACTGCGATTCTCTCTAAAGCAGTCTTTGGTTTGATACTTAAATCAAAGTAGTAGTCTGGGACAGAATTCTCAAAGAGAATGATTCTTTCTTTTTGTACGCCATGAACAATCAATTGTGAAGCAGTTTCTTCAGAGTTTGCCAGAATAGCAGTCAAGTAATTTGCAAAAATTGGCGGGCACTCCAAAGGCTCAAAAGGAGACAGGGACGAAAATACGACCCTCGGAGATCTAATTGAAATGTCAATCATGCATTTGTCAAAAGTTGTAAAGTGGTGCCCCCAATGCACATCAAAATTCTCCGGCACCTCTCCACAATTCAAATCAATACACTTAACACCAATATCATTAAATAGAAATTCAAGCTGCGAACTAAGCTCAAAGCAACCGACGACAACATGGCAGCCTCTTTTCTTAAATTCAGCTGCCAAATCAAGGGTAACCAACTCCGATCCTGCATAATTGCATAGCCGGTGATTCGTCAGTAGTATTCTCTTGCCAGATCCTGATTTGATTTGTACCATCCTATACCCGATAACCAGTAGTCATAGCCCTAAGGATAAAAGAAATTCTCGCTACAACTCCTATCGATAGGAAGGTTGTTTCGAGTAGGAACAAAATACACCAGAAGGGAATTGTGTGTCAAAAAGATAACCGTCCCTTATGTTGTGGCTTCCTGCGTGGGGGACACAATGAGGAAAAGGCAATGACCAGGATCCTGGGGGCCGATCACGGGCAGAGCCTGGAGGCAATTGTGTAAGACAGGAGAATCAGCGGTTCAGGGTTTGACTCAATCTATAGGATAGATTATCAGTAACTAAGGTGGCGCCCTTCTCGATCGGCCTGTCCAGCAAGTCGGGCGACATGGAGGAATAGTCCAAGTGCACGGTGCCGTTGACTCGTGAAGGACGATTTCAAGCTGGCCGACCGGCAGGCGAAGGAGTGGATCAAGGCCAACAGATAGAGATACAGGATGGCTAACCCTCAGAAGTCAGTCTCATTGAGCGGGATACAGTCGATTGAATCGGCGACGCACCTCCCGCTCCCGCGGTCCGTGACAGCCAGGTCGTTTCACGGGTCCTCCACCAGGAAACGAGCTGTTAATCCATGAAGGAGATGACGCACGACTTCCTGTATGGAGCAGAGTTCGATTTTCCGGTCACCGACCAGCCGGCTCGGCTCACAGCAGTGGTCATGTTCGTGCCCAGGAGCGGAAGCAATCTGCTGGCCTGTCTGATGGCGGAGACCGGCACGCTCGGATTCCCCCTGGAGTACTTTTCGCCGCGGAATCTCAAAATGATGGGAGAACGACTTCGCGGCGTCAGCCATGACAACGTGACGCCGATTGTCAATCTGCGCACGAGCCGCAACGGTGTGTTCTCCTTCAAGTGGAATGGCGCGTTCGACCAGCTCTCCTATGGCTCGAATCTCTATGCTGCACTCGCCCCGGACACGTTCATCATTGTCGACCGCGAGGACCGTGATGCACAGGCGCGCTCGCTCGCGGTCGCGCAGAAGACGATGGAGTGGGTCGTGCAGAAAGGTGGCGGCCGAAGTTCGGATACCAGACCATCGCAGGGAGAGATCTCGAAAGCAGCGGAGACTCTGGATCAACATCGCACAAAAATAGAACACCTGCTGGACAGCGCCACTCAAAGTGTTCTGCGAGTGACATACGAACAGATACTCGCCGACCCTCAGCAGTGTATCGACAAACTGGCAATGCACTGCGGTGTTATGAGCGGACCCGTCGACATCAATGCGGTGCCGATTGTCAGGATCGCGCGGGGAAGTTGGGACTCCGGTCTAAGCGAGCCACAGGGAGGGGGGATCGGATGAAGAAGGTGCATGTCGGAAGCGGCCCTCATAATTTGATGGAGGGTTGGATCAATGTAGATATCCGTCCTTTCAAGGGTTTGGACAGGGTGCTGGATGTTACCAGGGAGTGGCCATTTGCAGAGGTGGATTACGTCTATGGCGAGCACTTCATTGAACATCTCCCGCTCGAGGGTGCTATCGCTTTTCTTGCTAACGCGGGGGCTTCTCTGAAGCGTGGCGGAGTCCTGCGCCTGACAACACCCAACCTCGCGGAGGAAACCTCGATTCCAGAAAATATGATGGACCTTTTTAGGGATCAGTTCCTGAAGTACGTGAAATCAGGGCATTGAGGCTCCGGAAATGCACGGGAGTGAGCTAGCCTGATGCCCCCACGGCTTTACGAGAACCTACATGCATGTCAACCAATTGGCCTTTTCGCGGAAGATTGACGTTTGCACTGTTCCCTAGGAGGGTGTCGATAAAGAAAGAGTCTCTACCTCTCTGTCATGTCTGCCCTCGCACCCACGCGCCGTTTGCTGGCACGCAGATCGCATGAAGGAGGCTGCATGAAGGCATCCTCAACCCATCTTCTTACAGAGGTCCGGGCCAGGAACGGCTTGCCTTCGCTTCAGGTCACCGGCGAAGACGGGCAGACCAAGGCCCTCCACAGCCTGTACGACCCCGAGAAAGAGGCTTGTTCACTCGTGGATGGGTACTCGTACGGGGGCGAGGGGCACATTGTGGTGCTCGGACTCGGGCTCGGCTATCACGTGCTGGAACTAGCTCGAAGATTCCCGGACGCGGAACTCCTCATTGTTGAACCGTCGAGTGAAATCTATGGAATGGCCCGTGCCTGCGGCACCATCGAATCCCTTTCCGACCGGGCTACCTTCATCGTCGGGAGTTCCCCTTCAGAGGCCCTTCGAGAGATCACGCGCCGTCAGCTCGAGGCCGGGTTGAACCCGATTTCGATCTTCCGGTTTCCCGCGTCTTTCTCTTTGTTCAGCGAGTTCTTCACGCCCATCGAGGCTGCCCTGGAGAAGGCAACCGCGGTCAAACTCTGGGATCGACTCAAGTATTCGAAATTCACTCAAGAAAGGGTCCGGGTTCTGCTGGTTGACTTCGACTACTTCCTTACGCGGGAAGTTGAACGGGCTGTGGTGTCTGCAGGTCACCAGGTTGCCACGGTTCCGCTACGAAAGGGCGACACGGGCGAGGTGATCGTTTCCCAGCTCATGAGGAGCATTCTTGAGTTCCGTCCCGACTTTCTCCTAACGATCAACCATCTTGGTTTTGACGAGGATGGAGTCCTCACTTCGTTTATCGAATCGATTGAACTGCCCGTGGCGTCCTGGTTTGTGGACAGCCCGAACCTGATCATCAAGTCATTCAAGGGGAACGCATCCTCCTACACCACCCTGTTCCTTTGGGACAAGGGGTACAGGCAGGACATGGAATCCGTAGGCTTCGAGGCGGTATATTACTTGCCCCTGGCGACAGACGAGAAGATCTTCAAGCCCCTCGGTCGTCGTCTTAAAACGGGGCGTGCCTATTCCTGTGATGTGGGTTTCGTCGGCAACTCCATGGTGGCGCCCACCGAAGAGCGGTTGAGCAAAGTCGACCCTGAACTCCATCCCCTCGTGGAACGGCTGGCCGAACAGTGCCTGCGGCGGCGCATCTCGTTTGATGAACACATGGAGAGCATGGACGAAAGGGATCGAGCACGCGTTGGCGCCCTGCCCCCCTCATCGAGAGTGAACCTCGAGGCCGCCGTTCTCTGGATGACCACCCAGCGTTATCGACTGCAGTGTGTCGAGCAACTTTCCGGTTTCGATCTTCAAATCCACGGCGACACAGGGTGGAAGGCGTTGCTGAACAGTAAGGGGCGACTTTGCGAACCCCTGAACTACTACAAGGAACTCCCCGTCTACTACAATCGGTGCAGGATCAACTTCAACGCAACGAATCTGCAGATGGGCTCGGCCGTCAATCAGCGGGTTTTCGACGTGCCTGCCTGCGGGGCCTTCCTGCTGACAGACCATCAGGAGGCCTTGGGAGAGGCCTTTGAAATCGGCAAGGAGGTGATTGCCTTCGACGAGGTGGAAGCCATTCCCGATCTCGTACGATTCTACTTGCACAACCCCGGGACGAGAGAGACGATTGCTGCGAGGGGGCGGAAGCGGGTCCTGCAGGAGCACACGTACAAGCACCGATTGAATCGCGTCATTGAACAAATGCGTTTGCGGTATGGGTCCGGCACGTGAAGGGGACTAGCCGGTCCTCGGCATTTTGAGGTTTCTCCAGGCCTCATCCAGCCGGTTGACGTGCTGATCCCGCTGTAGATAGTCCAGGTACATACTCAGGGCCCGTTGACTCTCCGTATCCATCTCCATGAAGGAAATGCCGTATCGGAAACAGGGGCGACCCCCTCTCCCCTGCCCTTCCCGCGCCCAGACAATCGTCGCCGTCACCACGGGCCTGTCGGTCTTGGTAGGCACGGGTAACTCGAGCGGGAAGGAAGAGGCGACCCGGCCGAGGGGTTCGTTGCTTTCCAGCAGGCACCCGGAACTCGAGATATCCAAGACCCGGTAAGAAGGGGTCATGAACATTGCGGAGGGTGCCAGTGGTCGTGGGGGCAGGCGCCTCTGTTGCCTCTTGTTGGTGACCTGGTTTTGCATCGCTTTATCTCTCAACATGAATGACTACATATCGGAAGTTCTCATCCTGGAAGAGTTCAAATCCCGTGCCAGCCATACGAAGTTGTTTTGTGTCGAGAAGCATTCATATAATACGCTATATATATAGGTACTTAGAGGATGTCTTTAATGTAACAGATGAGGCATCATGGAGGGGGTTCGGATCGAGGAGAATCGGGTGCGATGCAGGTCTTTTCTATTCTTAGGGAGTTTTTTTCCCTTCCTTCGCCTCGAGTTGTTCGGATGCCCGCAACCGCCATTCGTCGTACTCGACAGAACCGAGGGGATTCCTTTCCCGGCCAAGTTGACAGGTTTGCTGTACGCCGGACCAGTCCCCTTCCCTTGCCTGTTCACGGCACAAGACGAGAAAGGGATCGACACCAAGCCTCTGGGTGAGCCGTTTCTCATCCTCGTAACGAGCGTCCCACATGCGAATCAATTCGACAGCCGTCTTTTTGGCGAGGCCGCGGTACCTATCCACGTCCTCCTCATACAGGCTCAGCAGAACGACGCGAAGTGCGAGCGTTTCCGGATGGGCCTTCACCTGTTCTTCAGATTCTCGAATGGCCGAATCAAGGGAACGCAGCTGCGCCAGGTATTCTTTCCGCACCTCTTCGAGGTACCGAACAGACCACCGGGGCTCGAGGAAATCAAGGATCTCCGCGGAGGCGCGCGTCATCGCATCCGGGATCCCTTCCGCCCTGTCCGCCCCCTGGGTAGAGGTGAACACGGCTGTCCGGCTGTGGCCGGATTCGATGATCTCGATAACGAGGGTTTTCCTCATTCCGGTCGAGATCACCCTGCCGATTGCCTGATAGTCGGCGGGAAAGCGGGCCCGTGACTTCTGCAAAAGGCGCTTACGCAACCAGAAGAAGGCCTCGGCGTCTCTGGCGTCCCCTCCCTCTTCCCAGATGCCCTTCACAAGCCACGGCTGGGGCTGCAACTCATAGGTCCATTCGTAGACCTTTTTCGCAGGGATCAACTCCAGCCACCTGTTTCCGGAAAGGCCGGCCTCGAGCAGCGGGCCGAGATCCGAGTCCAGGCTCGCTCTCGATGCGGACGTGTAGAAAGGCAGGATGCACATCCGGATCACGTACGGGGGTCTCGATTCGGTCCCTGCAAGCGCCTTGATCGATTGCAGACAGAACAGAAGCACCCAGCAAATCGCGTACAAGACGATTCGGCTCTTGCCTATGCGTGACATGTACAGCCTCCCGCAACAGACGATTCACTAGAGCGTCTGCCATCACTTTTTCTCGTGCCAGTGCCCGATCTTTTCCAGTGGTCCCCTACAGACCGGGTTGGGCCGCCCTCGACTGAGCCATCCCTTTGAGCAAGCCGTCCCACGACCCCAGCTTCTGAGAGAACTCGTACTCCAGGATGTCGGCCAGATACACCCAGTCCTGGTTCTCCTGGGCGCCCACTGCCATCTTCAGGAGATCTACCATTTCGCGGGACTCCTGGTCGAGGGCGTCGATGGAATCGTTTCTCCCCCCTTCCGGGACGGGCGTGCTTCGACGCACGTCCTCGAGGAACGAGACGAGTATGGACAAATCGTCCAAGACCTTCGCGAGCAGTTCGTTCCCCTCTCGGATCTCTCCGGACCGGAGGTGTTCGGCCGACTGCAGGATGAAGTCGGCGAGGGCCGTGCAGGCCTCGGCAGCCTCGCGCAATGCCTTCAGGATGGTGTCGTTCAGTTCTACCTTATCCATGAGAAGTTGCCTCCTTTCGTGATCGATCGCATCCAAAGCGATGCCTGATTTTCTCCGCTACGTGAGAATAGAGAGCGGAGGATTCCTGGAGAAATTGGAAAGGGTCCCGGACCGACAGGGCCTCTCTGCGAAGGAGGAGATAGTGTATGACCGGCACAAGATCTTCTGCTTCCAGCGCCAGCCGTTTCATCTCCTGTTCAGCGATTCCAAGGTTGCCGCTCAGCACCTGCAGCTGTGCGGCCTCCGTGCCTTTCCCGTTTCCTGCCCGGAGAATTCCGTGCATGAGCCCCGAAGCCCTTGTCAACAGGGCCTCCAGGCGAGACCAAACCGGAAGCGTTTCCGGGTCGAGGTCCTCCTGCGCCCCCACAGACGCGTTCGGGGGCCGGTCCTCCAGCAGGGCATGCCAGAACCCCTTGGAGGCCTGGAGTTGCCGATCCTCCAGGGTCGGGCTCTCCAACGTGAACGCAAGGCATCCCTCGTCGTCAAATGAGGATCGATAACAGGAAACATCCGGAGGAAGGTCCGTCGGTACACCTTCCTCTCCACGAAGGAGCCGGACGAGCGCCTTGTAGACGAACTCCGCGCGAATCTTCTCTTTGCAGACCGGTTTCGCGCAGGAGATATTGAACGAACAGGGTGCGCAGGGCATACGGGCCTGAAAGACCAGGTGGCCCTCGCCGTAAGGTCCGGTCTCCCGGAAGAAGACGGGCCCGACCGAGACCACCACGACAGGCGTCCCCACGGCAGCGGCCACGTGTTGGGTTCCCGTATCGTTTGTGACCAGGACCCGGCAGCGCTTCAGGGCCCCTGCGAGTTCCCCGACGCCCGTCTTGCCCGCCAGGTTCACAGAACCTGGAATCCGGTCGCCGATCCGTTGGCAGAGACCTGCCTCGCCCCCAACCCCAAACAGCAAAACCCTGGCGTTCAGGCCCTGATGCAAGGCCTGTCCCAGCCGCACGAATTCTTTTTCGCTCCAGCACTTTTCCTTCTGGCTTGCCGATGCCTGGAAGCCGACGAGGAGATCCCGGTCCAGGTCCACACCGCATTCCGTCAGAAGCGCGGCTGCCCCGCGGACGTCCTCGGCAGACAGGAACATCTGAAGTTTGCGCGGTCCCCGTTGACCCAGCGTCCGCAACCAGATGTCGACCAGATGGAACGGGTTTGTCCTTCGATTCGCCATCATGGCAACGAGGTAGGCAGACCACGGATCGACGGCCTGGAAGGACCCGTCCTCGCCCACCCACATCCCCCGGCACTCGTCATGGGCGATCAACGAACAGAAGGAGGCGGCGGACTTGGACGGAGTCAGGTTGAAGACGAGGTCATACGCCTCTTCCCCGTTCACCGTCGTCACGAGTTCTTTCAGGCGGCGGTAGCCCTGGACGAGGTTCTCCTTTTCCGAGACGGCCCCGATCAGGGAATGTACCGGAAAGGGGAGAACGGCGTCGACGTCGATCCTCTTTGCCATCTCCACGAAGGCTTCGTTCAACAACATGGAAATCCTGGCGTCGGGCCGGCTCTGCCGCAAGGCCTGTATGAGCGGGGTCATCTGCAGGGTGTCCCCCATGCGCATCAGGTTCACCAGGAGGAGATTTTGCACCCTGCTTCCTCCTTGAAGGCCATCAGTGTGAGGAACACCCGGTCTTCCCGGCTGAGCTGTTTCTTCTCTCCGATCATCGCGACCACCTCTTCGAGCTCGGGAAGCGATCCACCCGAGAAAGGGGCAAGGTACTCTCGAAGCTCGGGGGGACACGATGCATCCACCCTTTCCCCTTGGGCGGCATTCCGTCTTTCCCCCTCCATTCCGAGCTCATACAAAGTCCCGAGCAGTTCCTTCATGCGGAGGGTGTAGGTGTGCTCCATGAGGACGCGTCTGCGTCCCTTCTCGGCAAACTCGCGCCGGTCCTGCTCTCGGTCGAGGAAATGACGGATCTTCTCCCTCCCATCCTTCAGGCCCTCGAAGACGACGATCTCCTGCTCGCTGAAGAGCTCCGGGAGAAGGGTCCTTGTGTCCACGAGCTGAAAGCCTCCGCAGGCGGCAATCTCGAACGTTCTGGGGTTGACGAAATCACCGTGTGGGTCGATCGCCTCGTGGTAGGTGGAGGAGTGGACGTTCAGGTTGATCCGCGAGGCGTTGAAGATCTGTACCGTTTCTTCGGTGCTGACCCTTCTTCCCCCCTCCTGTATGACCTCCTGGAGAACGGACGGGCTTCCGTCCCACTCGTTCCCCCAGATCTTCAAATCGGCCGAGGCCAGGCGGGCAAGGAAATTGCGCCGATTCTTGTATCCGGCCCCTACGAAGGAGACGGTACTTCCGTATCGCTCAATCTCCTCCGGCGACAACCGGCAGGGTCGGTGGACGCTCGGCTGGGCCGCCAGGGGCAGGTACCGGACACAAGGGGCCCCTGCCGCCTGGATGGCGTCCCGGGCTTCCCGTTGAATCACAAAGAAGGCATCCGTCGAGGGGGCCAGCCGCTTCCAGTAGGGCATCCTCCGGTAGTCTTCGACGAACCAGTAGGCCACGGGCGTCCCCTCGCCTCGAATCCTCTTCAGGCTCTCCGCGCAGATCGGTGCCTGGGCCATGACGACGATCACGTCCGGAGAGAACACCTCGGCCCTTCGCTCGATGAGTTGCGAGAGAAGCCGTTCCAGGGGCAGGAGAAGATCGCTTCCCGCATCCCAGGCCTGAAGCTCCTGGTACCCTGGATAGAAGGCGGCCAGATCCACGAACGACACGGTGTGCCCCAGCTCTTCAAGGGCGTCTTTGAGATAACAGGCAATCGGGTAGGAACCTCCGTACACGGGGCCCACGACCAGAATGCGAAGACGGTCCTTTTCATGAGGACGGTACGAGGAGAGGGCCTGCAAGGCCTCCAGGAAACGACGGTGGATGTGCTTCATGGGGGGGTGGATGTACCAGGACCTTCTGTCCGTCGGGATCTTTTCCGCTATCTTGGCCGGCGGTTCTTCGACGAGCACATGGGTCTTCTCCAAGACATGACGGAGGTCCCGGTCCTCGAGCACGGCGCGCAGCACCCCTCCGTCCGGCTCGACGACGACCATGTCCTCTGTCCGGCCGTTTTCCAGAAGTGCTTCCAGGTGATAGGCATCCCCGAACCCGATGACCCACGGATGGGCCTCCTTAAAGGCTGCCGTGCACTGTCTCGCTTCCCGGCGAGGGTCGTATTCGGAGTGGAGCAGTTTCCCTCGATAGCGGTGCACGGGATATCCCTCCCGGGTCACCCGGAGTTCGACCTCGAGCGAACGCTCCAGCCCCGCGATCAGGCCGGCTGCCTCAGGCTGTCGCCGTCCCAAGACGGAAAGGTTCTTCTCCAACAGATTCATCGTGCATCTCTTTCAGTTGTGTCCAACCCTTTCGCAGAATCCCCTTTAGACGCTCGCGCTCCCGGACGGGCAGGGTCTCCGGAACCGCAAAGTCCAGGGACTCGCCTACCTCCGCGAGCAGCGATCGATTCACGCGGTAGTGATCCAGCAGGAGCTGGAGGGTCGTCGGAAGCGACGGCATCCGGCCGCGACGCTCCCGGAGGTAATCCCCGGCACATCCCCGGCAAAGAAACCCGATAACATCCTCCCGGGTCGCCTCCCTTCGATGGAGGGGTCTGTACCACATCCAGTCTTCGACAAAGCCGGAGGCGTAGACCCGGCGGTGCAAGCACGGTTCCACATCCTCGCCTTTGAGAAGCCGCAAGACCGTTTCCGGATCCAACAACCGTCGGCACGTTTCGTCTTCGCAAACCGCGTCTTCCTTGCAGGGCCCGCAGGACGGCTCCGCCTGTAGAACGATGTGCCCCTTGCCGTACGGCCCGGTCTCGAACACGAAGGCGGGGCCGAAGAAGATGGCCAAACAGGGAACACCCAGGTGGGCGGCCAGATGAAGCGTGCCGGTATCTCCTGAGAGCAGTCGATCACAGGCGCCAAGCAACTCCACCAGGTCCTCGAGGGAGGTCTTTCCCACAAGATTGTGCAGCCGGCCGCTCTGCCGACGGACCGAACGATGTGCTCGGCCAGAGCCACCTCACGTCCCTCCCCGAACAGGAGGACTTCACAGCCCACTTCTTCCTCCAGATGACGGATGACTTCGATGAAGTTGTCTAAACCCCACGTCCTTTTCACGCAACGCGTCGCGATTTGGATGCCCAGGATGCTGCGATCCGACAAAGGTTCGGCTTCTCTCGCGCTCCATTGTTCGCCAGGGATTCTGCGTGCGGAATGAAACCGGAACACATCGACCAGGTGAAACCGATTCCATCGGCGGTCCGACTGGACCCACCGCGATACAAGATCTACCCAAGGGTCGCCAAAAGAGTCTTCTGCACCGGTATGAAAGCCTTGCAGAACAGCCCCTCCACGAATCGACTCTGCCACGGCGCCAGGCAGTCTCCCGTAATTCAGGTTGATGATGCGCTCGAAATCAGTGCCCCAAAGGGGGCGGAGTTCATCGGCCAGGGTCTGCCACAACCCCGTCCAAGCCCTGCCTTCCCGGAACCCTCGCAGGTACCGCTCCAGGTCCACGGTGTAGACCGCCTCGAGCCCTGGAACACGGGCCCG